>Ga0335084_10004566_pt1 | contig 13646 bp, 10 predicted proteins | sample Lox_Sample_44_FD_206721 | JGI IMG/M metagenome (GOLD analysis project Ga0335084, IMG submission 206721) | Soil microbial communities from Loxahatchee National Wildlife Refuge, Florida, United States - Lox_Sample_4.4 | ecosystem: Environmental > Terrestrial > Soil > Wetlands | place: USA... | reverse complement strand
GCCCCGGCCTTCGCCGTGGCGCCCGCCGCCTCCGGCTTGGCGCTCTCCTTTCCACCGCACGCGGTGACCAGAAGGAGCACGCACCCGACACCCAGAGAAACACTCAACCTCGGAACATTTATCAACATAAAAAAAGTCTACTCGTCGCGCGGTCCCCTGACAAGGCCCGCGTCGGATCCGTCCGCTGCGCCCCGGCTGCGGAGCCACGCGACGGTCTTCCGGAAGCCCTCCTCGAACGAGTGCGAGGCCGTCCAGCCGAGGACGCGCCGGATCGAGCGGACGTCGGCCACCCACGTGGCGGTGTCCCAGGAGCGGGCGGGATACGAGCCCCACGCCGGCGCCGCCGTCAGGCCGAGAACGCGGCGGGCGGTCTCCACCGCGTCGCCGATCGTCGTCTGGGCGCCGGAGCCGACGTTGAAGACGGCTCCTCTCTCGCGCTCCGCCGCCCGGGCGGCCCTCACGTAAGCCTCGCAGACGTCCTCCACGAAGACGAAGTCCCGCGCCGTCCGCGGATCGACGAGCGGCGGCAGCTCTCCCGCGAGGCCGCGCGCCGCCAGCGTCGGTACGAATCGCGTCGGCTCCTCCCAGGGGCCGTAGACGGAATAGAGACGGAGGGTGACGACCGGAAGCCGGTCCCGGATCGCGAGAAAGCGGCAGAACTGCGAGCCGAAGGCCTTGCTGACCGCGTAGTCGCTGTTCGGCTCGAGCCGCTCGGTCTCGGCGGGCGGATGATCGACGAGGCCGTATTCCGACGACGATCCGGTGTTCACGAGCGCCTCGACCCCGGCCGCGGCGCAGGCCTCGACGAGGTTCACGGTTCCCATGACGTTCGTCTCGAGCATCTGCCGCCGGTCCGTCTGCTCCGGATAGCCCCCGTAGACGGCCAGATGAAAGACCCACGCCGGCCGGACGGCGGAGAGAACCCGGAGGAGGCCCGCCGGGTCGGAGAGCCGGACCTCGTGAAGACGAACCCGGCCCTCCACCTCCTCGAGGCGCCACCGGCGGTGGCCGGGCCGGACGAGGAGGTGGATCTCGGCGCCGTCGTCGAGAAGCCGCCGGACGAGGTTCGCTCCGACGAAGCCGGTGCCTCCCGTGAGGAGGACCGTCCGGCCCGCCGTCTCAGGCGAAGCGCCGGTAGTCGAGAGCGTCAAGGTAGACACCCGCCCGGAGGCGGATCTCCGCCCGTTCGGCGTCGGAGAGCTCCGCGGCCGTGCGACGGTTCGTTTCCGGATCGGGACGCCGGATGGTGCCCCACGGAGCCACCTCGGCGAGCGGCTGTCCGTTGAACGTCGGCGCGGCGAGCGTCGGCGCGCTCTCGAGAGAGAGGCCGGCGAGGAGGCCGCCGAGGACGCGAACGGGATCCGCGACGAGGTCCTCGAAGCGGAGGAGGTGAAGACGCCCCGGAAAGCGCTCGCGCCCCGTGAGCGCGACGTGCTGGTTCAGGCACCAGGAGAGCATGTAGTCCCGGAGCGACATCGGCACGGGCCGGCGTTTCGTGTCGGCGTAGGCGGACCAGGGGTTCCGGACGACGTGGACGACGACGGCGTCCGGAAGGTCGGTCAGGATCGTCTCGGCGTCCACGACGACGACCGGGCTGTAGCCGACGATGGCGCGCGGGTCGGGCGGACGGGCGAGATCGCGCCACGCCTCGAACGTCGCCGAGAAGAAGGCCGTGACGTTGCGGGCTCGCGAGCGCCCGGTGGCGCGCACCGTCCGGACGTAGCGCTCTTCCCGCTCGTCGTCGGAGAACTCGAACGGAGCGTGGCGGAACTTGCTGACGCGCGGCGTCCGGGCCCGCACGCGGCACTCCTCGTCGATGATGGCGCGGTAGTCCTCTTCCGGCGACGCGTCGAGCGCGAAGACGGGCCAGCGGTATTTCCTGGGAAAGGCCGATGCCAGGGGGCCGTCGACGAGGGGCGTCCCGAGCTGCGACTCGAACGGATAGACGAGGAGCTGAGGATGCCCGTCGAGCAGGCGCTGCGTCGTGTTGCCGCCGTTCTCGTACATCGCCGAGAGCATCAGGAGCCGAAGGTTCTCAGGCACGCGTCCTCCCGGTGTCGAAAGCATAGAAGAGAGCCCGCTCCCGCCGCGCGGTCGCAGCGGGCGGCGGGTCGAACGGGAGCGAAGCGGTCCCTCCGGCGGGGAGCCACTCCACGGCGAAGAGCTGGTCTCCGGACGGCCAGACGAGGGCGGCCAGCGTCTTTCCCGATTTCGTGTCGACGGCGTGGAGCCCGCAGATGCTCCCGCCGCGGGTCAGGCCGGGCGCGTAGTGGGCGAACCGCGGCAGGACGCGGGAGGTCCCGACGAAGGCCACGCCGCCCGCGAAGCAGAGGCCCCGCGTCCAGCCCGGAAGCCTCGCCACCGTCTCCCAGGCTTCCCCGGACCGCCGCCACAGCTCCCCATAGCCGCTGTTGTCCACCCAGACCGCGCCCTCGTGCAGCCGCGCCGAATGGGGCCGCGTGAGGCCCCAGGCGACGGGCTCACGCGTGGCGCCGGAGAGGAGAACGCCCCGGCGGTCGACCGCGAAGTTCCGGTGGCCGGGCCGGCGCGCCGACGGCCGGGAGGCGGAGGCCGTGAAGAAGGACCGGGCGAGATCGGGCCCGGCGGCGATGGAGTTCAGCTGAAGGTAGTTGCGGTCCGCCCGGAGCCGGCCGCCCGACTCCACGGACTTCGGCCACCAGACGGCGCGCGTCTCCCCCCCCTCCTCGAGCCTCACGACGGCGTTGATCCCGACCGCATTGCCGTGGAGCCGTCCCCCGACGAAGGCGAGGTCGTGAAGGTAGAACGAGCCGGGAAGGAACCGCGCCCGGACCGGGACGAGCGCTCCGCCGGGCCGCGGCCGGGCCGGAAGGTCCTTCCGCGGCAGCAGGCGAGGCGCCGGATGGAGATCGAGGACGAAATTCGGGTTTCGCGTGCAGGCCACGTGGACGATTCCGCGTTTCCGGTCGACCGCGAGGCCCGACGGATGCGGAAGCGGAAGGGCCGAGACGGCCGGCCGCCCCGCGCGGGTGCCGAGCGAAAGGACGAGGTGTTCGTACTCCCGCGTGACGAGGAGCGTGATGCCGAGCTCCTGAAGGAGGTCCCAGAAGGGCCCGCGCGTGCGGGCGCGGAAGAGCCGGGGATCGGCGGCTGCCGGCCCCTCCGCGAGGCCGATGACCTCGGCCGGAAGGCGCCACGCCGCGTCGGGATTCCTTCCGGGCGCCGCCCCTCTCCGGCTCACGCGCGCTCCGACCGGAAGAGGCGGAAGGCGCCCCAGTAGAGCCGCACGGCCGAGCGGAGGTTCGTCGTCGACCTCCCTCCGTAGCGGCGCGTGGAGATGATCGGGACCTCGATGACCGCGTAGTTCTCCCGGCGGCAGACGACGTTGAACTCGGCGTCGATGAGGTCGTCGTCCCGGCGCAGGGCGAGGAGGCGCTCGAAGGAGCGAGGGAAGACCTTGGGGGTCCCGTTGATGTCCCACGTCGGCAGGTCGAAAAGCGCCCGGCACTCCAGGTTGAAGAGCAGCGACCCGAGCCGGCGGAAGGCGCTCTCCCGGATCTTCCGGTTGGCCTTCACGACGACGCCGGGGTACGCGACCGCATAGAGAAGGAGCAGCAGCAGGTCGGGGGGGTGCGTCCGCGCCGAGTTCGTGTAGCAGAGCAGATCGCCCCGCGCCTGGGCGAGGCCGTGCTTCACGGCCCGCCCCCATCCCGCCCGCTCGACGGGGAGCACGCGGACGGCGGGATACCGCCCGGCGAGACTTTCGCAGAGGGCCACGGTCGCGTCCCGGCACCCGTTGGGGACGAGGAGGAGTTCGTGCGAATGGCTGATCCGCTCGAGCGCCGCCTCGGTGTCCGCGACGACCTGCTCGATGTGGTCGGACTGGTTGTAGACCGGCAGGATGATCGAGATCAGGGGGCGCCCCCTCCGGGCCGCGCGCTCCGGGCCCGCCGCGCCGCCTCCGCGATCGCTTCGCGCGAGAGACCGTACCGCTCGTGGAGGTAATCGGAGCTCCCCGTGAGACCGTCCGGCGCCGCGTGGACGGCGCAGCGGACGAGGCGGCAGGGAATCCCTTCCTCGGCGAGCGTCTCGGCCACGAGCGAGCCGAGGCCGCCGGCGGCGTAATGCGCCTCGACCGTCACGACGAACGGGAACGGGGCCAGGGCCCGGACGAGGGCGGCCCGCGGCGCGGGCTGCACGCAGACGACGACGCCGACCGCGAGGTCGATCCCCTCGCGCTCCAGCGTCTCGGCCGCGGCCGCCGCCTCGGCCGCGATGCTCCCCATCGCCAGGAGAAGCCCGTCGCGTCCGGGGCGCGAGATCTCGACGGCTTCGGGACGGAATCGCCCCTCGAGGCCGGGGAGCGGCGGCCGGCTGTCGCGTCCCAGCCGGAGGTAGACCGGCCCCGCGCAGGAGGAGGTCGCCGCCACCGCGGCGGGCACCTGCGTCCGGTCCACCGGAACGAAGACCGTCATCCCGGGCTGGATGCGGAAGACGCCGACGTCCTCGAGGGCCCAGTGCGTCAGCCCCTGCTTTCCGTAGTCGAACCCGCCTCCCATCCCGACGAGACGGACCGGCAGCCGGTGGAGGAGCGGCCCGTTCCGGATCACCTCGTAGGGCCGGAGGGCCATGAACGGCGCGATGGAGTAGACGAAGGGGACGAATCCCGCCCCGGCCAGGCCGGTGGCGAGTCCGACGAGGTTCTGCTCGGCCACGCCGACGTTCAGGAACCGGGACGGGAATCTCTCGGCGAAAGGCTCCAGCGCCATGAAGCCGAGATCGCCCGTCAGAAGCAGGATCCGCTCGTCGCGCGCCGCCAGCTCGACGAGCGCCCGGACGAAGGCGGCTCTCACGAGATCCCTCCGACCTCGGCCATCGCGGTCCGGTACTCGGCCTCGGACATCGGAAGGTAGTGCCAGCGGAGCTGTCCTTCCATGAAGGAGACGCCCCGTCCGAAAACCGTCCGGAGGATCAGGACGCGGGGCCCGGCCGCCCGTCGCTCGCCGGCGGCGATCGCCTCCTCGATGGCCGCCGGATCGTGGCCGTCCACGTCGGAGACGTCCCAGCCGAACGCGGCAAAGCGGGCGGAAAGAGGCGACAGGTCGAGGACGTCCCGGGTGCGGCCGAAGCCCTGCTGTCCGTTCACGTCGACGAGAGCGACGAGCCGCCCGAGCCGATGGTGCGCGGCGAACATCACGGCCTCCCAGACCGACCCCTCGTTGCACTCGGCGTCGCTCAGGAGGACGAAGACGCGGCGGGATGAGCCCTGGTACCGCGCGGCCAGGGCCGCCCCCGCGCCGATGGAGAGTCCGAGGCCGAGCGAGCCCGTCGACAGGTCGACGCCCGGCAGGGTGCTGTCGGGATGGACGCCGAGGAGGGACCCGTCGCCGCAGAAGCGGTCCAGCTCCGCCGGGGCGAGCCAGCCCTTCACCGCCAGAGCCGCGTAGAGCGCGAGGGCCGCGTGCCCCTTGGAGAGGATGAACCGGTCCCGCTCCGGATCACCCGGCGAGGAGATCCGGAGGACCCGCGTGTAGAGCGTCGCGAGAACGTCGGCGACGGAGAGTGCCGAGCCGATGTGCCCGACATTCGCACGGTGCGACTGACGGAGAATGATCCGCCGGATGGCCGCTGCCGCGTCCAGCGCTTCACTCACCGGAACGCTCCCGGAAGGCGGCGGCGACGGCGGCAGAAATGGGCGCTGGAATCGTAGGCGGATTATAGGAGCGGGTGCCGCGGAGCCCGCCGATCCACGTCCTTCGGCGCCCCGCCGCTCCGCCGCGATGTATCTTTGTCGGACGATGCGGCGCCGCGCCCTCCTCGCGATCCTGGCCCTGGCGATCGCCGTGCGCGTCTTCGGAATCGATTTCGACGAGCGCCACTACTTCCATCCGGACGAGCGGGCCATCGCGAACGCGGTCCTCCGCCTGTCGTTCCACCCGCTGAAGCTCAACCCCGAGTTCTTCGCCTACGGGTCGTTCCCCTTCTACGTCACGAGGGCCGCCATGGTCCCTCTTTCCCTCGTGAACCCGTGGTTCGGCTCCTACGACGGGGCCGTCTTCGTGGGACGCGCTCTCTCGGCCCTCTGGGGCGCGGCGACCGTCCTTCTCCTCGTCCTGGCCGTGCGGCGGCGGTACGGCGAGGGCGCCGGGCTCTCGGCGGGACTGCTCCTTTCGCTCTCCGTCCTCCACGTCCAGAACGCGCACTTCGCGACGAACGACGTTCCGCTGACCTTCCTCGTCCTCCTCGCCCTCGTTCTCTTCGGCCGGTATGCCGAGGAAGGCCGCCCGCGGCACCTGCTCCTCGGCAGCGTCGTCGCGGGCCTCGCCCTCGCGACGAAGGTGAGTGCGGCGCCGCTTCTCCTCCCCCTCGCCGCGGCCGTCTGGCTCCGTTACCGGGCGGATCGGGAGCCCTACCGGGCGGCCGTCCTCCTTCTGGCCGCGGCCGGGACGGGGCTCGCCGCCTTCGCCGTCGCGCAGCCCTACGCGTTCCTCGACTTCTCGCGTTTCTCGCACGACGTCCTCGAGCAGAGCCGGATGGTCCGTTCGGCGGGGACCCTCCCTTACACGAACCAGTACATCGGCACGCCGAAGGTCCTCTACGAGCTGAAGGAGATCGTTCTCTGGGGCCTCGGCCCCTTCCTCGGGCTCGCCGCGCTCTGGGGGGTCCTGCGGCTCGCCCGCCGTTTCCGGCAGTGGACCCCGTTCGAGACCGTCGTCCTCGTCTGGGCCGTTCCCTATTTTCTCGTCACGGCCTCCTTCGACGTGAAGTTCCCGCGCTATCTCCTGCCGCTCTACCCGTTCTTCGCGCTCTGGGCCGCGACGTCTCTGACGGAGCTCGCCGGACGGAGCCGGCACGGCCGGATCGTCCGCGGGATCGTCGTTTCGGGAACGGCGCTCTGGGCCCTCGCCTTCCTCTCGATCTATGCCCGCCCGTTCACGCCCGTGACCGCCTCGCGCTGGTTCTACGAGAGCGTCGCGCCGGGGAAGAAGGTCGTCGCGCAGCACTGGGACGAGGGCTTTCCGCTCCCCCTGCCCGGGCTCTCGCCGGCCAGCTACCAGATCGTCGACTTCGGCTACTACGAGGAGGACTCCCCCGCCAAGATCGCGAAGCTCGCGCGCGAGCTGGCCTCGGCCGACGCCGCGGTCTTCCAGACGAAGCGGATCTACGGCGCCGTCACCCGCGCTCCGAAGAAGTTCCCCCTGACGAACAACTACCTTCGTCTCCTCTTCTCGGGTGATCTCGGTTTCGTCCTCGTGAAGGACGTCACGTCGCGCCCGTCCCTCGCCGGGATCTCGTTCCCCGACGAACTGGCCGACGAGTCGTTCTCCATCTACGACCACCCGAAGTTCCTCTACTTCGAGAACCGCGGCCGGCTCTCCGCGGAGGCCATCGAGCGGAAGATCCTGACCGCGCTCCCGTCGCGCGACTTCTCGCGGCGCGAGCTTCTTCTCGCGCGGGCCGACGCCGCCGGCCCCGCGGCGAGAGAGCGGGGCCTGGGCGCCGTCCGGAGCGGGGCTCTCGCCACGCTTCTCGTCCTCCTCCTCGCCGAGGCGCTCGGCCTCGCCGCCTGGGCGCTCCTGGCCGCCGCGCTCGGGCCGCGTCCGGGCCTCTATGCCCTCTCCCGGGTGGCCGGAGTCCTTCTCTTCGCCTTCGTCCCGTGGCTTCTCGTCTCGCTCGGCGTGGTCCGGTTCGAACGCCCGGTTCTCCTCGGCGGCGCGCTCGCCGTCGCGGCCGCCGGGGCGATCGTCCGGAAGCGCCGCGCCCTGGGCTGGCCCGAGGACCTGAAGAGAACCGACACGCTCTTCGGCGCGGCGTTCTTCTTCTTCCTGGCCCTGCGCGCCCTGAACCCCGAGATCTACTGGGGCGAGAAGCCGATGGACTTCTCGTTCCTGAACGCCCTCTACCGGACGGTGGTCCTTCCGCCCCCCGAGCCGTGGCTCTCCGGCGCGCCCCTCTCGTACACCTACTTCGGTCATTTCCTCGTCGCGGCCGTCGGCAAGGCGCTCGACATCGCCCCCGCCGTGATGTTCAACGCCGGTCTCGCCCTCGCCGCGGGCCTCGCGGCCGCGGCGCTCTACGCGGCCGGGACCTTCCTGGCCGGAGGACGAGGCGGACTCTGGACCGTCGCGCTCGGCCTCTTCGCCGGAAATCTCTCGGGCCTCTTCCTCCTCGCGCACCGCCGTGCCGGGCTCTGGGAGGTCTTCTGGGACAGCTCACGGGTCATCCCGAACACCATCAACGAGTACCCGCTCTGGACCTTCCTCTTCGCCGACCTGCACGCCCATGCCCTCGTGATGCCGTTCACGGCGGGTTTCGTCGCGCTCCTCCTGCTCGGTCTGACGCGCGGCGCCGAGCTTCCGTCACGTGCGGGGCGCGCCGCCCTCTTCGGGCTCGGAGGCCTTCTGCTCGGCGCGATCCAGGTGACGAACGGCTGGAGCATTCCGACCTACGTCGGCATCCTCCTCTTCCTTCTCGTCCTTTCCTGGTGGTGGACGGAGCGCGACGCGGGCTTTGGACGGAAGGCCGCCCGCTTCGCGTCGCGCGTGGTCTTCCCGGCGGCCGCGGTCCTCTTCGCCGCCTGGCTCCTCTACCGGCCGTTCTGGGCCAGCTTCACACCCCCCCCGCGCCACTGGGGCCCCGAGGTCGGACCCTATGCGCGGCCGCTGGACTTCCTCGAGGTCTGGGGGCTCTTTCTCGCCGTCACCGTGCCGTTCCTCTTCGCCGCGCTCCGCTCCTCGATCCTCGCCCGCACCGGGGCCGAACGGCTGACGCGCGGGCAGCGGCGGCTCTTCGCGCTTCTCCTTCTCGTCGTCGTCTTCTCCCTGGCCTGGCGCGCCGGCTCGGCGGCGGCGGCCCCCGTCCGGACGTTCGCCCTCGCCCTCTTCGTCTTCGGGCTCGTCCTCGCCCTTCGCCGGGCGACGCTCGCGGAGGACCGCCTCCCGCTCGCTCTCGCCGCTTTCTCCTTCGCCGTCTGGGCCGGCTGCGAGACCGTCTTCGTCTGGGACCGGATGAACACGCTCTTCAAGTTCTATCTGGAGACGTGGTTCCTCCTGTCGATCGCCTCCGGCGCCATCCTGGCCCGGCTCTTCTCGACGGACGCGGGCCCTTCCCGCCGCTTTCGGCGCGCCGTCTTCGCCGCCGTCGCCTTTCTGGCCGCGATCACCTCGGCGGCGGCGATCTTCGGCTCCGCTTCGGTCAACCGGGTGAACGGCCCGCGCGGAACGCTCGACGGAACGGCCTATCTCGACCGCTTCGACCCGGCGGAGAAGGCCGCGTACGACTGGCTCAACCGGTCCGTCCCCGGCATCCCCGTCCTGTGCGAGGCGTGGGGGCCCTCCTACGGGGAGTTCGGCCACGTCTCGATGAACACCGGTCTCCCGATCGTGATCGGCTGGGACTACCACGTCCAGCAGCGGAGCCATTCACGCGTGGAGGTCGAGCGACGGAAGGCCGACGTCGAGACGGTCTACCGCGCCGCCGACCGCGCGAAGGTCGAGGAGGTCCTGAAACGGTACCGCGTCGCGCTCCTTTACGTCGGGCCGCTCGAGCGGAACACCTACGCCGGCGGGAACCTCGTCCGCTTCCGCACGTGGAGCGACCTGCTCACACCCGTCTACGAGAACCCCGCCGTCACGATCTTCGCCGTGAGGGGGATCTTCTCCGGGTCCACGCCGGTCCTGACGATCGAGCGCCTCGCCGAGGCCCCGGCCGAGTCGCCCGGGGAGCCCGGAGGGATGGAGCGTCTCCCGCAGGACGCGCCGGGACGGTTCGGGCAGCCGCGCGGCCTGGCCCGCGACGCCGCGGGGAACATTTACGTCGCGGACTTCGTCAACAACCGGATCCAGAAGCTCGACCCCTCGCTCTCGCCGCTCCTCGCCTGGGGACGGCACGGAAGCGCGCCGGGCGAGTTCAAGGATCCGTGTGCCGTGGCGGTCGACGCGGCCGGGCGCGTCTACGTGGCGGACACCTGGAACTCACGCATCCAGGTCTTCGACGCGAACGGAACGTATCTTCGCGAGTGGAACCACGGCTTCTTCGGACCCCGCGGCGTGGCGGTCGACCGGAAGGGCTCGGTCTTCGTCGTCGACACGGGGAACGGCCGCGTCGTCCGCGCAGACGCCGACGGGAACAAGGAGGCCGAGTGGGGCGGCCGCGGCAGCGAGCCGGGAAAGCTCCAGGACCCGCAGGGGATCGCCGTCGACGGCGCGGGCGTCGTCTGGGTCTGCGACAACGGAAACGGACGGCTCTGCGGCTTCGACCGGGACGGAAAGCTCCTGAAGACGATTCCCGTTCCAGGCTGGAAGCGCGCCCCGTTCTCCGAGCCGTACGTGGCCGTCGAGCCGGGCGGGACGCTCTGGGTGACCGTTCCTCTCGAGCACGAAATCCGGGCTCTCACGCCCGAGGGCGCGCTGAAGACGTCTATCGTGGCGCGTCCCGGCGGGCCGCTCCTCGACAAGCCGGTCGGCCTCGTTCTCCTTCCGGAAAAGAAGCTTCTCGTTTCGGACATTGAGAACCGGCTCGAAATCGTCGAGCGTCCGTGAACTCCGGCTCTCCGGAACCGTTCCGGCCGGCCTGGTGGCTCCCCGGGCCGCACCCGCAGTCGATGTGGGGCCGTCTCGCCCGGCCCCGGCGGCTCGTCCCGCTCCGGCGCGAGATCGTCCCCACGCCCGACGGCGACGAGCTGGTCCTCGACCACGTCGATGCCGAGGACGGCGCGCCGCGCCTCCTCCTCCTCCACGGCCTCGAAGGCAGCTCCTACTCCGTTTACGTCCAGGGGATCGCGGCCGTCGCGCGGCGCGCCCATCTCGCCGTCACGATCCTCAACTTCCGCTCCTGCGCGCGCCCCCCCGGCGACCTCGGCACGACGCTCCCGAACCGGCGCCCGCGCTTCTACCACTCCGGCGAGACGGGCGACGCCGATCACGTCCTGAAGCTCCTCCACCGCCGGTCGCCCCGGACTCCCCTGGTGGCCGCCGGGGCGTCGCTCGGGGGGAACGTCCTCCTGAAATGGCTCGGCGAAAACCCCGGCCAGAAGCTCCTCCGCGCCGCCGCGACGATCTCGGTCCCGTACGACCTCGCGGCGGGGGCCGGCCTTCTCGAGACGGGCGCCGGGCCCTTCTACGTCGCCGTCTTCCTCCGGACGCTGAAGGCCAAGGTGCGGGATCTCGCCGCCCGCTTCCCCGAGGCTGGGGAGCGGATCGACCTGCCGCGGGCGCTCGCCGCCAGGACCTTCCGGGAGTTCGACGACGCAGCGACCGGTCCGCTCCACGGCTTTGCCGGCGCCGACGACTACTACGCGAGGTCGAGTTCGCTCCCCTTCCTCGGAAAGATCTCGACACCGGCCCTTCTGATCAGCGCCGCGGACGACCCGTTCCTCCCGGCGGAGATCCTCCCGAAGGTCCAGGGGGCCGCCTCGCCCGCCCTCACCTGTCTTTTCACGGAGACGGGAGGGCACGTCGGCTTCGTGGCGGGTCGCGCGCCGGGACAGGCCATCTACTGGGCGGAGGAGACGATCGTCCACTGGCTGGCCAACCGTCTCCGCGAGGGGGCGGACTCCTCGCCCCGAAACCGCGATTGATTTCTGCCCGCACTCTCTTCTAGCATTCCCCCGAGGTTGTCCGCCCGGGAAACCCAGGAGGCCCCCATGACGGCAAGGCCGAAGGGAGGGTTCCCCACGCCGCCTCGCGCGGCGGCCGTCGGCGCGCCGCGGCCCGGTCCCCTCTTTCTCGACCTGCTCGACGACGAGAGCGTTCTCTTCTTCCTCCGGTTCGGGATCCGCATCGGGGCCGGCTCGCTCGGGATTGCGGTGCGCACGCTCCGCCGCCGCTTCGAGGAGCGGGGACTGCGCCTGGCCGACCTCCTCGAGGCGCGCCGCCGCGACGAGACCCTTCGGCTTCTTTCGGGCGGCCTGCCCGTCGCCTCGATCGCCCTCCGGCTCGGCTTCTCGTCCGCCCAGACCTTCGCCCGCTACATCCGGCGGAACTTCGGCACGACGGCGACCGGGCTTCGAAAACGGCTCCGGGCCGGGGAAAGCGGGCCTTTTGGCCGCTACGGCCACGTTTGGCCGCCTCCGACCCCTTGACCTTCCGGATCCCCCTTCCCACGATATAGAGAAGCGTTCTCATCTACCGGCGGCTCGTCCGCCGGGGGAACCGTCTCTTCGCGGGTCAGGAGGATTCCATGCCGTCGAACGCCATCCACATCTGTTTCGACCGGATCATCCCCCTCCACCGGAAGGTCCGGGCGGCCGCCCTCTCCATCTCCGAAAACCCGGCCAACCGCCCCGACCTCGTGCGGCTGCCGGGCGTCTCGGCGCATCCGCTGAAAATGGCGATCCAGACCGGGAAGATGTGGCCGAACGGCCGGAAGCTCGGCGTGAAGTTCCTCGACGGGAGCGTCCTCCAGAAGAAGAAGGTCCAGCACTTCGCCGAGATGTGGTGCGCCTACGCCAACATCACCTTCGACTTCTCCGCCGGGTCGAAGGCGGAGGTCCGGGTCTCCTTCGTGGCCGACGACGGCTCCTGGTCGGCGGTCGGGACGGACTCCCTCGTCACCGAGGAGTTCCCGGTGAACGAGCCGACGATGAACTTCGGCTGGCTCAGGGACGACACCGACGACGTCGAGTACCGGCGTGTCGTCGTCCACGAGTTCGGGCACGCCCTCTCGGCCATTCACGAGCACCAGAACCCGAAGGGCGGCATCAAGTGGAACCTGCCGGCCGTCTACAAGTACTTCAGCGGCCCGCCGAACAACTGGTCGAAGGAGGAGATCGACTCGAACGTCGTGGAGAAGTACTCCATGGACCAGCTCAACGCGACGACGTTCGACCCGAAGTCGATCATGCTCTATTCCTTCCCGCCGGAACTGACGCTCGACCACAAGGGGACGCCGGAGAACACCGACCTCTCGCCGGGCGACAAGAAGTTCATCGCGAAGATCTACCCGAAAAAGAAAAAGAAGTAGCCGGAGCGGGCCGTGAGCCGGCGCGTCGACATCCCCTCGGAACTCTCGGGGACGGTCGGGAGCCTTCCCGCCATTCCGAATGAGCTGGAGGCCCTGGAGTCGGGCCTGGTCGCGCGACGCCGCGCCGCGGCCGGGATCCCGGGCGAAACCGGCCCGAAGGTCGGACTCGCCCTCTCCGGCGGCGGCATCCGGAGCGCGACCTTCTCCCTCGGCGTCCTGCAGGCCTTCGCGCTGAGCGGCCTTCTCAGGCGCTTCGACTGGCTCTCGACGGTCTCGGGCGGGGGGTACGTCGGCTCCTTCCTCGGCCGGCTCTACACCCGGCCGAAGGAGGAACTGCTGGGCGCCCTCCCCCGGATCATCCGGCCGTCCCCCGACACGAAGCTCTCGACGGCCGACCTCGTCGAGCGGATCCTCTCCGTGCCCCAGTCGAAGCCCCTCTCGTTTCTCCGCGAGAACGGCCGGTACCTCTCGCCGAACGGCGCCGGGGACCTCCTCCTCGCCGGCGCCGTCGTCCTCCGGAACACCGTCTCGATCCACGTCGTCCTCGCGACGCTCGTCCTGACGCTCTTCCTCGCCGCCCACGGTGCGCGGGTCCTTCTCCGGGGCGCCGGCGTCTTTTCCTTCCCGTCCTTCCCGCCGGCCGCGGCCGCCGTCCTCTGGAGTGACTGGCTCGTCCTTCCGGCCCTCGTCTTTCTCTTTCTGTC
>Ga0335084_10004565_pt1 | contig 13646 bp, 13 predicted proteins | sample Lox_Sample_44_FD_206721 | JGI IMG/M metagenome (GOLD analysis project Ga0335084, IMG submission 206721) | Soil microbial communities from Loxahatchee National Wildlife Refuge, Florida, United States - Lox_Sample_4.4 | ecosystem: Environmental > Terrestrial > Soil > Wetlands | place: USA... | reverse complement strand
TTCTGATACTGCGTTTTTGAGCTCTCGTATCCTTTTTGCTCTAACATCTTTGAATGAAATATTCCATGGTTGCGTGTAGAGTATCACCTGTCTTCCAGCTTTCAACATACTTTCTGCATTAATTGGAGAGTCATCAATGAAGACATCATAATCTAGCCTTGATTTTTCTCTACCTTCACTCACACCCACATAGTTTCTAAAGTTGATTTTATGGAATTTGAGCCAGTTTTTTACCTCATTGTGAGTAGACGCATCACGCGCTGTTACGATATCTACCATTCCAAGATTAGATAGCTGTGCAGTAGAAGATGCGATATTAGTTTCAGTTGGCGGAATTTCCTTCCAAGATTTCCAACAAATAGAAAGTTCATTGTAGAAATCAAATTTGTTGATGTTATGATTTTTCCAAAAATCCCATTCTGATATCTGTGATTTCATTATTGTTGCTCTCACTTTATTATTATACGACAACCATGATTCTATTACATCGGCAAGAACCCCGTCTACATCTAGTGCTATTTTCAGCATGATTAACTTTCCTTAAAACTATCACGTAATTCTTCAAGCAATTTACGCTGCTCTTTATTTAATTTATCAGGTATATTGATAACAAGCCTCACATATTCATCACCTCTTCCCCTACCACTTTGTCGAGGCATACCTTTTCCTTTGAGCTTAATTATTGTATTAGGTTGACTGCCAGGCTCTACATCTAGTTTTTCTGTTCCCTCTAGAGTTGGTACAATTAAAGTTCTTCCCAGGGTAGCATCAAAAATTGATATGTTTACATCATAGAAGATATCGGCCCCATCTCGCTTGAATTTGTCATCTGGTCTGACTTTTATTCTGACTATTAGGTCACCATTTACTCCATTCTGAATCGATTCACCTTCTCCTTGAATTCTATATTCCCCATTTTCAACTCCTGGTGGAATTTCAAATGAGAATTTTCTTGTTATCCTCTGTTTGCCATTGCCTTTACATTTTGAGCATGGTCTTTCAATGATTTTACCCTGTCCTCTGCATGTATTACATGGCTGTACTGTCACAAAAGTAGAAAATCCCGTACTTCGTGATGTTCTAACCTGACCGTGACCATTGCAGACGGTGCATGTCCTCATAGATGTCCCTGGAGCCGCACCAGATCCTTTACAATTGTCGCAATCAACCACTCTTGGAAGCTCGATTTCTTCTCGTTTTCCTTTGAAGGCCTCATCTAATGAAACTACAGTTTCATATACAAGATCTGAGCCCCTCTCTCTTCCAAATCCTCCAAAGTCGAATCCTCCAAATCGAAATCCCCCACCTCTACCAAAGATAGACTCAAAGACAGATTCAAATCCACCTCCGAAAACATCTTCAAAGTTGACCTTCGAACCTCGAAATATGTCCTCTGTGCTATATCTACCATCAACACCTGCGTGTCCATATGCGTCATAGACTTTACGTTTTTCAGAGTCTGACAAAACCGCGTATGCTTCTGATACTTCTTTAAAATGCTCTGATGCGTCAGGAGACTTGTTTCTGTCTGGATGAAATTTTAGTGCAAGTTTTCTATATTGCGATTTTATCTCATCTTGGGAGGAATTCTTAGAAAGTCCCAAGACCTCGTAATAATCGCGCTTAGTGCTCATAATAATTAGCTTTTATTATTCCCTTGTATAAAGATCAGTTTGCCGTTCCGCCTGTAGCCTGTTTAGCTGTGCCTTCATCGCTCTGAGTACCTGCACCAGATGGAGGAGGTGTTGCGACGTTCTTGTAAAGCTCTGTACTGATTTCGTTTACTAGTTTCTTTAGTTCATCCAGTTTTGGTTTTATCTCAATTGGACCCTTTTCAAGAACATCTTTGAGCTCTTTCATTGCATTGCTCACCTTAACTCCTTGCTCTTGTGAGATTTTGTCTTTCAGGTCTTGATTGATTAATTTTTCAGTTGAGTAAAGATACTGTTCCGCTTCATTTTTTATTTCCACCTCTTCTTTTTTCTTCCTGTCTTGCTCGGCAAAAAGTTCGGCATCCTTCTGCATCTTTGTTATATCATCTTTGGAAAGTTTCGTACTTGCAGTAATTGTTATTTTTGCTTCTTTTTGTGTTCCAAGATCTTTTGCTGTGACGTTGAGTATACCGTTTGCATCAATATCAAATTTGACCTCGATCTGAGGAATACCTCTAGGTGCTGGCGGAATCCCCGAGAGATTAAAGCTTCCAAGAGATACATTATCAGCAGCCATTGGTCTTTCTCCTTGGACAATATGGATTGTAACAGCAGTTTGATTATCCGCGGCAGTAGTGAAAACCTTACTCTTTGACGTAGGGATAGTAGTATTCCTCTCAATTATGGATTCTCTTAATCCACCAAGTACCTCTACACCAAGTGTAAGAGGCGTTACATCTAGGAGGACAATATCACTTGTGACTTCACCTGCAATAATACCCGCTTGAATTGCCGCACCCAGTGCCACTGCTTCCATTGGATCTACTCCTGCCTCAGGTTCTTTACCCATCAAATTTGCAACAAATTTTCTAACTAAGGGAATCCTAGTTGGACCGCCAACTAGAATAATTTTGCTGACATCTGTAGGAGAAAGTTTTGCGTCTTCCATGGATTTTGTGATTGAAGGCCTGCATCTTTCAACTATTGGATTTATTAGCTCCTCAAATTTTGCTCGTGTTATTTTTAATTCAAGATTTTTAGGTCCAGACGAATCGTATGCTATAAAGGGAAGATTGATGTCAGTTTCAAAGACAGAAGATAATTCAATCTTAGCTTTTTCAGCTGCTTCTCTTACTCTTACCATTGCAGCATTATCTTTAGTGACATCAATTCCAGATGTCTTTCTAAAGCTATCAACTACGTAATCTATCAAAACTTTGTCCATATCTGTTCCCCCAAGCTGTGTATCTCCCGAAGTACTCATTACTTCGAATACTCCTCCTCCCATTTCCATTATAGTTACATCAAGTGTACCTCCTCCCAAATCAAATACCATAATCTTCATGTCTTGTTTTGATTTGTCTAGACCAAAAGCAAGTGCGGCTGCAGTAGGCTCGTTTATTATTCTAACTACATCAAGACCAGCAATTTGACCAGCGTCCTTAGTTGCTTGCCTCTGGTTATCGTTAAAGTAAGCTGGCACCGTTATGACTGCTTTTTCAACTTTTTCTCCAATAAATGCTTCAGCATCTCTTTTTATTTTTTGCAATATATAGGCCGAGATTTGCTGGGGCTTGTACTGATTATCATATATCTTAAAAACATGATCTGTTCCCATCTTTCTTTTTGCAGCTACTACTGTACCTTCTGGATTTGTTACAGCTTGTCTCCTAGCTGGTTCGCCAACTAAAAGTTGACCATCTTTGGTAAAGGCTACAACAGAGGGAAAAGCTTTACCCCCTACGGTGGTTCCTTCAGCAGCAGGAATTAGAGCTGGTTTTCCACCCATCATCACAGCTGCTGCAGAATTACTTGTACCCAAGTCAATACCAATAATTTTAGTCATTCACATTTGTCTCCTTGATATTTTGTTTTGATATTTCTACTAAACTAGGTCTAATTACTCTATTCTTCAAAATATATCCTTTACGCAATTCTGTGGTAATTGTATTTTCATCTAGAGAAGAGTCTTGCTTGATCGATATTGCTTCGTGCAATTTTGGGTTAAAAATCTCACCTAATGCATCAATTGGTGCAACTCCCAATTCGGATAAAAAGGAATCCATGTTTTTTAAAATCGCATCTAGTCCTTTTGTGTCAATATTCTGGTTCATTAACGCATCTCTTGCACGCATAAAATCGTCATAAAAGGTAAGAAATTTAATAATTATTCCATCCGTTACTGAATTAACCCTGTTTTGAATATCTACTTCAGATCTTTTCTTTAGATTTTCAAAATCGGCAAGCAAATATTGAATTTGTTTTTCATAAGATGCGGCCTTTTCTTTTTCCTTCTCTAACTGAATTTTTATTTTTTTTACAGCATCTTGTTCTGATCTAATGTCTTCGAATGATTCTACCTCAATAGGTTCTATTTCTTCCAAATCATCTTTAGATATTTCATCTGGCATGTAATGCAAATTTATACACCGCTTTTTATTAGGTTACCCTTTTCATAATATTTCACACAATGGATTTGTTTTTATTATTATTACATCAGAATCTTTACCATTTTTTGCAATCTTATCAAAATCTAATTTTGAGCATGGTACGATGATAGTTGTTTTATCGCTATGGAAAATGTCCAAACTTGGTCCTTGGTGAATTTCAACATCCCCTATGTAATCTCGTAATTTTGTAACAAGAGAATTTAACATATCCACCTTATCTCCCCGCATTTCGTAAGAATCTTGAGTCCACACTAAAACTACTTTTGTCCTACTTGCTTTGAGTTCATTTTTCTTTAGTGTTGAACGAATCTCATCAATTAATCGTTTAACATATCCTTCAATTCCTTTTATGCTACCATTAACCAGATACATCATGGTACCTGCTCCTTCAACGGAGCTACCAAGTGATCTTAAATCGTAAAGGCCATTAGTCATATCATCAAGAAAAAGGTCTTTGTATTCTGTGATTACGAGATCATTTCTTGTTGATTCGTCTTGAGCGAACTTACAAACTTCTAAAATGCTAGAGAGACTTGCAAATTGAGTAAGGATTTTTATTCCATGTAAAATTTCAGCTGATGATATAGAAACAAAAATTTTTCCCTTCTTATCGGTTTCTAATAATTTAGCTAGTTTATCATCTGATTTTCCATTAAATGAGCCAATGATTTCTGGAACACCATTTTTTGTCAGAGGATAATAGAAATAGGATATACCTTTTCCCATCTCAAGACCCGTAACATGCTCAAGAAGTGATATTGTTTCATTATTTCCGCCTATTCCAGTTGGCAAGTTGTATATTACTGATCCACCTTTCTTCAACGATGACGTAGCATCTTTGAATTTTGAGTGAATTTCCATCTTTGCCTCTTGTCCAGCTTTTCTTATTCGCGGTGCAAAGAAAAGATAGTCAGAATGCGATATTGCAACATCAATTGGTTCAACACCTAATAGAGGTTCGTCCTCTTTTAGTGACGTGACATTAGGATATGTCTTCGCAATCTCTGCCTTGAGTGAAATTGCCATATGAGCGGATTCGTCAACAATGAATACATCAGCGCCCTTTATCGCCATTTGGCAAGCGATCGAATAACCTTCAGTACTTAGACCATAAACAACAACTTTTGATCCTGCCAAATCATGCGAATTTAGGAGTATAGGCTAAGAAAAACTTTTTCCATCCATAGATTCTATCCAAAATGTTTGAAAATTTGGTTTGATATTTTGACGCCTAAACAGCTCCTCTTTTTCGAGCCCATGGTGAGAAAATTGAGTAAAAATCATAAAATTCTGTGTACTTCAAGGAATTATCGGGAAGTAGTCCAGCTAGCAAGACTAAAGAGATTTGACCTGCAATTAGTTGGAAAACATGGTGGTCGTACTAAAGAAGGTAAGCTTGCCTCAAGTTTACAAAGAATGAGCAAACTAACAGATTTAGTGATTGGATTTGACCCCGATTTGACCATTAGTTTTTGCTCTCCTGAAGCGGCTAGGATTTCTTATGGAATAGGTGTTAACCACATTGCATTTTCTGATTCTCCACATGCCGAGGCAGTTATGAAACTCTCAGTGCCTCTAGTGAGGAAGCTTCTCATACCTTGGATCATACAAAAAAGTGAGTTTGTAAAATTTGGGATACCTCTAAGAGATATCATTCATTACAAAGCTATCGATGCTTCGGTAATGATAAAGAATCAATCAAGAATAGAAAATGTGCGTATTGATAGAAGTAAGAGAACAATTGTGATTAGACCCGAGGAATCAGAAGCAGCCTACATCAAAAGAAAAGTTGAGAGTGACAGTATCATAAATGAGGTAAGTAAAGAATTTCCAAATTATAACATCATAGTCTTAGCACGATATCCTTCACAAAAAAAGAGACTTCAGAGTAAATTTGGAAAGAGAATTGTGGTTATGAGTAAGGTTGTGGATGGCAAGTCACTTCTAACTATTACAAATCTTTTCATCGGTTCAGGGGGAACTATGACAGCAGAGTCTGCTTTAATGGGAGTTCCTACGATCTCATATGATGCAGTACCAAATCATATAGAAAAATACTTGGTAAAGGTGGGTCTTGTAAAACGCGAAAAAAATCCAGCCAAAATCCCTAAACTTATCAAGAAAATGTTAATTGACGAGAGAATTAGTAAAAAGAAGGCGAAGAGAATCCTAGAATCGATGGAAGACCCATATCTAAAATTGGTTCAAGTTATTAAGACAGTGTAGATATTCGAATTATCTTTATTATGAATTAACCAATGTCTTGTATAACGTAACAGCTGAGTCCTCATCTTTCTCACCTACAACCACAGCAGAACCGCGTTTTAAGAAACTCACGTATATATCATTAGAGGAGATTGATAATCCCAGTTCTCCCTGGTTTTGTATCTTAAAACCTTTTTTTGATGCTGTGTTTGTAATTTTTGGAACATCAATTTCAACCATCCTTGTTGGAGTAATAGAAAATGTGCGTTTTCCTCTATTGCGGCCACATAGCTCCTCGACAATTAGTTCTTGTGAAGGCAATTCTTCATGTTTACCTGTACCACAAACTGGACATACATCTACCTTCTTGAATTCTGTAGAATTAAAATCAAGGTTATCAAGATCGATGAAGAGTAACTTATTTGCTAGTGTTGGAGATCTACCGATGATAACTTTCACTGCTTCTGCAACTTCAATACCGCCAACAATGGAAAGAATTGATGGGTGGACTCCTTCAGTACTGCATGTAGGCATGGAATTTTCATCTAATGATGGAAATATGCAATGATAACATGCGGTTTTATTTGGCAAAATAGTAAATGCTTGTCCTGAAACCCCTACTGCAGCACCTGTCACAAATGGAATATTCTTCTTTATGCAAGCTTTATTGAGTGAGTATCTAGCATTAACACTATCAAGTGCATCAATTACAACATCACAGCCATCAATAATATCTAATGCCGTGTAATCATTTACAGAAACAGGTAGTGCTTCTATTATTACCTCAGGATTCATTTTTTTCAATTTCTTTGCTGCTGCTTCAACTTTTACTTGACCAATATCAGATTCATCGAACATTGTTTGTCGGTGTAGATTTGATAACTCAACTACGTCCCTATCAACAATTCTTATCTTCCCAATTCCCATAGCAACTAGACGCATAGCTATTGGATTACCTAGTCCACCTACTCCTACCACACATGCTTTTGCGTTCTTTAGTTTTAGTTGTCCTTCGTATCCAATTTCTTCCAACATTACTTGCCTAGAATATTTTTCTAGGTCTCTGCTTGAAAGTTCTGATCCACCTGCTACTGCTGGTAATATGTAAATCTCGTCTCCATCCTTCAATGATGCCTCCATTCCTCCTGAGAATCGCATGTTTTTTCCATTGATGTATATATTGATGAGAGATCTGGGAGAGCCATCTGGATTAAGAACACGACGTTTGAAATCATCCCCCAGTTGTGATGAAATCTTCGCAAATGCTTCAGAAAGAGTAATAGCCGTCAAGTCGATTTTCTTTTCTCCTCCGCCCTTGTTTAGTACCGAGGGGATTGTGAATTTTATATCCGCCAACTATCTCACCAATGCCGAAATCTTAGCAACATCAGCCTGCATGACTTGAGGCTTTGAGAGAACCTCCATCATGACTTCAGTTGTTTTGAGTCCATTTCCAGTAACATAGCATATAGTACAATCATTTCTGTCTATTTTTCCTTCATCAACCATTTTTTTCAACACCGATACAGAAACACCACCTGCTGGTTCTGTAAAGATTCCCTCAGTTCTAGCCAGTAGTAGTATAGCATCTAAAATTTCCTTGTTATTTGTTTCCTCTGCAAAGCCATTGTATTGTTTTAGTCGTCTTAGAACATATTGTCCATCCCCGGGATCTCCTATGGCTAGACTTTTTGCTATTGTATCTGGATTCTCTACTGGTGTTACTTCTGAAAGATTCTTCTTAAAAGCCTCAACAATTGGTGCGCATCCATGAGGTTGTGCTGCAATCATATGCAAATTAGATACTTTATTTATTAATGAAATATTCTCTAATTCTTCAAATCCCTTACAAATTGCATTTAACATTGCTCCACTGCCAACTGGAACAATAAGTTGATCTGGTACTTGCCAGTCTAGTTGTTCTGCCACTTCATAAGCCAGAGTCTTGGAACCTTCAACATAATACGAACGCATGTTTATGTTTACAATTCCAATGCCTTTACTATCACCTATCTGCGCTGCAATTCTATTCGCATCATCATATGTACCATCAACAGCTATGAAATTAGCACCATAAGATAGAGCTTGAGTTATCTTTGCATGTTCAATATCACTTGGTGCAAAAATATAACAAGGAAAACCTCCTTTTGCTGCATGTGCTGCTGTAGCTGATGCAAGATTTCCTGTAGATGCACATCCTACAGCAGAAAGATCAAATTCCTTCGCTTTTGATACAGCTACTCCTGCAGGTCTATCTTTAAACGAAAAGGTAGGATTTACTGAATCATTTTTTATGTAAAGGTTTGTCAAACCAAGTTTCTCACCTAGTTTCTCAGCTTTAATCAATGGTGTCATTCCAGCACCTATACTTACAATATTGAATTTAGATTCAATTGGTAAAAGCTCATGATATCGCCAGTAGCTATGCTCACGATTTGAAAATGTGTTCTTATTTACAACTGGAAAATCATAACATACATCAAGAGGTCCAAAACATTCTTCGCATATGTACTTGAACGTAGGCGGATATTCCTTCTTACACTCCCTGCATTGCAAAAATTTTATTTTTCCCAAGATAATTCTGACTTTGTAAAATAGTACATAAAAAATCCTAATATGAATTTAAGTAATACTTAATTTTGGTACCTCTACTATTAAGTAAAAATTAATATAAAATAAGCATATTTTACAAAAGATCATATGAGAAACAATAACTAATCTCGAAAATCTTCCTGATCCGAAGATTTTATGAATTTTTTCAATTAGAAGAGATATTAATGATATCATCAGAAAGGAACACGAAAATTGAAAACAAAAAAAAGATCGCACGGTAAGAGGTATGGCGGATATATAATTTCAGCCATTGTAATAGCTGGCATAATCATTACTGCAATTTATCTTTATAATCAACAAAAACCTACTAGTGAGGAACAATGGTTCACCTCCGGTCCTTTTGCGATTAACAAGAATCAGTATAAAATTGGAGAATATGTTTTCATGGTAGTAAGCAATCTGGGTCCAAGTGATGTAGGCAATATTACTATCGTGGATCCCAAGGGCGATATCTTTGATCAGATACCATTTAATGGAACTATGAAAACTAGTTTCCACTACTATTTCAAACCTAATACAGAGAGAAATTTAGGGCTATGCAAACCAGTAGATTTGGTTGGCAAATGGAATTTGCTTTTCACAGGAGTTCCATACAAATCCATACCTTTTCAAATAGTAAATGATTGGATTCCGGGAGCACAAGCCGAGATAAAGCCAATAGATAATTGCTAATGTGCTATTTTTTCAAGGTGTGGTGAAAGCATACCCTCTCACCAGTATGACATGCAGGACCTGCCGGTTCTACTAGATAGATAATTGCATCAGAGTCACAATCTACTAAAATTTCCTTTACTTGCTGTGTATTCCCTGATTCTTCGCCTTTCATCCATAGTTTATTTCTTGATCTGCTCCAAAACCACGAGTTACCAGTCTTTTGAGTAAGTTCAAGAGATTCCTTATTTGTATATGCAAGTGTTAGAACTTCTCGAGAATTTATGTCCTGAACTATTACAGGAACTAGTCCACCGTTTTTTGCAAAATCAATATCAGATATCTTCTTATTCATGATGTAATACCTTTGTAGGAGCCATATTTTTCTGTTATAGTCTGACTGGGACTCCATTTTCCTTAAGATATTCCTTTACTCTATCCACTGAGTGAGTCTTATAGTGAAATATGGATGCTGCTAATGCAGCATCTACATTAGTTTGCAGAAATACATCAAGCATATGTTTTGGTTTTCCGCATCCTCCCGATGCTATGACCGGTATGTTAACTGCTCTTACTATCTCTTTGATGAGTTGAGTATCGTATCCTTCTTTTGTACCATCCATATCGATACTGGTTAGTAAAATCTCGCCAGCCCCCCTCTTCTCAACTTCTTTTGCCCAATCAATGGCATCAAGCCCTGTAGGCGTCTTGCCTCCATAAATGTAAACTTCAAACCAAAACTGCCTTGAATCAGATGTAAAAAGATGCTTGTTCTCTTTTATCTCGTAATTGCGCTTAACATCCATTGCCACAACCACGCATTGCTTACCAAAAATTTCCATAAGTTTTGTTAGTACCTCCGGATTCTTGACGGCCCCTGTGTTAATAGCAACCTTATCAGCACCGTTTAACAAAATATCTCTTGCATCTTGCAGGGTCTTAATACCTCCTCCTACTGTAAAGGGAATATCTATTACTTGAGCTACCTTTTTGACAAGACTTTTTATTGTCTCTCTTTGCTGTTCTGAAGCAGTTATATCAAGAAATACAAGTTCATCGGCTCCTTCCAAGCTATATTTTTCTGCGAGAAGGACAGGATCACCTGCATCTTTTATTGATTGAAAGTGCATTCCCTTAACTACTCTTCCTTTATCAACGTCCAAGCATGGAATTACTCGTTTGGTTAGAGTCATGCTAGTGTCTTAACCTCCTCCACCGATATCTTTCCATCATACAATGCCTTGCCAAGTATTATCCCCCACGCACCACAGTTTTTCACATTTGTAATATCTTGCAGGCTTGATATCCCTCCACTTGCTATTATCTTCGATCCCTGTATGCTACAAGCTTTTCGTAATGAAGTAAGGTCAGGCCCCTGCAGAGTACCATCTTTTTCAACCGATGTTAATAGAAAATTGGAATATCCAAGATTTGCAAAACTTTCAATTCCTTGAAGTAGATCTATATCCGTAATTTCCTTCCAGCCCTGCACTACTATCTTGCCTTTAATTTGATCTGCGGAAATAACAATCCGATCCTTTCCAAACTTTGTCGAAATTTCCTGTAAAGCTTCTCTATTTTTGAAAGCCATGGTTCCAAGAACAACCTTGGATGCAAATTGTAGTGCGCTTTCTATTATCTCCTTTGTACGAAGTCCTCCAGCTGCTTCAACAGGGATTGAAACGTATTGGGTTATTTTTTTTATTATTTGAAGGTTGGAACCTGTTCCAAGTGTTGCGTCTAAATCTACCACGTGTAGTATATCTGCACCCGATTTTTCCCATTTTTTTGCGATCTGAACCGGATCTGAACTGTAAACTGTTTTATTCTTAGGATCTCCTTTTACTAGACGTACTACTTTACCGTCCATAATATCAATAGCAGGAATAACCCTCACTTTTTGCACACTCGTAAAAAATTCTTTATCATGGAATATCCAATTTTTCCAGATTTTTCCGGATGGAATTGTGTACCAAATAGGGTTCCATTTTCGATTACTGCAGGAACGTTTATTCCATAATCAGAATCAGCTTTGATTATCTCTTCATTCTTTGGTTTTACTCTATACGAGTGAACAAAATAAACCCATGAACCATCTTTAATTCCTTCCAGCAATAGACTTGGTTTCTTAATTTGAAGATCATTCCAACCCATATGTGGAATTTTAAATTTATTTGGAAGAAGGATTACCTCACCTTCGAATACTCCTAATCCTCCCAACTTTCCTTCCTCACTTTTCTCAAAGAACATCTCCATTCCCAGACATATGCCCAGAACTGGAATCTGTTTCTTGATCAAGTCTTGGAATGCAACTCTAGATGAATTCAAACTCTTGATAGCAGGATCAAAGTTTCCTACTCCAGGCAAGAGGAGACCTGAGTAATCTTTCACTTTATCTAAGTTCGTAATGATATCGACTTCAGCGTCGTTTTTTTCAAGTGATGATTTAAGACTGAATATGTTCCCTGCCCCATAATCAAATATTCCCACTTTAACCATCACATAGCACCTTTGGTACTAGGCACTCCTCGCTGTTTCCGATCTGAACTTGCTGCTGTTCGCAATGCAACTGCAAATGCCTTTATTGCAGCTTCAATTTTGTGGTGATCGTTTTTGCCATATCTTACAGATACGTGTACGCAAATATTCAGATTTTGAGCGAGAGATTGGAAAAAGTGTTCCAAATCCTCCTTTGAAATCTCTTCAATTTGCTTTCTTTCTATAGACAGGTCTATTTTGTAGTATTGTCTTTTGATCAAATCCAAGGATGCCTCTGCAAGAGATTCATCCATAGGAATAACAGCATGACCAAATCTTACAATTCCAGTCCTGTCTCCAAGAGATTGATTCACGGCATCGCCAAGAGCTATTGCTGTATCCTCTATTAGGTGATGGTCTATCTTATCTTTTGAATTAGCGTTCAATTTCAGATCTAGCATAGCATGTTTTGCTAGAGATGTAACTAGATGGTCAAGAAATGGAAGCCCTGTTTTTACGGAAATTTTACCATCTCCGTCCAGATTTACTATCACCGATACTTCTGTTTCCTTAGTTTTTCTGTTGATACGCCCTATCCTAGTCTTCACTAAAATTCCCACGCAGAGAAGTGATTCAAGTCCCGACTAGATTTAATGCCTTCGGAATTTTATCTATTGAATCAACTAAAATAGCCGTATTCTTGGTCTCAAATAGAGCTCTTTTCATGTCCTGGTCCTTACTGGTACCATATACTGCACAAAATAATGTCGATATACCGGATTCCGTGGCTTTGTGAACCATGATGTAGTCCTCCATTGAATCCCCTACAAATAACGCGCAATTTCCACCCATGCCTTTTATTGCAGATATTAGAGATTGTGGGTTTGGTTTTGCCATTTCACGAGGTTCATCCTCAAGAAATCTTGAATTACCTAAATTAAATTCCTCAAATAGATCTTTAAGAGAATACTTGGCTGACAAAAGACCTCTACCTGTGACAATAGCGATTTTCTTATCAAACCTCTGTTGTAGTTTTTCTAAGAGATTTTTATTTACAAGCACAATATCGTTATCTATTAATCCTTTACCATCAAAGAATTTCGGTTTCCTTTTGTAAAGTTTAGAAAATAAATCAGAGCCATAAAACATTTCATCAAAAATTGATGAAAGGGGATTCTCAAACTTGTTTCCCGGATATGATAATTTTTTCCTAATATCTGAAATGTCGACATTTATTGAGTCCAAATATTTTTCTACTGATGATATTCCTGTTTCATTTGCGTTTTTTATTACTTCAAAGACAAACTCTGAAAATAATCTGTTTAGCTTTTTTGCAGTTACAACAGAGAGTATCAATGCATAGGTGACATCGACTTCATCGTTAAAACCGCCAGTGGTCTTAAATCCATCTATCATATCCGTTGTCACTAGCGAAGATTCATTGATGAAAGTCATTTGCTTTACAACAAAATCAACGGTTTTTTTTATTGCCAAATTATAAGAGTTGGATACATCTATTAGAACTCCATCACAGTCAAATACTATGCAATCTAGCTTTTTGATCTTCTCTATTTTTGTAGTATCTACCATGATACCT
>Ga0335084_10004563_pt1 | contig 13651 bp, 11 predicted proteins | sample Lox_Sample_44_FD_206721 | JGI IMG/M metagenome (GOLD analysis project Ga0335084, IMG submission 206721) | Soil microbial communities from Loxahatchee National Wildlife Refuge, Florida, United States - Lox_Sample_4.4 | ecosystem: Environmental > Terrestrial > Soil > Wetlands | place: USA... | reverse complement strand
GCGCTTTGATGCGTAGGAGGTAATAGTTGTTGTTGCCTTGGATAATTGGGCTGATCTCTTTCGGCCCTAAACTGAAAGCGCTCTTGTAGAAATCTTGATTTGGACCGATCTCTGGCGCGACGTCACCATTGGCGAGCCAGTTTGTTACATTGTGGGTTGCGCCGCTTTCCTGGGCGAGTTTGGTGAAATCGACACCGGACAGCGCTTTTTCACGATCGCCTTCAGCAATTTTTCCGGCTTCCCGTTTGGCCTTTTCGATTTTCAACGTCTGCGTAATTTCGGCCGTGGCGTCTTTCAACGACGGGAGTTTTTCCGCTTTGGTGTCGTCGATCTTGACAATCTGATATCCCATCGGGGTCTCTATGACATCGCTGACTTGACCTTTCTGCAAACTAAAAATCGGCGCCAGCTGGGGCGGCAACTGCCCCTGCGTTAACCAACCCAAGTCTCCGCCCTTGGCGGCGCTGGGATCGTCGGACTCGCGCTTGGCGAGTTGGGCAAAGTCTTTGCCGCTCCGCGCTTCTTTGACGATTGCCTCAGCGCGCGTACGGAGATCCTGTTTCTGCTTGGCGTCGCCCTCAGGTTTCAGGCGCAACGAAATATAGCGCACTTTGATTTCCTTGGGCTTGAGGAACTTATTTTTCTCGTTAGCTTGATAATATTCTTCGATTTCCTTATCGCTTACCTGGATTGACGCCGTAAAGCGATCGTAAGGAAAGGCGAGATATTCGACTTGCAGTTTCATCGGTTCTTTAAGCGATTCCTTGATTCGATCGTAGAACTTTTTGAGATCTTCTTCAGTGAGCTTCACCTCAGAGACAAAAGCGCTCAAGGGTAGTTTGATAAAATAAAGATTTATTTTTTCCTGATCGAGCCGATAGCGCTCGCGGACCTCGGCTTCGTTTACCTGTACCGAATCCATAATGATACTGTAGAGTCGATTTAACGTCAGCTGATCACGTTGATCTTCTTCGAATTGCGCCGGCAAAAGATGATTGACTTGGAGAATCTGCAAATAGCGCTCTTTATTAAATCGGCCGCCCACTTGAAACTCCGGCATTTTGCTAAGGTGGTTAGCGACATCATCATCGCTCGCTGTTAACCCAAGCCCCTGGGCTTCTTGCAAGCTCAGTTTTTTCTGAATCAGCTCTTCAATCAGATTGCCTTTGATATTTAGCCCTTTGATCATCTCTTCGGTGAGCGAGCCCTTGAGCATCTCGCGATAGCGGTCAACGGCACGTTGATAGTGCAAATAGAATTCAGCCTGACTGATCACTTCTCCATTGATGACCGCAACCTCGGCTGAACCTCGGTCGCTGAACTTGCTGCTGCCGACGAAAAGGGCGAAGACGACGATGATCACACCGAGAAAGAAAATAATGATCCAATTTCTTTTGCGCTTACGTAAAAAATCGAGCATTGGGCGAGGAACCTTTCGGCAAAAATAGGCGTATTTTGTCTTTCCATGATAGAAAATGACCCCGTCCAATGCAACCGGCGGCGTTTGGTGGAAATCGAAATTTCTTTAATTTTTTCCTTTACTTGCTTGCTCCAGCTAAATCTGTTATTTTTGCCTAGCTGAAGGTTTTTTTCGCGCAGTAGAAGGAGCTTGCTGATGTTGGATGCCCTCTTCGGTGTCTTTTCCAACGATCTTGCGATTGATCTTGGCACCGCTAACACGCTGATCTACGTTAAAAATCAAGGAATTGTCTGCAATGAACCTTCAGTGGTGGCTGTCCAGCAACGCAACGAGCGCGGCGGTAAGAAAGTTTTAGCGGTCGGCGCCGAGGCGAAACGGATGTTGGGGCGAACTCCGGGCAGCATCGTGGCGATCCGGCCGCTCAAAGATGGGGTTATCGCTGATTTCGAAATAACCGAAGCGATGCTGCGCTATTTTATACAAAAGGTGCACAACCGGCGCACGCTCGTGAGGCCACGTATCATAGTCGGCGTGCCATTCGGTATTACCGAAGTCGAGAAACGCGCGGTCCGCGAATCGGCCGAATCAGCCGGCGCTCGCGAAGTTTATCTAATCGAAGAGCCCATGGCGGCGGCGATCGGCTCCGGTCTGCCAATCACCGAGCCCACCGGCAACATGATTGTCGATATCGGCGGCGGCACCACCGAAGTCGCGGTGATCTCTCTTTCGGGCATCGTCTTTTCCCGTTCGGTTCGGGTCGGTGGCGACAAAATGGATGAAGCCATCGCTCAGTTCATCAAGCGCAAATACAATCTACTGGTGGGAGAACGAACAGCCGAGTTGATCAAGATCACCATCGGCTCCGCCTACCCGGGCGATGAAGTGCAGACGATGGAGATCAAAGGGCGCGATCTCGTGGCGGGCGTGCCCAAGACGGTCGTCATTACCGACGAAGAAATTCGCGATTCCTTACTTGAACCGATCAATCAGATTGTCGAAGCGGTACGGCTTTCCCTCGAGCGCACACCGCCGGAACTCGCTTCGGACATCGTCGATCGCGGAATTGTTCTGGCGGGCGGCGGGTCCTTGCTGCGCAATCTCGACATTCTGCTCCGCGAAGAAACCGGCTTGCCGGTCATGATGGCGGATGATCCACTGACGGCCGTAGTGATGGGGGCGGGTAAAGCCTTGGATGAAATTTCGCTGCTTAGGGAGGTCGCGGTTCATTAGGCTTCAGGAGTTTACTTCCCGACCGGTCGAGGCAATCTGCCTTCCATGCTCGTATTCCTGCGCAAGAATCAAATTCCGCTTAGCGCCTGTTTCTGCCTGCTCTTGTCTTTCTACATACTAACCGCTTCGGCGCGCGGTCAGTTGAGGAACGAACCGGTTGGCGCCCTGCTGATGTGGGTGTTGAGGCCGCTGCAGATGGTGGCCCAGGGAACGGCAAATTGGTTTGTCAGCATTCAGGAAAATTACCTCACGATGTCCGGCTTCAAATCCGAAAACGAACGACTGCGCAAACGGATCCAAACCCTCGAGGTCGAGCGGCAACATTTGCTGGAAGCCGAAGCGATCAACCGCAAGCTGCAGCAATTATTGGATTTCCGAGCGCAGCTCCCGACCAAATCGGTGACCGCCTCGATTATCGCCAATAGCGCCAGCACTTGGTTTCAAGGCTGCATTCTCGATAAGGGAAGCGCTGACGGAGTGCAAAAAGACATGGCCGTCGTAACGCCTCTCGGCGTCGTCGGCAAAGTCGTATCGGTGACCGCGCACACCGCCAAAGTGATTCTGCTCACCGATGCCAATAGCGGCATCGATGTCTTGGTGCAGCGTACGCGTAGCCGCGGGATCATATCCGGTTCCCTGGATAGCGGCACGGTTCTAAAATACATGAAAAGAAGCGAAGATATTCAGGTGGGAGATCGTTTGATCACCTCTGGCTTAGACGGCGTGTTTCCCAAAGGATTGATGACGGGCACGGTCGTCAAAGTCAACAAGCAACATTTAGGCTTATTTCAACTGGTCGAAGTGTTGCCGGCGGTACAGTCCTCGCGCGTCGAAGAGGTGTTAGTGGTGGGGGGCAGCGGCGAAACCGGCCCGGAAAAAAATTGAGCGATCGGTCGTGCATGATCTGGCGATGAAATTATCTTTGTTCTTATTCGGGATTGGGATTCTGCTCGTGGTCTTACAGACGACGCTGCAGCGGCTTTTGCTGATTGGTCCAATCGTTCCCGATCTCATTTTAGTGCTCTGTGTTTATTGGGGATTGCATCACCCCACCGTCGGCGCGGCTTTAGGTTCGTTCTTGCTCGGTTACTCGGTCGATATCCTTTCAAGCCGATTGCTTGGCGTCAACGCTTTCGCCATGTCCTTGGTCTTTCTCGCCGTCTACGTCGGTTCGCGATCGATTTGGTTGCATCACCCAATTGTTAGTTCCATCATCGTGTTTTTTGCCGCGGTGGTCAAAGGGATTGGTCTGGTGTTGGTCTGGGTGGTTTTCTTAAGCACTGAAGGGTTTTGGCAAGGTGCCCTTCAGTACATCGTAACCGAAGCCTTGATCGCCGCCGTGCTGGCACCATTTATCTTCGCGTTATTGCAGCGCGGTGAAAACTACATAGCAAAGCCCAGTCCCGCGGCCCAATAGAGACCAACATGGCTTCTTATTCCGAGATCAATAAGCAAGACGGCGCGCCCGAGCTGCGACGCCGCGCCGCGCTGCTCTACGCGGTGCTCGTCTTGGCATTTGGCGGTTTATTTACCCGGTTGCTTTATCTGCAAATTTATCAGGGCGAACGTTACACATTCTTATCCGAAAATAATCGCATCCGGCTTAAACGCGTGCCTGGAACACGCGGCATGATGCTCGACCGTCAGGGGCAATTGTTGGTCGATAGCCGGCCATCCTTCGATTTGTTCTTTGTCCCGGAAGACAGCGATGCGCCGGAAAATACCCTGCGTTCGTTGGCGCGTTATCTTAAATGGGATGAAAACGAGTTGCTGAAAACCTACGAAGATAATAAAAGCCGCGCGGCGTTCGATGAGATCACCTTGGGCCGGGATGTCGAATGGTCCACGGTCGTCGCGGTGGAAACCCACCAGCTCGATCTACCCGGTGTCACGCTGCGTGCGCGACCGCGGCGAAATTACGTCGACGGACCGGCGGCGGCCCATGTCCTTGGTTATCTTGGCGAGATCAACCAGAAACAGCTCAAGACATTCAAAGAGCTTGGCTATAGCGTCGGCGATGAAATGGGTCAATACGGCCTCGAACGCCGCTGGGAAGAGGTTTTGCATGGCCAGAGTGGCGGTCAACAAGTCGAGGTCGACGCGCTTGGCCGGCGCGTGCGCGTGCTGCACGAAGTCAACGACGTGCCGGGCTATACGGTGCATTTGACTTTGGATCGCCAGTTGCAGCAAACCGCTTACGAAGCGCTCAGCGGCAAAGAAGGAACCATCGTCGCCATCGATGTCAATAACGGCGGGATTCTTGCTCTGGCGAGCACGCCGGCGTTTGACCCCAATAATTTTGCCCGGGGCATCAAGGCCGATGAATGGCGCGCGCTGATTCAGGACCGTCTGCGGCCACTCAGCAATCGCTCGACGCAAGGTCAATATCCTCCGGGCTCGACTTTCAAGATCATCATGTCCATCGCGGCGCTTGAAGAAGGAGTCATCAACCCGGAAGCATCGATATCCGATCCTGGCTATTTTGTGTTTGGCAACCGCACTTTTCGCGACTGGAAGGAAGGCGGGCACGGTTCGGTCAATCTCCATCGCGCCATCGTAATTTCCTGCGATACTTATTTTTATCAGCTGGGTCCCAAGTTGGGGATCGATCGTATCGCCAAATGGGCGCGCGCCTTTGGCCTGGGCGAGAAATCCGGCATCGCTTTGGACGACGAACGCGGCGGAACCATTCCCGACACGGAATGGAAAATGAAACGGTATCGTCAGCCCTGGTTTCCAGGCGAGACCGTATCGGTTGCCATCGGCCAAGGCTATGTAACGGTGACTCCGTTGCAGTTGGCCAACATGATGGCAGCCGTCGCCAACGGCGGTAAACTTTACCGACCGCGTATTGTCGCCAAAGTGGAATCGGTCGACGGCGCGACAGTGCGCGAGTATGGCCCGGAACTGATCCGAAAGATCGATCTGAAACCCGATACTTTAAAGCGGGTCCAAGAAGCACTCGCCGACGTAGTCAAGGTCGGCACAGGTGGCATGGCCCGCTCATCGATCGTCGACATCGCCGGTAAAACCGGCACGGCCCAGGTGGTGGAGATGAAGGGCGGTTACGTCAAAACCGAACAACTGGCTTATTTTAGCCGTGATCACGCTTGGTTCGTATCCTATGCGCCGGTGGACAATCCGCAAATTGCCATCGCCGTGCTGATCGAGCATGGTGGCCATGGCGGTGACGCAGCTGCGCCGATGGCGAAAAAAGTTTTCGAGAAATTTATCGAGATGCAAAAGCAGGCGGCGGACAAGCAGCAAGTGCGCGCGGACGGGCAGACCCATGCAAATTGACCGGCGGATGATTTCGCACTTCGATTGGATGCTGTTTTTCCTGTCCTTGGCGTTTGTCGGCATCGGCATCATGACGATCTACAGCGCCAACTACGACATGACCGAAGGCCACGCCGGTCCACTACCAATGCGGCAATTTACTTGGTTGGGTCTTGGCTTGATCGCCATGTTTAGCGCCATCAGCTTCGATTATCATTACATCGACCGTCTGGCTTACCCTTTCTATGCCGCCATGTTGGCGCTATTGGCGCTGGTGCTTATTATCGGCCACTCGGGGGGCGGATCGCAGCGCTGGATCAATCTCGGATTTTTCCGCCTGCAGCCGTCTGAGCCGGCAAAAATCGCCATCGTGTTAATTATGGCGAAATACTTTCAAACCGATGAACCGCCGAAGGGTTACTATTTGCGTGAGCTGTGGGTGCCGTTTGCATTGGTCGCCCCGCTGATTTTGTTGACCCTGATTCAGCCGGATTTAGGCACCGCGATCATTCTCGGTGTGGTTTCCATCAGCATGGTTTTAATGGGTGGGCTGCGGTTCCGCTCTTTTTCCTGTCTGGTTGCGGCAGGCATAGCCTTTTTGCCCATCGGCTGGCATTTTCTGAAAAATTATCAGCGTAATCGCATTCTCACTTTTCTCGATCCCGATCGTGATCCTTTAGGCGCGGGTTACCACGTCATACAGTCGCAGATCGCTATCGGATCCGGCCGGCTCTTCGGCAAGGGCTTCCTGCACGGCACGCAAAACCGCCTCGACTTCTTGCCGGCGCAACATACCGATTTTATCTTCGCAGTTTTCTCCGAAGAATGGGGTCTGGTCGGCTGCGCGGTGCTGTTGCTGCTGTATTTTGTCTTGATCGGGTACTGCTTGCGCTTGGTTCAAAGGTCGAAGGACCGATTTGGCGCCCTGCTGATCTTCGGCATGATCGCGATCGTGTTTTGGCATGTGACGATCAACGTCGCCATGGTCTCCGGCATCATGCCGGTGGTGGGTGTGCCGCTGCCGATGGTCAGCTACGGTGGCTCGGCGCTCGCCTCGATGATGTTCGCCATCGGAGTTATCATGAACGTCAGCATGCGCCGTTTTGTCTTCTGAGTGACGTCAAGCGAGCGCGACCGACGCCTTCGCTACGCGAATTTCCAGCTTAACGGTTCAAGTTAGCTCTTCTCAGTTACTTATCCGGGGCGATCCTTGCGTGGCTCATGCCGCTGCGTTAACTTACCATGCGAGGAGTTCGGCCAGCCGTCAGCTTTTTCTTCGAGTCGCGCGAAAGAAAGAACTAAATGCATCCATCGACACCCACCAAGCGCCCACTGCGCTACCGCACAGATCGGCTTATCCGCGACCTGGTCATGGGCGCGATCACTCGCTTGCTACCCGCCGAGAACGCTCGAGAAATCTATCCGAGCGGCCGGATGCCCAAACGAATTCTTTTGGTGCGGCCGAACTTTCGCATCGGCAATGCAATTCTGACATTGCCAGCCATCGCTGCGTTTCATAAAAAGTTTCCCGCCGCCAAGATCGATTTCGTCGGCTCCCCGATCTCTCGGTTGCTGTTCCAAAATCAGCCGCTGGCGCAACATTACGAAGCTTCGCGACGGTTTCCGCAGGTCTTATGGGAGTATGCCTCATTGCTTCGACGCCTGCGGGCCAATCGTTACGATCTAGCTGTAGACGTGAGCTGTTCCCAGTCGGGATTGGCTTCGTTCATCATGGCCTTGTCCGGAGCGCGGGTGCGCATCGGCTGCGCCGGGAAGTGGGATCAAGCGTTCAATTTTAAAGTGACAAAACTTGGCGAGGTCAATAAATATCGCAAGCTGACCGAGTTCTTAAAGTTTCTGTGCCTCGAGGGCGTCGACGAAATCGGTTCCCTCAAATTCACCCCTACCGAACTCAGCCTAGGGCGAAGCACGCTCGAAGCGGCCGTCGGTAAATCGATCGGACCCGTGGTCGGTGTTTTCGTCGGCGGCCGTAAACTGCGCGGCAAAAGATGGCCGATCGAAAACTTCGTTGCAGTGGCTGATGGTCTATCACGCAGGGGCTGCAAGGTGATCACGTTCGTCGGACCCGAAGAAGCGGATATGGTCGACGATCTTAAAGACGCACTCGGGGCCGGAGCGATCGTCACGTGCGAACCATCTTTGCGCAAATTCGCCGCTATCTTGTCGCATCTCGCACTTTTTATTTGCTGCGATTCCGGCCCGATGCATTTGGCCTGCACGGTTGGGACGCGCGTGCTAGCGATTTTCCGCGCGCGCGACGTGGCGCGTTGGGCGCCGCCGGCGCAGGCGGCACGGATCGTTTGCGGCGACCAGACCGTCAGCGCCGAGGAAGTGCTGAACGCTGCCTTGGAAGAACTTAACCTGGAGGCAAATAGTTTAATCGAGCGCGCCGAAGGCGCGCTCAGGCAAACCGGTCAGGCGTAACTCGCGCCGACGCTCGCCTGAGCCTTCAGTCACGTCATATCCGGTAAATCATGTGGATCCGGGAAAAGTTATCGGGTGCAGCGGCGCCCCTTTAAAGCTCCCAATTCACAGCGTCGAGACCCTTTTGCGTAAATGAATCCAACGGTGGACGGAGAAAATTTTTGTCTGTCCATTCGCGTCGGGCGCACTACTGTAACGCTTTTTCGATGGCGCTCACGAGCTTGGCTTTCGGCACGGCGCCGACGATTTGTTCCTTGACGGCGCCGCCTTTGAGGATGATCAGATTCGGAATGCCACGGATGCCGTAGCGCGACGCGGTCGCCGGATGATCATCGACATTTAACTTAGTCACTTTGAGCTTGCCTTCATATTCGCCGGCGATTTCTTCGACGATGGGCGCAATCGCCTTGCACGGGCCGCACCACGGCGCCCAGAAATCCACCAGCACTGGCACTGCCGATTTTAAGACTTCCGCTTCGAAATTGTTGTCACCTACTTCGGTAATCTTGCCCATTATGTCCTCCTCACAGACTCGATAGGAATTTAATTAAGGTGCGCACACCGAACCCGGTGCCGCCTTTGGGACAAAGCGCATTGTCGCTTTCAGCGAAGGCCGGGCCGGCGATGTCGAGGTGCGCCCACGGAATATCGCCGACGAATTCTTGCAGGATCAGAGCGGCGGTGATCGCTCCGCCATGAGCGCCGCCGATGTTTTTCATGTCGGCAACGCTGCTCTTGATGAGTTCTTTGTATTCTTTAACCAGCGGCAACTGCCAGAGCTTTTCACCGGCTTCTCCGCCGCAGTGCAGAAGCTTTTCGGCGAGCGGCTGATGGTTGCAGAAGAGTCCTCCGACCTGGGTTCCCAATGCGGTCATGCACGCGCCGGTCAAGGTGGCCAGGTTGATCATATAATCCGGCTTCTGCTGCGCGGCCAGTGCCAAAGCGTCGGCCAATATGAGGCGGCCTTCGGCGTCGGTGTTCAGCACTTCGATGGTCTTACCGTTCAAATAACGAATCACATCGCCAGGCTTCTGGGCGTTGTGCCCCGGCAGATTATCCGTGGTCGGTACGTATCCGCTGACCTCGATATCGAGTCCGAGCTTGGGCAAACAACTCATGACGGCGATTACGGCCGCACCGCCCGCCATGTCGAGCTTCATGGTCTCCATCGATTTCGACGGCTTGAGCGACAAACCGCCGGAGTCGAAAGTAATGCCCTTGCCGATCAGTGCGACTCGCTTCTTGGGTTTGCTGGCGGGCGTGTAATGAACTTTGATAAAGCGCGGTTCTTCCAGACTGCCGCGGTTTACCGCCAAAAGCCCGGCAAGTTTCATCGCTTCAATTTTCTTTTTGTTCCACACTTCGACGGTGAGACCGCGTCCACGGCAATACTTCTGGGCTTGGGCGCCGAGAAATCGCGCGGTAGCAACCGACGGCGGCTCGTTTACCAGATCGCGGGCGAGGTAAACCGCGGGCGTGAGCGCAAGCGCGCCGTCGACGGCTTTCTGAATCGGCACGGTTTTTTTTAAGCCCGAGCGAAACAGTTTGAGCGCTTTGACTTCCGCCGCTGGTCTTGAGTTGGCGCGATATTTATTGAATTGATAAGCGGCGAGCAATGCACCTTCGACAATCGCACCCGCGGCATCCTCCTCATTCTTGTCAGGCGCGAACAGCACGGCGATCTCCCCGGCGCCGGCCGCGACGGCTTCTTTACGCGCTCTGGCGCCGGTTTTACGCCAGGTGTCGGTGGTAATCTCCCCGCCGCCCAGACCGATCAGCAGGATTTGCGCCGCCGGCAGTAGTCCAGCCGTGGCATAGAGCAGCGCGCTTCCCTCTGCGCCGGTGAATTTACTTTTTTCGATGCGCGCGCGCAGATTGCCCCCGAGGTGGCGGTCAACGGCGCGAAGCGCCGGATCGTCAAGTTTTTTCTCGCGGACCGGCACAACTAGCAGATCGGTTTTGACCCGGTCGGCAACCGTGTCGCGAAAAATAATGTCCATCAAGACCTCATCAATCTTTGCGGCGAATCAAATTCATAAACTCGTTGCGGGTCTCCGTGCGCGTGCGGAAAGCGCCGATGAGACTGCTCGTGATGACGTAGGAGTTTTGCTTCTCGACGCCGCGCATGCGCATGCAAAGGTGCTCGGCTTCCAACACCACCGCCACGCCCAGGGCGTCGAGCTTTTCCATGATCGTGGTGGCGATCTGATTGGTCATGCGCTCTTGGACTTGCAAGCGGCGCGCGAAGACATCAACCAAGCGGGCAAGTTTGGAGATGCCGACGATCTTGTGATGCGGGATGTAGGCGACGTGAGCCTTGCCGAAAAACGGCAGCAGGTGATGTTCGCACAGGGAATAAAAATCAATATCTCTCTGGACGATCATCTCTTCGTAGTCTTCGGTGAAGAGTGCGTCGTTGATCACGTTGCCGGGATCCATGTTGTAGCCGCGCGTCAAAAACGTCAGCGCCTGGGCGACGCGCTGGGGCGTTCTTAGCAAGCCTTCACGATCTGGGTTTTCGCCCAGAGCTTTGAGAATTTGCCGGATCTGTTCTTCCATGTTCGCTTCGCTACTAGCGGCGTGTAGGTGATGATTTTAGTCCAGAAAAACTAACATTTAGCCGTAAGCGGGTCAAATCAGCGGGCCATTAAAGCCGCTGCAATAACCACGTGGGCGTGAAGCGCAAAAAGTAAGAATTGAGAATCGTCAGATAGTCTGTAATTAACAACACACCGACGACGATCAGCAGAACGCCGCCGACAGTGTGAATGGTTTCAACGTAGCGACGTAGCTTGGCGGAGAATTGAAAAAATGAATTGATCGCCAGGGCGCTGAGGAAAAAGGGCAGCGCCAAACCGGCGGCGTAACTCGCTAGCAGAAAAGTGCCGCGACCGACTTCGCCGGATGTCCCAGCAAGGGCAAGCGTGGCGCCCAGAATTGGACCCACACAGGGGGTCCACGCTACGGCAAACGTGATACCTACCAATACCGAGCCAAGATATCCAGTCGGTTTATCTTTGAGATTGAACTGCAGATATCGGTCAAGCAGCGCAATCTTGAAGGCACCGACCAGATAGAGGCCGACGACTAAAATAAAGATCCCGCCAAGAATTCGAATCCAATCGCGGTAGCCGAGAAAAAAGCCGCTGAGAAAACTCACCGAAGCTCCGAGAGAGACGAACACCAGTGAAAACCCTAAAATGAAGGCTAACGAATTGAGCACGACGCGCCAGCGGACGCGCGAACGGGCCTGTTCGTCCCGCATTTCGTCCAACGACACGCCTGAAACGAACGAGAGATACGATGGAATGAGCGGCAGCACGCAAGGAGAGAGAAAGGAAAAAACTCCCGCGGCAAAAGCGACGAAAACATTGAGTTCGGTCATCTTTTGCCGTCGATTAAATCTTTTATCAGTTTTCTTGCAGCCGAACCGTTCCACTCCGCCGGTCCCCAGCCGCGCGCTAGCCCTTCGCCTTTTGGACCGATAAGATAAGTCGCCGGCAGGCCAAACGCGCCGTACTCTTGGCCGACTTTGGCGTCCGGATCGAGGGCAATCGGGTAGGTGATTTTCAATTCCTTCAAGAAGTCGATAGTGTCTTGGCGGCGGTCTTTGACGGCAACGGCCAGGATAGTAAAGTTCTTATCTTTGTATTCTTGATAAAGTTTTTCCATGGCCGGCATTTCCTCGCGGCAGGGCACACACCAGCTCGCCCAGAAATTCAGCAACACGATCTTGCCGCGAAAATCCTTCAATGAAATTTTCTTACCGTCGGGTGTGGCCAGGCTAAACTCCGGCGTCGGCGCGATGTCTTTCATCGGCTGCAGAATCGCTACCGATTTATAATCGACTTTCGACTGCGCCGACGCGGCGATATGGCTTAACGCAACTAAACAACAGCCGAAAACGACGAATGTTAGGAATTGTTTTTTAGAGATAGTTTTCACGGAAAATTACTCTAACTATTCGACGACCGGGAAGCAATACTCCTCTCGTGCCTTGCCGAACCGTCGCCAAAACCTTTTTTTTCACACCGGGCCGTTGGTTGTTCGGATGTTTGCAATAACGATCACGTTGCAAGGGGAAAGAAATTGACAATTCTTTCGATGGCCCAAAAACACAGAGCCCTCCGAGCATTTTCGCTGGAGGGCTCTGTGTATTAGATAACCAGAACGGTTATCTTGTCGCCTGAGAGTAAGGAGGGTTCACAACCGCCCCACCACCCCACAAGTCAATACTTACTTTTTCTTTTTGGCTTTCTTTTTGGCTTTCTTCTTAGCAGCCATAAGCACCTCCTTTTAGAATTCCACGGGCGGGCTTTTACTGGATTGGGAGAAAAACATGACTCAGGCAAAGAAAATGTACTACTTAAACCCTCCCATATTTTGTAGCTGCGGCGATTATAGTGACACAACAAATTGTATGTCAAGAAAAAAATGTCATTTTAGAAATATTATTAGTAAAAAATTTCAGCACTTACTCGCAAGAACTTAGCGCTAAGAAAAAAACTGTGGGCAACTGCCAGATAAGATAAACGATCAGAACGTATGATCAGCGGATATCGCTCGACGACAACCGGCTTTCATAGCTCTGATTGAAAATCTCGTGGTTGCTCGGGATTTCACCGGCGATGTCAGAAATCGATCCGAACGCGGCCAGCAAGATCAAAAAAATTTAGCGGGTGGAGCGTATTTATAATATTAGGCCCAGACAGAAAACTCTAAGTTGGATTGGAAGTGAAAATTAGCACAGGCTTAATGGTAGTTAACCCATTAAGCCGAGATAGCGCCAGTACGGGATCGCGACGATGAGCGCGATGATGTACGCGATGGCGTAAAAAATGTTCATTCGGCACATGAGCGGGTAGGAAAATCCCTTGCCGTCCGTGGTCGAGTAGGCGAGCATATGCCAATCGACTTGGAATCGGAAAAACCAAACTTCCGAGGCGATGAGAATAAGCATCGCAATCACCCAAGGGCTCATGCCGACGTCGATCGACAGCGGCAATAAGGCGACGCACAACGTCACGACCGCGAGGAAGCTGGTGAAGATCAACTTCAACGCATAAGTTAACAACGCGATGACGACGAAAAACCAAGCGGGACTGTCCACGAAGGGCAGGATTAAGGGTGACATCAAATCAACCAGCCACTGATCGATCTTCGCGTCTTTCAATAGTGTCGGAATGCTGAGCGTCACACCCATATAAATGAGCAATTCCCAATCTATGCCTTTGCGCATCATGCCCCAGTCGAGGATGCCGGCGTTAACCAATATGG
>Ga0335084_10004561_pt1 | contig 13655 bp, 13 predicted proteins | sample Lox_Sample_44_FD_206721 | JGI IMG/M metagenome (GOLD analysis project Ga0335084, IMG submission 206721) | Soil microbial communities from Loxahatchee National Wildlife Refuge, Florida, United States - Lox_Sample_4.4 | ecosystem: Environmental > Terrestrial > Soil > Wetlands | place: USA... | reverse complement strand
GAGGTTGCTCTTTGTCCCACAACGATAGGCACGCTCTTGGCACACTGAGCGTTCGGGGGATGGGTGTTCACGAGGTAACTAGAGGAGCAATTCCTATTCGACGTGAGTCGATTCGGCCTGAGGGTATGTTCATATCTGGCTAAGTTCCTGAGGCTCTGAGGCCGGTCGCGCCAGTCGCATGGTGTTCGCCACAACCGATGCGCTCGAGAACAACATGGCAACAGCGGCAAGAATGGGGTTGAGCACTCCGGTGATGGCCAGCGAAATTCCCAAAACGTTATAGAAGAAGGCCCAGAACAGATTCTGGCGCACTACGCGCATCGATCTCTGTGCGATGTCGAAGACCTCAAGGATCTTTTGCGGCCCGCCCTTGATCAACACGACCGAGGCGGCCTTCATCGCAATGTCTGTACCGGATCCCATCGCAATGCCCAAATCAGCCTGTGCCAGTGCAGGAGCGTCATTAATGCCGTCGCCTACCATCGCGACGATCCTTCCCCTCTGCTGCAGGCTACGGACAATCCTGACCTTCTCTTCCGGCACGAGTTCCGATTCGTACGACTCTATTCCCAAGGATGAAGCCACGAATCGCGTAGTCGCGCGAGCATCGCCGGATACGAGCCACACGTCGGTGCTGCTCCGCTTTAGTTCCGCTACCAATTCTGCGGCTTCTGCTTTTACGCTGTCGCCGAAGACGGCCAGCGCCTGCAACTGGCCATCCCATCCAACAAAGGAAACCGTTTTCCCTTCGCCTTCGCGCTTCCGGGCAAGGTCATCGAACTTGGCATCGATCCACACTCCCAATTCCTTTGCCAGACGGCGATTGCCGGCGAACACCTGATGACCGTTGACCACGCCTCGAATTCCACGACCTTTCTCAATCTCAACGGATTTCGCCTCGGGTACCGTACCTCGCTCTCGGCGCACGAAGTCCATGACAGCAACGCCGAGCGGATGCTCCGAATATTGTTCCAGTCCCGAAAGAAACGATACCGCCTCGTGCGATTCAGAGACCGCGTCAGATCCAACCGACGCTCCGCCGATCACACCGTGAGCGCTCACGACACCTACTAAAACCGACTCGACAGTCTTCGGTTCAAACATAACCAATTCGAGTAGAGAAAACTTTCCTTCCGTGATAGTGCCGGTTTTGTCCAGTAAAACGGTATCGACCTTGCGCAGCATCTCGAGCACCCGGCTGTCGCGCACCAGGATTCCACGCCGCGATGCCAGTCCGATCGCCGCCACAATCGCGAGAGGAGTTGCCAGCCCCAACGCGCACGGACAAGCAATCACCAGCACGGTTACGCCCCGCATGAGAGCAGGAGTCAAGGCAGCGCTTCCAGTCGCCCACAGAAAAAGAAACGTCAGCACAGCAATCACCACCACACTGGGAACAAAGACGCGCGAGACACGATCTACCGTGCGCTCCAGATCCGAGCGTCCACTCAGCGCCTTTTCGACGAGACCGATAATGTTTGCGAGAGTCGAATCGCGTACCGACCTCGTGGCCTCCACCTGCAGGATCCCATCCAAGTTGATACTGCCAGCCGCGACGCTGTGGCCGTGTCTCTTCACCACGGGCGTCGATTCGCCGGTCATCAGCGACTCGTCCGCATGCGATTCACCGGCGACAACCATGCCATCCGCTGGAATCCTCTCTCCGGCTTTCACCACAAAGACCTGGCCTGGTGCGAGGGCATCTACGCTGACGAAGCGTTCCTTCCCATCGTGTAGAAGCCGGGCTTTATTCGGCATCATGCGATGCAATTGCGCTACCCATCGCGATGCTGTCTCCTTGGCTCCGTGTTCAATCAACTTGCCGGCCAGCACGAGCGTCACAATGACAGTGGCAGTGTCGAAATAGAGGTGAATCTCCCCCCGGAAGGATTGCACGACGCTGTAGCCGTACGCCGTCAGGATTCCAATCGCCAGCAGTACCTCCATCCGGATTGTGCCGTTAAGGATGCCGCGCCACGCAAGCCTCAACACCGGCTGGGCGCAGTAGAAGACGACCGGCGTGGCCAACGCCATGAGCACAAAAGGCAATCCGCGTCGCACGCTGGCTGAGATCTGTTCGAAGTATCCAGCGTATAAAACCAGGCTGAAGCTCATGACGTTCGCCCATAGAAATGCGGCCAACCCAGTTCGGATGATCAGGTCGCGCCGCTCGGCCGCAACTGCCCCATCCCCTTCCTCAAACTTCTCGCTCTTGTAGCCGAACTTGGATATCTGCTCTGTAATTCGCTCCGGAGGCAGCATCTGTGGACAGTACTGCACCCTGACCAGATCGGCAGCAAAGGATGCCTCCGCGCTCACTACTCCGGGGAGCGTCATCAACGTGTGCTCAATCAGCCACGCGCACGAGGTGCACCACATGCCACTCACGCGTAGTACAAGCTCTTCGCTGTTCTCAGGGCTCGCAACCGACTGCTTCGATCTTGGCGCGTCCGACTCGCGGTTGGAAATCAGACCCAATTGGAGGCTGCGCTGGAAAAGTTCCGTTTGGCGAATGTCCTGACCTGCCTGGATTGTTCCGCTCTCCCACAGGATCAGGTAGACGTTCATGCATCCCGAACAGCAGAAAACGCGGTCAGCTCCACCCACGACATCGAGCAATGGATGTCTCCCGCATCCGAGGCCGCACAAGTCGCATTCTCTGCTCTCAACCATACTAATGATGAGATGCGTGCGACTCCGCCGCAACCGGCTTTCCGTGTTCATCCAGGTAAACCGGATTCGTGCGCTTGGTTACCACGTAGCAGAAGATAAGGATCCCGACAAACAGCATAGATACGAACGCCAGGACATACACGAGCAGCGGCCGTTGCTGACGGCGTGTACTCTCAAGTTTGGCAAGAGAATCACCCTCTGATAGAGCACTCATAATTCCTCCTTGAGCTCGCCTGAACTCCCTTCAGCGCGCGTCGCTGCTCGGCATGATGAACGTTTCCTCGAAAACGTCTTTTCCATTCTCTACGTTGCTTACCAAACGGAAATGATTCACGCCTGCCGCGAGATGCGCCGAAGGCGGCGCGGCAATCTCAAACTCCTGCTGCATCGTCGTGCCGGCAGCCACGACAATTGCATTCTCGAATCCGACAAACCGGGTTCCGGGCAATCCTTCAATGGAAAACTGTGCGATGGCCTGTTTCTTCCCGCGATTGGCGACCTGCGCTCGAAAGCGGTTGTAAACAGTGCCATCGGAACCGAGGCGGTACATTGTTGTGCGATCAGGCGCTATTCGCACCAACACCACGCGCCGCATGGAAAGCGCAGTGAATAAGCCGGCGCCATAGAACAAAATGATCATCAGCACGACCAGTCGCTTTGCATTCCGGATTCCGATCTTCTGATACCACATCTTTTCGCCGGTCCCGAGTTTCTCTCCCTGCTCTCCCCAGACATAGTGAATGAGTCCCTGCTTGCCCAACCGGCCAAGCACATCCACACAGGCGTCAATGCACTCGCCACAATGGATGCATTCAATCTGATAGGGCGACGTGCGAATATCGATCCCCATGTGGCAAATGCGTACGCATTTTTTGCACTCGATGCATTCCCGGGCCTCGTCCCGATAATGGACGATGAGCGTGTCCCCATCGCCCAGCATTCCCTGCAGGTAGCCATAGGGACAAACAGTCGTACAGAAACGCTGGCGCAGGAGGAGAAAATCCAAGAGGGTCAGCAGAGTGGTGGTCGCTCCGGCAATCCCCCCGGCCGTCCGCACATCGAGATGCACCAGGCGATACAGCAAATCACGCGGCTCAACAAAGTACGAAATGAAGGCAAACGCAAGAACGACTGAAGCCAGCACCACGGCTCCGTAAAACAACGACGAAGCCAGCAGCTTTCTTGGGCGTGCGCTCCAACGCACGTACTTGTTCACGGTTCGCGTGATCTTGCTTTCCAGGGCGATAGAGGCTTCGCTGAAGATCATCTGCGGGCAGAGATAGCCGCAATAGACGCGACCGTACAGCATCGCCATGGCGGCGACGATGAACATCAGGAACATCAGCGAGAAGAAAATAACTGAGAACTCGCTGATCCACAGTTCGTAGCCGAAAAAATAGAAGCGCTGGTGGGGAATATCGAATCGCATCAGGTTTGCAAACGGCAGCGCGAAGAAGATCAGCACGCATGCCACATGGATCCGTTTGCGGAAACGGTGAAGCGACACTGTTTGCGCAGTTGGAATCGGCGGGTTGCGCTCGCACTTTGTCAGCGGCTTATTCGATATCACCGCGTTCGGATTGCCTGCCTCAGTGGTGGGCATGCATGTGCCCCATCATGAGCATGTCGGCCAAAGTCCCACGCCAAACGAGAACAAGACCCATCAACGTTACGCCGATCGCAGCTACCTGACTGCCCCATCGATTCAGGCGGAACCGAATCGCGGAGGAGAACATGCCCAGCACGAGAAGAGATATTGCGGTGCCGAGGCCGAAAGCGGCCATCGCAGCGGCGCCCCCCGCAGCAGTCCCGCTCGCCATAGCCTTGAGCAGCGCGGCATAGATCAGCCCACATGGAAGAAACCCCAATGCCAATCCTAGAAACAGACGATTGTTCAATCCGGGTGCAGACATGAAGCGCCCCGCGCGTCGCAAAACCAGCGTCGGGATACGGAAAAGCGTAATTCCCAGAGCGCGTGCCGGAATTACATCCAACATCGAGAGCCCCACGACAATCATCAGGCATCCCGATATCAGCGCAAGGATGTGACTGAATCCCGCCACTCGTCCGACAAAACCGAGCGCGCCGCCTGCAGCTCCGGCAACCGCGCCCAAGAGGGAATAAGTAAGAACTCGACCGCCGTTATAGGCCAGATGATTCCGCAACAGTGCATAAAGCGTTGCGGAGCCGGAATCGTTTTTCTTGTACGCTTCCCCCAGGGCAGCGCTGTAGGTCAGAACGATTGGCCCGCACATTTGCACGCAATGCAGGCTGCTAGCCAAGCCCAGCATGAACATTAGGCCAACATCAATCGAAGTCACGGCGTCCCCGAAACACCGGCCGGTTGTACCGCGCCGGCGTGATATCTGATCTTTGTATTTGGAGTTGGGACGGTCACGCATTCGCGATAGAACTCAAACTTCTTCATCGTGATTGCATGAGTTGGACAGCGAGATGCGCATAGAGCGCAGCGGATGCAGGCGCTCTCATCCTTCAGCATTACACCACCGAACGCGTCCAACTCGCGTTTGTCCATCGACCGCAGTTCGTCTCGCGTGATACCGAGCGTGCCGCATACCATATCGTGCCATTGCTCATCGCGGCACAATTCGCTCAGCCCGACCAATCGGATCAGATTCATCGGACACACATCGACGCATCCGTTGCAGGCGATGCAGGTCGACGTGTCGAAGACGGTATTCACATTGCAGCGCAGGCAGCGAGAGGCTTGGCGGCGCGCGTCTTCAACAGCAAAATTCTCCTCGATAATGACCAGAGAACTGGAGCGCTCCGCTGCCTCTACTACGGGAGGAGTGGTTCGCGGCAAGCGATCCCATCCCTCGGCCATGCTGTAGACGGCGGGAGACCAATGGCTTCGCACCGTGATGTCGGTTCGTGTGCCGCGCAGGAAATCGTGCATGGAACGCGCCGCGATCTGGGCTGAAGCGATTGCGTCGATGAAAAGCCGAGGACCGTGCGCAATATCGCCGCAGGCAAAAACGTCGGGAGCCGTCGTTTGATATGTCTCGCGATTCACCTTGATTAATCCGCGTTCGCTCTCGATTCCATCCTCCGGCTTCAGGAACGACAGATCGGAAGATTGCCCGATCGCGAAAATGATCGTATCGGCTGGAATGTCCTCAACATCTGCCTCATCAAAGTTCGGATTGAATCGACCTTTGGAGTCGAAGACCGACGTGCAGCGGATCGTCCGCAGCGCCGTGACATTCCCGTTATCGCCAAAAATCGCCTTGGGGCCGCGCGAACTGTGGAGTTTGAGACCCTCTTCTTCGCCCTCAATGATCTCGGTCTCGTCGGCCGGCATCTCTTCACGCTTTTCCAGGCACACCACGTGAACTTCTTTGTCTCCGCTCAGGCGCAAGGCTGATCGAGCGACGTCGTACGCTACTTGCTCCCCGCGTTCCATATCGGCCAGAGCTTCAGTTCGTGTCTCAGCTCCAGCCGGACGCACAGCAGAACGAGCCACGTCGTAGGCAACGTTCCCGCCGCCAATCACGACGATTCGCTTGCCCAGCGGCAAGGGCTTGCCCTCGTTGAATGCCCTCAGAAAGTCCATGCCGTCATAGACCATCTCGCGTTCTGCCCCGGGCAGCGGAAGTTTGCGACCTTTCGGCAGGCCGATTCCCAAGAAGATTGCCTTGTATCCCTGGCTCCGCAAATCCGCAATCGTGAAGTCTCGCCCCAATCGCATGTTGCATTTCAGTTCCACGCCGAGCGACAGGATCGCTTGAATTTCCTGTTTGACCAGCTCCCGCGGAAGTCGAAACACTGGCACTCCCACGGTCAACATTCCGCCCGGTTCTGCATTCGCTTCGAATACCGTGACTTTGTATCCGATCTGCATCAGATCGTGAGCTACCGTCAATCCGGAAACGCCAGCGCCGACAACCGCGATCTTTTCATAGTTGCCGCGGTTGGGCGGCAACATGCGCTGATCACATCCGTCGCGGTGCACATCGAACTCGCCCGTTTCCGGGCCGAACTGAGTTGTTACGAAGCGTTTCAGGGAGCGTATGGATACCGCCGCATCCACATCGCCACGGCGACAATTGAGTTCGCAAGGTGCGCCGCAAACGCGTCCGCAAATTGAGGCGAATGGATTGGTGGCTCGCGCGATGCGGTACGCTTCCTCGTAATGGCCTTCACCGATTGCCGTCACGTAGCCGCATGCATTGGTGTGCACCGGGCACGCGTGCTGGCACTTGACCATCTTGATCCAGTAGTCCGCGCCTTCAATCGCCTCGAATTGTGCCCATTCACTCATGCTTCTGTCTTAATCCTTGTGCACAGCCTTAAATGCGAATGTCACCACAATCACTGCGTACACGACCGCCAGCAGGATCACTGCATACATGAATGCCGGCGAGGAGTGAGTTGCCTGGTTGAACTGACGCACCAGAGCCCCGCGGTCCGAGTGATTCACCTCGCCGTTCATGTAGACGAAGAAGTAACCGATCACCCCCGCCATGATCACGATGTAGGCGAATTTCAAAAACGTCGGTACACCCGTACCCTTGCGTTCGGTAATCCATCCGTCGGCGTACTCCTGGATTTCACCTTCCGGCTTGGCATCCTTTGTCTCTGCCATGTTTCGTCTCCTTACTTCTGCAAGTTCCTCTCTCTGCCGTTATCGTCGTCCGCCAGCATCCGGTACTTTGGTTCCTCGCTATCGCTTCCCCAATACCCGTCGTGACGCGACCGGATCAGGAAAAAGATCGCTCCCACCACGCACAGGAAGAAGAGGAAGTATGCGAAGAAGATGCTCGGATAAACATAGTCGTGCACAGTCGTCCTCTATTTCTCGTAGTCGTTGTCCGGCCGCCAGTTCTTGGCTCGGCCAAGAGTCTGGATGTACGCCACCAATGCGTTGAATTCCTCTTCGTTGTTGGCAATCCACGGGAACGGCGGCATGATCGAACCTGGGACCAGGTCGCGCGGGTTGCGGAAGTGCGTCCGATGCCATTGCCGGTCGTACTTCCCGCCGACGCGTGAAAGATCCGGGCCTGTACGCTTTGTGCCGAACATGTGCGGACTGTCGTAGACGAACTCGTCCGGCGTGGAGACCGGAGAGTCCACTCCCTTCCATCCCGAGCGCTTCGTGTCCGCCAGCAGGGTTCGGGTCTGCTGCGTATGGCAATACCAGCAGCCCTCGCGCACGTAGATAGCGCGTCCTTTCAACTCGAGTTCTGTATAGGGCTGCAGCTTTCCAGTCGGGCCCTTCGTGGGATCGTTGTTCTCGAAAGGCTTCGACCAACTCTTGTCGATCAGTGGCGGAACCACGGTCGTCAGCAGACCTCCGATGAAGAAGAACACCAGGGCCGCAATCACAAATCCAATGGCACTTTTGTCAGTTTTCCCTAGCATGCATCCTCCTTAGGCGGTTACTAGCTCGGCAGGCTTGGAACTGGCCGCAGCATGGCCTCGTCCCACCACGGTTGCCAGAATGTTGAACAGGAATGTGGCGATGCCCGCAAACATCAGCACGCCCGAGAAGAAGCGCACAGTCCACACCGGCTTCAGTGCCACCACTGTGTCAATGAACGGAATTGAAGGATTGTTCCATTGCCAACCCTGCCAGAATCCGCCCAGCCAGAGCGTTACGAAAAATCCCAACCCGCCGACCATGAAGAACCAGAACGTCCAGTTCGCCAGCGCATCGGAATGGAGCTTCGTGCGGAACATTCGCGGAACAACGTAGTAGATTCCTGCGATTGCAAAGAACGAAAAGCATCCCAGCACCGCCATGTGCGCATGTCCCGGAATCCAGTCTGTCTTGGAAACAATCGCATTCACCGAGCGCAGGCTGTGCATCGGGCCCTGGAAGCAGGTCAGGAGGTAGAACACCACGCCCGACATCAGGAACTTAAGCGGGACGTTTTCGCGCAGTTGATGCCACTGTCCCTTCATCGTCGCGAAGAAGTTGTAGACAACAGTCCAGACTGGGACCAACAGCATTACCGAAAACGCAATAGCGATCGTTTGTAGCCATTGCGAAATTGGGCCGTGCAGCATGTGATGTGCGCCAGTCCATACATAAACGAACGCCAGCGACCAGAAACCGATCATCGAGAGCTTGTGGCTGTAGAGCGGCGTGTTCGATGCCTTCGGGATGAAGTAGTACGCCATTGCCAGCCCGATCGGTGTGAAGATCAGCCCGACCGCGTTGTGGACGTACATCCAGTTCAGGTTCGCCTGGTTTGTCCCGGTCGTGAACAGCACAGCGATGTTGCCGGTGCTGTAAACGAAGGTCGTCCACAAGATCGTAGCCATCGTGTACCAGAGACTCACGTACATCTGCTGGTATTTGCGGGTCGCGACTGTGGCAAATATGTTGATTCCGAACATAACCCAGGCAACGACGACGAGAGCCACCAGCGGCATAGGCAACTCCGCGTATTCCCAGCCCTTGTTCAGCCCGGCGGGCAAGGCGTAGACAGCACCCAGCACGATCACATTCCACAATGCCGCCGTAGCTATTCCCAGTTTTTCGCTGAAGAGTTTCACTCCGCAGAGACGAGGCACAATGTAGTAAGCGAGCCCTAGATCCGCCGGGAGCAGCCACCCAAACAACATGCCGTTTACGTGCAGCGGTCGCAAGCGCCCGTAGGACAGGTATGGCACGGTCCCAATCAGCTGCGGCCAGACAAACTTCGCCGCAATCGTCAGGGCGATGATCCCAACGACAAAGAAATATGCGACGGAACTCAGCAAGAACCACTTCGCCGTCGTGTCTTCATGAATGGAGTCGGCCAATGGAACCGCCCCGGTCGGTGTTGCTCGTGTTACTTGCACCCCTGGCATAGCACCTCCTGTTTCGCCGCCTGCGAAGTCAATGTGGACTTGTCGCTCGCCGGTGAAACCATCTGCGGATTCATACTGTGAATGAAGTTAATGAGATCCCCAACATCGTTCTGGGTTAGTCCGTAGTCGATCCACGAGGGCATCGCGGTTCCCTGCACGCCGTAGAGAATCGAATCGAACAGCCGCTTGTCTGGGACATTGTGTACGAAGAATGAATTGCGTAAATTCCGCGGCCGCGGGCTGATGTCCAGCGAATTCGGACCCTTGCCGTCAGCCTTGCGTCCGTGACACCCGGTGCAGCGCTGCAGGAAGACTTGTTCTCCGTGGTGGATAGACTCGGCGCTCGCTGTAACCGGATTCTGCTCCGGAACCTTCCGTTCCTTCAGTTGCCCGCGCGGCTCCTTGACGAAGGTTTGGAAGATATAGGCCAAGACCGCCCGCCGCTGCTCATCCGTCAATACCCGCTCCCACGGCGGCATCGACGTTCCAGGTACGCCATTTTTCAATGAATCGAGGAATCGCTGGTCCGGCTTGCTGTTCATGAAGGCTGCCTTCGTCAGGTCACGCGGCGCCGGATCCAGATAAAGATAGGTAACGCCCTTGCCATCACCTTTTTCTCCGTGGCACCGTGCGCAAAGGTTCTTGTAGACCTCCTCGCCCGTCTTAAACGAAGAGGCCGGCGCGTTGCGCGTTTTCAGATAACCGGAAATGGAATGGAAGTCCGATTCGCTGAATCCGAACACCGGCATGATCGAATCCGGAATTCGCGATTTCGGCTCGCGGAAATGCGCCATCATCCAGTCTTCGTCACGAATCAGCCCTTCATACGAAAGATCAGGAGCGATGTGCCCATCCCGATCGCCCAGTTTGTGGCAGGCGGTACAGGAGTGTTGATTGATCAACTGTTCCCCACGTGCCGCCGTCGCCATCGCAGCCTGCGCTTTGTTCGGCTCCTCCAGTTTTGTCTGCTGGAGACGTGCCCGGTACTGTCCCAGGGAAGTCTCTGCAAAATTGATTCCGCGCCGGCTCTTCAGGAAGACGGTGAGCGCCTTGATTTCATCGTCAGTTAGATCAAATTTCGGCATGAACGAAGTTGGCTGGAACGCGCGCGGATCGACCGTGTGCTCCCACAGGTAGTTGACCTTGAACTTCTTTCCGACCTCGCTGAGGTCTGGTCCAAGAGTTCCGTTCGTGAGTCCTTCAATCCGGTGGCATCCATAGCACGCCTTCTCGAAGAAGAGTTGCCGTCCGCGCTGCACCAGCCGAGTTCCGGCGAAATTGTCCTCCGTGTGGCACTGCGCACAGTTGGCCTGCATGTACTCTTTGCCGGTCAGCTTGCCCTTGAATTCGGCGTGCCAGTTCGCTTGCGTCACATAGCCCAGCATAGGATCGGGCCAGAACTCATCCTCCCCATGGGCATAGAAGGCTTCGAGTCCGCGCCCTTGCCCGTCGTGGCAGATCGTGCAGCCGAAGTCGTTGAATTTATGGCGCCGTTCCCAGTGGCCGTTCACCTGAACATCGCCCAGAGCCGACGAATAAGGATGGCTGCGCAAGGGTTCGGCATGTCCCTGGAAACGAGGATCGTCGCTGGCAATGTGGCAGGTGGTGCACCGGTCCACGCGCGATTCGCCAAACTGCGTCACGATAATCTGTTCGATTCGAGGGGCGCGCTCATCCAGCGCGTGCCTTTCCGCATCGGTCTTGGCCAGGCTGCGTGCCTGCTCCAAGTAGGCAGTCTGGTGTTTCTCCCACCGGTTAAAGAACTGGTCGTAAAAGACAATCCCGTGCACGATCAGGACGATGAAGCTGACAACTGCCAGAGTTATGCGCGTGCTCACAAAGTTCTCCTCATCCTAGTTTTCACTCTTCTCACCAGGGCGACACGAACTCCCAGTTGGGCCCGCGGAAGAAGGTGCCGATGATGATCAGGATGACGTTCACAATCACGAATGTCAGGAACAAGAAATTAGCCAGCAGGCGCTCCCGCGCGAACCAGCGTCCCACACCGGCGACCTTGCGATCGATATAGGGAACGATCAACAGCAGCAGCACTTCGATTGTGGGAATGCCCACCCCTCCCCAGAACGCCGAGTAACTGACCTGCTCCTGCAATCCCAGGAAGTACCATGGCGCCTTGGCCGGATTCGGCGGATGCATAACATTCACCGGCTCTTCCAAGGGCGCATTAAAGAACAACGACACGGTCAGCACTCCTGCTACGGTGATTAAGAAGACGACCAACTCCGCCATGAACAAGTTCGGCCACGCGAACACCGATCGATCCGGAATGTTGCCGACCTTGGTGAATGGCCCGCGCACCAGTCCCTGTATTCCGTAGTGCCGTTTCTGGAGCACAGGTTCTGCTGCCGCGGCCGCAGCCGGCGATGTCGCCATCACAACAGCCGGACCTTTCACGATCTCTACAGGGTTCCCCGATGCTTCTGCCGGAAGAGCATCTTCTTCGGCGGGACGCGACAGGCCGCCATCTTTTCGAATTCGCCAGAAGTGAATTGCTACCAACAGCGAGAGCACAGCCGGCAGCACGGCGACGTGCAACACATAAAAGCGAAGCAAAGCTTCTTGTCCTACCGTCGTGTCGCCCAGCAGGATGAACTTCATCTGCTTTCCGACTAGAGGCGCATAGCTGGCAATCGAAGTTCCCACCGTGATCGCCCAGAACGCCAGTTGATCCCAGGGCAGAAGGTACCCGGTGAAGCTCATAAATAGGGTGATCAGGAGCAATAGAACTCCCAGCACCCAATTGAACTCGCGCGGCGGCTTGTACGAACCGGTCAAAAACACGCGGCACATGTGCAGAAACACCGCCGCCACCATGCCGTGCGCCGCCCAGCGATGCATGTTGCGCAGGAAAATTCCAAACGCCACAGTCCCCCGCAGGTCGAGCATGCGGTCATACGCCTGCGTCGTTGAGGGCACGTAGTAAAACATCAGCAGGATGCCGGTCACCACCAGGATGAAAAAAAGGAAGAAGGAGATCAGGCCCAAGCCCAACGTGTATGTGGCCTTCAGGCTGTTGCGGTGAACCTTGACCGGATGCAGATGCAGGAAGAAGTTGGTGAAGCTTGTTGAGGCTCGTCCCAAATCCGAAGAAGGCAGCGGATTTCGGAAAATCGAACGCCACACGTTCTCTGGCAGTTCGACGAGCATCTTCCAGGGGCTGGATTTCGTTTGAGTGCTCATACTCGCAAGTAACTCCCCTGTTCAATCTCCGTGTCTTTGTCCACTTCGATTTCGCCGTTGGGCGCCAGGCTGACATGGAACCACGGCAGTGCTTTCGGGGCGGGACCGCCCGTGACGTTTCCATCCTGGTCATAGCGCGATCCGTGACACGGACACGAGAAACCTGTTTCCGAAACGGACACAATGCATCCCAGGTGCGTACAGGTAGTCGAGATCGCCGCGATCTTGTCTCCGTCGCGCACAACGCAGACCCGTCGCGCGTCGAGGGAAACGCGCGCGCCGGGAGGAAAGTCTTCCGGCTTACCGATGGCGAAGCGATTGGGCTGGCCATACGTGGCCCGCGGCTTGATAAAAATAAGGTTGGAAAATGCCGTGATGATCAGCGAACCGAAAAGGCCGAAGCCGCTGAACCATGACAGCATCCTCCGCCGCGTCATCGCGTTCCCGGTTTCTTCAATCGCGGGACTTTGGCGATTGTTTATCATCCTTTTTCTCCTGCTGCGGTGAGTCGACCAACTCTTGCACATCCGACCAGAAGACCTGGTATTTCGCGTCCTCTAAATTTCGGAAGTAGTTTCTTTTGACCGCGAACACAAAAATGAGGACCGCGCCCACTCCCATGCAGATGCTGGCAATGATCGCGATCCATGTAAGCTCCATGCGCTACACCTACCGGCCACGGCCTTGTTTCACGGTGCGCTTCTCTTGGACTCTAAAAATCCCGGTGTTGTCGTGTAAGTCAAAAGTCGTCTCTCCCTGCGCCAGGGCGCCGATCGACGCTTTTCCCAACACATTGACGATAGCGGCTTGGGCCTCAGCCCAAACGCAATGCGCCGGACACCACAACTTCCGGTTGCACGACGGTCCTTCTTCAATGCACTGATTCAGCCGCACTGGACCTTCGATCGCTTCCACTACCTCGAGCAGGGAAACCGTACCGGCTGGTACGGCCAGCGCAA
>Ga0335084_10004559_pt1 | contig 13659 bp, 14 predicted proteins | sample Lox_Sample_44_FD_206721 | JGI IMG/M metagenome (GOLD analysis project Ga0335084, IMG submission 206721) | Soil microbial communities from Loxahatchee National Wildlife Refuge, Florida, United States - Lox_Sample_4.4 | ecosystem: Environmental > Terrestrial > Soil > Wetlands | place: USA... | reverse complement strand
CGGCGAGAGAGGGCACCCTGGCGGATCGGCTGGCCGGCTGGGCCCAGCGCTGGGAGGATGGGGTGAAGACCGCATTCCTGGAGGGATACCTCGCCGAGACCTGGGATCGGGCTGCGAGTTTCCTCCCCCGCGATCGCGACCATCTGGAGGCACTCCTGCGGGTCTTTGTCCTCGACAAGACGCTGTACGAGCTCCACTACGAGCTCAACCATCGGCCGAATTGGGCTCGGATTCCCTTGGAAGGGCTGCGGCGTGCGGTGACGGTGACGCCCAAGCCGGTGCCCGCCTCGCTGCAGCCGGGTGAAGGGCCCTTCGATTTCATGGCCTGCCTGGAGCTGCGGGAGTTTGTGGGCGTCCGCGCGGAGAACGAGCGCCAGTTGGCCGACCTTATCGACGAGGTGTCCCTGGACTCGATCTACTATCACACCCACGGCTTTTTTCTTCGCCACAAGTTCGTCGCCGGCACCTACCCAAACGACTTCGCCACCTGGGCCGCCGTTCAGGTCCGGGACCGAGTGCTTGGCGAGCGCTTGGCCATGGTGGATCCCTCCAATTTCCCGAACCTCCAGGCCCTGCGCGAGGAACTCGTCTCGGTGATCGACGACCACTTGCGCGGCCTGCAACTCGTCCCCGGCGTGCTCGGCGGCGAGCCGTTCGAGTTCATCCAATCCCGCATCGTGGAAATCCCCATGGGACTCCAGGTGCGGACCTTGGAGGAATTCCGAGAGGCGCTGCTGGACGTGGACGTCAGCGCCATCTACTTCCATTTGGTGGAGGCACCCATGCGGCTCGGCCGCGGACAGAACGACTTCGCCGCCTGGCTGGAACACGGACTGAATCTCCCGAAGCTGGCCGCAAAGATCCGGGCTGTCGACCCCTATGCGGGAAGCTTGGAGCGTGCCCGCACCCGCCTCATCCAGCTCTGCGACGAGGCGCTCACGGCGGGGGCGGGACCATGATCCCCGCCCGGCTCGAGGAGTATCGCGAGGTGGCGCCGCTGGGCACCCTGGAACTCCTGGCCCGTCTGGCCGAGCGACTCCGGGGGCGGCGCTTTGTGCATGTGAATGCCAGCCGCTATGGCGGCGGATCGCCGGAGATTCTGAGCCGCCTTGTCCCCATCATGCAGGACCTGGGAATCGACTCGGCCTGGGAGGTCATCGTTGGCGACCCGGAGTTCTACGCGGCAAGTCGCGCGCTGGAGCTGGCGGCGGCGGGCCGAGAACAGACCATCACCCCGGGCATGCTGAAGGCATACGAGGAGACGGCCGCCGTCAATGGACCGAAGCTTCCGCTGGACGCCGACCTGGTCATGGTCCACGATCTGGCGCCCCTCCCCCTGGTGCGTCACCGCCGCGACCGAGGCCGCTGGGTCTGGCGATGCCACAGCGACCTGTCCCAGGCGCTCCGACGCGTCTGGCACCTCCTACGGCGGGACGTCGGCCGCTACGATGCCGCCGTCTTCTCCTTGCCCAAGTTTGCCCAGCGTGTGTCCATCCCGGCCCTCATCATCTACCCCTCGGTGGACCCGCTCAGCGAGAAGAACCGCGACCTGAGTCGCAGCGAAATCCAGCACGGCCTGGATCGCCTGGGCATTCCGTGGGACAAGCCCATCCTCCTCCAGGTCGCTCCGTACGTGTCTTCGGCGGACCACCTGGGCGTGATCCGGGCCTACCGGCTGGCGAAGAAGTATGTCGACTGCCGGCTCGTCCTCGCGGGGGGTGGGGTGTCCGACAATCCGGAGGGCACAGGGGCCCTGGCCGACGTGCGTCGCGCCGCGTCCAACGATACGGAGATCCATCCTCTCGTCTTGCCGCCGGACGCCGCGCGGGAGATCAACGTGCTCCAGCGGGCCGCCGCCATCGTCCTTCACAAACCGTTGCAGGAGGATTTCGGTCTGGGCGTGGCCGAGGCCATGTGGAAGGGCAAACCGGTCATCGGCAGTTTCGCCGGCGGCATTCCGGTGCAAGTGATCGTCGAGGTCACTGGCTACACGGTGAATTCCATAGAGGGGGCGGCGTTCCGTATCCGCCAGCTTCTGAACAATCCGGATCTCATGGCTCGGCTCGGCGGCGCCGCCCGCGAGTATGTGCGACGGAACTTCCTGGTGACGCGACACCTCGGTGACTACCTCGCTCTGTTGGCGAGTCTCACGGGATAGGCGAGAGCTGCCGGGATGGTGGAGCCGATTGGGGACGCTGACCTGTTGACAGACGGGGACCTGCGCGCCGTGGCCGCCCTGGGATCTGTGGATGTCCTGGTAGGCGTCCCCGCCCGGAATCAGTCCCGCAGCGTGACGCACGTCTTGGAGGTCGTGCGGACGGGGCTGACCACCGCGTTGGCAGACCGGAAGAGCGCCGTGGTCGTCCTCGCGGCCGGCTTTCAGGATGAGACGCTGGACGCGGTCAAGGGATGGGCGGCTAGCCGCCCATCCCAGCCGCCCGTCTGCTGTGTGAGGATCGCCGGGCCGCCGAGTCGCTCGCGGGTCATGCTCGGCCTTTTGGACATCCTGCGGCGTCTCGAGTCTCCCGCCTGTGCTCTGGCCGATGCCGGGCTGGTCAGCCTCACACCCGAGACGCTCCGGTGCCTGGTGCAGCCGATCCTGGCCGGAGAGGCAGACTATGTCAGCCCGGCCTACACGCATACGGTGGCGGAGGGGACCCTCACCACCAATCTGCTCGCCCCCATGTGCCGGGCGCTTTATGGCCGACGGATCCAACAGCTCCTCGGCGGGTGTGCCGCGGTCTCGCAGCGGATCGCGGCGCGGCTGCTCGACACCCACGCCAGCCCCGGCGACCCGACCGATGACGGGCTGGAAATGCGTCTCTTGATCGAGACCTTGGCGTCCGGGGAGCGCATCGTCGAGGTGCACGCCGGGCGCAAGACCCTGGATGCTGGCCTGACACCGCCCGACTTGGCGACAACGCTCGCCCAGACGGTGGGGCCGTTTTTCCGATTGATGGACCGCTACCGCGAGGTCTGGTCCGAGATCGGTGGCAGCGTGTCCGTGCCGCGGATCGGGGAGCCTCCCTCGATCCTGCCGGAGGTCGGCGAGGTGCAGCTGGACCGCATGGTCCGCGGCTTTCGGCTGGGACTCAAGGATCTCTTGCCCATCTGGGAGCAGGTGCTCCAGGAAGAGACGCTGGGACTGCTCTACCCGTTGGGGCTCCTCTCCCCGGACGAGTTTGTCTTTCCCGTCGAACACTGGGCCCGCGTGGCGGTCGACTTCGCGGTGGCATCCCACGAGCGCCGACTGCCGCGCGGCCATCTGCCCCGGGCGCTGACCCCCTTGTATCTGGGCCGGGTGGCCGCCTTCCTGCGCGAGACGCAAGGCGCGTCACCTGCCCGGATTGTGACAGCGCTGGAGGCTATCGGCGGCGCGTTCGAAGCCGCAAAACCAGGCTTGGCGGCCCGATGGAGGTAGAGGCATGCGCGAAGCGTGGAGCGACGCCTTGGTAACTTCGTTTCGAGAGGTGATGAACCGCCTGAGCCACATAGCCCCGCGCGTGCTGGCCATGCTCACCCTGATCCTCTTGGGGTGGGCCGTGGCCGGCCTCGCCTCGCGTCTTGCGGTCCGCCTTTCCCGCGTGGTGGACCTGGACGCCCGCTGCGCCCGCTGGGGGCTGACCGCCGGCTTGGCTCGCAGCGGCCTGGCGCAGCTCCCCTCGCTGGCCGTGGGTCGGCTGATCTTCTGGACGATCTTCTGCGTGGCCCTCCTCATGGGCATCGAGGCATTGGAGATGCCGGCCACCGCGGGCCTCGTGGCGGGGGTGATCCGGTTCCTGCCGAACCTGGTTATCGCCACGCTGGTCTGGACAGCGGGATGGCTCTTGGCCAACTTCATGGCCCAGGCGGTTCTGATCGCGGCCGTGAACGCCCAGATCGCCTTCGCCCCGCTCATCGCGGGCGCGATCCGCTGGTTGGTCCTGATCTTCGCCGGTGCCGCAGTCCTCACCCAGCTCGGCATCGCGCGCGAGATGGTGCTGCTGACGTTCGGCATCGCGTTTGGCGGAAGCGTGCTGGCACTGGCGTTGGCTTTCGGCTTCGGGGGCAAGGAATTGGCCCGCGAGATTCTCGAGAGCCGATTGCGCAAGGAGGACCAGAACGATGATCACATGACCCACGTCTGACATCGCGAGACGCGGGGGCGCTCGGTGGACACGGGCCGCGCGTCCGACGGCAGTCGGCGACCCGAGGCGGGTTGACGTCCCGCCTGCCGCCGCCAGACACGGCGACCCTTGCGAGATCGAGCGTGACGTCCCTTCTTGTCACCCTACCGTCCGTCCGCCTCGCCCGCCCTCTCCTGCGGTGGTGGCGGGGCTGGCTGCTGAACCTGCCGCTGTTCCTGCGGTCCGGCTCGCAAGGTCCAACCCGCGGGCCGCGCACAGAACTTCCGCGCCGCATCCACGGGAAACGGGGTCCGCTCCACGTCCACCAGCACCGTGAAGCACGTATCAGACCGCTGGAAGGCATACCGACTGCGGCCGAGCTGCAATTCCGTGGAACCGCGGGGGAGCGGAAACTCGTCAGCCTGGGCGACCACCTGATCACGATCCTGAATCCGCACCGTGCCGCGGATAGGCCTCCCGTCATTTCTCAGCCGTATCCTGAATTGGATCTCCTGACCCGGGAGCGCCGGATCGGGATAAATCTCCAACTCTTCCACAAACAGGGGCCCCATCCCCCGCTCCCCCATCATGCCCCGCTCTCTCAGGGTCCATCCCACATTCATTCGTTTCGCGCAGAACTGTTGGGCCAGCGCGATCGGACTTCGGGTGCGTTCGATCTCCACCTCCACGGTGAAGCAATGCTCGGCACGCGAAAATCGGTAGGCGCGTTCGGGGAAAACGACTTGATTCTCCCCCGGCCGGAGCGGGAAATTCAGCGCCTCGCCGATGATCTCGTCTCGGTCCTTGATGGTCAGGGCGACTCGGGCGGACTCGCGCGCGCTATTGGCAATCGTGGCACGGAAACCGACCCGCTGTCCTTCTTGCACCGGGTCCGGCGAGAGTTCCAGTTGAAGCACGCGCAGGTTTTCCGGGTGAATCCGTTGCGCGTGCGCCAGAGATGGAACGACGAACAGACACCCGATGGCACCCACTATCCCCCATCTCTTCATCGTCGCTTCTCCTTCTTCGAACTCCGCCAAGAAACTGCCGCGAGCGTAGTGCCTGCCTCGATGTCCGAGGGGCACCACGGTGTGGGCTATTTCCAATAGTCGCCGACGGGCGGATGCGTGACCTGTGCCGGCACTGATCCCTGCCACTGAGACATACTGAATGCCCGCGCGCCCTCAGTGCAGCGTGGCGGCGATCTGGCGGATCTCCGCCGGAGTATGCACGCCCGCAAGCGGTGTGCCCGGCACGAGATAGCGGCCCATCGCCAACCCGCCGACGAGGACCGGTTCGAACCCGGCCGCGCGGATGAGGCGTTCCGCAATCGCGATGGCGTCCGGGTCATCGCCCGCAATCGGGACACCCACCGGGTCACCCGGCCGATGCGCAAACGTGGGCAATTGGGCGCCCACCCCCAGGTTGTTAAAGGCGCGGACGATTCGTGCGCCGGGCAGGAGCTTGGCGGTCATGAGCCCTGCGCCCCCCTCGGCGGTGACGCGCTGGACGAAGGCGTCCCCGTCGCGACGGGCACTGGGGTTGCTGACATCTAGCACCAGCGGTTTCTGGGTGAGCGCGCCCGCGAAGGAGCGGCCAATCTCCTCGATCGCCGGATAGGGCACGACGAGCGCCACGACGTCGCCGAAGGTGATCGCGTCTGCCACCGACCCGGCTTGAGCCAGCGATCCGAGGCCGGACACCAGCCCCTGCAGCGCCTCGGGATGCCGCGAGGTGAAGAAGACCGGATACCCGGCCTTGATGAACAACGCGCCGAGCACACTGCCTTCCCGCCCTGCGCCGATCATGCCGATTTTGCGCGACTCCGTCTCGGCGGCCGGAGCGCGCCGCGGGAGGCTCGCCGCGAACAGGCCGATGCCGAGCGTCGCCACGAACCCCCGGCGGGATACCACGCGCATGTCGTCCGCCCTGGTCTCCTCCATGACACACCTCCTGGCCTGTCGAACTCCCGTCGTGCTCCCGCCGAGACAGTCCTGGATTAGCCACGCGGTGTCAAGCTCACTTGCAACGCCTCCGCGCCGTACCGGCACCCTATAGTCTTGGCAACCACGCTGGAGGCGCGCTCGCCCGGCTTCCGGCTGGTGCGTGCGATGAGGCGCGGTGCCGCATTCCCAGGCCGAGGGCCCCGACGCTGTCCGGGCCATGCCGGGGAGGAGGAAAGTTTTCTCAGGGGTATGATCCTTGGGAATGCCCAGGGCATCTTCGACCGACGCTGCAATTCGAAGGACGGGTGACCGGGTGAGTGCCGGTGACCCGGGAGCGGCCCGTCGTTTCAGCAAGACGATACACCCTCGTCTCAGCGGAAACCGGGGAACTGAACAACTCCGCCGTATTCGCCATGAATCGGTCCTCGGGAAACCAGGATGTAGATTTGGCTATTGATCTAGCACCATTCTCATCCTATATTCGAACCATCTCAAGTCTATCGACTCGCACGGCCGTGGCCGCTACCAGTTCATGCCGGAGGACCGATCATGACCACGATGATCCAGCGCCGACTGATCACATTCCTGGACCGTGCTATGGTTCCCGTGGCATGCCTGCCCAACGCCCTCCGCGATGCACTGGGGGTCGTGCTGGCCTGCCTTCTCTTTGTGCCAGCCACGGTGTGGGCCGAGGGGAAACCGGCCCTCCCGGGGGGCGTGCCCAACCTCTTCGATCCCCAGGTGCGGGCCCAATATAAGCCCACCGTTATCGGCAACCTGCTGGCCAATCCCGATTTCCCCCTGGTACTCCTCGTCAACACCGCTGCGAAGCAGCCCGGGGCCGTGCTGGTCGCTCTCGACGCCCGCAACGGCGGCGAGACGTGGTCTCTGGCCACCGACCCCATGGTCTTGATCGTCCTCTTCGCCGACCGGGCGACGATCACTGACGTGTACATCGACCGAGGCCTGCTGGCGCAGGGGACCGCAACGGGGGACTTCCAGGGCGTCCCCGACCCCCAGCAGGGGCTCCCCGATCTCCTCCACGCCTTAGCCGACCTCCCCGCCCGCACCTTCTTGTAAGGGGTCGACTGGTCACCGCCCGGGACAGATCCTCGCAGGACGCCTGGCAGGCCGCACCCCGGTAGGCCTCCACCCCGAGGCCTCGAGAGTCTGCGCGGCAGGGTTGTCGGCTTCCACCAAAGCGATGCCCACCTCCGGATCGGTGGCCTGGCCGGTGGCAGGCAGAGGAATGCCGCCGCCTATGACGCCGGCGAGCACTGCGGTTTGCTTCAGAAACTCCCGACGCTGGAGCATGCGTTCCTCCTCCGCAGCGACAACACCTACCCGGCGAGCTGCGCCACCTCGAGATTCGGATCCAGGCCCGAGTGGTCGCGTAAACGGGCGACGTCCTTCGTGGGGGCACTCCCGAAGAAGCGACCGTACTCGCGACTGAACTGCGACGGGCTCTGATACCCCACGCGAAAGCCCGCCGTCCCCGCGTCCACCATCGTCGCCAGCATGAGCCGCCGCGCCTCCTGCAGGCGCAGCACCTTTTGATACTGCAAGGGACTCATCGACGTGACGGCCTTGAAATGCTGGTGGAACGAGCGCAAGCTCATGTGCGCCAGCTCGGCGAGCTGCTCGATTCTCATGGGCTGCGCGAAATTGGCGCGCAGCCAGGAGAGCGCTCTTGCAATGCCGTGCCCGCTGGATTCGGCGAGGCCTATCTGAGCAACCCGCACCCCGATAGGGCTTCTGAGCAGCCGGATCAGGATCTCTTCGATGATCAGGGGGGCGAGGAGCTCCGCATCCCCGGGGTGTGCCATCAGCTCAAGGAGCCGGGCGGCGGCATTGACGATGCCCAAATTAATCGGGCTCACACACACGCCGCGGCTCTCGGATGTGCGCGGCAACCCGTGGGGATATACCTTCGGGATGAGGTCGGCGATCCGCTGCGGGTCGAGGTCGAGCTTGAAGGAGAGGTACGGCTCGGCGGCGGTCGCTTTGGTAACCTGGCCCGCCACAGGGAGATCGGCGGAGTAGACCAGCATCCGGGAGGCATCGTACTCGTACACCTCCTGCCCGAGGAGCACGGTCTTCGCGCCTTGGGTGACGATGCACACGGCCGGTCGCTGCAGAGCATGGTACAGCTCCGAGCTCGTCCGGGAGACGCGGATGGCATACACGCCCGGGAGGCGGAGCTCGAAGAGGCCGTCATGCGGGGTATATCGACGGATCAAGCCGGCCAGCTTCATCACCTCGGGTTCGGGGGACCCGGCAATGGGGGTAACTGAATTCCTGCCCGTCGGCGCCATCGTTTCCTGCCTCCCACTGTCGTCTGCTGACATGCACGCGCCCAGGCGTCCACGACACTACCGCGGCCGCTTCTCGAAGACCTCCTTCGCCACGGAGACCGCCGAGAAGGCGTTCGGCCACCCGGCGTAGAACGCCAGGTGCGTGATGACCTCCCCGGCTTCCGCTTGCGTCAGGCCATTGTCCATTCCCAGGTTCAGGTGGGGCGTGAGCTGCGCAACCTGGCCGGCGCCGATGAGCGCGCTGATCGTCACCAGGCTGCGGTCGCGCGGGGCGAGGGCCGGCCGGAGCCAGAGGTCCCGAAACAGCACGTCGGTGGTGTACTGGACGAGGCCCGGCGCTACCGCGCCGAACTGCTGGCCGACTCGCGCCGCGCGCTGCGCCTCCGCCGCCTCGTTGAGCGGCAGCAGCGGCGGGGACGCGGGCGCGGGTCGATCGGGTCCGATGTTGTGCTGCGCGAAGGCCGCCTTCAGCAGGGGCACGGCCGCCAGGGCATTCCCCCGGCCGGAGTAGAACGCGAGGTGCGTGAGGACCTCCGATAGTTCGCTCGGCTTGACGCCGCTCTCGAGGGCGAGGTTGAGATAATACGGTAGCTCAATCGTCTGATTCCTGGCAATCAACGCCGCGACCGTCACGAGGCTCCGGTCGCGGGGGGAGAGCGCCGGACGTTTCCACAGCTCGCCCAGCACTCGCGTCTCCGTGTATCGGTCCAGGGCCGGCGCAACGCTTTGCACGTCCTCACGAGTCACCATGGGTGCAGTCGCCTCCGTTCTGGCGGTGAGGGTGGTCTTCCCTGTCTGGGCGCACGCGGGGAGAATCACCGCGAGCGACACCATGGCCACGGCTAGACGTCTCATGCGTCCTCCTTGGCGGGATCAGTAGTTGGGTTTCTTGTAGAGCTTGTCCCAATGCTTCTGGATCTCCGGCTTGTAGACCTTCTCGGTCCAGTCCGCCGGCGCGATCTCCTCGATGGCGACGGACACCGAGTCTTCGCTGCCCCCCGCAATGGCGACCACGTCTTTCACGATGGCCTCGGCCAGTTGCCGCTTCTGCTGCTCCGAGCGTCCGGGGTACATCTTCACGATGATATGCGGCATCCCGCTCTCCTTTGGATTCCCCACCGCCGGTGGCGCGGGCCCGGTCACCTGCGCTGCGCTCGCCAGGCCATCCACCTCGCACGCCGCAACGGCGCCAAGCGCGATGGCACTGTTCCGCAGGAATCCCCGACGTGAGACGTCCCTGCGCACGTTCGCCTCTCCTCGTTACGCGCCTACTTCGTGAGTCGCTCGATGCGCACCTTTAAGGGGCCGGGCCGATGCAGGACCTCGATGCCGGAATCGATTGTACCGAGCTTGATGAGCCCATTCGAATAGCCAAAATCGCGGTAGAACAGGGCCAGATTGCCCCAGGGCGCATAGTACGCGATGTCCCCCACGGACGGATCGGTCCCGGGCGGGGCGCCTTCCGTCGAGAGCTTCCGGGGCAGGTCGCTGATCTTCTCCGTTGCCGCGTAGTCCGTCAGGGTGAGCGTCAGCGGAAGTAGGGAAGCGAAATCCCGCGCCGTTGCGCTATCGACAAGGGTCGCAGTGACCGTCGCGCCTTCGACGTCCAGGCGAATCTTCATCGTCCTCCCTTGTGGAAGCGAGGCGCCCTGCGCGGATTCCGGAGCGGCAGCCGCGTTGGCGTCGCTCCATACGCATGCCATCGTACCGGCAACGAGTATCGCGAGAACCAGGACGGGGACCCGCGTTGACAACCTCATCATCTGCCCCTGCCGACCGCAGTGACCTCGGCTCGCTAAGCCTGCCACATGCTCTTCCAGGAATACAGCAGCGGCACCGCGAAGAAACAGGCCAAGGAGACATAGACGCTGACGAAGGCGAACGCGATCGAGGCCGCGTACAGGGCGATCGAGGGAAGGCTGCGTCGTGGCCCCAGCGCCTTGGCGTGTTCCTCTCGGAAGAGCTTGGCCTGACGGGCGTAGTATCGGAGGCCGGCGAACGCCAAGGCGCCGAGCAGGGCGTCCACGCCGTAGAGAAGAATCGGAAACTGGTCCACGGGATGCGTTCCCAGCAAGGCCGTGGGAAACGGGAGCAGGCAGAGCCACAGCAAGAACAGGTTGTTCAGCCAGACGAGCGCGATCGTAACCTGGCCCACGTGCTGGAAGAACTGGTGGTGCCCGACCCAGTAGACGCAGATCATGACGAATGTCAGGGCGAAGCTGACGACCTGCGGAATCAGCGGGGCCATCGCCACGGCGTACTCCCGCAAGTGCGAATGCGCGGCCACGGTGGGCACGTGCAACCCGAAGACGAGTAAGGTCAGGATGATGGCAAAGACGCCATCGCTGAAGGCCTCGACGCGCTCTTTCGACATCCCGAACTACCTCGGCGCCGCACGACTCGCCGGCGCCATGCGTTTGACCCGTGTAGGGGCAGCTGTTAGCGATCGATCATCCGCTGCCCGGCCTCGGAGTACCGGGCGCCGTGCACCGGGATCTGCGCGGTGGCGCCCTCGATCTCGCGGAGATCCTCGGCAGTGAGGTTCACGTCAGCGGCACCGAGGTTCTCCTCCAGGCGATGCCGCTTCGTGGTCCCCGGGATCGGCACGATCGACGGCTTTTGCGCGAGCAGCCAGGCGAGCGCGATCTGGGCCGGCGTCGCGCACTTCTTTGCGGCGATCCTGGTCACGAGGTTGACTAGCGCCTGGTTCGCCTTCCGGTTCTCGGGCGTGAACCGCGGGACCGTGTTGCGGAAGTCGGAGTTGTCGAAGCTCGTGGTCTCGTCGATCTTGCCCGTGAGGAAGCCCTTGCCTAGCGGGCTGAAGGGGACGAAGCCGATCCCAAGCTCTTCCAGGGCCGGAAGGATCTCGGCCTCCGGCTCTCGCCACCAGAGCGAGTATTCGCTCTGCAGGGCGGTGACCCGCTGCACGGCGTGGGCGCGCCGAATGGTCCGCACGCCGGCCTCGGACAGGCCGAAGTGCTTCACCTTCCCCGCCTGGATCAGCTCCTTGACCGTTCCGGCCACGTCTTCGATCGGCACCTGCGGATCCACCCGGTGCTGGTAGAACAGGTCGATGGTCTCGACCCGGAGCCGTCTGAGGGAGGCCTCGGCAACCTCTTTGATATGGCCTGGTCGACTATCCAGACCGATGGACTTCCGACTGTTCGGGTCGATCTTCCACCCGAACTTGGTGGCGATGACCACTCGCCCCTTGAACGGAGCGAGGGCTTCACCGACCAGTTCCTCATTCGTGTAAGCGCCGTAGACCTCGGCGGTGTCGAAGAAAGTCACGCCGCGCTCGACGGCTGCGCGGATCAGCGCGATGCCGTCCTGCTTGTCGACCGCGGGGCCATACCCAAAGCTCAGCCCCATGCAGCCAAGCCCGATCGCCGAAACCTCCAGGGTGCTCCCAAGCATGCGTTTCTGCATCTGATGCTCCTCTTGGCTTTCAATTCGTCATTTCCGAAAACATGCCGACGTCTTACGGCCGCAGCAGCGCCTTGATGGCCCGGCGTTCGTCCATCGCGCGGTAGCCCTCCACAACCTGATCGAGGGGCAGGGTGAGGTCGAACACCTTGCCCGGGTTCGTCTGGCCCTTCCAGACCAGATCGATTAGCTGAGGTAGGTAGCGGCGCACCGGGGCGGGGCCGCCATGGAGATGGACATGGGCAAAGAACAGCGCCTGGCCTTCGAGCGCGACCCCGTGCGGGACGCCGACGTACCCCACGGAGCCGCCCGAGCGAGTGGCCTGGATCGCCTGCAGCATCGCCTCCTGCGTGCCGACGCACTCCAGGACCGAATCGGCGCCGATGCCGCCGGTCATCGCCTTGATGCGGGCGACACCCGCGTCACCGCGTTCGGTCACGAGGTCCGTGGCACCGAAGTCCTGCGCAAGCCGCTGTCGCGTGGCGTGACGGCTCATGGCGATGATCCGCCCCGCTCCCATCTGCTTGGCGGAGAGGATGCCGAGGAGGCCGACCGCCCCGTCGCCGACGACCGCGACCGTCGCGCCCGGCTTCACGTTGGCCGCGTCGGCGGCGAACCAGCCGGTGCCCATGACGTCGGAGAGGGTGAGCAGGCTCGGGATCAAGTCCGGGGCTGGCATGTCCGGCGTGGGCACCAGCGTTCCGTCCGCAAGCGGCACGCGAAGGAGCGGCGCCTGCGCGCCGCCGACCAGTTCGCGATGCACGCAGGACGACTGATAGCCATACTGGCAATTGGGACAGGTGTTGTCGGACGCGAAGAACGACCCAATGACGAACTGGCCGCGCTTGACCGCGGTGACCGCGCGGCCGACCTCCTCGACGATGCCGCAGTATTCGTGCCCCATCGGAGTCGGCTGGGTAACTTGCTGGATGCCGCGGTAGGGCCAGAGATCCGACCCGCACACGCAGGCGGCCGCAATCCGGATGATCGCATCCGTCGGCTCAACGATCTTTGGCGCATCGCGCTCCTCGAATCGGACATCGCGCGGACCGTAGAGTACTGCTCCTCGCATGACGCTCTCCTTCACTTCCTTGGCGCTCGCTGCCGACGGGCTGCGAGCGATGCGTTTCATACATATTTCCCGGCAGCCGAGTGATTACGTCGCCCGACCCGCTGCTCGTTGCCGTGACGACCATCACGTTGTTGCTCAATACTGACCGCCAACTTTCCCGCGCCGACTGTTGTTCACTCCTATCGGGGCTGGTGCTGGGCCTTGCCCCAAGGTATGCGACCAATCTCAGACAGGTAAAGTATAGGACGTTTGCTTTTTGAAGTCTTGCCTACTTCGGCAAAAGTCTTGCCGGATTCTGCAAAAATTGAAGCCGAGCGCGAGCCACGTCACCCACTCAGCCAATCGCTCAGCCCGACTTGCAGCAGCATCACCTCATTAGAGGTGTGGCGGCCCGGCAATTAGAACATGTTGATGAAAAGGAAGATGAGGCGAAAATGGGTGCGGGTAGCGTGCGCAGTGAGCGGAGCTTGAAAGACGTCCGACGGATCAGGCGCTCGCGTCTTGAGAGGCGTTGCCTGAGACCTGCGGTAGCCACGAATTTAGCTGACCGAGAGAACGTATATATAAACGTAGTATCCGACAAGGAAACAAAGACTACGGAGATAGACTCCCACAGTCTGATCCCCTTCCGGTGAAAGTGGCAGCTACCAAAAGGGGTTTCGCTCAGGTACAAGCGCAAGCACAGCAGCCAACTGCGCCTTGCAGCCAGAGGAGAAACCCCATGCCCACCCTACGCGACAACACTATCCGGATCAAGCGGTTTCGGGACCTCAAGGCCGCCCTCCGGATCAACC
>Ga0335084_10004557_pt1 | contig 13660 bp, 11 predicted proteins | sample Lox_Sample_44_FD_206721 | JGI IMG/M metagenome (GOLD analysis project Ga0335084, IMG submission 206721) | Soil microbial communities from Loxahatchee National Wildlife Refuge, Florida, United States - Lox_Sample_4.4 | ecosystem: Environmental > Terrestrial > Soil > Wetlands | place: USA... | reverse complement strand
CGCAGCGGCCTCCCGCGGGCCAGCTCCACGTAGACCCAGTCGGTGGCGGCGCGGCAGAGCAGCTCGCCGGCGCGGAAGATCTCCGTGCGGCGGATGCTGTTCGCGGCCTTCATGGTGGCGACGCGCGTCTCGATGCGCAGCCGGTCGCCGGCGGCCGAGGGCCGCAGATATTCGATCTCGTGCTTGCGCACCACCCAGGCCTGCCCGCGCTCCAGGTAGGCGCGCTGGGAGAATCCCAGGGCGGTGGAGTGCGCCAGGGCGGCGTCCTGCACCCAGCGCAGGTAGACCAGGTTGGAAGCGTGGCCGAGGTTGTCGATGTCGGCATCGACGACCTCCACCTCGTGGACGAAGGGCATGCCCCGTTCTACGCCGCCTTGTCGTGGGCGGCGTTCCATTTCTCCCGCGCCTCGCGCTGCTCCTTGGCGGAGAGCTCGGAGCGGTGCTTGTCGCAGATGTACCCGAAGCGCGGGCCCCGCGAGGTGTTCTTGCAGCCCTCCACCCGGCAGCGCATGTCCAGCCTGCGCCCCGTGCCTCCCCGGGCCAGGCGGGCCGCGGCCTGCGTCTCCTTCGCCCGCTCGGCGAGGATGCGCTTCTGCTCGCGGACGGGTACGCTTCGCGAATGCTCGCGGCAGAACCAGCGGTTGCGCGGGCCCGCGCCGGCCTTGCCGCAGCCGGGATAGGGGCACATGCGGACGCCGCCGCCCAGCCGGAGGCCACGCCCGGCGGCGGAGCGCGCGAACATCTGCTCCGCGCGCGCGGCAATCGTTGCTGCAAACTGCTCAATGAAGCTGTCCAACAGGCCGTGGATGGGTTTTGGCATTCTGGGTCCGGGTCTTTCGTTCGGAGGAGGAGGGCTCGATTCCTGGCCGGGGTGGCTCGATCTCTAGCCCATTCGAAAATGAATTGCTAGAAGCAGTGGGCTAACAAAGGGCAACATGGATCTTTTCACTTTGTACAGGACTCACGTCCAGCATCTCTCGCGGCTGACCTTCGAGGCGCTGGAGCGGACCGGCTTCTCCGCGCTGTTGATTCATTCCGGAACCCCGGAAAAACGCACGGAAGCGGACGATCAATTCTGGCCGCTGCGCGCCACGCCGCATTTTCAACACTGGCTTCCTCTGGCCGAGCCCGGCTGCCTGCTGATCGTGGAGCCGGGCCGCAAGCCCGTGCTGGTCCGACCTCCGGTGCAGAGCTTCTGGGAAGCGCCCGCCGCGCCGGAGACCGACCACTTCTGGGACTCCTTCGAGGTGCGGGAGTCGGCGCCCGCGCTCCCCAGGGGGCGGGTGGCGTTCGTGGGCGACGATGCGAGCGCCGCCGCGGCGCTGGGGATCGCCGACGTCAATCCGCCGGAGCTGGTCCGGGCCCTGGACGCCTTGCGGGTGCGCAAGACGCCCTACGAGGTGGAGTGCCTGGCGGAGGCGAACCGGCGGGGGGCCCGGGGACACGAGGAGCTGCGCGGCCTCTTCCGCGACGCCGACCGCAGCGAGCTTGCGCTGCACCTCGCCTTCCTCGGCGCCACCCGCCAGGACGACGCGGAGACGCCGTACAAGAACATCGTCGCCCTGGGCAAGCACGCGGCCACCCTGCACCACGTGAGCTACGAGAAGAAGGCGCGGCCGGCGCAGTCGCTCCTGCTCGACGCGGGCGCCTGCTTCGCCGGGTATTGCTCGGACATCACCCGCACCTGGGTGAAGGGCGGGGGAAGCGCGGCCGCCGCCTTCGGCCGGCTGCTGCAGGGAATGGAGGCGATGCAGCAAGGCCTCTGCGCGGCGGTGCGGGTGGGGATGCCGTACGAGGAGCTGCACGATCAGTCGCACCGGGAGATGGCGCAGGTGTTGAGGGACGCCGGCATCTCCCGCCTCTCCGCCGACGAGCTGGTGGCGCGCGGGGTGACCCGGGCCTTCTATCCGCACGGGCTGGGCCATTCGCTGGGGCTGCAGTGCCACGACGTGGGCTGCGCCTTGCGCCCCCCGCGGACGGACAATCCTTGGCTGCGCAACACCAGCGAGATCACCCCGGGCCAGGTCTTCACCATCGAGCCAGGGCTCTACTTCATCGAGGCCCTGCTCGCTCCCTTGCGCAGCTCGCCGGACATCGACTGGAAGCTGGTGGACGCCCTGGCCCAGATGGGCGGCATCCGCATCGAGGATGACGTGGTGGTGATGGAGAAGGGGATTCGCAATCTCACCCGCGAAGCGCTGCCGCAGGGTGGAGGGGCAGCCTAGGCCGGAGCGGCCTCCTCGTTCGCAGCCTCGAAGGAGACGGGCTTGTACAGCGCCGCCATGACGGCGAAGGCGATGGCCCCGACGACCATGACCCCGACCCAGAAGAGGAAGTAGTTCGTGTCGGAGGCGAACTTGATGTTGCTGCGCACCAGCGAGGTGACGAAGTTTCCCGTCCCCAGGGTGAGGAACCAGAGGCTCATGATCACGCCCTTCATCGCCTTCGGGGCCTGGGTGTAGGCGAACTCCAGCGCGGTCACGCTCACCATGGTCTCGGCGATGGAGATGAGAAAGTACTGGATGACCTGCCAGGCGATGTGGGGGTGCCCTCCGCCGTCGATCCAGCTCTGGATCATGGCCGCGGAGAGGAAGGCGGGAATGGCCATGAACATCCCGATCACCATCCGGCGGAGCAGCGGCATGCGCACCCCTGCGCGCTCCAGCGCCGGGTAGACGACGTACGCGAAGGTCGGCACCATGACGAGGATGAGGATCGCGTTCAGCGATTCCATCTGCGCCGATTCCATGTGCCAGCCGAAGATGTTGCGGTTCATCTTCTCCGCCTGGTTGAACCAGGACGAGCCGTACTGGAAGTACAGGGACCAGAAGGAGATGATGGGGAGGAAGACCAGCGCGATGCGGAGCACCGAGCGCATCCCCTCCAGGGCCCGCTCGCCATGGCGGTTGCGCGCCTCCTCCGCCCCGCCGCGCAGGCGCGTGTACAGGACGCGCAGAAAGCCATTCGGGTTCGGACCGGTGGGCGGGACCTTCACGTAGGAACGGCGGCCGGCGAGGTAGATCACCAGGGCCAGGGCCATGAGGATCCCGGGCACGCCGAAGCCCCAGGCTGTCGCGGTGTTCCCGCAGAGCCTGGCCGTCCCGAGAGCGCATCCGGCGAGCAGCCAGGGAGTGGCGAACTGCGAGGCCGCCGAGCCGACGTTGATGGCGAAGTAGAACCAGGAATAGACCCGGTCGAGGAGGTCACCCTGGTCCCGGCGGAACTGGTCGCCGACGAAGGCCGAAAGATTCGGCTTGATGCCGGCTTGTCCGATGACGATCAGGGCCATCCCCAGGAAGAGGGCGGCGACCCGGAATCCCAGATCGCCCGCCGCCAGCACGGCGTGTCCCAGGACGTATCCGTACGACAGCCAGAGGATGGTCCGGTAGCGGCCCAGGAACCGGTCCGAGATCCAGCCGCCGAGGATGGTGCTCGTGTACGCCGCGCCGACGAACCAGTGGTAGATGCTCTCCGAGGTATTCCGATCCCAGCGGAGGAAGTTCTGCATGTACGGCACGAGGATCGTGCTCATGCCGTAGAAGCTGAACCGCTCGCAGGCCTCGTTCCCGATGATGTACTTGATCGACGCCGGGAACCGGCGGCCGCTCCCGGCCGCGGGGGGTTCACCAGCCACAGCGGCTTCCCTGGTTCTGCTGCCGGAGCCAGGCCTGGAGGGGCTGGAAATACTCGAGCAGGGCGTTGCCGTCCATCTGCCGCTGCCCGGTCATCGCCTCCAGCGCGTCCGGCCAGGGCTTGCTCGCGCCCAGCGAGAGCATCTTCCACAGCCGCTGCCCCGCCTCCTTGCTCCCGTAGAAGGAGCACTGGTACAGGGGCCCCGTGTGCCCCGCCGCCTGGCACATCGCCCGGTAGAACTGGAACTGGAGGATGTCGGCGAGGAAGTAGCGGGTGTAGGGGACGTTGGCGGGCACGTGGTACTTGGCGCCCGGGTCGAAGTCCTCCTCGCCCCGCGCCTGGGGAGCGGCCACTCCCTGGTATTTCGTGCGCAGCGCCCACCAGGCCTTGTTGTAGTCCGCGGGCGCCGTCTTGCCGCTGAACACGTCCCAGCGCCACTGGTCGATCAGCTTGGCGAAGGGGAGGAAGGCCACCTTGGCCAGAGCCCGCTTCATCTGCACGTTGATCGCGGCCTTGTCGTCCGACGGCACCGAGGGGATGAGGCCCAGCTGCTTGAGGTAGCCCGGGGTCATGGAGAGCACCAGGGAGTCGCCGATGGCCTCGTGGAAGCCGTCGTTGGCGCCGTTCTGGTAGAGGACCGGAAGCTTGTAATAGGCGTGGAAGTAGTAATCGTGCCCCAGCTCGTGGTGGACGGTCTCCAGGTCCTCCTCGGTGGGCGGGTTCCGGATGCACATCTTGATGCGCAGGTCGTCGGAGAAGGTGACGTCCCAGGCGCTGGCGTGGCAGACCACCTCGCGGTCCCGGGGCTTCACCAGCATCGACCTCTCCCAGAAGCTCTTGGGCAAGGGATCGAGGCCCAGGGAGGTGAAGAACGCCTCGCCGGTCCTCACCACCCTGGCCGCGTCCCACTTCTGGGTGGCCAGCGCGCCGTCCACGTCCAGGTTGGCCACGCCCTTGAAGGGCTCGACCAGCGGGTAGACGTTGGTCCACTCCTGGGCCCACATGTTGCCCAACAGGTGCGCGGGGATGGGCTTGCCGTCGGGCACCTTGTCCTTGCCGTAGGTCTTCTGCAGCTGCCCGCGCACGTAGCAGTGCAGGTCGTCGTAGAGCGGCTTCACTTGCTGCCAGAGCCGGTCGGTCTCCTTCTCGAACTGCTCCGCCGGCATGTCGTAGGCCGCGCGCCACATATCGCCCATGTTGGCAAAGCCCGCGCCCCGCGCCCCCTCGTTCTGCAGCTGCACGAAGCGCTGGTAGCGCTCGCGCTGGGGGCGGGCGGTGTCGTGCCAGGAGGTCCAGGCGTCGAGCAGCTCGCCGTAGCTGCGGCTCTTGTCCACGATCTTCTCCAGCTCCTCCAGGTCGCGCCCCTTGGCGTCCTTGGCGGCGCCGTAATAGCCCTCCAGCCGGGCGGCGAGGGAAGTCATCTCCAGCCGCGCCTTGGGGTCGTCGATCACCGGGCTGTTGATGCGCAGCAGGTAGAGCGAGCGCGAGGTGTCGGCGTCGAGCGGCAGGTCCTTGAAGCGGGTGGCCGTCTTCGCCGCCTCGCTGGAGTAGGCCAGCACCCGCTCGTTGGCCGAGGCGGCGTTCCGCTCGGTGTCGTCGGTGATGTAGGTGTTCTTGATCCAGTCCGCGGTGGAGGACTCCGACAGGAGCCGCTTCAGATCCTCGTTCACCCGCTCCACGAAGGGCCTGGCGTCGCCCGGCGAAGCCTTCTGCGCCTGCGCGTCCGGGGAGGGCGGCGTCTGCTGGCTGGCGGCGGGCGCGCAGGCGCAGAGCGCCGCCGCGGCGAGGAGGAGGCGGCTTTTCATGGCGGCGGAGGCTACTTGAACAGCGTGCCGAAGCGCCAGCGCTCGCGGGCGCCCTTCCACATCTGCTGCACGCCCTGCACCGCCATGCGCAAGGGGCCGGCGGCCGCGGGCGCGGCGTCGGCGGGCCGGAAGTAGATGTTGGCCACTCCCGCCTCGGGCACGGCGGAGAAGAAGGGCAAGAGGGCGGTTCCGGCGTGCGCCAGCCCCTCGTAGTCGCCGAGGAAGTACGCGGGGCCGTCCACCAGCGGGGCCAGGCGGGTGTTGAACGGGGTGCCCACGGCCGCTTCCGAGAAGGTGTTGCCGCCGTCGGTGGAGACGGCGAGCCAGTGCGTGGCCAGGAGGTTGGAGAGGTCGCGCGGGTCGTCGTTGCGCAGGTCGTAGTAGCTCACTCCCAGGACCCCGCCGTCCGCCACCGCCAGGGAAGGGGTGTAGGCCTGCGCGCCCGGGGCCGCCGAGTTGACCTGCGCCGGCGGGGACCAGGAGAGCCCGCCGTCCGTGCTGCGGGACAGGGCGATCCCGTCGCGGGCGCCGGCGGAGAAGCGGGCGTCCTCCCAGGCGATGTAGAGGGCGCCGCCGGCGCGGTCGACGGCGATCGAGGGCACCACGCTCCCCGAGCGGATCCCCCGCCCGCTCTTGGGATCGACCACCCCGACGAAGAAGGCCTGCGCCACCGTCACCGGCGGAAGCTGCCAGGTGGCGCCCCGGTCGGCGGAGCGGAGCACCGCCACGCTGCTGGCCGGATGGGCGGTGCTGTTCTGGGTGATCACCTCCATCAGATTCACCAGGGTGCCGTCGGGCAGGACGACGATCTGGTTGGAGATGGTCTGCGCGTCGGCCCCGGGATCGTAGATGTTGCGCGCCGGTTCCCAGGTGGCGCCGCGGTCGGTGGTGCGGGCGAACCAGGTGGGGCCGGTGCCCTGGGGGTTGTTGGGCAGGTTGGCCCCGGTCAGGCGGTCCCAGACGGCGTAGACGTAGTTGCCGTCGAGGGGATCGGCGGTGAGGGTCTCCTTGTCCATCACCACGGTGGGGTCCGTGTCCTGCTGGACCGCGACGGGCGCGCCCCAGTTCTTGCCGCCGTCGTCGGAGCGGCTGACGAGCATGGCCCGGTTGGGCACCGTGGCGTCGAAGGCGAAGCCGATCTGCCAGACCAGCCCGTCGGGACCGATGCTCACCCACGGGTCGCTGGCCCGGTCGTAGAGGCCGCCGCTGCAGCGGGTGAGCTTCGCGGTGGCCTGTGTCCAGGTGTGGCCGCCGTCGAAGCTGGCGGCCGTCACCAGCCCGTTGGCCCCGCCGTTCGACCAGCGATCCTGCTGCCAGATGCCCACCAGGTGCCTGGGGTCCCTCGGGTCGGCCGACACCGAAGGCTCCACCTCGGCGTCGGGGGAGAACGCGCCGCCGTTGGAAGGCCCCGCGCAGGTCGACGCCTTCCAGGGCGCGGCCAGGGAGACGGTGACCAGGCCCGGGATGGCCGTGGAGCCCGTCTCGTTGCAGGCGACGCTTGCCAGGAGCAGTGCCGCCGCTCGGCGCATCTTCCAAAGCTAGCACGGTGATAGAAGGGCGCCCATGTGCCCCGACGACAGCGTGGTGACCGATTTCCGCGACCGCATGACCTACGGCGGATACCTGCAGCTCGACAAGCTGCTGGCGGCGCAGGCGCCCCTGAGCCATCCGCCCCATCACGACGAGATGCTCTTCATCATCCAGCACCAGACCAGCGAGCTGTGGTTCAAGCTCATCCTCCACGAGCTGCGCGCGGCCATCGCCCTGGTGCGGCGCGACGAGCTGGAGCCCACCTTCAAGATCCTCGCCCGGGTGAAGCACATCCAGGCCCAGCTGGTCTCGCAGTGGGCGGTGCTGGCCACCCTCACCCCCAGCGAGTACGGCGAGTTCCGCCACGTGCTGGGGCCGGCGAGCGGGTTCCAGTCGCTGCAGCACCGCCTGATCGAGTTCATGCTGGGGAACAAGGACCCCGGGATGCTGGCGGTGCACGAGCAGGATCCGGAGGCCCACAGGCAGCTCTCGGCGGCGCTGCAGGCGCCCACCCTCTACGACGAGTTCCTCCGCTACCTCGCCCGGCGAGGCAAGCCCGTCCCGGCGAGCGTGCTGGAGCGCGACGTCGCCGAGCCGCACCGGAGCGACCCCGGGGTGCGGGCGGTGATCCGGGAGATCTACGAGCGCCCCGCGGAGAACTGGGACGCCTACGAGATGTGCGAGAAGCTGGTCGACGTCGACGAGCAGTTCGCCCTCTGGCGCTTCCGCCACGTGAAGGTGGTGCAGCGGATCATCGGCTGGAAGCGCGGCACCGGCGGCACCGCCGGCGTGTCGTATCTGAAGAAGCTGGTGGATGTGCTGCTGTTTCCGGATCTCTGGGATGTGCGCACGGAGCTGAAGGGCTGAATCGTGGTCGTCGACGTGATCGTCGCCGTCCACGTCAACGCCCACGTCAACGTCAACGTCAACGTCTCTCTAAATCACCCCGTGCGCGCGCAGCAGCGGGACCAGCGTGGCGTCCGCCGCGCGGATGCCACTTTCGTAGTCCGGCTGCGGCTGGGAGGCGAGGTCGCCGAGGAGCTTTGCCTGGATCTCTCCCGCGCGCAGCGCCACGCGATAGGGCACGCGTGTGAACGTGACCAGCTGGTAGCGCGTCAGGTAGCGGTCCGGCATCCTTTCCTGCAATTCGTGCTCGATCTCCCGGATGCGGAGGAAGTGCGGGTCGGCCACCTTGTCGCGCATCTCCACGAAGTTCTCCACCGCCAGGTCGGCGATGGCGTCCGTGTCGGGCTTGCGGGCGGCGGCGAAGCGGGCGAAGTCCGAGGCCCAGTCGCCGGTGAGCATGCCGGCGAGCAGCGTCACGTCCTCGAAGCCGGCGTTCATCCCTTGCCCGAAGAAGGGGACGATGGCGTGGGCGGCGTCGCCGATCAACAGCGCCTCGCCGCGCGACCAGGGCCAGGCCTTCACCGTGGACATGCGCCCCAGCGGGGCCTGCTGGAGCTGGGCGGCCACGTCGGGGATGAGCGGGACCGCGTCGGGGAAGTACTCCTGGAAGAAGGCCTGCGCGTCGGCCTCCGTGGAGAGCTCCGCGAAGGAGGGCGAGCCCTCGAAGGGCAAGAACAGCGTGCAGGTGAAGCTGCCCTCCAGGTTGGGGAGCGCGATGAGCATGAAGTTGCCCCGCGGCCAGATGTGCAGCGCCTCCCGGTGCATGGCGAAGCCGCCGCCCGGGGCCTGGGGCATCGTCAGCTCCTTGTAGCCGCTGGAGAGCATTTCCTGGGAGACGGTCCCTCCCAGGCTGGCGCGCAACGCCGAGGCGCTGCCGTCGCTGCCCGTGATCACTGCGGCGGGGACTTCGCCCAGAGGATCGAAGCGCGCCACCCGGCGGTCGAAGTCGTAGTCGACCAGCCGCTGGCCGAAGTGGATGCGCACCCTCCCGGTCTCCTCGGCGCGGGTCATGAGGATCTTGTTCAGGCCGCCGCGGGACATGGAGTTGATGTGCTCGCTCTCGCTCCGCCCGTAGGGGAGCAGGGCCAGCTTGCCGTCGCGGGCGTGGGTCATGCGCCCGCGCATGGGGACGGCCTCGCGCAGCACGTCCTCGTCCAGGCCCACCTCGTGCAGCGCGTGCAGGCCGCGGGTGGAGACGGCGAGGTTGATCGACCGGCCGGCGGCGATCTCCACCCGCCGCATGTCCGGGCGCCGCTCGTACACCTCCACGCCGTGCCCCCGGCGCGCGAGCGTCAGGGCGAGCAGCGAGCCCACCGGCCCCGCTCCCACGATCGAGAGCTCAGCCACCCTGCAGCTCCGCGATCAGGGCGCCCAGGCGCTGCACGTCCTCGAAGGAGTTGTAGAGCGGGGCGGGAGTGATGCGCACGATGTCCGGCGGGCGCAGGTCGACCAGCGCCCCGCGCTTCGCCAGCTCCTCGACGATGTCCGGCGAGCGGAAGCGCACGTTCAGCATCGATCCCCGCGGCTCCTGGGTGAGCACCTCGGCGCCCCGCCTGCGCAGCAGCCATTCCAGGTAACCGGTGAGGCGATCGCCTTTCCGCCGCAGCGCCTGCATCCCCGCGCGGTCGAACAGCTCCATGGAGGCGCGCAGGGCCGCGAGCTGGAGGATGGGCGGGTTGGAGAGCTGCCAGCCCTCGGCGCCGGCGATGGGCGAGAAGCGCGAGGCCATCTCGAAGCGGCGCGCCTTGTCGTGCCCCCACCAGCCCTCGAAGCGGGGCAGGGAGGCCCGGGCGTGGCGCTCGTGCACGAAGACCCCGCCCAGCCCGCCGGGGCCGGCGTTCAGGTACTTGTAGTTGCACCAGGCTGCGAAGTCGGGGCCGTCGTCGTGCAGGGCGAGGAGGAGATTGCCGGCGCCGTGCGCCAGGTCGAATCCGATGAAGGCCCCTCTGGCGTGGGCGGCCTTCACCAGCGCCCGCATGTCGCAGGCGCGCCCGCTCAGGTAGTTCACGTTCCCGATCAGGGCCAGGGCGACGTCGTCGCGCTCGCCCAGCTCGCGCAACGGATCGTCGCTCTCGATCACCGCGTCGGGGAAGCCGTGGAAGCGGGCCTGGGAGGCGGCCGCGTACTGGTCGGAGGGAAACGCGCCCTTCTCGATCAGGAGCCGGTGCTTGCCGGACCGGGGCCGGTAGAACGACACCATCAGGAGGTGCAGGTTCACCGAGAGCGTGTTCATCACCACCACTTCCTCGGGCAGCGCGCCCACCAGGCGGGCGGTGCTCGCCGTCAGGAGCTCGTGGTAGGCGACCCAGGGGTGGCGGGCGGCGAAGTGCCCTTCCACGCCCAGGCGGGCCCAGTCGTCCATCTCCTGCAGCACGTACTCGCGGGCGCGCCGTGGCTGCAGCCCCAGCGAGTGGCCGGCGAAGTAGAGCGGGCCGGAATCGGGGAAGAAGAACTCCTGCCGCAGCGGAAAAAGCTCGTCGCGCCCGTCTTCCGCCCGGGCCCAGGCAAGGGAGTCCTCAAAGGTCATAGGCGCCCGCCTCGCGGCCCAGCCATTCCAGCGCGGTGCCGGCCAGCAGGCGGTCGCGCACCTGGGGCGGCAGATCGAGCGAGGCGATGAGCGAGCCGGGCTTCTCCTCGCCCAGGGGGAAGGGATAGTCCGTGCCCAGCGCGATCCGCTCGGGGCCGAAGACCTCGAGCAAGAGCCTCAGGGCCCGCGCATCGTGCACCAGGGAATCGACGTAGACCTGCTTCACATAGGCGGAGGGCGGATGCGGGTTGTCCACCGCCACCAGGTCGGGCCGGGCGACGAACCCGCGCTCGATGCGGCCCAGCGTCCCGGGAAAGGCGCCCCCGCCGTGGGCGAAAGCGATGCGCAGCCGGGGAAGGCGCTCGAGCACGCCGGAGAAGATCAGCGAGCAGAGGGCGAGGGAGACCTCTGCCGGCATCCCCACCAGCCAGGGCAGCCAGTACTTCTGCATCCGCGCCTGCCCCATCATGTCCCAGGGATGGACGAAGACGGCCGCCGACAGCTCCGCGGCCCGGGCGAACACCGGGAAGAGCGCCGGCTCGGAGAGGTTCCAGTCGTTGACGTGCGAGCCGATCTCCACGCCCGCAAGCCCCAGCTCGCCCAGGCAGCGGTCCAACTCCTTCAGCGCCAGGTCCGGCGCCTGCAGGGGCAAGGCCCCCAGCCCGACGAAGCGGCGGGGGTGCGCCGCGCAGAGCGAGGCGATGTGGTCGTTGAGCAGGCGGCAGAGGTCCGTGCCCCGGTCGGGCGCCGCCTGGTAGGCGAAGAGCACCGGGACGGGGGAGAGCACCTGCACCCCCACGCCCGCCTGGTCGCACTCGCGCAGGCGCCGCGCCGGGTCCCAGCAGTTGCTCTCCACCTCCCGGAAGAGGCTACCGTCCTCGCGCAGCATCCGCGCCCGGCACTCGCCCGCGCGCTCCAGCCGGACCGGGCTCCAGCGCGGCAGCTCCGGCGGGAGCACGTGCGTGTGCACGTCAAGGCTTCGCATGCTTGCGGCCGCACTGCTTGCAGGTGGTGTTCGCCGCGCTGCCCCAGTAGTGCTCGAACACGGGGGGAAGCTGCTTGACGATGTCGGTGAGGTGGAAGGACTCGCGGTACAGCTCGCTTCCGCAGGCGTCGCACACCCAGAGGAAAGTGTCCTTCTCTTCCGGCAGCCGCCGGCGCTCGATCACCAGGCCCACCGTATTGGCCGGCCGCTGCGGCGAGTGGGGCGTGTTCGGGGGAAGGAGGAAGATCTCGCCCTGGGCGATGGGAACGTCCACCCGCTTCTTGCCCTTCAGGGTGCGCAGGACGATGTCTCCTTCCACCTGGTAGAAGAACTCCTCGCCTTGGTTGACGTGGTAGTCGGTGCGCGCGTTGGGCCCGCCCACCACCGTGACCATGAAGTCCCGGTCGCCCTCCCAGATCTGCGCGTTCCCCACCGGCGGCTTGAGCAGGTGGCGGTGCTCCTCGATCCACTTGTGGAAGTTGAGCGGCTTCATGGGGAGCGCACCTCCGCGATGCACTTCAGCTCGATGGCGATGGGCGCCGGCAGCACGCTCACCCCCACCGTGGTGCGGCAGGGGCGCGCCCCGGCGAAGTACTCGGCGTAGAGCCGGTTGTAGACGGGGAAGTCGCGCCTCAGGTCGGTGAGGAAGACGGTGACGTCCACCAGGTCTTCCCAGCGGGCTCCGGCGTCCTCCAGCACCGCCTTGACGTTCTCGAACACCGAGCGGCACTGGGCCTCGATGTCGTAGCTCTCCACCGTGCCATCCGGGCGCAGCCGCACCCCCGGGATCTCCCGCGAGCCGCGCTTCCTGGGGCCGATGCCGGAGAGGAAGAGGAGGTTGCCCACCCGCCGCGCGTGCGGGTAGAGGCCCAACGGCTCCGGCGCGCGCTTCGACTCGAACTCGTCGCCTTTCATAGCTTCACGCAGACGTTCTTGGGCTCGGTGAAGAAGCGCAGGGCCTCCATTCCACCCTCCCGGCCCACCCCCGAGTCCTTCAACCCGCCGAAGGGCGTTCTCAGGTCCCGCAGCATCCAGCAGTTCACCCAGACGATGCCGCTGTGCAGCCCGGCTGCGAGGCGGTGGGCGCGGGAGAGATCGCGCGTCCAGAGCGAGGCGGAGAGGCCGTAGCGGGTGGAGTTGGCGAGCTGGACCGCCTCCTCCGCGCTGGAGAAAGGGAGGAGGGTGGCGACGGGCCCGAAGATCTCCTCCTGGTTGGTGCGACGCTCCGGCCCCAGCCCCTCGATCAGCGTGGGCTGCACGAAGAACCCCTGGGCGCAGCGGCCGGCGACGGTGGCCCGCTCGCCGCCGCAAAGGATCCGCCCTCCCTCTTCCTTCGCCACCCGCAAGCAGCCCATCACCTTGTCGAAGTGCTGGCGCGACACCAGCGCCCCCAGCTCCGTCCGGGAATCGAGCGGATCGCCCAGGCGCAGCCCGCGCACCCGCTCGACCAGCGCCTCCCTCACCTGGGAGTAGACGGATTTCTCCACCAGGATGCGCGAGCCGCAGAGGCAGATCTGCCCGGTGTTGGAGAACGCCGCCCGCACCGTCTCCGGGATGGCCTGGGGGAGGTCCGCGTCCGCGAAGATCAGGGTGGGGTTCTTCCCCCCCATTTCCAGGGAGACCTTCTTGAAGGAGGCCGCGGCCTGGCGCGCGATCTCGCTGCCCACCCGCGTGGAGCCGGTGAAGGAGATGGCCCGCACCTCGGGATGGGCGCAGAGCGGCGCGCCGGCCCGCGGCCCCAGCCCCTGCACCAGGTTCAGCACGCCCGGGGGAAGCCCCGCCTCGGCGCAGAGTCCCCCGAGCAGGTGCGCGGTCATGGGCGTCACTTCCGAGGGCTTGGCCACGGCGCAATTCCCCGCCGCCAGCGCGGGGGCGATCTTCCAGGTGAGGAGGTAGAGGGGCAGGTTCCAGGGCGAGATGCAGGCCACGGCTCCCAGCGGCTGGCGCAGGGTGTAGTTCAGCGCCACCTCCTCCGTGGGATGGGCCTCGCTGGAGAACTGCGTGGCCGCGTCGGCAAAGAAGTCGAAGTTCTGCACCGCCCGGGGGATGTCCACCGAGCGGGAGAGGGCGATGGGCTTGCCCGAGTCGACGGATTCGGCCCGCGCCAGCGCTTCCAGGTCCCGCTCGATCAGGCGGGCCAGCTTGCGCAGGACCTGCCCCCGCCCGGCGGCCGGCGTGCGCGACCAGCCGGGGAAGGCCTGGACCGCCGCGGCCACGGCGCGGTCCACGTCGTGGCCGTCGGAGCTGGCGACGCGCGCGTATTTCTCGCCGGTG
>Ga0335084_10004556_pt1 | contig 13660 bp, 18 predicted proteins | sample Lox_Sample_44_FD_206721 | JGI IMG/M metagenome (GOLD analysis project Ga0335084, IMG submission 206721) | Soil microbial communities from Loxahatchee National Wildlife Refuge, Florida, United States - Lox_Sample_4.4 | ecosystem: Environmental > Terrestrial > Soil > Wetlands | place: USA... | reverse complement strand
CGGCCTTCACCACCGCCCCTGCGGCGCCGGAATCGACCGCTCCGGTGATCGAGCCGGCATCGATTTTGCGGACCAGCAGCACTTTGGGACGGAGGACATAGGTGTTGTCATTGTTTCGGCTCCTGGCAATCGATTGGCAGGCATCGAAATCGAGGATGAGATCTTCGGTGACTCCCGGATCGATCTCGATCGCCGTGTCGGGACGAAGGGCGATCCCGTTCCGGAAGCCCTCGGGGATATTCAGCGGGGATGATATATTACCGACCACGACATAATTGTTCTCCGAGTTTGAGAGGGTATTGGGCACCAGGTGCAGCCGCACCTGGTTGTAGCGGCCGGCCGGAAGCGGTGCCACGCCCAGCGACTCGGTAAGCCCGTCCTGAAGGGAAAGCAGATTGATATGCAACGGAGCTCCCGGCGGCGTGATGTCGATCCAGCCGGGGTCGTCGGACTTGGCTGTTGCGCTCTGATGGACCCGGACCTTGTCGATGGTCACCCAAACCCCGTCGAAATCGCAGTCGGCCGAGTCCGTGAGAGATACGTTAAGCGCGGTCATTTTGCTTGTTCCGTCCAGGCCAAGCGATCCGCCCCCTCCGCCACAAGCCGAGAGCCCCAACATCATCGACATGAGGGTCCAGCGCCCCAGTGATCTATAAATTGGATAAGACCGGGTTTCCATGTGCTCCTCCTTGAATGATTATGGACAATGCATGGGCCGTGATTTATCGAAAGATAACAATCTGCAAACGCCATGCCATGCTTGGAGACAATCTGGTGAACCTTCGTCGCCAGATATGGGACACCATGCCCTAATATTGGGCGGGGATTCCCTATGATGATTTTTAGGATCACCGAATAGAAAGATCTTTGTTCCAACACCGGTCATCAAGACCACCCGGAGCCGATCACCCCTTTAAAAGACCGAAGTCTCAAAATGGATGTGTTCCATCCGACTCCGGATAAAATAAATGGTCCGCGAGAAAGCCGACGAAGGACCGGTTATGGAATGATGGTATTATTGATCGGAAAGATCGGGAGACAGGGCCAATTGACGGAACCACGGTGTCTTGGAATCATAAAAATGCATCAGGCCATGGCCGACTCAGATCATGGCGAGCCGGGTGACCACATAGAGGGTTCCCATCCCCACGACGGTCATAAAGGTGGTCCACATCACCGGATGGGCATGATGGCTTTCGGGCAAAAGATCGCTTGCGCCGATATAGAGAAAGAACCCGGAAAAAAGCGCGAGAAGCAGTCCGAGCGTTGATTCCTGGATGACAAAGAACAGCGTGGAGAGAATGCCGACAACGGGGGCCGCCGCGTCGACAAACAACCAGCGTAGCGCCCGATCCCGTTCCCCTTTATTTTTTATAATGAAACTGACCGTGTTGATTCCGTCCGAGAAATCATGCGTCAGGACGGCCGCCGCGACGATGACACCCAATCCGGGCGAGACTTTGAACGCAAGACCGATGCCCGCGCCATCCAGAAAGCTGTGGATGGAGAGACTGCCCGCGCCGAGGCTTCCCCGGCGAAGATGGTCCTTCTCTTCATGATGGCCGTGCAACAGCACGGACCGGTCCAGAACCAGGTAGGTCAGAAACCCGACGGCGATTAACGAAGTGATGAAAAACGGGGAATGATTTTTGGTCCCGATCTCAAGCGCCTCGGGCATCAGATCGAAAAAAGCCACGCCGATGATCGCCCCGGCGCTGAAGCCCAGAATGAGATGGAGCCGGTCTTTTAGGCGCAGCGCGAAGAGACCGCCCAAAAGGGTCGAGAAGAAGGTCGCGATTCCAATTAAAATAACCATGGACGTTAAATTTCCGCACCGCTTTTGTCTCGTCCGAAAAAATTAGGGGCTTAGAAGTCCGGAAGTCCTCTCTCTCGATTGAACCGGGTAACAAAATCCAGGAGCTCGGCCCGATCATCCACCGAAATCTCGACGAATTTGATTCCCATTCCGGGATACAGGAATTTCTCGACAAATTTCTTGCGGGTCCACACCACCTTCCCCTGGACGGTGATTGTTTTTTTGGAGGCGGGCAAGGAAAACTCGATTCGGGTGTCCGTCCCGTTTGGGAGGGGGTTGAATTTTTCAATGAAAAGGCCTCCGCCGCCGATGGCGCTGGCCACTCCTTCACAAACCTGGCCGTCGGGGTCCACGTATTTGACGTGCACCCCCATCTCCAGGCGGGGGAATTGCCGCTTGAACCCGTGCGCGGTCGTCCCCACGCGATCCAGGAAGTCCTCCAGCACGACCCGGATGAGAGGTTTTCCCTCCGGATCCTCGACCGTCAGGGACTCCTCTTTTTCATCGATGCTAACGCTGAACCCCCGATAACGCTCGGAGTTCTTGATGGAAATCTTCATCGATTAATACCCTCCTGATGGACGCTCACTTCTTCATCCGCGCGGATGAATCGGAATCCGATCCGTTGGCCCCGATTCAAGGCGCGGCCCCGTGACGGCGCAAGGATGAAGGGATCATCCAATACGACGATAGAATTCGGCGGGATGATGGGAGAAAGTATACTCGAAATCCCTACAAAGCACAAGGTCCTTGCAGAAACCGGGATACGGAACACCGACGCCTGAAACGACCCGGAAGAATTTTATCCCGATTAAAATATGTTAAAAAGATGGCCATCTATGGTAGAGTATCCCTTTCGATCACGGCCGATGGGGGGAGCGACCGCGCATGGGTCGATTACGAATCCGTGGCATTATTTTCCTGGGGCTGATTCTTCATATTACGGCGGGAACATCCCCGGCGTGGTATGATGAAACCCATCTGGCCATCGCCCGGGCCGCGGGTTATCGGCATTGGTATAACGCCGCCGCCGCCGATCTGACAAAAATAAAGGCCGGCCGCGTTGAGGATAAAAACCATTTTTTCAATAACGACCGCAACGCGGACGTGACGGCGAAAATGGTGCTGGCCCAGGCCGATCGGTATGATCATCCCGAGGATGAAGAAGGTCATTTATACGGCGCGATAATTTCATCATTGAGGGAATTCAGAAGCGCCCGAGCGGCCGGCCAATATGCCGAATACCACATGGCCTTTGCAGTCCACTATATCGGGGATTTGTCCCAGCCCTTCCACAACATTCCGCATGACGAGTTCAACAAAGCCCATCACGCCGCCAATGACGGCGTCGTGGACGGAGAAGTCCTGGACCAAATCGGCCAGATCCAAAAAAGGATGTACGAAATCAGCCTGAGGCCGGGCCATTTTGAGGAAGATCTGGCCCAAGAAATCGCGCGAATCGCCAACCTCTCCCGCCGTCTGGGCCTGAGGCTCAAGGCGGAAAATCGGGACATGAAAAAAGAGGAGGCGTATGTCCAATTGGGCCATAGCGCCTCGCTGCTGAAAGCGGTCGTAAAAGGACTGGTGGAAAGTGAGAAATAAGGAAGAAGGGTGTGACGCCTGATAAGTCAGGGGATGACCGGGTGTATCCCAGCGCAACCGGGGGAAAATGAAATGCCAAATCCATTGCGGGCCGAAGACAACCGCGCATCGGAACTCCCGTTCTCTAAAAAATTTATTTTTTCGCTCATTGTCATCCTCCTCTACGGTTTAATCTTTTTTGCCCTCTATTTCTCTTCCGTTTATTACCGGTCGAATTCGATTTATGCACATCTTAAATCCAACAGCCGCGACTGGAAGGGGAGCCCCCATAGGGCGGACTCCGAATTGGGATATGCGCCCATTCCGAATGCTACGGGGGCTCACGTCTTTCCAATCGGGCCGGATATCCCGATGCGATATGATGAATTCGGGTTCCGGGTTCCGGTTGACTCCGGCAGCGACCGCGAAAATTCGCGCCCCCTCCTGCTGGCCTTGGGCTGCTCGTTCACGTACGGCGACGCCACCTATGCGGAGGATACCTATCCGTATTTGGTGGGGAAATTGCTCCATGGAACCATGCAAAACGCCGGCGTCTGCAGTTACGGCCTCACGCAAATGCTCATCCTGGCCCGCAAACTCATTCCCCTCCACCGGCCCGATTATATTCTTGTACAATATTCGCCCTGGCTGGTCGAAAGGGCAACGCAAAAATTCGCGTCGTCCTATTACGGCAAACTTCCGGTCCCCTATTTTTACGACAGCGGGAATGAGCTTAAAATTCGCCCCCCGGTTTTTCTGACGATTCTGGGATCCTTGCCATTTGATCGGTATCGGAATACGCCGAGAACCATCGCCGATCATGTTTCATTTTTCTGGAATGTGGCCTTGCCTCTTTTTATCCATGACGATGTCCATATGATCTCCTATTTTTTGGAGAGGCTGGGCGGGATTGCGCCGAGAGGGAGCTCCCGAGGCGACGAATTGACCCGATATGTTTATTCTGAAATTTCAAAGGTGGCTGTCGAAAACCATTGCCGAATGCTGATAGTCATTCTTGGTCGCGATGTGAATCCCGTGCGGTTCACGCCGGATTTATTTCCCTCCAACGCGATCGTCGTCAATGCCCACCAAAAAATGCTTGATGAACTGCCCCATTTGGATGAGGAGGCTTATGAAAGAACCTATATGCATTGGCGCGGGGATCCCCCCGTTATTGTTGATCGGCATCCCAATGAGGTCGCCTATAAGATCATTGCCAATGAGATTGTCCGGAGAATCCGGGAGGATCTGGCGGCTAAAGAGGGGCCGGAACCGTGATCGGGACAACCCCGAGAGGTCCTTCCGGGGCGATTTTAGCCAGGATCAACTCTAGTCGAGTTCAAACTGTTTCTGCCAGTCCGAGTCCCCTTCCAATGGCTTCTGAGATTCCTTGCTGAGGATATAATTTCCCATGATCAGATAATCCATATGGGTTCTCATGAAACATGTATACGCCTCTTCAGGCTTACAGACAATGGGTTCGCCTCTCACATTGAATGAGGTATTGATAATGACCGGGCACCCCGTGAGCCGCTTAAACGCTTTAATGAGTTTGTAAAATCGGGGGCTCGTGTCTTTGTCAACCGTCTGAACCCTGGCGGAATAATCAATATGGGTTACGGCCGGGATCGTGGACCGGACAATATTGAGCTTATCAATTCCGAAAAAGCCCTCCTCTTCACGGGACATCGATCTCCGAATCTCCTCTTTGACCGGGGCGACCAAAAGCATGTAAGGGCTCTCTCGATTCAGATCGAAATACGTCGAAGCATCTTCTTTCAAAACCGTTGGTGCGAAGGGACGAAATGATTCTCGAAATTTTATTTTTAGGTTCATCACCGATTGCATTTTGGGGGAGCGGGCATCCCCCAAGATGCTCCTGGCTCCGAGGGCCCTTGGGCCGAACTCCATTTTTCCCTGAAACCATCCCACGACGTTTTCATCCGCCAGGAGCTTCGCGACGGTATCGAATAAGTGGTTATCATCGACATAATCGTATGGAATATTGTGGGCCTTCAGGTATCGCTCGATTTCCGTGTCGCTATATTCGGGCCCCAAGTAAGACCCCTTCAGAATATCGTTTTTATTGTCCGATATTCTTTTCTTTCCAAGATACCGGTGCCAAGTAAACAGGGCACATCCGAGCGCGCTGCCGGCGTCTCCCGCGGCTGGTTGTATCCAGATATTTTCAAAAGGACCTTCTCGCAGAATCTTTCCATTGGCCACGCAATTTAAGGCGACGCCCCCGGCAAGACACAGGTTCTTCATGCCGGTTTCCTTGTGAAGGTGGCGCGCCATTCGCGTCATGATTTCCTCCGTGACCTCCTGCACCGAACGGGCCAAATCCATCTCCCGTTGTGTAAGCTTGCTTTCCGCCTTCCTTGGCGGTCCTCCGAAAAGTTGATCAAAGGCCTTGTTGGTCATGGTGAGCCCGACACAATAATTAAAATATTTCATGTTCAGTTTAAAGGATCCATCCGCTTTAAGGTCGATCAGTTCGTTGAAGATCAAATCCCTGTATTTGGGTTCTCCATAAGGAGCCAGCCCCATGACCTTATATTCGCCGGAATTCACCTTAAAACCGGTGTAGTATGTGAACGCGGAGTAGAGGAGGCCCAGGGAGTGAGGGAACTTCACCTCGGCCAGCAATTCGATTTCATTCCCCTTTCCAATACCGTAACTGGCCGTAGTCCACTCCCCAACGCCGTCGAGGGTGAGGATGGCTGCCTCTTCGTAAGGAGAGGGATAAAAAGCCGCGGAACAATGAGATTCGTGATGTTCCGGGAAAATAATTTGACCCTCGAATCCGATATTTTTTTGTATCAGCGACTTCATCCAGAGCTTTTCTTTGATCCAGATCGGCATGGCCTTCAGGAAAGAATTCAAACCGGCAGGGGCGTAGGCAAAATAGCTTTCCAGGATCCTTTCAAACTTTAAAAATGGTTTGTCATAAAAAGCGACATAGTGGAGATCTTTGGCTGTTATTTGGCCTGCGTTTAGACAAAAGTCGATGGCATTCTGGGGGAAATTATGATCATGCTTTTTTCTCGTGAACCGCTCTTCTTGAGCTGCGGCGATGATCTTGCCATCCTGTATAAGGCATGCCGCGCTGTCATGGTAAAAGGCTGATATGCCCAAGATATTCATAGTTCATCCCGCATTCGAAACCCGAGCGTCCTTCATTCTTGTTTCTTTTTCCAACGGCAACGGATTAAAACAACGTATAGATGAATGGGGCGACTGCGGACCCTTCCGTCAAAAGGATCAATGCACCTAAGGCGATTAGAAGGAATACGATGGGAGCCAACCAAAACTTCTTGCGTATTTTTAGAAAGTCCCAGAATTCTCCGAGTATTTCCAATTGACCCCCCTTCTTTCCCATGTTTATCCTCCTTTTTAGAACTGTCTTTCATACGATTTTTTATCGAAAGGGACCTTTTCCCTCCTTATCCAATAACTCTCTTTATGGGGTTCAATTTTTTCATCGAGGGAATTCCTGCCAAATATTCTTAATACGACGCACAGGGGTGACAACAAAAGAAAATAAATCAGAATAAGGAGAACTCGCGTATTGATCCAGCCGAGGATGATGGAAATCTTCATCGCGCCAATGTAGATGGGTCTTATCACCGGCTGGAAGAATAAAGCCGATACGGCGGCGAGAAAGGAGAAAAATAGCGCCAGGAATGAAACGGCCATCTGCCCCTTGTAGATTTTAACGCAACCCAATAAGGCCAATAGAAGGGCCAGTATCAGACCGAAATTTCGAACCACCTTTCTATCAAGCTTGATTTTCATTGTCCCTTGGTTTTCCTTGGAAGAGATTCTCACACTTCTGAATCCAAATCCCTAGTCGAGATTAAGATAAAAAAAACAGGCATGGGAAGATGTAATTTATTAGAATCCTCGAAATGAATTCACGATTCATTGGGGCAACAGTGAAACGAAAAAATACACCGTCACCTTCCTTCACCATTAAGTCAAGGGTAAACCACTGACCATACATGAAAATAGAATAATTTATTGCCCTTAATCAAAGAAAGCTTTTTGGGATTCATTAAAAATCCAACAAATTCAACTTCCCGAAAATAATAATACATCGTTAATGTCATTATTGCCACTAAAAAACCCAAGTCCCTTTTGCATCATAACCGTACCCTGATTTATTGGAGCCATAGGAGGGACCGCCACCAACTCGTCTGTATTGTAGGTGAATTTCCGTCAACAATTGCCTGCTTTCACCGCGTCCCGGGGGCCTCCGGGGGTTCGATTGGGGAGAAGGCCAAGTCCTTTATCAGAACAAATGCTGTGTGGGCGGGCCTGGGAAAAAAACACACTTTTCAAAAGACATAGGGCATTATAAGCCGATAAGCTTGACTCATTCGGCCTAACCCCCTATAATCTGCGGATCTTTCCGCTGTTGGGCCCGCCTTTCGATCAGGCTTGGGTCGTTCCTATCGTCTCCAATTCTTTCACGTGGAACCGTCTACAAGAGGGAGGGGAGGTCTTCTATGGTCGGCTCTGAATCACGTTTTCATCAAGCCCCGTTAACAATGTATGGATCACGGTTCTTCGGATGGGTCTCCACTTTGCTCGCGGTCGTTCTTTTTCTCCCAGCGGTCGCCCCGGCAAACGCGGGGGAGGTGGCCGGAGTTTTTGCCCAGGGACGCACCCGTTTATCCGTGACGGGCGGAACGGGTTACGCCTTCGGCGAGAACTACCTTGTCTTCGGAGTCGGCGCGAGCTACTTCGTGGCGAATGGGCTCAGTGCGGGCCTGGACCTCGAGTGGTGGTCCAGCGCCGATCCGGCCATCTTCAAGGTTTCGCCCTCGGTGCAGTACGTTTTTTATCAGGTTCCGTCCGTATCCCCGTATGTCGGGGCGTTTTATCGCCGGAGTTATATTGACGGCTTAAACGACCTCAATTCGCTCGGCGCGCGCGCCGGGTTCTATATTCCCGCCGGAAAAAACACCCATATCGGGGTGGGCGCGGCCTACGAATCGTACTCCGGCTGCGATAAGTCGACGTATGACTCCTGCACGAGCACGTATCCGGAAATCAGCGTGACGGTTGCGTTTTAGTTCTTCCTCTACCCATGGGGGGAATTTCACCGGCGGGGATCCATGGCGTCATCATCGAGCGCCTGGGATCATGGAAATCGCCCTCGCGCCTGTCCGCTAAGCGCGGGGGAGGACGGCATCGGGTCGAAGAGGCGTAGGAAAAGCGGCGGAGTGTAAACTCTGCGGGCGGTCTTCAGCCATGACCGGGCGGGGGCGGTTCGATCGGCGGTATGGGCTGAAGCGGTTGAAAGGGTTGCATGGGTTGAACGGGCCCGGGCGCTTGAATCGGCGGAACCGGTTTGAGCGGTTCAAACGGCTGCGGCTGCATGGGCTCGGGCGCTTGTATGGAAGGGAGCGGTTGAAGCGGTTGAAACGGCTGGTCGGGCTGGGTCGGCTCGGGCGCTTGAATCGGCGGAATCGGTTTGAGCGGTTGGAACGGCTGTGCGGTCTGGTTCATGTCGGGCGATTGAAGCGGTTGTGCCGGGTCGAGGGATTGGACTTGGGCGCCGGCCTCCGGCTGGATCAACACAAGCCAGGTCACAAAAGCCAAACCTCCCGTGAGGGCTGAGCGATGCGATAAATACGATTTCGATGAAATCATGTCCGCCGCCTTTCCATCCCTATTCTATCCAACCGTAACCGGCTCTGTCAAAGCATTCTACAAGGAGGCTCCCGAACCCGAAATCCCCGTTGGACACGGGACGTCCGCTTTCCGAATTGTGATAGCGTGCAAATGAAAAGACCCTGGTCATTGATATTTCTTTTTTAAAACGGTACAATCCCGCCAAGTCGTTCTCGCGGCGGGGACCGTTGTGAGCGCATGCGTCGGGTCGAGCAAGTACAACCGAGGGCCGCACGGCGATGATCCATCCATGAAGGAGACGAGGCGATGAGGAAGGACCATGTACGGGCGTTGACACTGGCCGCTATGGCGATGCTGCTGACTGCGGGATGTGCGACGACCCGGCCGCAGTGGCCTGCTGTCAGCGACGTTCCCACGGAAGTCCACATCCAGGGACGGTGGGTCTGGGCGGAACTGTTTGCCGATAACGTCGAAGCCGAGAAAACATTCTACCGGGATGTTTTCGGATGGCGGTTCGAGAGCCGAGGGACGGGGACGGATCTCTATACCCTCGTCCGCGCGGACGGCAGCCCGATCGCAGGGATCATCCACTACCCGAAGCCGGCCGGCGCCGAACGTTCGGCGAGATGGCTCCCGCTCATGTCCGTTCCCGATGCGGCCCGCGCCGCCGATCAGGCCGCGGCTTCCGGCGGCAAGGTCGTCGTGCCGCCGAAAAACCTTCCGGGACGGGGCGAGACTTCGGTCCTTGAGGATCCCGAGGGCGCGCTCTTTGGCGTGATTCACAGCGGAACCGGCGATCCGCCCGATGCCTTCCCGTCTTTCAATGAATGGCTTTGGATGGAACTCTGGGCGAAGGATGCCTCCCGGATGGCCGACTTCTACCGTCCCATCGGCGCCTATACCGTGACCCCTCAGGAAGGACCCGGGGACCGCACCGAACTGCATCTCGTGGCCAACGGCTACCCTCGGGCCGGGATAATCGAGCTTTTGCGAAAAGACCTTCCCACGACCTGGCTGCCTTATATACGCGTGAAGGATCTCAAAATGACCGTCGCCGGAGTCGAACGGGCGGGCGGCCGGATCGTGATCGAACCGAGTCCGGAGATTCGGGACGGCAAGGTGGCGGTGTTTCTCGATCCCCTCGGCGCCGCGGTGGGGGCCGCGGAATGGGCGGACGAAAACGCAGGGGAGGGCAACCCATGAAAGCCAAGGCCATCAAGAACAGGGCGGCCGCCCTGCTCCTCCTGACGACCATGACCATTTTAGCCGCGGGCTGCGCCTCGGGCGGTACTTCCACACAGGTGTACGGGTCCGTCGGATACTATGGGGGCTACTACCCGGGATATGATCCTTACTACCATGGCGACGTGATCATCAACACGCCCCCCCCGCCGGGCGGGGTACGGCCGCCGCCGGACGCGAGGCCGCCCGCGCCTCCCCATGTCTCTCAACTGCCCTCCCGGCCCCTCCCGGCCCCGGCGCCCCGACCGGCCCCTCGGGCGGCGCCTCGAGGAGGAGGCAGGGGAAGATAGGCGAGCGGTTTCAGCTTTCGTATCGATCATGGTAGCGGACCCAATCCTGGGGGTCTTCCGGATTTTCATCCCGCCCCTTGGGAACCAGGTCGAGGAATTGATAGGTCGTGTTGACCATGTCGATCCCCCTCGCGAAGGCGGAGTAGGTGTGAAACACCTCTCCCTTTTTGTCCTTGTAGAACACGCTGATTCCCTCGCGGTCCGTTACGTCGCCGGCGATGGTCTTGTAGTTGTAGAAAATCTTTCCCTTCTCGATGTCCTCCGGACGGAACGCCACATGAAAGTCGTAATTGAAATCGTTCGGGGACGAGGATACCCACTTGAAGTCCCACCCCATACGCTTTTTAAACGGCAGGATCTCGGCCAGCGGCGCCCGGGAAATGACGACGAAATTCACGTCGCGCTGCTGCAAGTGAATCCCCATGCCGCCATAATGGTCGGCCCAGAACGAGCAATGCGAGCAGCCTTCCCCCCATTCCGGTCCGAACATGAAGTGATAGACGACGAGCTGGTTTTTCCCATCGAACAGGTCCGACAGGGATTCCTGGCCCTTCGGCCCGTCGAAGACGTAATCCTTTTCCACTTTCACCCATGGAAGCTTCCGTCGCTGCTGCGCCAACTGCTCGCGCAGGCGAGTGAACTTCTTCTCCTTTACCAGCAGGGCCTTTCGGGCGGCCAGCCATTGTTTTTTCGATACCACTTTGTGTTTTGACGTCGCCATGGTTCGGTCCCTCCCTTCCGGGCAGCCATTCGATTTTGCTCGGGGTTATGTTTCGTCCAAAATTTCATGCGATGTAATTTGCGGCGGTTCGGCAAGGATGTCGGCCATGGCCTCCTTTCCATGGTCAATCCGCTGCTTTTTTAGCCACGTGAGCGATCACGGGCTCAAGCTGGGCTGTGAGTTTGTGTCCCCAGCCTCCCTTGAAGAGGGGAAGCATAGTCCGTCCGCTGTCTCCTTCAAAGCCCGTGTGCTCCAGCCGCAGGCGGGTGCCCCCGTCGCGGGTGGGCGTGAGAACGAAGGTGACGGTCGTGGGTTTTTGCATGTTGCCGGTCTTCCAGCTGTAGGAAAGCCGCCGCGGCTCGTCCACCTCGAGGACCTCCACCTCGACCGTTCCGTCGAATTCCGGTTGAGGATCGCAACGAAACGTCACCTTGTGTCCGACCACGGGTTTGAAGTCCCCCGGCATCAGCCATTCGGCCAGCTCTTCGGGGTCGGTCAGGGCCGTCCAGACATGTTCGACGGCATAAGGGTACGTGTACTCAAGGACGATGTTTTCCATGGCGTCTCCTCAGATGGGCGTCCAAAGCGGCCAGTTTGGTTTTCCAAAACCGCTCATAGGGATGGATCCACCGGGCCACCCCGTACAGCGGCGCGGGGTTGAGGCGGTAGAAGATCTGCCGGCCCTCGCGCCGACCCTCGATCAACCCGGCCTCCCGGAGCACCTTCAAATGCTGGGAGGCGGCCGCCAGGGACATGTCAAAATCCTTGGTGAGATCCGTGACGGACTCCTCCTCTTTGGCCAGCAGGGTATCGAGGATCTCCCGGCGGGTCGGGTCGGCGATGGCGCGAAGGACGGTCTTCATGCGGGGTATTATAATTAAGCGTTTACTTAAATGTCAAGGGCTATTAATTGGTTCGGGATAAAACGGTGGAAGAAGGCCAATCTAAATTGATTTGTCAATCGGGCCATGGAACATCGAAGCATAAAAATCCGGACCATCCGGGCGGTCCGGATGAACGCAAGTTCATGTTTTAAACGATTATATTCTTAGATTTGGTTTAAATTCGTCCGGTGTAGTCTGGCACGGGGATTGCTCTACCCGGAGGCAATGGGCTTTCAATATGAAAAGACAGATGTCTATCGGAGGGCCGTGAACTTTGCGGGGCGGATTTATAGGTTCGCCGATGAACTCCCCAAGAGCCGATGGGAACTGGCGGATCAATTCAAGCACGCGGCGATGTCCATTTCGTTGATCCTTGCCGAAAACAATGAGGGATGGTATCCGAATGAACGAAAGGACTTTTTTTTAATGACGAGAGGCTCGGCCGTCGAGTGCATCCCTTTATTGGATTTGTGCCGGCGGCAAAAGTTGATCGATGAATCCGAGTGCGTGAGGCTTAAAGGGGAGTTGGTCATCCTGGCCCGGATGCTGACTCGGTTGCTGCGGGAGACGGAGGAGGAGCGGGAACAATAGAATCTCCCCCTCCGGCCTCGTACGGAAGGGTATCAGGCAGGGGCTGATCCGGCAAGGCTCATCTATTCTGCCTTTTTTCCACCCTCCGCCCCCTACTATATATTATAATGATGCAAATCGAATGTATTCGATCTTTTACACTTGAAATTTCAGAGGGTCCTTGCTGATCTTCGGGATGCTTTCCTCACGCCTCTCGCATGAGTATATTCGACAGGTTGATATAGCCAGGCCAAGATATAATATGGCGGGCATCCCACAGACCCGAAATTAGATTAATACTGCGTCCTCAGGTTTATGATCTGTGCGTATGTTTGCATGGAGCCGTCGTTCGGAATCGCGTTGTGCTCAAGGACTAAATTGGAGCCGCTGAAATAGACATCCATGTAGCCGATATTGATATCCGGAGTGCCCGGCGTGTCCAAAATCGCATTGATCGTTGAACCTCCCGAAGTCAGCCCCGCAATGGCATGATCCGCGTCGATTCCCGTTTCATCAAGGGCCACCGAAGAATCTCCCGACATCAAATTCACCAACTGCGTCGTCACCGAATCGCCCTGAAGAAATTCGATCATTTGCGTCACGAAAACGGGACGGACATACATCGACGAGCTCTTCGTTCCGCGCTGATAGGTGAGCGTCGTGGGATTTGGATCGGTTCCGGTCAAGACCGCGGTGTATCCCAATGGACCGAGGTTCATCGCCGGGTCCAATGTCCTGATTGTGGTAAAAATCGCCGTTCGGTCGCGTTGGACGGATGGCTGGGTATCGAACGGGCCGCTCACCCCCGTCGTCTTATTCCAGAGCATAATGGCGGCCGACTGGCGGACGGTGCGGAATTGATCGCCGCGCGCTTCGATGGTCGTGTATTGCCCGTCGATCGCCACCTTGCCTC
>Ga0335084_10004554_pt1 | contig 13662 bp, 17 predicted proteins | sample Lox_Sample_44_FD_206721 | JGI IMG/M metagenome (GOLD analysis project Ga0335084, IMG submission 206721) | Soil microbial communities from Loxahatchee National Wildlife Refuge, Florida, United States - Lox_Sample_4.4 | ecosystem: Environmental > Terrestrial > Soil > Wetlands | place: USA... | reverse complement strand
GGCGCCGGGGTTCCTTCGATTTTCCGATTCTCGGTGTCGCCGCCGCCGTGAAGCTTTCAGGCGACACGATCGAAGAGGCGAGAATTGCCCTCGGCGCCGTGGCATCTCGGCCGTTCCTGGTCGAGAAAGCGGGTGAGTTCCTGAAAGGCAAGAAGCTCACCGACGAGGTCATCGCCGAGGCCGCTGCGCTGATCGCCAACCGCGCGAAGCCGATGGACAACACCGACATGGACCTCTACTGGCGCAAGGAAGTCGCCGACGACTTCGCCGGCTACGCGCTGCGCGAGCTGCGCGGCGACGACCTGCGCGAGACGCGGCTGAGGACCGCGCGCCAGGTGCCGGCCTGAAGGTCGCGCTCGTCACCGGCGGCGGCCGCGGCATCGGCCGGGGCATTGGCGCGGCGCTGGCTGACGCTGGATTCGACGTGGCGATCGTCAGCGCGGAGCGGCGCAAGCCCGCTCGCGGCGAGGCGCTCTACATCCAGGCGGACATCGCGGAGCTCGGCGGCCACGAAGGTATCGTGCGCGAGGTGACCCGGCGGCTGGGAGCGATCGATTGCCTCGTCAACAACGCCGGCGTGACCTCGTTGCGGCGCGGCGACATGCTCGAGCTGACCGCGGAGAGCTTCGACCGCTGCGTGGCCGTCAATCTGCGGGGGACCTTCTTCCTCACCCAGGCCGTCGCGCGCTCGATGCTGAAGCGAAGGTCGCGGACCTATCGGAGCCTGATCACGATCAGCTCGGCGAATGCGGAGATCGTCGGCCTGAACCGCGCCGACTACTGCATGACCAAGACCGCGCTCTCGATGATGTCGAAGCTCTACGCGGCGCGCCTGGCGGCGCACGGCATCCAGGTGTTCGAGGTGCGGCCCGGCATCATCCGCACGGAAATGACGGCGCCCGCGAAGAAAAAGTACGACGCCTACATCGCGGCCGGCGGCGTGCCCGCGATGCGCTGGGGAACGCCGGCCGATGTCGGCGCGGCGGTGGCGACCCTGGCGCAAGGCGGGATTCCTTTCGCAACCGGCGAGATCGTCAACGTCGGCGGCGGCATGCACCTGCACCGCGTTTAGGCGACTAGCGACGGCGGGCCGGCAGGCTGCGGCGCGAGATCCGGCCGTACCTTCAGCCGCCGCGGCAGGAGCTCGGCCGGTATGTGACGTCGAGGGTGGTGGGCCCGCTGCCGCAGTTCCAGCCATACAACTCCGTGCCGATGTCGGCGACGGTGGCGGCCTGGGTCGCGGTCTTCATCGGCACCATGGCGAGCTTGGTGCCATCCACTCTGTCGCTGATGTTCTGCAAGGTGACGACGATGACTCCGTCCACGGTGGTATTGAGGGCGGCCACATATCTCGTGGTCGTGAGGTTCTCGCCGCAGCCCCAGTCGTTGGGCCCGGTGGTGGCGCTGCGCGCCTGGAATACCTCGGTGACACTGGTCCGGCAGGCGGCCATCGTGAGTAGCGCCTCCGAGACCTTCGCCCGCACGCTGTAGTTCTGCGCGGCCGGGAGCGCGACGGAAGTAAGGATGCCAATGATCGCGACCACGATCATCAGCTCGACGAGGGTGAAACCTTCCGACGTTCTCCTCATGGGCTGAAATCATAAGCGACGGCCCGCCGAGCGACGGCAAGAAAGTATCAGGCGGCCCCGATCTGTCAGAGACAGTCAGGGCCGCGCGCGGCGGGCCGGCAGGCTGCGCCGCGACACCTGGTCGGCGATCCACTTCACCGAGCGCCGCGCGCGCTCGCACACCATCGGCAACGGCAGCTGGCGGTAATCGTCATTGAACACTTCGAAGCTGTAGTCGCCGCGGTAGCCCATCTCGTCCAGCGTGCGCGTCATCGCGGCCACCTTGTCGCTGTGCACGCCCTCGCCGGGGAAGACGCGCGAATGGCGCGCGGTCTCGATGCGCTCCTCGGCCGAGCGCGTCTCCTGCCACAGGAAGTCGGAGAGCTGCACCAGGAAGATCTTGTGCGGGTCGATGTCGCCGAGCAGGTCGAGGTCGGTGCCGTGCGCGAGGATGTGGAAGGAATCGAGGCACAGCCCCAGGTTCGCGCGGCCGGCCTCCGCGACGATCTCCCACGATTGCGGAAACAGGTTCACGTGGCGGCCCCACGACAGCGCCTCGTAGGCGATGCGGATGTTCAGGGGCACCGCCAGCATCGCGAGCTTCTGCAGGTCCTGCCTGATCAGCGAGAAATCCTTCGAGGAGTGCGGCGACACGGTGGAGCAGGCGAGGAGCACCGTCGAGCCGAGCGCGTGGCACATGTCGAGCATGCCCTTCGCCACGTCGAGCTTGTAGGCGTGCAGCGTCCCCGAGAGCCCCTCGAAGTCGCGCAGCACCTGGAAGCCCGTGACGCGCAGGCCGCTCGAGCGCACGGCGCCGATCGCGGCCGCCTCGCCGCCGGGGTGGCCGACGATGTCGGTCGCGTTGAGCATGATCTGCGTGAACCCCGCTTCGCGCACCGCCTTCAGCTTCGCTTCGAGCGGCCCGGCCAGGGTGATGGTGTCCATCCCGAAGTGGTCCAGGTTCATAGATGACTGACCACGAGCTCGAAGGTGACTCCGCCCAGATACACCTGCGTGAGCGCGCCCTTGTCGCTCGGCTGCACCGCGCCGTGGTCGACGAAGACGACGCCGCGGTCCTGCAGCGCCTTCACCGCCTTCGGGATGTCGGGCGCGCCCAGGCCGACGCGCACCAGGCCCTCGTCCCAGTGCACGTCCTCGGCGCCGGGCGGCGGCTCGATCAGCTGCAGGTAGAACTTGTGGCAGGGGCTTTCGAGCAGCGTGCCCTTCGGCAGCACGCCGAAGTACTGGCCGCGCGGCAGCACCTCGAAGCCGAACAGGGTGCGGTAGAAGTCGAGCCAGTCGGCGGTGCGGTCGGGGAGGACCGCCTGCACCACGCCGAACCAATGGAGGCCGGCGACGGCCGGCGGCTGCCGGTTTGCGTTTTCCTGGTAGACGAAATCGACGTCGTAAATCGAAAAATCTCGATACCGGTCGACGAAGTAGATGAGGCTGTCGCCGACGCCGTGGATGCCCGGAATGTGCAGCTCCATCGCCGCGGCGCGGGTGGGCATCTCCCAGGCGCCGAGGTCGAGCGAATGCTGGAATGCCTGGCCGGCGTCGCGCACGCGCAGGGCGATGGCGTTGAGCGTCGGCACCGGCTCGCTCACCCCGTGGGAGTTGACGATCAGGTTCATGGTGCCTTGCCGGTAGAGTGTCACCTCGCGCGAGCGGTGGCGCGCGACTTGGGCGAAGCCGAGCTTCTGCAGCAGCGCGCCGAAGGCCTGCGCCTGCGAGGTGGCGTACTCGACGAACTCGATGCCGTCGATGCCGAGCGGATTGGACGGTTCGGGCAGGCGTTCGGCGCGGGCGGTCATGGCGGGCGTTGCCTCAAATTGGCGAGCCTGTTAAATTTACCTTGCAATGTCGTTAATTCCAAGGGCCGAGGCGCCGCGGCGCACGGCGGCGATGCGAAAGCCCAAGGCGCCGGCGGCCAACCGGGCCGGCATCGTCGCCGCGGCGATCGACGAGTTCGCCGCGCGCGGCTTCAAGGGCGCCAGCATGGACGCCATCGCGGCGCGCACCCATACCACCCGGGCGCTCATCAACTACTACTTCGGCAGCAAGGAAAAGCTCTACATCGCGGTGCTCGAGCAGGTCTACGGCGAGATCCGCGAGGCCGAGGGCGGCCTCGACCTCGACCACCTGGCGCCGGTCGAGGCGCTGCGGCGCATCGTCGAGTTCACCTACAACTACTACGTCGGGCACGAGGGCTTCGTGCGCCTGGTGGTGGCGGAGAACCAGGCGCGCGGCCGCCACCTGCGCAAGTCGAAGATGATGCGCACGCTCAACCGCCCGATCATCGAGCGCCTCGCGCGCGTCATCGAGCGCGGCCAGGCGCAGGGCCGCTTCCGCGCCGGCGTCGATCCGGTCGAGGTGCACAAGGCGATCGCCGCGCTCGGCATGTTCAACGTCACCAACCAGTACACCTTCGGCGCCATCTTCCAGCGCGAGATGGGCCGCAAGGGGGATGTCGCGAAGCGCCGCGAGCAGGTCGCCGAGATGATCCTGCGTTATCTGCGCAAGCCGTGAGCCGCGCGCTCGATCTGTTCTGCCGCGCGGCGGAAGCGGCGATGGCCTTCCTGCTGGCGGGGATGGTGGCGATGGTGTTCGGCAACGTGGTGCTGCGCTACGCGTTCAACTCCGGGATCATCGTCTCGGAGGAGCTGTCGCGCTGGTTCTTCCTGTGGATCACCTTCGTCGGCGCGGTGGTGGCGCTCAAGGAGCACGCCCACCTCGGCAGCGACTTCCTGATCGGGCGCCTGCCGCCGCTCGGCAAGAAGGTCTGCCTGGCGCTCGGCCACCTGCTGATGCTCTACGCCACCTGGCTGGTGTTCTCCGGCGCGCTGACGCAGGCGCGCATCAACCTGAGCGTGGAGGCTCCCGTGACGGGCGCGTCGATGGCGTGGGTCTACGCGACGGGGGTGGTCTTCGCGGCGCTTGCCTTCCTGATCCTGCTGCGCGACCTCTGGCGCGTCGTCGCCGGCAAACTGGCCGCCGACGAGCTGGTGATGATCAAGGGCAACGAGGAGGATCGGTGACGATACTGGTCTTCCTCGGCGCGCTGATCGGCGCGATGGCGCTCGGCATCCCTATCGCCTACGCGCTGCTCGTAAGCGGCATGGCGCTGATGTGGCACCTGCACCTCTTTGACCCGCAGATCCTGGCGCAGAACCTGATCGAGGGCGCGAACAGCTTCACGCTGCTCGCGGTGCCGTTCTTCCTGCTCGCCGGCGAGATCATGAACGTCGGCGGCCTGTCGCGCCGCATCGTCGACCTCGCCCTCGCCGTGGTCGGCCACGTGCGCGGCGGGCTGGGCTATGTCGCCATCGTCGCCTCCTGCCTGCTCGCCTCGCTCTCGGGCTCGGCGGTGGCGGACGCCGCGGCGCTCACCGCGCTGCTGCTGCCGATGATGATCAAGGCCGGCCACGACCGGGCGCGCTCGGCGGGCCTGCTCGCCGCGGGCGGGATCATCGCGCCGATCATTCCGCCGTCGATCGGCTTCGTGATCTTCGGCGTGGCCGCCAACGTCTCTATTACCAGGCTGTTTCTCGCCGGCATCGTGCCGGGCCTGCTGATCGGCGCCGCCCTGTGGGCGACGTGGTGGTGGCTCTCACGCCGCGAGCGCATGCCGGTGCCGCCGCGCAAGTCGCGCGCCGAGGTGCGGCGCGCGCTGCGCGAGTCGGCTTGGGCGATGGTGCTGCCGCTGATCATCCTGGTCGGCCTGCGTTTCGGTGTCTTCACGCCGACCGAAGCGGCCGTGGTGGCGGCGGTCTACGCGCTGTTCGTGGCGACCGTGGTCTATCGCGAGATGAAGCTCTCGCAGCTGTATCGCGTCTTCGTGAGCGCGGCGAAGACGACGGCGGTGATCATGTTCCTGGTGGCCGCGGCGCTGGTGTCCTCTTGGCTCATCACGGTGGCGCAGATCCCGCAGCAGGTGGTGACGCTGCTGCAGCCGTTCATCGGCAGCCAGACGCTGCTCATGATCGCGGTCATGGTGCTCGTCATGGCGGTCGGCACGGCGATGGACATGACGCCCACCATCCTCATTCTCACCCCGGTGCTGATGCCCGTGGTCAAGGCCGCCGGCATCGACCCCGTCTATTTCGGCGTGCTGTTCATCATCAACAACGCCATCGGCCTCATCACGCCGCCGGTCGGCACCGTGCTCAACACCGTGGCCGGCGTCGGCCGCGTCAAGATGGACGAAGTCACCCGCGGCATGCTGCCGTTCATGTGGGCCGAGTTCGCCATGATGTTCCTGATGGTGCTGTTCCCGCAGCTGGTGACAGTGCCGGCAAAGTGGTTCATAAACTGAGGAGGTGGTATGAAAGCTCTCAAGTTCATTGTTCTGTTTTTGCTCTGCGCCGGCGCGCAAGCGCAGGAGTTCAAGTTCGCCACGCAGAACCCGAAGGGGCACCCGCTGGTGATGGGGATGGAGAAGTTCGCCGAGCTCGTCGCCGCGAAGAGCGGCGGCAAGATGAAGATCAACCTGTTCCCCGGCGGCGTGCTCGGCAGCGACCAGGCCAACGTTTCGGCGCTGCAGGGCGGCACGCTGGAGATGGTGACGCTCAACTCCGGCATCCTCGCCTCGCAGGTGAAGGAATTCGGCGTTTACGACTTCCCGTTCATGTTCGCCACGCCGCAGGAAGCCGACGCCGTCGTCGACGGGCCGTTCGGCAAGATGATGCACAAGAAGCTGGAGGAGAAGGGCATCGTCGGCCTCGCCTACTGGGAGCTCGGCTTCCGCAACATCACCAACAGCCGCCGGCCGATCCACAAGGTCGACGACATCGCCGGGCTCAAGCTGCGCGTGATCCCGAACGCCATCAACGTCGACTGGGTGAAGGCGCTCGGCGCCAATCCGACGCCGCTGCCGTTCCCCGAGGTGTACGCGGCGCTCGACCAGAAGGCGATCGACGGCCAGGAGAACCCCGTGACGGTGATCGCGGCCAACAAGTTCTACGAGGTGCAGAAGCACATCGTGCTCTCCAACCACCAGTACAACCCGCAGTCGGTCATCTTCAGCAAGAAGGTGTGGGACACGCTGAGCGAGGCTAACCACAAGATCCTCATCGAGGCGGCCGTCGAGGCGGGAAAGTACCAGCGCCAGGCCGCGCGCGACGCGGCGGGGACGGCCCTCGAGACGCTGAAGAAGAACGGCATGGAGGTGACCGAGCTGGCGCCTGCCGAGCTCGCCAAGTTCCGCGAGGCGATGAAGCCGGTGATCGCGAAGCACTCGGAGATCGTCGGCGCCGACACGGTAAAGGCGCTCGAGGCGGAGCTCGCCAAACTGCGCAAGTGAGCCGCTCCGGCAGGGCCGCGGTGGCGATGTGGTGGGACATTCCGCCCGAAGTCCGGGCGGAATGGGAGCACTGGCACACCACCGAGCACATGCCCGAGCGGCTGGGGATCCCCGGCTTTCTGCGCGGCAGCCGCTGGGTGGCGGGGTCTTCGTATTTCGTTCTGTACGAAGCGCAACAGCTTGCGGCGCTGACGAGCGGCGCCTACGTAGAGCGCCTGAACGATCCGACGCCGTGGTCGCGGAAGATGATGCCGTACCACCGCAACATGGTGCGCAGCCTGTGCCTCGTGCGCGCGCGCGTCGGCGCCGGGCTCGGGCAGGCCATGGCGACGGTCCGCTTCTCGCAGCAGGCGCTGCCCCACCTGGCGGAGCGCAAGGGCGTGACCGGCATGCAGCTGCTCGAAGCGCAGCCCGCGGCCGGACCGCCGACGACGGAGCAGAAGATCCGCGGCGGCGACGCGCAGGCCGAGCGGGTCCTGCTCGTGTGCGGTTACGATGTCGACGCCGTGCAGGCGGCCGCGCGCGAGCTCGCGCCGCCGGGCGCGGTGACGGGACTGTACCGGCTCGCCTATTGCCTCACCTCAAAGGACCTCGAATGAAGCCGATCTACGTACTCAACGGCCCCAACCTGAACCGCCTGGGCAAGCGCGAGCCCGAGATCTACGGCACGACGACGCTCGCCGAGGTCGAGGCAATGTGCCGCAAGGCGGCGGGCTCGTGCCCGGTGGAGTTCCGCCAGACGAACGCCGAGCACCAGCTCATCGACTGGGTGCACGAGGCGATCGACAAGGGCGCCGGCATCATCATCAACCCGGCCGGATACACCTTCACGTCGGTCGCGCTGATGGATGCGCTCAAGATGTTCCCCGGGCCGGTCTTCGAGCTGCATATCAGCAACGTGCACAAGCGCGACGCGGTCTATCACCATTCGCTGGTGTCGAAAGTCGCGACCGCGGTCATCGCCGGCCTCGGTACGGACGGATATCGCGCCGCGGTCGAGGCGATGCTCCGCAAAATTTGATGGACAAGCTGCTCGTCGGCCTGATCGGCGCCGGCATCCAGCGCTCCCTTTCACCGGCGCTCCAGGAGGAGGAGGCGCGCCACCACGGTCTGCGCCTGCACTACCAGCTCATCGACCTCGCGCCGGCCGGCGTCGGCAACGAAGCGCTGCCCGGGCTGATTGCTGCGGCGCGCATCATGCGCTTCGACGGGCTGAACATCACCTTTCCGTCCAAGCAGGCGGTCATCCCGCTGCTCGACTCGCTCTCCGACGAAGCCCGCGCCATGGGCGCCGTCAACACCGTCGTGCGCGAGGGCGATCGCCTGGTCGGCCACAACACCGACGGCTCCGGCTGGTCCTGGGGCTTCAAGCGCGCGCTCCCCGATGCGGACCTTTCGCGAGTCGTTTTGCTCGGCGCCGGCGGCGCCGGCGCCGCCATTGCTCATGCCGCCTTGGGCTTAGGGGTTCTTGAACTTTCGGTTTTTGATATAGATCCGTCCCGGTCCGCTGCGCTTGCCTCGCACTTGTCCGCTCAATTCCCGGGACAAAAAGTCGTTTCAACCGCGGAACTCGAAGCCAGCGCCCGGAGGGCCGCAGGAGTCATTCACGCAACTCCGACCGGCATGGCGGCGTCGCCTGGCATGCCGATGCACGCGTCGCTGCTCCGCAAGGACCTATGGGTCTCGGAAGTCGTCTATGTGCCGCTCGAGACCGAGCTCCTGAAAGCGGCCAGGCGAGCAGGCTGCCGGGTGATGGACGGCGGCCACATGAACGTCGGCCAGGCGGTGCGCGGGTTCAAGCTGTTCACCGGGCTGGAGGCCGATGCGGCGCGCATGGACGCGCACTTCCGGCGCCTGGTCGGCAGATGAAGCGGCGCATCGGCCTCGCGGCGCTCACCTGCATCGAGCTCGCGCCGCCGGACCTGGTTTCGGCTGCGGCGGCCGCGGGCTACGACTGCGTCGGGCTGCGGCTCATCGGCGTGGCGGGGCAGGTCCTGCCGCGGTTCAGCCTGAGCGAGCTCGAGCAGCGCCTCGCCGACACCGGCCTCAAGGTGCTCGACGTCGAGATCTTCCGTATCGAGGCGGGGACCAATGTCCTCGCGTTCGAGCCGACGCTCGCCGCGGCCCAGCGCCTGGGCGCGACGGAAATCCTGGTGCACGGCGCGGACCCAGACGAGGCGAGGCTGGTCGAGTCGTTCTCCCGCCTGTGCGACCTCGCCGCCCTGCACCAACTGAACGCCAGCCTGGAGCCGATGCCCTGGGTCGACGTTTCCACGGTACGCAAGGCGCGTCGAGTGGTCGAGCAGTGCGGCCGCAAGAACGCAGCCGTGCTGGTCGACGCGATCCACTTCTATCGCGCCGACAACCGTCTCGACGACCTCAAGGGCGCGCCGCTGCGCTACATGCAGTTCTGCGACGCCCATCCGGGCCGGCCGGCGGAAATGGAGGAGGTGATCCGCCAGGCGCGCGGCGATCGCCTGTTTCCCGGCGAAGGCGCGCTCGACCTGCGCTCGCTGCTGCGCGCGCTGCCGGCGGACCTGCCGCTCAGCCTCGAGATTCCCGTCGCGCGCCGGAGCGATCCGTTCGAGCGCGCGCGACAGGCGCTCGCGAAGACGCGGGTCTTCCTCGAGGATGCGCTCGCGTAAGATTGCCGGGATGAAGCCGATCGCGATTCGCGGCCGCCCGGCGGCGGAGGGCCGCTTGCCGCTGCTCTGCGTGCCGCTCATCGGCGCGAGCCGCGACGCATTGCTCGCGGAGGCGGCTGCCGTGCGCGGCGCCGCCCCGGACATCGTCGAGTGGCGCGTGGACTACTTCGGCGCGATCGGCGATGCCGGCGCGGTGGTGGAGGCGGCGCTCGCGCTGCGGCAGGCGCTGCCCGGCGTGCCGCTGCTCTTCACGCGGCGCTCGGCCAGGGAAGGCGGGCAGCGGGTGCCGATCGGCGAGCAGGCGGTGGTCGACGTGTACGCCGCGGTCTGCGAGGCCGACTGCGTCGACCTCGTCGACTATGAAATGTGCAACGAGCCGGCGCGGATCGCGGCCGTGCGCGAGGCGTCGCGCCGGCGCGGCATCGGGCTGGTGTGCTCGTACCACAACTTCGAGGAGACGCCGCCCGCCGAGGCGCTGGCGGCGTATTTTCGCCGCGCGCAGGAGCTCGGCGGCGATGTGGCGAAGGTCGCGGTGATGCCCACGCGCCGCGAGGATGTGCTGACGCTGCTTTCCGCCACGCTGCGCGCCTCGCAGAGCCTCGAGCTGCCGCTCATCAGCATCTCGATGGGCGAGCTCGGTGCGCTGAGCCGCGTGGTCGGCTTCGCCTTCGGCTCGGCGCTCACCTTCGGCGTCGGCGCCGGCGCCTCTGCGCCGGGACAGATGCCGCTCGGCGAGCTGCGCGCATCGATCGAGATCGCAAGAAAGGCACTCCATGGCTGACTCCGCGCTTCCCGCCATCCGTCGCATCGTCACCGGCGACGGCCCCGACGGCCGATCCCGCATCATCGAAGACGCGCCGGCAGCCTCCATCAAGACCGTGCCCGAGCGCCCCGGCTACCGCGCCGTCAACGTGTGGCGCACTACGGAATTTCCCTGTCCGGTCGCGGCTGAGGATTCCGTAGGGCAACACAAAGGCATTCTTCCGCCGAAGGGCGGGACGATCCTGCGCATCATCGATTTCCCGCCGGAGCCGAAGGATCCGGCCGAGCTCAAGCGGCGGCTGGACGCAACCTTCGGCGGCATCTACGCCGACGCGGCGCACGACAAGACTTACAAGCGCCATCCCGGCATGCACGCCACCGACACGGTCGACTACGCGATCGTCCTCGAGGGCGAGATATGGTCGGTGATGGACGAAGGCGAGACGCTGCTGCGCGCGGGCGACGTGCTAATCCAGCGCGGCACCAACCACGCCTGGGCGAACCGCTCGCAGAAGACGGCCCGCATCGCTTTCGTCCTCATGGACGGCAATAGGAAATAAATGGGGACAGACCCCATTTATTTTTGACTGCAAGCCTCAGCGAGCAAAATAAATGGGGTCTGTCCCCATTTATTTCCTAGTCGTTCTTGATGTTCGCCGCCTTCGCCACGGCCGTCCACTTCGCGATGTCGCTCGCCACCCGGCGGCCGAGCTCTTCCGGGGTGCCGCCGACCGGCTCGAGGCCCATCGCGGCAAAGCGCTCCCGCACCTCGGCGGTCTGCACCACGCGCGCCACTTCCTGCTGCAGCCGCGCGACGATCGCCGCGGGCGTCCTCGCCGGCGCGAAGAACGCGGTCCACACCGGCACTTCCATGTCCGGCACGCCGGCCTCGGCCATCGTCGGCACGTCCGGCCACGACGGGTGGCGGCTGGGCGAGGTCACCGCGAGGGCGCGGATGGTGCCGGCCTTGAGCGGCCCGGTGGCGGGCGGCGGGTCGACGATGGTCATCATCACCTGGTGCGCGACCAGCGCGTTCACCGACTCGCCGCTGCTCTTGTAGGGAATCATCTCGATCGCCGCGCCGGTCCTCTGCTTGAACAGCTCGGTGGTGATCTGGAAGATGCCGGCGCTCGAGGCGTAGTTGGATTTGCCCGGATTCGCCTTCGCGTACTCGATGAGCTCTTTCACGCTGCGGACCGGCAGCGCCGCGTCGACGGTGACGAGCAGCGGGAACTGGCAGATCAGCGAGATCGGCGCGAAATCCTGCTGCGGCGAGTAGGGCAGCTTCGAGTAGGTGGCCGGGTTGATCGTCATCGGCCCGCTCGGCCCCATCAGCAGGGTGTAGCCGTCGGCCGGCGCCTTCGCCACGTACTCGGCGGCGATGATCGACTGGGCGCCGGGCTTGTTCTCCACGACCACCGGCTGCCCGAGCCCCTTTTGCAGCTCGGGCGTCATGACCCGCACGATGATGTCGTTGCCGCCGCCGGCGGCGTAGCCGACGACGACGCGGATCGGCTTGTTCGGGTAGTCCTGCGCCGAAGCGAAGCCGGCAAGGAAGAACAGAAACAGAAAGGTCGGGAGTTTTTTCATTAGTGGCCGTGGTGGGAGTTGGAAAGGCCAGCCTTGATCAGACTCACTTCATAGTCGACCCCGCGCTGGCAATCGCGGCGCTGGTTTGCGGGCAGCGTAGCGCAGACCGCGCCCGCTTTCGCCGGGTCGTGGCCGCTCGCGAACATCGCCCCGCCGCCGACGGCGCGGGCGCACTCGGGCAGGTGCGGGTCAGTCACGCCGTCGCACAGGGTGAGCGCGACCTTTGCATAGGCTTCGGCGCCCTGATGGATATGGAAGTGCGCCCACTGCATCCAGAGGCCGCCGAGGCAGAGGTCCGCCTCGCGCCGGCCGCCGAGCGTCTCGCACGCGTTCTCCGCGTCCGGCAGATCCTTGCGGTACTGGTGCATGATGCCGTGGCCGAGCCCGTGCAGGCACTGGCGGCGCTCGACCGAATCGATGCCGAGGCTGTCGCAGAAGGCGCGCACGCGCGGCGGTGTGGTCTCGGCCGGCGGGCCGTCGATCATGAATGCCTCGACTGCGCCGTGCATGCAGCCCTGGATGCAGGCCGAAGTGCAGGCGCGGAAAGCCTTCTCCAGATCGCGCTCCTTGCGCCAGCTCGCGTGGCCGACGGCGTGGCCCATGATGTGGCAGTCGTTCACGTTCATCACGCCGCTCTTCACCAGGCCCTCGGCGGCCTCGAGCGCCGCGGCCGCGCTCTGCCGCATGACGATGTCGGCGAGCCACGGCGACACGCACTGCGCGCGCGCCCCGCCCGGCGGGAATTGTGCGATGCACCGGCTGACCAGCGGGTCCTGGGCCTGCGCCGCGCCGGCGAAGGCGAGAACGAGAAGAAGAAGCCGCACGCCGCTAGCCTAGCAGCGCCAAGTCTTGCGCGCTCAGGCCGAGCGAAGCCGCCTTCACGTTTTCTTCCAGGTGCCCGATCGAGCCCGTGCCGGGGATGGGAAGCATGTTCGGCGATTTGGCCAGAAGCCACGCCAGCGCTATCTGCGCCGGCGTCGCCCTGGTCTTTTCGGCCATCTTTTTGACACGGGGATTCGACAGGACGCTCCCGCTGCCCAGCGGATACCACGGCAGGAAGGCGAGGCCCAGGCGCTCGCAAGCCTGCAGCACCGGCTCGGAGCCGCGGTCGCCGAGGTTGTACTGGTTCTGCACGGATACGACCTTTGCGACTTTTCGCGCGCGCTCGAGCTGCTTCACGTCGAAATTGGAAACGCCGATGTGGCGGATCTTGCCCGCCTTCTGCGCATCGACGAGCGGGCCGAGCGAATCCTCGAGCGGCACCTTCGGGTCGGGCGCATGCAGCTGATAGAGGTCGATGCGCTCGACTTTCAGGCGCTTGAGGCTGCCCTCGATCGCTTGCCGCAGATGCTCCGGCCGCCCGTTCTCGTCCCAGCGCGGCGCGCTCGGCCGCACCAGGCCGCCCTTGGTGGCGATGACGAGGTCCTTGGGGTAGGGGTGGAGCGCTTCGGCGATCAGCTCCTCGTCGACGTAAGGCCCGTAAGAGTCCGCCGTGTCGAAGAAATTGCAGCCGAGGGCGTAGGCGCGGCGCAGCACCGCGAGGGCGGCCGCACGATCCTTCGGCGGCCCCCAGATCTGCGGCCCGCAGACCCGCATCGCCCCGAAGCCCAGGCGGTTGACGGTTAGCTCGCCGACGTTGAGAGTAGTGGGACTCATCCCAATTATTGCAGTGCACACCTTGTGGTTGAAGTCCCACGACGGCGGCGAGGATGATTCTGGACCAACGGAGGGGGTCGATGGAAGCGGCGGCGGCAAGCACGACGGCGGCGAGCGGCACCCTGCTCGGCAGCATCTC
>Ga0335084_10004553_pt1 | contig 13663 bp, 14 predicted proteins | sample Lox_Sample_44_FD_206721 | JGI IMG/M metagenome (GOLD analysis project Ga0335084, IMG submission 206721) | Soil microbial communities from Loxahatchee National Wildlife Refuge, Florida, United States - Lox_Sample_4.4 | ecosystem: Environmental > Terrestrial > Soil > Wetlands | place: USA... | reverse complement strand
GGGCCCCGAGCGACTTGCGATCCGTCTTTCGTGCTACGGCGCGGCGAACGGAGCGCCGTCTGTGCCAGGGCGTTTCGCATCCTGACCTCCGCCTCTACGCCGCAGAGACGATCGGCGTCGAGCCTCGGATTCTCGATACCCGAGGACGAGCGCAAGGGCTTCGACTGCAAGGGTCTCGAGTACCGCGAGACGCGCGAGCCCTGCGCCGGCGGCAGCTGCTGCTGATCGCGTGGCTGATTGCTGGCCGGCGGCGTGCCGGGACTTCGGCGCCGGGTGATCGGAGATCTCCGCTACCTGTTGGCAAGGAGACGGCAACATGTCGTGACCGCCGTTCACGACCGAGACTGCTGTGCAGAAGGTTGGCCGAGGACGCCGGAAACAGCCGAGATCCAAGGGTTGTGGCGCTGGCCTACACCGAGGACAGCTCGGTGGCGGAACCGGGTCGAGTTGTTCCACGGCCGGCCATCGTCGACTTCCTCACGCGCAAATGGACGAGGGAGCTCGACTATCGCCTGATCAAGGAACTCTGGACTCTCGCCGGAGACAGGATCGCCGTGCGCTTCGCCTACGAGTGGCGGGACGACAGCGGCCAAACCTTTCGATCCTACGGCAACGAGGAATTGGGAGTTCGACGACCAAGGCCTCATGCGCCTGCGCATCGCCAGCATCAACGACCTGCCCATCCCAGAGTCCGACCGCGGCGCGCCACGATCCCGGGCGCCGCGCGCGCCATTGTCCGGTACGACTCCGGAATCTCCCAAGAGCCGCCAGACTACGACGGATTCATGCGGAAGGTCGCCCGCAGCAGGACCGTGACGCCGCCACCGGAGCCGGCGAGCAGCCGCTTCGCATCGAGCCCCGCGACGTCCTTGATTGCGCTGCTTCCGAATCGAACGCGGCCAGAAAGAAGAAGCCGTCATCTCGAGGTCCGATCGCGAGCAAGCCGACGAATCGGTTCCGGCGGGCTGCGAGCGCGGCGGCGATCGCGCCTTCCGGCGCAAGCGGCACTGGTTGGCGGACAACGCGCGCGACGAAAGTGCAGCGCAGCGGCGCCTACTCCAGGCCGCGCCGGCGTGCCCACTCGTGCGCGCGTGCGATGGCGACGCGGATGCAGAAGCCCTCGTCGTGGCCGTCCTCGAGCAGCGCATTGGCGATCTCGATCGCCTTCGCGCGGACGATCGGGGACAGGTGCTCCATCGCCGGGGGATAGTACTCTTCGTTCCAAGGCATTGCGCTGGGGTCCCGCCTGACGCCACCACTGACGCGCACAAGACGTTCATCGATGCAGTACAAGCCTACAACTCACGATACCCTGCCTTGCCCCTCGCGACGCGCGGTCGCAGCATCAGGCGCAGCCGCAGCCGAGCGTCGTTTCGCTCGGTCGAGCGAGAGGACGAGCGCCGATGCCGAACGACGCGGCGCTCGCCGCCTCGCGTACGGCCTCGGCCGCGAGGAGCGCCTCCGGGCAGGTGAGCCCGCTCGTGTCGCCCGAGCGCGCGCTCAGTCAGTCCGTGCGCTGCCGCTATCTGCCGCTTCGGGACGCCGCGAACGAGCTCGCGCTCGATGGTCTCGCGGTCTTAGTGGGCGCAGGCAGGGCAGACGCGCGGCATCGGCGTTGCCTCCTCCGCTGCCAGTTCGCTCCGCCCGGGATGGTAGAGGGGGCCCGTGCTACGCGACCGGCCGGCGCCCGATCCTGAGCCGCACGCTCCGCCTGGATGCGCACCACGTCGAGCTTGACGCAGGATCGCGCTCGGCGGCCGTCACGACCGAGCCGGGTGCCGGCGGATCGCGATTCCCTCGATCTCCACGACGCGCCCGCTCCGCCGCGTCTTGGCGCCGAAGCGCTCGGCCAGCCAGAGATTGCTCGCGAGGTGCTCGGTCTCGCGCGGCACCCGATAGCGGGTGACGCCGGCGGCGACCGCCGCGAAGAGCACCAGCTGATCCGCGAGGTGGCGGTCGACCGTCGCTCCGGTGGAGAGGTCCTCGAGCAGCCGCTGGGCGACGAAGCGGCCGATCGCCTCCGAAGAGCGGCGGACCGCACCCGCCCGGTCAGACCCGAGCCGGCAGCCCGTCGTGGTCTCGGCCCAGGTTGCGAGCCCCGCGCCGGCATGGAGCGCTTGCTCGTCTTCCACTCGATCGATCCGGGAGGCGAGCCCCGCGCGCGCGAGCTGCTCCTCGCACGCGCGCGCCATGCGCTCGCTCACCCCTCGCGCGGCGAGGTGGCTCGCGAAGGCGAGACCGGCGACGCCGCCTACCCGACCGGGCTCGTCGAGGACGAGCGCGGCGATCGAGCGCTCGACCGGACGAACCCGGAGCTCGACGACGCCCGCACCCAGCGGGACGTAGCCCGCGCGGACGAGCCGAAGCTCGGCCCCGATGCCCATGCGAGCCAGGATCGGCACGAGGACGTGCTGCATGTGGAAGGGCGACGGTGCGAAGTCCTGGAAGACCCCGCCCGTGATGCGTGCCTCGAGAAAGGTCTCGGCGAAGGCCGCGACGGGGAGCAGGGCCAGGGCGAACATCGTCGCCGAGCCGGCGGTCCCGATGTCCCATGCGCAGCTGCCGCCGCGGATCCGCGGTCCAGGCTCGAGCGTGAACTCGCGCGACCCCACCTGAAGCCCGCTCGCGCGGGCGCCGCAGAGCTCGGTGCAGGCGCGCACGGCGGCGACGTGCTGCGGGCGAAGCCCGGGCTGCGCCCGGCGGACCCGCGCGTTCACCACGTGGAGCGGGCGGCGCAGCAGGCAGGCGAGCGCGACCGCGAAGCGAACGATCGTCCCGCTCCCCGATTGCTGCGCGCCGTCGATGCGGATCGCGTCGGTCATCGCGGTGCAGGAGATCGGGCGAAGAGCCTCTCCCGGATCGACGTGCGCATCGATCCCTTTGCTACCTCGCGCACCCATAGGTGCGCAAGGAGACGCGGCGGTCGCGGCAGCGAGGCTTCCGTGCGGTGACCGGGACGACGACGCCGCGATTCGCTCCGAGCGCGCGCGACGCGCTGTGGAGCGATGGTTCGCGCTGAACGGGCAATCCGGCGCGGTAGCCTCGACGGCGTGCGGCAGCTCGAACGAGCGATTACGAAGTACCTGGCCGACTGGAACGAGAACGCCGAGCCGTTCCGGCGGACCCGATCGGCTCAGCAGATCCGACGATCGATTTGTCACGCCAATGCGACTTACGAGACTGGACACAGCCGAGCCGCTTCCCTCGCTTCGCGCCGCGCTCCGTTCGCGGACTGGGCATGCGGCTTGCTGTACGCGTCGGGACGAGTGCGGCCCGAGACCCAGTCGGTCAACGAGTGGTCGGCTCATTCGGCACGGACATGGGGGAGAAGACATGGCGCGGCCTACCCGGCTCTGCCGGGTCGCACGGGTTCGGACGACGCTCTTCGATCTCGTCGCGGCGCTCGTGGAGGCGTCCGCCGACGACGCGGAGGTCGTTGCCACGGTCACGAGCTGGATGGCCTCGGGTCGCTGCGCGCGCGCTCTCTCACTGCGCCTCCGCAGGCCCATGCGACGGCCGCAATGCATCCTCCTGCGACAGCCGAGGTTGAGTGACGAGCAGCCGCGCGAACGACGAGCCGGTTGTGGCAGAGCGTCACAGCGGAGCGGGGGCCTGCGCGCAGGCTTCCGTCTGGTAGACTCGCAACCACCGAGACCCTCCGCACGCGTTTCCTGGATCCGATCGAAGCGGCCGCCCGTCGTTGTCTCGAAGAAGAGCTCGAGCAGAGGTAAGACGGCGCGGAAGCTCCACGCAGTCGTCACCTCGTTGCATCTATCCTCCAACGCTTTGCCGAGGAATGCATCCCCCCATGCAGTTCCATCTCCTCTCGTTCGAAGGCCCCGATTCCTACTCGCGCGCCGGAGGGCTGGCGAGCCGCGTCGAGGGCCTCGCGAACACCCTCGCGAGCCTGGGCTTCGAGACGCACCTCTGGTTCGTCGGCGATCCAGACCTCCCCGGGCACGAGCCGCGCGACGAGCTCGTCCTCCACCGGTGGGCGCAGTGGGTATCGCGATACCACCGCGGCGGGGTCTACGACGGCGAGCTCGACAAACACGTCGAGTACGCGAGCGCGCTCCCGCCCTACCTACTCGAGCAGACCCTGCTCCCCCACCTCGAGGCGGGAGGGCGCGCCGTGATCCTGGCGGAGGAGTGGCAGACGGTCGACGCCGTGCTGCACCTGCATTGGCTCCTCGCGGAGCGCCGACTCGGCGACCGCGTGGCAATCCTGTGGAACGCGAACAACACCTTCGGCTTCGAGCGCATCGACTGGCAGCTGCTCGCGCGGGCGGCAGCGATCACCACGGTAAGTCGCTACATGAAGCACCGCATGTGGGCGCTCGGCGTGGATCCCCTCGTGATCCCGAACGGTCTGCCCGGGGAGGCCTTCGAGCCGCCCGAGCGCAGCGCCTGCGCCGAGCTGCGCCGGCGCTTCGTCGATCGGACGGTGGTGGTGAAGATCGCGCGCTTCGATCCGGACAAGCGCTGGCTCGCCGCCGTGAGGACCGTGGGCCTCATGAAGCGCACGGGCTGGCGGCCTCTCTTCGTGGCGCGCGGCGGCGTCGAGGCGCACGGCGCAGAGGTGCTCGCGGCGATGGGTGCGGAAGGCCTCGCCGTCGTGGAGCGCGAGTGGCGGGAGCCGGGAGCCCGAGGCCTTCTCGAGGCGCTACGCGACGTGAACGGCGCCGACGTCGTCCACCTCCGCTCGCGCCTCGACTCCGATGCGCGGCGCGTGCTCTTCCGGGGCGGGGACGCCGTCCTCGCCAACAGCGGCCACGAGCCCTTCGGCCTGGTCGGCCTCGAGGCGATGGCGGCGGGCGGGCTCGCTTGCACCGGGACGACCGGCGAGGACTATGCGGTGCCCGGCCAGAACGCGCTCGTGCTCGAGACGGGCGACCCCACCGAGTTCCTCGGCATGTTCGGCCGGCTGCGCAGTCGACCGGAGGAGGCACAGGCGATCCGCAGGGCTGGCCGCGCGACGGCGCGCCGCTTCGCCTGGCCCGAGGTAGTGCAGCGCGTCCTGCTGCCGCGCATCGAGCTCGCGCAGGGCGCCCGCGGCGACGGCGCACCGGGGACCGGGATCGCCCGTGTCGAAGACGCCTAGCCCGGCCGCGCAAGCCGGCGCGGAGCAAGATCCGGCGGCGAGCGCCCCGACACGCCACGCCAACGGCTACTTCCGCGCGGTCGCCATCGACTACGATGGCACGCTGACCGGCGCCGAGGAGCATCCGACGGCGGACGTCCTTGAAGCGGTGGCGGAAGCGCGCGCGCAGGGCTGTCGCGTCGTCCTCGTCACTGGACGCATCCTGGAAGAGCTCCGCGAGGTCTTCCCCACCTGCGACCGCAGCTTCGACGCCGTGGTGGCGGAGAATGGCGCCGTGCTCTCCCTCGAGGGGACGACGCGCGTGCTGACGCCGCCCGTGGAGTTCGAGCTCGACCAGGCCCTCGTCGATCGTGGGGTGCCCTTCCGGCGGGGCTCGGTGCTGGTCGCTACGCTGGCTGCCCACGAAGCCGAGGTGCAGCAGGAACTCCGCGGGCTCGGCCTCGAATGCCAGCTGATCCGCAACCGATCGCAGCTGATGGTGCTCCCATCCGGGATCTCCAAGGGCTTCGGCGTGGCGCAGGTGTTCGCCGAGCTCGGCCTGTCGCTCCACAACGCGATCGCCATCGGAGACGGCGAGAACGATCACTCCCTGCTCGGCGGCTGCGAGATCGGCGTCGCGGTGGCGAATGCCGTCGAGGGCCTGCGGCGCCACGCCGACCTCGTGCTCCCGCAGCCCGGCGGAGCCGGCGTGGCGGAGCTCCTGCGCGGCCCGCTGCTGCGGGACGCGGTTCGCCTCGACTCGAGGCGATGGAGCGTCGAGATCGGGCGCTCTCCAGAGCAGGGACGCATCGCGCTGCCCGGCTCGCGCGTGAATCTGCTCGTGACCGGCTGCAGCCAGAGCGGGAAGTCGCACTTCGCGGGGATGCTCGCGGAGCAGCTGATCGGACTCGGCTATTCGCTGTGCGTGATCGATCCCGAGGGCGACTACGCGCCGCTCGGCGCGCTGCGCGGCGTCCTCCACCTCGACGCGAGCCGCTCGCTGGCGCCCCTCGACCGCATCGGTCCGCTCCTCGAGCACCGCTCCAGCGGCGTCCTCGTCGACTTCTCGTCCATCGACGCGCGGCAGCGGGCGGCTTACGTCGAGCAGCTGCTCCACCTGCTTCAAGCCGAGCGGACCGCCACCGGTCTTCCGCACTGGATCCTCTGTGACGAAGCGCACGAGCACTTCGATCACGATGGGTCGTTCTCGAGCTTGCTGACGTCGACCTTCAAGGGCGTCTGCTTGGTGACCTATCGGCCCCATGAGCTCGACGAAGCGGCACGCCGGTCGATCGATTTCCTCGTGGCCTTGCCGGGCGGCAAGCACATTGACGGCGCTGCTCCGGATCCGATCGCCGAGCTCGAGCGGCTCTACGACCTAGACCTTGGTGGGTGGAGCGCGGACGCGGGGGAGGCGATCCTCGTGCGGCCCCGACAGGCGGCGCCGCCGCAGCGCTTCTCGATGCATCCGCGCCGGACCGCGCACGTGCGCCACTGGCACAAGTACATGCGCGGCCGACTCCCGGCGGATCGCTGCTTCATCTTCCGCACCGAGAGGGGCGGTCTGCGCCAACGTCGCGGAGCTGCATCACGTGATGCGCTCCTGCGAGACCGGCGTGCTGCGCCATCACGCGTCGCGCCACGACCTGTCGCGCTGGCTCCGCGAGGCGATCCAGGACGAGACGCTCGCCGGCGACGTGCAGCGGATCGAGCAGGCGCTCGTCGAGTCGCCGCGCTCCAACCCCGACGCAGAGCAGTTCCGCGCCGCGGTGATCGCCGCCATCGAGAGCCGATACGGCGAGTGATGTGCGGCAGCGGCGGGTCTGGATCGCGCGCCACGCCAGTCGCCTCGATTTCGCCGACCCCGCCTGGGCCCGCTCAGCGCCGCGATCCCACGATCCGCCGCTCTCCGCGGCAGGCCAGCGCGAGGCGCGGGCGATCGCGTCGCGGCTCGCGGGCGAGCCGATCCGCCATCTCTTCAGCTCGCCGTTCCTCCGCTGCATCGAGACTGCGGCACCGATCGCGGAGCGCCTGGGCCTGCGCATCCTCGTCGAGAACGGGCTCTCCGAGTGGCTCAACTGCGAGTGGTTCCCACGTCGCCCGGAGCTGCTCTCGCTCGAGGGTCTCGCGCAGTGCGTCCCGGCGATCGATCTCGCCTATCACTCGCTCGGGGCGGCGCGACACGGCGAGAGTGGCGAGGAGGCGCTCGCGCGCTCCGGCGCCGTCGCGCGCCGGCTGGTTCGGGAGTTCACCGGCGACCTCGTCCTGGTCGGGCACGGCGCGTCCGTGCTGGGCGCGACCGCGGGGCTGCTGGGCAGGGAGGGCGAGGCGCTCCCGCTCGAGCTTCCGTACGCCTGCCTCTTCTGTCTCGTCGAGAAGGGGGGCGGCTTCCGACTCGAGCAGTGCGCGAGCACGAGTCACCTGAAAGCGTTACCGTGAGATCGCACGCGGACAGCTCGGACGTGAGCACCTCCGGGTCCGGTGCTGCCCTACCGAAGCGCCTAACCTTGCGATCCTGCCGCGTGAGCACCCCGAACCGCTCGAAGCCCGCCGGCACGCTTGATGCTTATAGGACCCGTGAGCGGGCGGGGTCCGCGGGGAGGAGGGATCGATGGCGTCTCGGCCGGGCAAGGGCGGCAAGACGGCGCGCGACGTGATGCAGATCGGCGTGATCACGGTGGGAGCCGACACGCCCCTCACCAGAGTGGGACAGCTCTTCGTGGAAGAGGGCATCCACGGCGCGCCCGTGGTGGACGAAACCGAACGCCTGCTCGGGGTGGTGTCCGTGGTGGACCTGCTGCGCGCGGTCGAAGAGGAGCACGACGCCCCTTCCAACGCGCCGATTTACTTCCGCGAGCTGCTCGAGTTCTCGGCCCCCGATTGGCCGTTCGCGACCTCGGAGGATTTCCAGGATCGTCTGGCGCAGCTCACCGTCGGCGACGTCATGCAGACCGGCGTCATCACCGTCACCGAGGACACACCGGTCAGCGACATCGCGAAGTCGATGCGCTCGAATCAGATCCACCGGCTGATCGTCGTACGCGACGAGATGCTGGTCGGGATCGTGAGCGCGCTCGACCTCGTCGGACTGCTGGAGAGCTAGAGGAGCAGCCTGGGCCTGGACAGAACCTGATTGGCAAGGGCCTCCGCTACTCCCCCAAGGGAGATCGTCGAACAGGCCACGTCTCTGATGACGGACTTCGCCGAGCGCAACGGGGTCAGCTCCGGCCCGACCCGCGCGGCACTATCTGTGGACGGACGCCTTCGCGGTCTGCAACTTCCTCGGCCTCGCGCTCGACCGGCGAGAAGGGCTACACCGATCTCGCCCTCCGTCTCGTCGATCAGGATCATCACGAATTCCGACAGCATGAGCTGCGCGGTCGGCAAGCCCTGCGGCGCTGCTCTTGAACTGCCCGACCCGCGGGCAGGAGCTTCAGCACGTCACGTGGAAGAGACCGATCTTGCGTCCCTTCGCCTGGTTGAAGGCGGCGATGGCCTGAGGCGTCGCCTCGGCGAGAACCTCACAACGCTTGCGCGTGAAGAATTCCGCCGCCTCGGGCGAAAGACGCACGTTGTCGTGCTGGCCGGTCCCCAGGATCAGCAGCTCGCTGCCCTTCTCGTAGACGAATTCGGCTTCTTCCAAGGACATGATGTGCGAGGTGCCGAAGATCTTCTTCGACAGCCGCTTCTTCCGCTTCTTGATCTCTCCCGACAATCGAATGAGAACGTCGTGCGGATAGGTCGTGCCGTCGATCGTGATGCTGCCGAACTCGGTGCTGTCCACCTTCATGGCGTCCCCCGTGACGGAGACCGCGCGGTCTCTCTCCGGCCTTGATCGCGCGAATGCTGGGCTAGCACGGGCGCCCAGGCTCCTGTCCCTGAGCGGCCGTGCCCCCCTGCTACTCGGGTGATGCAGAGACCGGAGCTTCCCGCGGCCCAGTGATGGCCGCGAGCGTCTGACCGACCAGCGCAAGCGCAGGGGTGCCGCCGTGCGCTTTCGCCTCGCCAGCGATGTCGGCGAGCGAGACCATCCCGAGAAGCTGCCCCGCCTCATCGACGACGGGGAGTCTCCGAATCTGAGCTTCCCGCATCTCCTGCATCGCCTCTTCCAGCGTCGATGCTGGCGTGCACGAGTAAACCTTGCGCGCCATGGCTGAATCGACAGGAATCTCGGACAGGCTCCGCCCCTGCGTATACGCGGCCATGCAGATGTCGCGGTCGGTCAACGTCCCCACCACTCTGTTTGAGCCATCTTCGTCCACGACCGGCACGATGCCGCAATCGTGTTCCCAAAGGATCTGCGCGGCGCAGTTCAGGGAATGGGACGGCTTGCACGCCCGGACATTTTTCGTCATAAGCTGTTCTACCTTCATCTCAATCACTCCTTCGCTCTTCGCGGGTTCATTTGATGGCGATCGTCTTGGGCTTGGTCTCCTCCCGCTTCCCGATTCGCAGCGTGAGGATGCCGTCCTTCTAGGACGCATCGATGCGATCGGGAATCGCGTTCGCCGGCAGCGTAAACGACCGACAGAACGAACCATACGAACGCTCGACCCAGCGGCTGCGCTCCTTCTTCTCCTCGCGCTCCGATTTCTTCTCCCCCCGCACAGTGAGCACACCTTCCGTCATCTCGACAGTGACGTCCTCCTTGCGCACACCGGGCAGCTCGACAGTGACCACGTACTCGCTATCAGCTTCGTGGAGGTCCAGGGCCGGTGTGAGCAGCTCTCCGCGGGCGAAGGGCCGCTCTCCAAACATCTCCTCCATCAGCCGGGTGAGCCGTCCGCGGCCCACGAGCGCGCGGAACGGATCCCACCGGGTGAACGCGAGCTCGCCGAACGGATCCCAGCGGGTAAGTGCCTTCGTCTCCTGCTCGTGCTTCTCTGCCATCATGCTCCCTCCTTCGGATTGAGATTGAAAATCGATGCTGGTGAGGCATTCTCTCAATGCATCAGCTGTGCCGCAGTGCGAGCGAGCTCAGCAGTTGCCGTGGTGCGCGCTCCGACCTGAGCGTGCGCGCGAATTCGTGGCGCATTGTCACAGAAGCCGAGTCAGCCTGAGGCGATGTGCAACGGATCAAAAGACTTCACGCTCGTATCCCAAGTCTGCTGTTCCAGGGTCGCCGTTACGGCGCACCGCGCCCGCGGGAGCGAGTCTTCCCGCGAACCCGGCGGCGAGTCTTCTTCGATGACTCGCGCGCGAGCCCGATGACGAAGGAGGCGAGAGGAAGATGAGCACCGCGGTCGTCGAGGAAGGCGCGAGCGCTCCTCTCGGCGCCACGGTCCGCCCAGGAGGTGTCAACTTCAGCGTCTTCTCAAAGCGTGCGACGTCGATCGATCTGCTGTTGTTCGACGACGAGAATGCCGCAAGGCCGGCGGCGGTCGTTCGCCTCGACGCCAACCGGCACCGCACCTACCACTACTGGCATGCCTTCCTCCCGGGCCTCGAGCCGGGCCAGCTCTATGCCTACCGAGCTCACGGGCCATTCGCACCGGAGCGCGGTCTTCGCTTCGACGGCGAGAAGGTCCTTCTCGATCCCTATGGGCTCGTCGTCGCGGTTCCCGGAGCGTACGACCGCGAAGCCGCGCGCCGGCCCGGCGACAACGCGGCAGTCGCGATGAAGAGTGTGGTCGCCGATCCCAGCCGCTACGACTGGGAGAGCGACCGCCCACCGAGGCGGCCCTTCGCGGAGACCGTGATCTACGAACTCCACGTGCGAGGCTTCACCCGCCATCCCAGCTCCGGGGTCGCGTCGGCGAAGAGGGGAACGTACGCCGGCCTGATCGAGAAGATCCCCCATCTCGAGGATCTTGGCGTCACCACGGTCGAGCTGCTGCCGGTCTTCCAGTTCGACGCGCAGGACGCACCGAAGGGGCGCGTGAACTACTGGGGCTACCAGCCGGTCTCGTTCTTCGCGCCGCATCGTGCGTACAGCTCGCGCCAGGAGCCGCTCGGCGTGCTCGACGAATTCCGCGACATGGTGAAGGCGTTCCATCGCGCCGGGATCGAAGTCATCCTCGATGTCGTCTTCAATCATACCACGGAAGGCGGCCATGACGGGCCGACGTTGTGCCACCGAGGCCTCGCCAACGAGTTCTATTACATCCTCGAGCAGGACAAGTCGCGTTACGCCGACTACACCGGCTGTGCCAACACCCTGAACGCCAACCAGCCCATCGTGCGGCGGCTGATCCAGGACAGCCTGCGCTACTGGGTGACCCAGATGCATGTCGACGGCTTCCGCTTCGACCTCGCATCGATCCTTTCACGCGACGAAACGGGCCGCCCACTGCCGAACCCGCCCGTTCTCTGGGACATCGAGTCGGATCCCCTGCTGGCCGGTACCAAGCTGATCGCGGAGGCCTGGGACGCCGCGGGACTCTATCAGGTGGGAAGCTTCGTGGGCGACGCCTGGCAGGAGTGGAACGGCCGGTTCCGCGACGACGTGCGCCGCTTCTTGAAGGGCGATGACCACTCGGTGTCCGGCGTGGCCACCCGGCTGCTGGGCAGCCCGGACCTCTTCGGGCACGAGGAGCGCGAGGCGGAGCAGAGCGTGAACTTCGTGACCTGCCACGACGGCTTCACGCTCAATGATCTGGTCTCCTACAACCAGAAGAACAACGAGGCCAACGGCGAGGGCAATCGCGACGGTTCGGACGACAATCTGAGCTGGAACTGCGGCGCGGAAGGGCCCACGAACGAGGCGGTGATCGAGGCGCTCCGCAACCGTCAGGTCAAGAACTTCTTCGCACTCGAGCTGCTGGCGGCCGGCACGCCGATGTTGCTGATGGGCGACGAGGTGCGCCGGACCCAGCGCGGCAACAATAATGCCTATTGCCAGGACAACGATCTCAGCTGGTTCGACTGGAGCCTGCTGGAGCGTCACGCCGACATCCACCGCTTCGTCCGGTCGCTCATCGCATTTCGCCAGCGCCGTGACGTCGTTGAGGAGGGAGAAAAGCTCAGTCTGAACCAGCTCCTGCAGCAGGCGAGAATCGAGTGGCACGGAGTGGCGCTCAAGCGCCCGGACTGGAGCGAGCACTCGCACTCGCTGGCCTTCACACTGCGGAGCCTGGGGGCGCGCTTCCTCTTCCACGGGATGCTCAACGCGTACTGGGAGCCGTTGACCTTCGAGCTGCCCCGAGTGCTCGGGGAGGGGGAGCAGGGCTGGCGGCGCTGCATCGACACCGCGCTCGCCTCACACGACGACATCTTCCCCTGGGCGGAGGCGCCGCGCGTGGGGGCGCTGAGCTACATGGTGCAGCCGCGCTCCCTCGTGCTCCTCGCGCGGGCGCTCCAGGCGGCGTAGGCCGCCGCCGCAGGCCCCGAAGCGCTCCGGCACCGTGCCACGCGCCGGTTTGCGGTGACCGGAGACCGCGCCTACGGGCCGGAAGCCCGCCGACCCTCCCCAGGTGCAGAAGCGATGGGGGATCCGTCTTGCCCCCTTGCGAGGGTGCACGCGCGCGGGTCGCGCCTAGCGGGCGGCTCAATGAATCCCGCCCGCGATCCAGGTCCCGACCGCCCTGCTCGCCAGGATCACGATCAATGCCACGCCCAGGTGCTTGGCGATCTCGGAAACGACCCCGGCTCGCCGCGCCCGGGCGAGCAGGGTGCTGAGCGTGCCGAGCAGCACGACTCCCCAGATCAAGGAAGCGGTGATCGCAACGCCGATCGGGAGCACCTCTACCAGGAGGATGAACGTGAGCGCCACCACGACCCGCGCAGCAAAGTTTCTCGAGGTCGCGAGGAAGGCCTTGCGAGCTTCCAGCCGTTCCGATTCCTGATACACGTGGACACCCAGAGAATCGGTGAGATTGTCCGCCAGTGCCACGACTAGGAGTCCCGCCACGATGGTCGGCCGGGTTGCGCTCGCGGCATCGAGACCGATGATCAGGCCCATGCTGGTGACGGTCGCCGCCGTAACACCGAAGCTGATGTGACGAAGCTCTATCACGAGCGATCCTCCGCACTTCTGCGAGCTGCGCCGGCTCACCGCCGGCGACGCCTGCGGAAGAACCGAGACTACCTTCGCCAGCCAGGAAGCCCCCTCCCCGCCTGCGACCCTCGCCCGCTTCCGCAGCCGAACGCGCCGCGACGAATCCGGGTCTGGCGAGACGCCGGAGTTGCAGTCCCAGATCCAGATCTGAACAGGCTCACAGCCGACCCGCTCGCTTCGATCCCAAGACGGACCTCCGCGCCTGTGGTGCAGGGGCGCCGAAGGCCTTGAATTTCACTTCATAGCGAAAGCGACGGGCTGAGGTCCGCAGCCCAGGAGCGAAGGCCAGGAGGGGAGAAGTGCACGGAGCGGGAGCGGTTTCCATCGCGGCCGGCCCTGTCGGAGCGTCCCCCGCTGCCAGGCACGCGACCGGTCCCGAGACTCGAACCCTGGGCGGTCTCCGCAGTTCCGCGGAGTTGCGGGCCAAGTGGAGGAGTGCGAGAGGAGCGCGGCGCCTCATGGCCGCTGCATCGCGCTGAAGAGGCGTGCGCCGCACGCCCAGGAAATGAACTCAACCTTTCCCCGGATGAGATCGGCGCGCCGGAGCGCCATCCGCTACCACCCTCGCGAACCGGGGGCCGCTCTAC
>Ga0335084_10004551_pt1 | contig 13665 bp, 13 predicted proteins | sample Lox_Sample_44_FD_206721 | JGI IMG/M metagenome (GOLD analysis project Ga0335084, IMG submission 206721) | Soil microbial communities from Loxahatchee National Wildlife Refuge, Florida, United States - Lox_Sample_4.4 | ecosystem: Environmental > Terrestrial > Soil > Wetlands | place: USA... | reverse complement strand
GCGGCATGTCTGCGACAGTGTACAAAATGTTCGAGGCTGATTTCGTGATTCGCCGCTGATTTCGACAACACCCCCGTTGTAGAAATCAACGGCGCCTAAGTGATTGATTTCGGTTCGTCTTGGGGTTTCATCCCAAAATCACTGTTGAAAATCACATCATGTGGCCTGTGGCGGTTCCCAGCACTTTCCCTCTTCTTTCAATTACTTACAAGTTGGTCCACGAAATGCCCTATCAGGAGTGGAGTTACTACAATGACTGTCATCCTGGTTCTTCTCACCTTCATCGTTTTCCTGGTTGCGGACTATTTCCTCAACCGCAAACATGTCCCCGTCGCCAGCACTGTCGCCGCAGAGGCTGAGCGGAAACCCATCTCTCAAGACCTTGTCGAAGGGATCCCCGTACCGGCGAACCTTCGCTACCATCCAGGCCACACCTGGGTAACCCGCGAGCGGAAGAACGTGATCCGCGTTGGTGTGGACGCGTTTGCCGCAGCCCTTTCCGGTCCAGTGGAATCGATCGAACTGCCGAAGCCGGGCCACTGGATCCGCCAAGGCCAGAAAGCCATTACGATTCATCGCAATGGAGAGAAGATCAGCCTGCTTTCGCCGATGGAAGGAGAGGTCACCGAAGTGAATAGCGAGGTAGCGACCGATCCAACTGTTTTGGCAAAGGACCCCTACGGCGCTGGTTGGCTCTTCCGCGTGTTTGCTCCTGACGAAGATGGCCCCTCCCGCAATCTGCTTCCCGCCAATTTGGTTCGATCCTGGATGCGTCAGGCGATGGAGCACCTGTATGAATTGCAGCCTCAGTTTGCCGGTGCCACGGCGGCTGACGGTGGCGTGCCTGTAGAAAACCTCGGCGCTGTGTTGCCGCATCTGCCCGCCGACCAACTCGAAAAGGAGTTTTTCGTCGGTTAAGCTGGTTTCATTCAGTAAAGAGACAAAAAGATGCGCAACTACCTGTTGATTGGTTCTACACTGGAGTTGCCGGGAGGTCGTGGTGGCACGTTCGGTTCTTTATGACAGTACCCGGTGCGTCGGATGTCGCGAGTGCGAGAAAGCGTGCTCGGAACGCTGGCATCTTCCCTACAACGACAAGATTGCAGCGGAAGAAAAGTTGTCAGCCCACAAACTGACCACCATCCGCACGTATGGCGAGAAGTTTTCGCGCAAGCTGTGCATGCACTGCCTGGAGCCGACTTGTGCGTCGGTTTGCCCCGTCGGAGCGCTGCACAAGACGGCGCTGGGTCCGGTGGTCTACGACGGCGACAAGTGCATGGGCTGCCGCTACTGCATGACGGCATGTCCTTTCCAAGTGCCGTCGTATGAATGGGATTCTCGCCTGCCGAAGGTTCGCAAGTGCGACTTCTGCTCCGACCGGGCCGCGTCGGGCCAACCGACCCGCTGCTCGGAGGCCTGCCCGGTGGAAGCCACCGTTACCGGCGATCGCGATCAGCTCATCGCGGAAGCCCGCAAGCGGATTGCCGAGAATCCAAACCAATACGTCAATAAGATTTACGGGATCGAGGAGGTTGGCGGCACCTCCGTCCTCATGTTGAGTTCGGTTCCTTTCGATCAGATCGGATTCCGGACCGACCTGCCGCAATCCAGTCTGCCCATGCTCACCTGGAACGTGCTTTCGCACGTGCCGGATGTTGCCATTGTCGGCGGCGTATTGCTAGGCGGAATCCACTGGGTGACCTCACGGCGCATCGAAGTGGCCAAGGCCGAAGGCAAGGAGGGTACGAAATGAGCCGGCTTATCCCCCGCACTTTCTGGCAGTGGACCTTTGCGATTCTAATGGCGCTTGGCGCCTATGCGACGTTTGTCCGGTTTTACTACGGGCTGGGCGCTTCCACGAATCTGACTGATCAGTTCCCCTGGGGGCTGTGGATCGGATTCGATGTGCTTTGCGGCGTCGGACTCGCCGCGGGCGGCTTCACCTTGGCCGCCACGGTGCACCTTTTTCACATCAAGAAATTCGAACCCATTGTGCGTCCCGCCGTTTTGACCGCGTTTCTCGGCTACGTGCTGGTGGTGGTAGCGCTGATGTTCGACCTTGGACTTCCCTGGCGCATCTGGCATCCGCTCATCATGTGGAATCCCCATTCCGTGATGTTCGAGGTGGGCTGGTGCGTCACGTTGTACACGTCTGTTCTGGCACTCGAGTTTGCGCCTGTCGTACTGGAGCGCTTTCAACTGGTGCGTTTGATGAAGGTGTTGAAGGTGGTCATGATCCCGCTGGTTATCGCGGGGGTGATTCTTTCTACGCTGCACCAGTCTTCTCTCGGCAGCCTGTTCCTGATCGTTCCCCATAAACTCCACCCCCTCTGGTACTCGCCCTTGCTGCCGGTGCTTTTTTACGTTTCCGCCATCGCTGTCGGACTGGCGATGACTATTTTCGAGAGCTGGCACAGCAGCAAGGCATTCGGCCGTGAACTGGAATTTCCTCTGGTGAAACGGCTGGCCGAAATTCTGGCCGTCGTGCTGGCCTTCTACCTGACGATTCGTTTCCTGGACCTGTTCAAGCGCGGCGCTCTTGCCACGCTGGAGCAACCAGGGCCGGAGCGCTGGCTCTTCGGCCTCGAGATTGTGCTGATGGCGGTTCCGATGCTCCTGCTTTTCCGGTCGAAGACCCGGTCTAATCCACGGGCCCTCTACTTCACGGTAGTGATGTTCCTGCTGGGTTTCGTTACGCATCGTTTGAACGTCGGCATCACCGGAATGGAACGTGGCTCCGGCGTCCAATATGTTCCGCGGTGGACGGAGGTCGTGGTCACGCTGGCCATCATTGCCATCGGCTTCGCGGCTTTCCGGTGGATTGCTGCTTACTTCCCGATTTTTGAGAAAGAGAAAGAACCTGCTCCACCCGTCGCCACAGCGCTGGACCGCGAATGGGAACTGGAGCCCGCGCCTGGAGATTAACGAAGGATGACAGAACGGAGCCCCGGCCTCCTGCGTCTTCGCTGGGGGCTGGCGGCCAAACTGGCCGCCGGCCTGGTGCTGGGCTCCGTCCTTTTTTTCTTCGTGTTCGGTTACGCGCACCAGCGTATCGAACAGCGACACCTTGAGGGGCTGGTCCGTCTTAGCGCCGAGCGCATCAGCGACATCATCCGTTCCGCCGCCTGGCAGCACATGATGGCGAACGATCGCCCAGGGCTTTACGAACTGATCCGCAATGTCGGCAAAGAGCCGGGCATTCTACGATTGCGGCTGATGAATGAGAACGGGCTCATTCGTCATTCCACGACTGATGCCGAAATCGGGACCATTGTCGACCGCCGGGCCGAAGCCTGCTATGCGTGCCACAGCGAGGCGGCGCCACGGGTGGCGCTGTCGGGCAAGGAGCGCACGCGGATCTTCCGGAATGAAAAGGGGACCCGGACGCTGGCAGCCATCCTGCCCATTCAAAACGCGCCCGATTGCTCGAACGCCGCTTGCCATGCCCATCCGGAGTCCCGGCGCGTACTGGGGGTGATCGACGTGCATCTCTCGCTGGATTCGGTGGACGCGCAGCTGGCGGAATACCGTTCGCAAATGGCTCTTTATATGGTTGGGGGCGCGGCATTCCTGTGCGTGTTTGCCGTTCTCTTTGTCTGGCGTGTTCTGCACCGGCCGCTGCGCGAGCTTACGGCCGGTACTCGAAAGGTTGCGCAAGGCAGTCTCGATTACCGGATCGCGGTTCATTCCTCCGATGAACTTGGCGTGCTGGCGGAATCGTTCAACCGGATGACCGAGAAGCTTGCGCGGGCATACGCGGAGCTCAAGGAATGGGCTCGTACGCTCGAAAGGCGCGTGGATGAAAAGACATATGCACTGGAACGCGCGCATGCGAGCCTGCTGCGGAGCGAAAAAATGGCCTCGCTCGGCCGGCTAGCGGCAACGGTCGCGCATGAGGTGAACAATCCGCTGTTCGGCATGCTCACGTATGCGCGCCTGATTCGGAAAGATATCGGCAAGCTCACGATGGAGGACAAGCTGCGCAGCCGGTTCGATGAACATCTCGGTGTGATCGAACGCGAGAGCATACGCTGCGGCGACCTGATGAAGTCGCTGTTGCAGTTTTCGCGGCAGGCTCCGATCCAGCCCGGCAACTGCCAGGTGAACACGATTGTCGAACGGGCTTGCGCGCTGGTCCATCACCAGATGGAACTGGCCGAGGTCGACCTCAAGCTGCAGCTTGATCCGACGCTTGGAGAGATCATTGCCGATGCCGGCCAGGTGCAGCAGATTCTGGTGGCGCTGCTGGTGAACGCCAACGAAGCCATCGGCCGGAAGGGAACCATTACGGTGGCCACGCGGCCACACAATGGCGGCGCCGCCATCTCGATCCGCGACACCGGCCCCGGCATCCCGGAGGAGATCCAGCATCAGATCTTCGAGCCGTTCTTCACCACCAAGGAGAACCACCACCGCACTGGGCTTGGACTCGCTGTCGCTAAGGATATTGTCGAACGTCACGGCGGCGTTTTGCGACTCAACTCCGCGCCGGGCCAGGGCGCGGAATTCATCGTGGAGCTGCCGCACGCTCCTGCCACCTTAAAACCGGAGACCGTATGCCAAAAGGAACCGTCCTGATTGTTGATGACGACCCGGTCGTCCGTGACTCTCTCGGCAAGTGGTTCGAGAGCGAAGATTACGATGTCGGCACCAGCTCCGACGCACGCAGCGCGCTGGATGAGCTCGCCCGGCGACACTACGACATCGCGCTGCTCGATATCAAGATGCCCGGCACCGACGGCATCGAATTGCAGGCCCGGCTGAAGGACGTCGATCCCGAACTGCCCGTTGTGATCATGACCGGCTACGCCAGCGTGGAGACTGCTGTCAAAGCTCTTAAGAACGGCGCGTACGACTACATCACCAAGCCGTTTGATCCGGACGAACTCGTTCATTTGATCGACAAAGCCATAGCCCACCGCGCGGCGCAGCGGGAGGTGGCACGGCTGCGGGAGAGCCTGCACCAGATCTTCCCGGGTGCCACTCTCATTGGCCAGTCGCCCGCGATGAAGCGGGTGATGGAACTGGTGGAGACTGTTGCGCCGACCGACGCCACCGTTCTCATTACGGGTGAGAGCGGAACGGGCAAGGAAGTGGTCGCGCGCTCGATTCATCAGCTTAGCCCGCGGCGGCTGCATCCCATGGTCGTGATTCACTGCGGCGCTCTGGCTGAGACGCTTCTTGAGAGCGAGTTGTTCGGTCACGAGAAAGGCTCATTCACGGGAGCGCAGGCCCGCAAAAAGGGCAAGTTCGAAGTGGCGGACGGCGGCACGGCGTTTCTCGACGAAATCAGCGACATCAGTCTCAAGACGCAGAGCGACCTGCTTCGCGTCCTGCAGGAAAAGGAGATCGTCCGGGTGGGCGGGACGCAATCGATCAAAGTCGATTTCCGCTGCGTTGCCGCTACGAATAAGAAGCTCGAGCGCCTGGTCGAGGAGGGTCTTTTTCGTCCCGATCTGTATTACCGGCTGAACGTCTTTGCCATCGAGATCCCGCCACTGCGCGCCCGCCGGGAAGATATCCCGCTGCTGGCTACCCACTTCCTGGACAAGTTCGCGGTTAATATGAATCGTCCGCCGCAGAAGATGGCGCAGCGTGCGATGGAAATGCTCATGGACTATAATTGGCCGGGCAACGTCCGTGAACTCGAGAATGCTGTCGAGCGCGCGCTGCTCATCAACCGTGAGCCTGAACTGCCGCCGGAGGCCTTCCCGTTCCAGTTGAACCCGACCGCACCGTCGTCGGGTCGACGTCTTGAAGACATTGAGCGGATTCACATCGAACGCATTCTTACCGAGACAGGCTGGAACCTTTCCCGCGCGGCGCGGGTCCTCGATATCGACCGCACCACCCTCTATAACAAGATCAAGCGGTACAGCCTGCGCGAAAGCGCGCCGAATAAGGTCACGCCTGCGTGACCTTGCGTCTGCTCCCGATCGGTCCGGGGCTGACCGAGCGACTCGATGCCCTGGCTGCCGATCTCGCGAGCGCGCTGCGAATCTCCTGCAAGGTGGAGACGGTGCCGTTGGACATGGAGGTCGCCTACTCCATCGACCGGGGCCAGTATTACTCGACGCAGATTCTCGGCGCCGTTCCCGATGGCACCCTCGCTGTGTCACCTTACGATCTTTACGTGCCCATTCTGACGTTCGTTTTCGGCGAGGCGCAGCTTCGCGGTTCGCGCGCGATCGTGTCTACGTGGCGATTGCGCGAGGAATTCTACGGCCTGGCTCCCGATGAATCGAAGCTTCGGGAACGTCTGCTGAAGGAGTCGTTGCACGAACTAGGGCACAACTTCGGCCTGCGCCATTGCGACGATTGGCGCTGTGTCATGGCCTCGTCACACAACGTCGAAACTCTCGATCTCAAGCTTCCTGCTTATTGTCCTCGTTGCCGCACGGTTGTGGCCCCGTTCCTGCTTTAACATCAGGTATGGTGCGCAATCGCCGCAAGGCTGGACCTCCGTCGCGGTCGAGCCCTGATTTGCCTGAGTCGTTCGGGGCGGTTTCAGCCGAGGCATTGCTTGCCGGCGAGCCTCTTGACGGCGTTCGGGCCGAGGGCGGCGACCTTTCTGGGAACAGGTTGCGTTCTCTGAAAGTTCAGGATTCGATTCTTAACGACGTCTCGCTTGCCGGCTCAGAAGTCTACTCCGCGCGGCTGCGAGACGTGCGCCTTGTGCGATGTGATCTCTCGAACGCAACGTTGCGAGGCTTCGAGGCGACTCGTGTCGAATTTATCGAGTGCCGGCTTACCGGGATGATCGCTACAGGATGCCGTTGGCAGGACGTCCTGTTGGACCACTGCCATGCCCGTTATGCCCAACTCAACGATGGGAGACTGCACCTCTGCGAATTTCGCTCGACGCAACTGGACGAGGCCGATTTCCGTATGACGGATCTCGAGGGCACAGTTTTTGCGGATGCCATTCTGCGGCGAGCCGATCTAAATGGGGCAAGGCTGATGAATGCGGACTTATCGGGCGCAGACATTGAGGGCGTGATGCTGCGGGCGGAAGATGCCCGTGGGGCGATCATCAGTGCGGCTCAGGCCCTGGACTTTGTGCGCCTGCTCGGTGTGACCATCAAATAACGCGGCATCACTTCGCTAATGCTGACCGCAAATCTGCCGGCTTGAAGCCGAAGGGCCCTGGCTTGCTCTTGTAGGCCACTCGCCCGCCGGCATCGATCAGGTACAAGCGGTCCGGCCAGCCGGTGTAGGCGCGCTCGACGGCGCTGTCCATTCCGTCAAGGACAGCCGGGATTTCCAAACCTAGCTTCCGCACGCAGGACGAGGCTACTCCGTCACGCTCTTCCATGCTGCGCGGCGCGGCGAACACCACGTTGTCGCGCACGTTTGAATCCATCTGCCACATGTCACTGGCGTGTGCTTCCTCGATGTACACCACAAAGAACTCTACTCGGTCCTTATACTCGCGGTACGTCGCGTTGAGGGCGGGAACCTCCCGCCGGAAGGGCGGTCAAGTGTAGCTGCCGAAGATGAGCACTACCGGTTTCTTGCCGCGAAAATCCGAGAGCTTCACTCGTTCCCGGTGATCCTGCCGCGCGAGATCGAAGTCCGGCGCTGCGTCTCCCACTTGAAGGGCCCCGCCGCGCGCTTTCGCCCACATGGGCGGAAACGGCGTCGCCATCATCAGGGGCCTGGGCACTCGCATCATGAACCGGCTGAACTCTCCCGGAGTCCGGTTCATGGCCGCGTACATCAAGCCGACGAACCCAACGTAGGCAATTGCGACGATGGCTAATGCGTAGCCCAGTATTTGTTTCACCGCTTCCCCTTCTTCTTCCGATGATCGCTCACTGGGGTGGCGAGCGAAAAGTACAGTTTGCGCTCGACGCCGTCCACACGGTCGAGCCGAACTGTTACGCGATCGCCGATCGAGAACGTTCGGCCGGTCCGGTCGCCCACGATTCTGCGCGAGTTCTCCTGGAAGGTGAAACGCTCGCCCGGCAGGAACTCGATCGGAACGAGTCCTTCGACGAACAAAGCATCCAGTTCCACGAAGAAGCCAAAACGCGTCGTCGTAATGATGAGGGCAGGGAAGTCGTCGCCCAGGCGGTCGATCATGAACTTCACCTTCTTCCACTCGAGGAGCTCTCGTTCGGCCTCCGCCGCGCGGCGCTCGGTCTCGGAGCACTGCTCTGCTACGGGGCCTAGGGGGCCCAGGTCCGCGCCGCGGCTGTCCAGGAGCGCGCCCAGCAGGCGGTGGACCACCAAATCGGGATACCGGCGGATGGGCGACGTGAAATGCGTGTAGGTCTTCGCCGCCAGCGCGAAGTGTCCCACATTGTCCACGCTGTAGCGCGCCTGTTTCAGGCTTCGCAGCATCAGGTAATTGAGGATGCGCTCTTCGGGTTTGCCTTCCAGCTTTGCCACGAGCTTCTGGTACATGCGCGAGTCGATGTTCACGCGTTCGTCGGGGCGCACGATGTCGCGCCGGAGCTTGCGTCCGTCGGCCGTGGTGGTCACGACAGGAAATCGTTTTACAGGAAATGCGCCGGGCAGCAATGAGTAGCCGAAGCGGGCGGCAATCTCATCGAATTCGAGCACCTTCTGCGGTTCCGGCGGCTCATGGATGCGGTAGATCGATTCGCGGCCTGACGCTTCCAGGTGGGCGGCCACGGCCTCATTGGCGGCTAACATGAATTCCTCGATCAACCGGTGCGCGATGTTGCGGGGCGCCCGTTCGATGCCGGTCATCGCGCCGGCTTCGTCGAACACGATCTGCGCTTCGGGAAGATCGAAATCGATGGAGCCTCGCTTCACCCGTTTGCGATTCAGGATCAGCGCCAGCTCCCGCATTAGCTCGAAGCGGTCAACCAGCCCCGCATAGCGCGAACGCAGGCCCGCGTCGCCTTCGAGCAGAAGGTGCACGTTGGTATACGTCATGCGCTCGACGCTGCGGATCACCCCGCGGCAAAACTCCTGCCGCACGGTATCGCCCTTCGCGTCGATCTCGAGCAGCGCCGACATTGCCAGCCGGTCGACGCCCGGCTTCAGCGAGCAGATTTCGGTGCTCAGCTCGAGGGGCAGCATGGGCACGGCACGGTCGGGAAAATAAACGCTCGTTCCGCGCACCAGGGCTTCGCGGTCGATGGCCGAGTCCGGACTGACGTAATGGCTCACGTCGGCGATGTGGACGTGGAGCGCGAAATGTCCATTGGCCAGCCGGCCGACCCAGACGGCGTCGTCGAAATCGCGCGCCGTTTCGCCATCGATCGTGACAACGTCCATGCCACGGAAGTCCCGACGCCCGGCGAGCTCTTCGGCCGTAATCACGCTGCGGAACTGCTGTGCCTCCTCAAGCGCATCCGCGGGGAACCGATTGGGCAGGTGGTGCTTCCGGATCGTGACCTCGACATCGACGCCGAAATCATCAGGCCGCCCCAGAATCTCGACGACGCGACCGACGGCATGGCCGTCCTCCTCGGGGAACTCAAGCAACTCAACGTTGACGATCATCCCGTGCAGGTCTTCCGGGCGCTCGATTCTGTACGCCGCGGCTCCAATGCGGTCGGGATTCGCCGCCGTACCGGCACCTTCGAGGCCCTCGGGAATGACGATGAACTGCTGGATGCGCCGCTCGTGCGGCACGACATAGTTCTCTCGCCGTCCGACACGGAACTCACCAACCACCGTTGGATGTGCCCGTTCGAGGATCTTGAGCACTTCGCCCTCGGCGCGGCCACTGGCTTCGACGCGCGTGATCCGCGCCAACACCCGGTCGCCGTGCATCGCTGCGCCCTGCTTGTCTCCAGCCACAAAGATGTCGCCGCGCACGCCGGGCGGCTGCTCCACTGGAACGACGAAGCCGTACCCGTCGCGGTGCACCGTAAGCCGGCCGACCGCATATTCCTGAGTGAAGGCCGGCAGAACGTACTGCCCGCCGCGGAGTTCGATGAGCGCCCCGGTTGCCGCGAGTTTTGCGAGGGTCTGTTCCAGCTGAGCGCGCGCATGGCCTTTGATAGCGCTCTCGCGCACGAGTTGTTTGAAGCCGGCGCGGCCGTGGGGCAGCCGCCGGATTCGCTCGAGGATCTCACGCTCCGTCACAAAGGTAGTATAAGGGTCTCAATGGATCTTCACTCCGTCGCACTCGAAATCCCGGAAAACGGAAATATCATTGTCGGCCAGAGCCACTTCATCAAGACGGTCGAGGACCTGTACGAGGCGATCGTGAATACGGTGCCGCAGATGAAATTCGGCCTGGCGTTCAATGAGGCCTCTGGCGCGTGTCTCGTCAGGGCCGACGGCAACGATGAGGATTTGAAGCAGCTCTCGATCCGCAACGCGCTGGCCGTGGGCGCCGGACACACCTTTTATATCGCCATGCGGGAGGGCTACCCGATCAACCTGCTGTCGCGCGTCAAGGACGTGCCCGAGGTCGTGAATCTTTTTTGCGCCACGGCAAATGCCGTCGAAGTGATTGTGGCGCAGTCCGCGCTGGGGCGCGGCATTGTTGGCGTGATCGACGGGTCGTCGCCGAAAGGCACGGAGGACGCGGCCGGCGTTGAGTGGCGCCACTCGTTGCTGCGCAAGATCGGCTACAAGCGCTGAGTTATTGCACCTTCAGCTTCCTCAGATGGTCCTCGGCGTTCTTGTTCTTCGGATCGAGCTTCAACGAGCGCTCGTAATTCTCCGCCGCCTGCCTCGTGTCTCCGGCGCGAAGGTACGCTTCACCCAGACTGTCATACGCGTTCGACGATTCCGGATACGCCTCCGCGTTCAGCCGCAATACCGCGATTGCCTCTTTGTATTTCCTGTCCTGCATGAACATGTAGCCGAGCTGGTTGAGCTGGTTCTCGCGGAAATCGTAGGCATTCGGCTGAGTCTTCTTCAAGTCGCCGTACCGCCGCTGACCCGCCTCAATTCCGTCTTTCACCATCGTCCGCCCGACCTCCAAAGCAATCGATGTTTTGATCGCGATTGGCTTCGGCGTCATGCCCATAGCCGTGTCGAGCAGCGCGTTGGTAATGTCACCCATCGGAACCCTGTCGTAATTACTCATCGCAATGACGGCCGCCTTTCGCGCCGGGAGCAGCACAAGATTGCTGCGGAATCCTGTGTCGCCACCCGCATGGGCCACCGTCTGTTCGTCGCGATACTTTCCTACGAACCAACTGATGCCCACCTGTTTGAAGTCGCCCTGTGGAGTCCACAGCGTGTCATACGTTCGGGTTTGGAGGATTCTGCTTCCGTCCAGCTCGCCGCGGTTCAAGTTCGCCATTGCGTAACGGCTCATGTCGTTGATGTTCGAATACAACGTTGAACTCGGCGCATGCATGCGGTTGTACGGAAATACCGGGCTCACCCCAATCTCGATATTGGAGTTCAACACGTGCGGCGTTGTCAGCTTGCTAGGGTCGGCCTTCTTGACCAGCAGTGTGCTGCTCTTCATGCCGAGGGGCGTGAGAATGTGTCTCTCCACGTAGCCCTCGAACGTCTCCCCTGAAACTTCCGCCACCAAGTCCCCGAGAACTTCAAACGCCATGTTGCTGTAGCGGAACATTGTCCCCGGAGCCGCGATCAGCATCTCGCCCGACAGGCTCTTCACATAACGCGCCAGGGCCCCATCATCGTACACCGGCTTGTTCCACTCATAGTCCTCGACATCCGGCATCCCCGAAATGTGCCGGGCCATCTGCCGCACTGTGATCGCTTTATACCGCTCGTCTTTCAATCGAAAGTAAGAGACGTACTGCACCACCGGCGCATCGAGGTCCACTTTGCCTTGCTCCACGAGCTGCATCAGTGCGGTTGCGACGAAGGTCTTTGTTACGGAGGCCATGTGAAACAGTGACTCCGCGTCGATCGCATCCGTGCCACCAAGCTTTCGGGCGCCAAAGCCTTCCGCGCAAACGAGCTTGCCTTCCGCGACGATACCCACTGCAAGACCGGGAATCTTCAGCTCCGTTACCAGTGCCTGAAGCACCGGCCGTAGTTCCGTCCGGCAGCGCCCGTCAAGTGATTGGGCGCGGGCGCCAAACGCCCATATGGCCAGAATGGCAATCCAACCCGATCTTCCCATGGGGCTCATCGTAACGCGTCCGACTATCATGAGGTGAGATGCGAATTATTTTGCTGCTAGCCCTTGTCACTGCGCTCGCCGCGGACTCGCCGCGTGATCTTGCCCGATCGATCCTGGCCGAGCTGATCGGTATCAACACCACCGACTCGGAAGGCGACAACACGCGGGCCGCGGAGGCGATGGCGAAGCGCCTGCTCGCCGCGGGTTATCCGGCCGCGGACGTACAAGTGGTTGTCCCGGCCCCAAAGAAGGGCAACCTCGTTGCGCGACTTCGCGGCACCGGAGGGGGCAGGCCAATCCTTGTCCTGTCGCATCTCGACGTGGTCGAAGCCCGCCGCAGCGACTGGACCCTCGACCCGTTCACCCTCACCGAGAAGGACGGCTATTTTTACGGACGCGGAACGCAGGACATCAAAGGCGACGGCGCCATCCTGGTGGCTAATTTCATCCGCCTCAAACAGGAAGGTTTCCGGCCACAGCGCGACTTGATTTTGGCCCTGACCGCTGATGAGGAGGGCGGGCGTGGTCCGAACGGAGTCCAGTGGCTGCTGGGCAATCGCCGAGACCTTATCGATGCGGAGTTCTGCGTCAATACCGATGCCGGGGGCGGTCAGGTCAAGAATGGGAGGCGCCTTCTATACTCGGTCCAGGCCGCGGAAAAGGGTTACGAGACGTTTCTGCTGCGCGCCAAGAACCCGGGCGGACATAGTTCGCTGCCGGTCGCAGATAATGCCATTTATCACCTCGCTGATGCGCTGATGCGCATTCGCGATCTTCGCTTTCCTGAACAGCTCAATCCGATTACGAAGGCCTTCTTCGAGCGCATGACGGTGATCGATCCCAGCGCCGCGACTTCCGACGCGCCGTATTACAATGCGCTGCGCCGGACAACCTGTGTCGCGACGATGCTCAACGGCGGGCATGCCGAGAACGCGCTACCGCAGACGGCTGAGGCGAAAGTGAACTGCCGTCTTGTGCCCGGGGACATGGTGGAGAATGTCCGTGCCGTACTGGGCAAGACGGTGGCCGGGACGGGGGTGGAAATCGACCCGCTTTCGCCGGCGGCGCCCAATCCCTTCTCGCCGCTTCCGGGGCCGCTGCTGGAGCGGCTGGAATCGGTGGTGCATTCGATGTGGCCGGGAGTGCCGGTCGTTCCGGTCATGGAAACGGGCGGCACCGACGGCAAGCCGCTTCGCGCCGCCGGCATTCCTACCTATGGAATGAGCGCGTTGTTTATCGACCTGGCCGATATCCGCGCCCACGGGCAGGACGAGCGCATCCCTGTCGGCGCCTTTTACGAAGGGGCCGACTTCAATTACAGACTGTTGAAGGAACTCTCGAAACCCTAGCCGGACGATATCTGAGGCCGCATTGCTCGATCTCGTACCAGTACTCGGAATGGGGTTTCCCGGTCCAAAACATTGCGAGATCTACAATTCTCTGGCAACATAGAGAGGTCAATTGCCCAGTTGGAGGAGCTTGCTGTGCAACTGCAAAACTCTTTTCGCGTTAGCCTGCTCGTTTTAGTTTGCTCGCTCGGACTGTACGGAGGCACAATCGATTCGCCGCCCTCGAACCCCTGTGTGGACGCAACCCTGGGAGCATACATATCGCAGGGCACC
>Ga0335084_10004547_pt1 | contig 13672 bp, 8 predicted proteins | sample Lox_Sample_44_FD_206721 | JGI IMG/M metagenome (GOLD analysis project Ga0335084, IMG submission 206721) | Soil microbial communities from Loxahatchee National Wildlife Refuge, Florida, United States - Lox_Sample_4.4 | ecosystem: Environmental > Terrestrial > Soil > Wetlands | place: USA: Florida... | reverse complement strand
TTCAAATTGTCAGCTACAATAAGTGCGCACATGCCGAGTCGCGGACTCTTGAACCTCACCATTGATAGACGCTCCCTGTTTTGCTTCGGCCGACCCATAACGGCCGGAATCAGTGAGATCGTGACGTCGCGTACATGGGCTCGAACGGCGGCGAGTCGGCTCCCGAGGTCGGTGGTGTTGTCGTCGGGCTGGCTGGAGCCGGTACCCGACCGTGGGTGGCTGCGACCGAAGAGCGCCGTGGCATAACTCAGGCGTCGAGTCAGAACACTGCGCCGACGGGGTAGACGAATGCGTTCACGTCATAGAAGGGCGTGTGCTCGTAGAACCAGTTCAGCCTTGCGCTGGGATCACGAGCGAAAGCCTGGTCCTCCTTGAGTTTCTTCTCGAACTCGGCTTTCAGGGCAGGGCTTTCAGCGAGCATCCGTCGCGCCATTGGTTCCATCACGTATTCTTCGGGCTCCTCCGCCGACACCAGGGTCGAGTTGAAGAAGCCCCATGACCAGAACGAGTCGGGGCTTTCCGGTTGCAGCAGGTCGATTGCCAGCACACCCAGGGGCTGGTTAGTATCGATCACGACTGAACCGGCCGGAAAGGTCTGCAGTCGCTCGAACGGCTTACCCTTGCCGCTGACCAACAGGTGGCCCTCGTAGCTGGGAACCTGATTCTTTTCGGCACGGTCGGGTTCAAAACCTCCAGCCACCGTGATGTCGTCCATCCGGTAAAGGGTCACCGCGATGGGAGTCGGCTCATCGAGAGTCTTCAAGATGATGCCGTGAGCTTTCAGACGCAGGATCACGTCACGCCACTGGGCCGGCACCACGTACTGTTTCGGACGCTTGACCACTAGATCTGGGACGGAGTTATCGGTCACCGGCACGTTGAGTTGCTTGGGTTCGTTGCTCCAGACGATGGTTTTCGCGCCGGTGATTGGCGATTGCTCGAAGTGATAGCCGCCCACTGTAAAGGGAGTGAGCTTGGGTTCGCCCGGCTTCCAGGTGAGTATGACATCGCGCAGAGCGAGAGATCGCTGACGGTCATTCGCGATCGCCTGCTTGAGGGACGCGGCCTCCTCGCCAATCACGCGAAACATCGCCATGAGCATGACGTAGTTGCCCAGAACCTGGGTTTCGTAGGGGTGCAAAGCGTGTTGCTCGATCAGAACTGAGGGTACATTGCGGATGTCGCCGTACTGGTTGGAGAAGCGTGCGAGATCGGTGCGGTAGGGGTAATAGCCTTGCTTCGGATCCTGGCTGTCGTTGAGGCTGATGCACTCGTGAACGACATGCCCATAGCTCTCCAGCTCGTGGTATACTGAGGCCCGCATCTTGCTTTCCATCCACGCGCTGCTCGCCGGCGACCAGCCGTTTCCGTTGTCGCAGTATGAGCTGTCGTAAGGGTACATGGCGCCGTCTGTCGAATGGGTGTCCGCGAAGAAGCTGAGGTCGTAGGTATTGAACACCCAGGCGACGTCGCGGATCTCGGCGCTGTCTAGTTTCGTGAAGTCGCGGTTGAGGTTCAAGTTCAAGCCGTTGACGCGCCAACCGGTCTCCTTTGGCCCGTTCTGGTTGATCCGTCCGTAGACGCTTCGGCGAAGGTCGCCATCGACATTCACGGTCGGGATGAAGATGACGTTGATCTTCTCCAGCAGGGCGGCGAGCGGTCTGTCGCCGCTGGTCATGTCGCGCAGGAGCATGAACATGGCGTCCTTGCCGTTGGCTTCGCCGGGGTGGATTTCCGCTTCGACGAAGACGATGGGTTTCCCGGAGCTGTTGAGCGATTCAGGAGACTTGTCCTTGTCGGTCGAGGCGACGGCCAGCATGATGGGATGGCCTTCGGCGCTGTGTTCCGGAAGTTCGCGCAGGAGAATCAGGCCCCCCGACGCGTCGGCCAGCTTCTGCATGTAGGCCCGGGTCTCGTTGTAGTCACTGGTCTGCTGGAACGCGCTGGATTCGGCCAGCGTGATCAGTGGATTGTCGGGCTCGGCAATGAAGCGCGTGCTCGTAAGAGTCTGCGCAAACATGGGCGGCAGGATCCGTTGTTTTGCCGCCGCCGGATAACCGCTGTCATCTATGTAGGAGGGTGCGCTCGGTGGTTCAGCCAGCGCTGGCAAGCAGCAAGTCAGCAGCGCTGCGCTCGTCAGAACCAGCCTCACCTTGCTTGGCCGCTCCTTCTTCACGACGATGTCGGTCGATACCACAATCTCTGACATCTAACTCTCCTAATGGCCAATATGGGCCGCACGCTGGCAGCGCTCGAGGTGATGACCTCATCGGATCATCGTCGCACGAGAGGGCGGTCGGCTGAGGTAGTGTCCGGTTAGTCTCGGTCAATTGTGGTGAGCGTCTCACCATAACGCGCTTTCGCAATCGGGTTCGGTGCGGCCGGATCATCATTCGGCAGCGGTGCCGAATCCATCCGTTGCGAGCGCCGCTGCAAATGCGGCGCACGCCGCCTGCAAAAGAAGGAACACTGTGGTGTCAAGCCATCAATGTTCGCGCAGCTCAGCGACGGTCGCTAGGCGAGAATGCCAAATGCTATAGGTGAAATAGAAGACCGCGGCAAAGGCGGCCCAGACTGCAAGCAATTTGTACGCGGCTCTGGATTTCGCCGCGAGGGGACCCGCACCATTTATCCGCTCCGATCAGCGCCGATTGCGCGATGGCTGGTGCTACTCTCGCACCACATAGGTAAAGAGCCGAATTGTGCCGTCAGTTTGCGGCTCACGATAAACGCCCTGTATCTCATTTTCGAAGCCGGGAAATTGGTTGCCACCCTGCTGAAACATCATGAAGTAGTCGAGCATTGGCTTCGCGCGCTGGTCGTAGCGTTCACCTGGAACGATGACCCCGATCCCGGGTGGGTATACGAGCGCCATGGTCGCCGCGACCCGCCCTTCGACCTGATCGATCGGCAGGTAGTCCACCTCATTGCGGACCAGCCGGTGCATGGCCTCCTGCGGCGTCATGACGATTTCCGGAAAGTGCTCCGACCGAAACTGGGAGCGCTGGAGAGACTGGGTATCGTGCTTCATGTAGAAGTCGTGCATCTTGCCGCAAAGATCGCGCAGACCCACGCCCTGGTAACGGCCGTCGTAGCGAGCCACCAGCGCCGGGATGACTTGCTCGAGGGGAGCATTGTCGTCATGAAGCCGCTTGAAATTGACCAGCGCACTCAGCAATGTGCCGGCTTTACTCGCCTCCAGTCCCGGCGTCAGGAGGAACAGGATGCTGTTGAGATCGTTTTTCTCCGGGACGATGCGATTCTCACGAAGAAACTCGGCGAGGACGCCAGCAGGAATCCCATGCTTGCCGTAGGCGCCGGTCCGACGATCGAATCCCGGCGTCAGCAGAGTTAGCTTGTTCGGATCGGTCATGGCGTAGCCGTCGGCGAGTCGCGTGAAGCCGTGCCACACGGCGCCCGGCGCAAGTTCCCAATAGCGAGGGTCAGAGGCCAGCAGATCCGTCGGTACATCCTCCCATGCGACCTCACCGGTCGAACCGTCGGCCGCCGGCACTTTGTCGGGGACGAACGGGTCAAAGAACCACCGGCGCTGCTCATCCGAGTGCTGATCAAACTCTCGCTTGAGGGCGCGTAGCTTCTTGCGCAGCTCGATGCCAAGCCGAATCGCGTCGTCCCACAACACTTCGCCGGACCGTCCTTTCATCATCTGCGCGCCGACATCGAGGGACGCGAACAGCGGATAGAACGGAGATGTCGAGGCGTGCAACATGAACATCTCATTGAACCGACGGTGCCCAACCTTGCGCGCCTGCTCCCCCAGATGGCTGTCCTTGACATGGATCTGCGAAGCCTGGGAGAAGCCGGCCAACTGCTTGTGTGTCGACTGGGTGGCGATGATTCCGGGATGGTTGCTCGTGAGCTTTTCCAATCCCATGGCGAATCGGCCCTTGAAGAGAGGGTGGAACTTCAGGAATCCCGCCCACGCCTCGTCGAACAGGATGTAATCGCAGAGCCTCCCCAACTTCTGGAGGAGCATCTCAGCGTTGTAGATGGTGCCGTCATACGTGCATTGTTCGACGACCGCGACTCGGAATGGCCTTTGGCGTCGCCAAGCCTCGCCATCCGTGATCAACGGATGCTTGCGGATCTTTTCACGAATGCGGGATTCGTCGAGCGCATCATAGTCGATCGGCCCAATCAGACCGTGTGCGTTCCGATCCGTCTCCAAATAGATGGGTATTCCACCGCCGAGCACGAGTGCGCCATGGTGCGCCGCCTTGTGGTTGTTGCGGTCGAACAGGACGAGATCGCCAGGAGCGACCAGTGCGGATAGCGCGATCTTGTTGGAGGTCGACGTGCCGTTCAAGACAAAATAGGTCCGTTCGGCGCCAAATATGCGCGCCGCCGCCTTCTGCGCGGCAAGCGCCGGCCCTTCATGCACGAGCAGATCGCCGAGCTCGACCACGGAATTGTCGAGATCGTTGCGGAACACGGCTTCGCCGAGATGTTCAACGAACACCCGCCCGATCGGGCTCTTCTGGTAGAAGACGCCGCCATTGTGCCCTGGGCAAGTCCAGACCTGGTTGCCCTGCTCGGCATAGTCGACCAGCGCACCAAAGAACGGGGTCTTGAGGCCGTCGGCGTATTGCTGCAGATGGCTGACCAGATTCCGCGCGATGAACCCGGGAGTGTCCTCGTCGACGAATACATAGCCCGTGATCTGGCCCAGCACGTCAACCGATATCTCCTCCAGGGCATGCCCGTGGACCAAGATGAAGATCGGCGTGTCGAGCCCGCGCTGGCGCACGAAGGCGACAAACTTGCTGACGCCACCGAACCGCTCGTTTCCGCCCCATTCGATCACAATGCAGCCGATGGCAGCGTCCATCTTGATCGCCAGTTCCCCGCTCTCGGCGCTTTCAGTCTTGACCGGCTGGAAGCCGAGACGTTCGACTTCTTCGACAATCTCGCGCAGACGGCAACCTTCCGGCGTGTTGGCGGTCAACGACGCCGAACAGAACAGAAATTGAAACATTCTCTCATATAGCATTTGTAGAGCTCCTTGATCCTGTGCTGCTCATCGGCTCCGGATTGAAACGGTCAAGTTTGAAAGTGGCGACGGTCACCCGAGTTGAACAACACCCGTGGCGAATAGAACGATTGCGGCAATCGCCACCACAACCAGGACGACCGCGGCTGCAAACTCGACGCTGGTGAAGGCAGCCTTCGCTGGCTCGCGCTCGCGCTGCGCATACCAGAAGAGCGGGAGCCCGATGGCGAAAAGAACCGTCGACATGAATAGGTACTGGGGCCCTGCGGCATAGAGCAGCCAGGCGGCGTAGACGGTACCGAGGACGCCTGTCCAGATACCCATTCCTCGCGTCTCGGAAGCGCTTCCCTTGTATCCGGGCCGGCTGGCGTAGACCCAAAGGTAGGCCGTGCTGGCGAGATAGGGCGGCAGGACCATCACGCCGGCGATGGAGATCAGCCAGATCCATGCGTCGTGGGCGAACAGCACGATGAACATCGCGCACTGCATCACGATGCTCGACATCCATAGGGATGGGGCTGCCGCATGGTGTCGGTTCTCGCGGGCGAGGAACTTAGGGAAGACGCCGCCCTTGGCTCCCTCAAACGGCAGCTCGGCGACCAGGATCGTCCAAGCCAACCAACAGAACAGCACTGAGAAGAGCAGCGCGACGTTGATGAAGATGGCGCCCCAAGGACCGACCAGCGTTTGCAGGATGTACGCCGCCGAGGGATTGCTGAGGCCAGCCAGCTCGTGTTGATGCAAGAGGCCGAAGGGGAGCGCCGACAACAGGAAATACAGGATCGTGCAAACAGTCAAGCCGATGAACGTCGCCCTGCCGACCTGCTGGGGCACCCTGGCACGATCGGAGACGACGACGGCAGCCTCGATACCGATGAAGACCCAGAGGGTCACCAGCATGGTGCTTTTCACCTGTGTCAGGATGCTTCCTAGCTGCTGCTGCTGGCCCCATACGTCGAAGGAAAAGTTCCCTCGGCTGACGAATAGAACCATTACGACCAGGGCCGCTCCGATCGTGATGACGTTGACGAAGCTGGAGAAGACATTGAGGGCGGCGGCTCGCCTCACGCCGGACAACACGGTGAAATGCATCGTCCAGATGAGCATCGAGCCGCCTAGAATCGACGGCCAATTCCGGCCGTCGCCGAAGACCGGGAAAAAGTAGCCGAGAATCTGCATAATGAGGACGGCGAAAGCGACATTGCCGAACGCGGCGCTCAGCCAGTAGCCCCAGGCCATCTCGAAACCGGCAAGACGACCGAAGCCCTCCTGTGCATACCGATAGATGCCCGCTTTCAGATCAGGCCGTTTGTCGGCCAGCGTACGAAAGGCGTTTGAGAGGAAGAACATGCCGACCAGGGTAACGAGCCAGGCGATCGCCACGGCGCCCAGCCCGGCCCCACTCGCCATGTTTTGGGGTAGATTGAACGACCCGCCGCCGATCATTGAGCCAACGACGACTCCGGTCAGCATGATCAGGCCCAGCTTGCGGCTGTCTGGCTTCGCCGCTTCCGCGGAGGCCGACCGACCAGTAGGCGCGGCCGGCCGGTTGCCCAATGACTCATCCATCTCACGACTCCTTCTTTCTGTCCGGTTGACCGTCTGGTCGCGTCTACGCCTGGACTCGGCTCGGTCTCGTCGTAGATCGGCGCCTGCACAAGGCGTCCACCCCGTTACGCCGCACGCCGGGTCCGTGTCTCGCGTTCGATCGCCACGATCAATCATCACGCCAAAGATCGGCCAAGTGGGGTGAGACCCGGTTAATTGCCGTAAACTGTGGTGAGCGTCCGGACCGAGACATGCGTCCACTTGGTTCTATCGCCGACGACTCCATTCCGGTCGCTCTTCCTCAAATGAAAGCGCTGGCGCCGTACGCCACTGCAGCCAAAAAATAACGTATGAAGAATGGATAACTCTCCTCTGTAACGTACAAGCCCGCGACGGCAAGGGTTCAGTATTGTTCGGCAATTCCGGATGACTGAGGGACACCTCGAGAGCGTCCTGCGATATGCGGAGTAATGCATCACTTATCGCGATCAGCAGTGTAGTCGGGATTGCCCCTGGCACTCGCCATTAACCGTGGCAGCGATACCGCATGGTCCACCGCAATCTGATCGTCCAACAGGAGATAGAGTTCTGTTCAGAGTCTGAAAGTGCCGAATACAAAGAAAGCTTTCGCAATCTCACACCGCTTCATGGAGAACCATGAAATTGAATGCATTGGTTGGTAGGCGCATTCCTCAAGCGAGTCCAGCCATTGGCGCAAGCGAGCGCACCATCACGTTTGGCGACTTCCGTCTGGTTCCCAGACAGCGGCTTCTTCTCGACAACGAGGCGCCCGTTCGTCTTGGTAGTCGCGCTTTCGATATCCTGATCGCACTCGTCGAACGGCCCGGTGAACTCGTGAGCAAAGAAGAGCTGCTGGCGCTGGTCTGGCCTGGCATCCATGTGGTGGAGGGGAATCTCAAGTTCCAAGTCTCGGCGCTGCGGCGATCGCTCGGTGACGAGCGCGAGGGTCGCCGCTACCTCGAAACGTGTCCGGGACGGGGATACCGGTTCGTAGCGCCGGTCAAGATCGGGCACGGTGGCTCTGCTACGTCCTTGCCGCCAGACCCGCTAACCTATCAGAGCAATTTGCCAAACCGGATCGCTCCCTTGATCGGACGTTCTGATCTCATCGCCAAGCTCACAGCGCAACTGCCGACGCAGCGCCTCCTCACGGTCGTGGGGCCGCCGGGGATTGGCAAGACATCGCTCGCGATCGCCGTCGCCGATCGCCTGGTCAGCGTCTACAGGAATGGTGTCTGGATGATTGATCTGGCCCATCTCTCGAATCCAAGTCTCGTGCAGAGCGCTGTAGCCGCGACGGTCAACGTCGAAGTTAGCGTAGAGGAGCCCCTCGCCGATTTGATTGCTGCCCTCCGCGAACAGAAAATGCTGCTCGTTCTGAATAACTGCGCTCACGTCATAGATGCCACCGCGAGCGTGGTTACAGCTCTTCTCAAGGATGCGCCGGGCGTGCACATCATCGCGACGAGCCGCGAACCTCTGCGCGTCGAAGGCGAGCGTCTGCATCGCTTGGCACCGCTAGAGAGCCCGCCGTCGCGTGCCGGGCTGACAGTGGAGGAGGCACTGCGCTATCCGGCCGTTCAGCTGTTCGCCGAGCGGGCCGCCGCCGCAGACGAGTATGAACTGAGTGATAAAGATGTCGCCATGGTCGGCGAGATTTGCCGCAGACTTGACGGAATTCCTCTGGCGATCGAACTCGCAGCCGCTCGGGTCGGATTCCTGGGCGTCGAAGGTTTGGCGGCGCGACTTGAGAACAGCTTGGACATTCTGTCCGGCGGTCGCCGCGCTGGGTTGGGCCAACACCGGACCATGCGCGCCGCATTGGACTGGAGCTTCAATCTACTGACAGCGCCCGAGAGGGCACTGATTCTCCGCCTGAGCATCTTCGTCGGTGGATTTACTCTAGCCGCTGCCGCAGCGGTCGCTTGCGATGGAAATCATTCCGGCAAGGAGCTTGTCGGGTTAGTACTGGACTTGGCGGCAAGATCGCTCGTTGCCGCCGATGTCGGTGGGTTGGCGCCTCGATTCCTGTTGCTGAACACGACGCGGGCTTATGCCCTGGAGAAACTCAAGGAGTCTGGTGAGCACGAGTTGATGGCTCGTCGCCATGCAGAGTACTACCTGCAGCTCTTTCAGGCGTTTGTAAACGGCGATGACGAGGCTGCCCACACATCCGCTGGTGCCGAGCTTGAAATCGGCAACCTTCGAGCAGCCTTTGGATGGGCAGCCAGACCGGGTGGCGACCGTTCCCTCGGCGCTCGCTTGGCTGCGGCTGGAATCCAGGCGTGGAGTTCCAGGTCGCTGCTGGCCGACAGCTCTCATCGGACAAAAGCTGCCTTCAGGGGCGGTTCACCAACGGGTCGGCGTTCTGAAGCGCAAAATGGCTCCTAGACGAATTGGAAGAGTCACTGGCGAGTGGATGAGGACTTCGTCGCGTGCATTACCCAAATTCACCGCTCCTAACTCGGCCTTACCCCAATTCGGTCGCGAAGAGGTGTAACTCAGAAGCGTCCGGATCCCCGGGCTTCCCCACCCGGGTTTGCTGCGGCCGGTCCATTCCCCTCGGACCGGCCGCAGTCCACCAGCCGGTCTTAGGGGGCGTCCTTGTGCGACGAAACGATAAGGAGTGAGTCCATGCCAGTGCACACGGTCGGGATCATCGGTGCCGGAACGATGGGCAGCGGCGTGGCCCAGGTCGCGGCGACGGCAGGTCTCGGGTTAATCCTCATCGATTGCAGCGAGATGGCCATCGATAAAGGCATCACGTCCACCGCGCGCAACCTCGAGCGGCTCGTCGCAAAAGGGAAGATGTCCGCTTCGGACAAGGATGCTGCGCTTGGTCGTATCACTCGATCAACAGCTTACGATGCCCTAAGACCTGCGGACATCGTGATCGAGGTGGCTACCGAGACACTCGATGTGAAGATGAAGATCTTGAGGCAGATCGATCCGCTGGTTCGCCCTGATGCGATCATCGCGACGAATACGTCGTCGATCTCGATCACGAAACTCGCATCGGCGATCTCTCATCCGGATCGCTTCATCGGGATGCACTTCTTCAATCCAGTGCCGGTGATGAGGCTGATTGAGATTGCGCGCGGTCTCCAAACCAGCGACCTCACCCACGACATTGTGGAAACACTGGCCGGGAAGTTGGGCAAGACCCCGATCACCGTCAAGAACTCGCCGGGTTTCATCGTCAATCGACTCCTGCTGCCAATGCTGAACGAGGCTTTTTTTGCGGTTGCGGAGAGCGATGCGAGCCCATCAGACATTGATGAAGGGATGAAGCTTGGGTGCAACCATCCAGTTGGTCCGCTGGCGCTTGCCGATCTTATCGGGCTCGATGTGCTGCTATCGGTGATGCAGACGATCCATGACGAATTTGGCGACTCGAAGTATCGTCCCGCACCGCTCCTCAAGGAACTGGTTGCGGCCGGTTACCTTGGGCGGAAATCTGGGCGGGGCGTCTACCGATATTGAACGTAGCTTGCAACCGTCACGCCAGCATAGCGTCGCATGTGAAAATGAGCTCTCGAACTGATATACTGCCACGCTGGCGCGAGAAGGGCGCCAATATCAAACTGTCTGCCCAGTTGCCCGGAGCGACGCCAGGCGACGGCACTTCAACGCATATCCTCTCTCCCCGAGCGATCGCGTGCATATTCGCAACAAAAACAATGGCGTCCGGGCTGCTTGCGCTGCTGGTCGCTTTTGCTTTCAATCTCGACCAGCCGCGGTGGGCGCTGATCACGGTCTTCATCGTCGCGCGTCCGCAGAGCGGATTCGTCCTGGCTAAGAGCTTCTATCGCATCATCGGAACGCTTGTCGGCGCCGCCGGCGCGCTTGTTCTGGTCTCGCTTTTCGCCCAGGAGCGCACCTTGTTCCTGGGCGCACTCGCCATCTGGATCGCGTTGTGTACCTTCGCTTCAAAGCAGGCGAGGAATTTCGCTGCTTACGGCTTCGTCCTGTCCGGTTATACAGTCGCAATTGTCGGAATTCCGGGCGCGCTCGACGCGGGGAGCGCCTTTTACATTGCAGTCGCTCGCGTCACCGAGATTTCTCTTGGGATCATGACGACGGCTGTGATCAGCCATCTTGTCGTGCCCGTGTCACTCGCGGACGCGCTGCGTCGCACCGTCGCAGTCGGCCGAACGGAGCTGGTCGCGTACGTGGAGGCGCTGCTTGGGGGTGGTGAGTCAGCCTCGCTGAGGGCGATGCTGCTCAGCCGGGTGATTGAGATCGAGAACATGCGCGCGTCGGCAATCTTCGAGGATCGCGAGATAGAGAGGCGGCGCGGCGCGCTTCGGCGCCTCGACATTGCGATGCTCGAGGTTATTGACGTCGCACATCTCCTCGGTTGCTCGCTCGACCGGCTTCGCCGCGGGAGCGCCGTGAGGAGTCCCGATTTAGATGAGGCCATCGGCAAAACGGCAGCTGCCATCGACCTCTGGCATCGCGACCGGCTCGATGCGGCAGGCTTGAAGCGGCACCTGGTAAGGGCAAGCGTTAAGCTGCCCCTTGCCCGGGAACTATACCACGATCGGTTAGCATCCGACGACGAGGTCGTTCGGGGCGCAACCGCGATCGGGCGCATGTACGATTTCTTTGCCGTGATCATTGCTTGCGCTGAAGCATATGAAGCCCTCTCGTCGCCGGAGGTTCAGGTGCAACACTGGATGAGATTCTCCGTCTCCAACGATTTTTCCAACGCCGTCTGGGCGGGCCTGCGCGCGGGAATGGCACTCATGATCGTCGGCATGTTCTGGATCTTGACCAACTGGCCCAGCGGAAGTACGGCGACCATTCTTGCTTCGCTCGTGACAGCGCGGCTCGCTACGATGGACAATGCCTTGCGGTCCGCCATCGGCGCGACATTCCTTTTGATCATGGTGACCGTCCCCTATTTCGTCATCGTCGAGATGCTGCTTCCAACCGTCTCGGGTTTTGGGATGTTCGCCCTGATAATAGCTCCCGTGCTGCTTTCCTGTGCCTATTTCATGGCATACCCGAAGACGGAGGGGATTGGGTTCGTTGCCGCGCTATTCTTTGCATACGCCAGCGCGTTTCTAAACCGCATGAGCTACGATCCAGTCGGGTTTCTCAATATCTCGATCGCTTGCACCCTGGCCATTGGAAGTGCCGCTATATTGTTCGCGATCGTTGCTCCCGAAACGCGGGAGGTGGCGCAGGAGCGCTTTATTCAAGCTGTACGGAGAGCGCTCGAGAAGACTGTTCGGCAGGAGCCGCAGGTCGCACTCACAAGGCTTAGGACCTCGGTCGTGGATGCGCTGGACCAATTGTGCAGGGTGCTCCGATCGGATAGAAGCACAGATCTGGTTGCGATCGAATCCAGCATCGCCATTATGGGCGCTGGTCGCGAGCTGATCCGAGTGCTGAACGACGGGAGGTCAACACCTGCAAATCGCGAAGCGGCGCGTGATGTTGTCCGATTTGTCAGCGATCCTGACAAGCAGCGGTTCGATAGCGCGCGGCGTTCCTTAGAGAGTGCGACGGGAACGTGCCTGGCAGAACTGCGAGCCGACAATCTCGGCGTATCAGACGCTCGAGCTGCCTCTCGGGAATTGGTCGCTTTCGCTGCAATCCGAGAGGAACTCGAGCGCAGCGGCTGCCTGCTCTTGAGCGATAGGGCAAGGGGAGCGGCGTGCCGTGTTGCGTGAAATTGCACTATTTGGTGTGCTGGCACCATCGCTATTGCTCTATTTTCTCGCTTCGACCCTACTGTTCGTCGTCCTCGACCGTATAATTGGCTCCTTTGGCGTGTATAGGCTGCTATGGCATCCGCCATTCGCCCGTTTCGGTCTTTTCCTCTGCGTCTTCAGTGTTCTCGTGCTTTCAGCAAGGCTTTGAGATGACCGTGATCAAGACACTGGCACGCACGATCGCCACGCTTCTGATTGTCGCGGCTGGATGTGCGGGTGCTTACGAGCTCTGGAACTATTACATGCTCTCACCTTGGACGCGGGATGCAAGGGTGCGCGCTGACGTGGTTATGATCGCGCCGGATGTGGCGGGCTTCGTGAAAGATATTCAGGTCAAGGACAACGAGTTCGTCTACAAGGGAGATGTTCTCTTCACCCTTGATCAGAAACGGTTCAAGCTGGCCCTGGCCTCCGCAGAAGCAAGCACTGCCGCTCGGCAGGCGGAGATGCTGATGTTGCAGAGCCAGGCCAATCGGCGCGCGAAGTTGACAGACCTTGCCGCGTCCTCCGAAACGAAGGAGAATTCTCAACACCTCGCGGCCGCGGCCGCGGCCGCGTACCAAGAGGCTTTGGCAGACCAATCGACGGCCAGCCTCAATCTCGAGCGAACGGTCGTCAGAGCTCCGGTGAATGGCTTCGTTACCAACCTCACGCTCGTGACCGGTCAGTACGCAGCGGTCGGGACTCAAGTCATGGCTTTGATCGACAGCGACTCCTATCGCGTTGAAGGGTATTTTGAAGAGACGAAGATCCCTGGCATCAAACCAGGAGACCCGGTTGCAATCTACTTGATGAGCGGTGGACCTGCCTTGAGGGGGCACGTCGAGAGCATAAGCCACGGCATCACCGACCGAGACAACTTGGACGGTCCGGAGCTCCTAGCCAATGTGAATCCGACCTTTGAATGGGTTCGTCTCGCACAGCGCATCCCCGTTCACATCCACATCGACGACGTTCCCGACAACGTGCGCATTAGCGCCGGAATGACCTGCACTGTGGTCTTGCCCGCCTCGAAGCGGGAATGGGCTACTGTGTCGCTTGTCAAGAGTAGCTTGGCGCGCATCGGGTCGACCGCAGGATTCCGGTGATCGAACTGCCCGCAGCCCAACTCTCGCGTGCCTTCTGGAGTGGGCACGCGCGCGGGAAATTTGCCAAGGGTTCATTGAGGCTGACCTGAGCCCCGAGACCTCCTCCATTTTGGGTAGAGTCCGTCCTTGACTTGACGGTGCCCCGTTTTCTCTGCCGGGCGTGGCGCGAGTTTTCGAGCCTCTGTCGTACCTCATTGGCCGGGGTTAACCCCGGCCAATGAGGCGAACTCGAGCGGCGTGCGGTCTCCCAGAGCAGAGTGAGGCCTGCTCTCGATGTAGAA
>Ga0335084_10004546_pt1 | contig 13673 bp, 9 predicted proteins | sample Lox_Sample_44_FD_206721 | JGI IMG/M metagenome (GOLD analysis project Ga0335084, IMG submission 206721) | Soil microbial communities from Loxahatchee National Wildlife Refuge, Florida, United States - Lox_Sample_4.4 | ecosystem: Environmental > Terrestrial > Soil > Wetlands | place: USA: Florida... | reverse complement strand
CAACCGGCGTGACCGGATGTTGCCGGCGCTGGGCCGCGGCACGACCCTCATCCTCTACGTCATCGAGGGCAACACGGTGCTCGATGACGGGACCCTGCTCGAGCCAGGCGACACCCTCGTCATCAATGTCGAGCTCGCCGCCAAGCATGCGGTCGCCTTCGGCCGCAGCCAATCCAAGCTCTTCATGGCACGGCTGACACCGAGGCAGCGTGCCAGATGACAGATGCCAGGTATCAGATGTCAGATGTCAGATGCCAGGTATCAGGTAGTGGACTTGTCTTTTTTCCTTCGCCCCGGGTAAGCGAGGGAAGGAAAGCGCTCGTCTGTCACCTGATACCTGACATCTGGCATCTGACATCTGTCATCTCAGTCCCAGCCAGCGGTCGCTGACCGCCTCGGCGAAGCGGCGGGCGCCGGTGGCGTTGTCGGGCCATTCGGCGCGCAGGCGCTCGAGGGTGCCGGGGGCCTTCTCGGCGCCGAGATGCCTCGTGAGGCTGGGCAAGCAGGCGGCGAACCAGGTATCGGCGATCGCCGGCGTCGCCTCGAAGTGGCACTGGAATCCGTAAGCGCGCCTGCCCAGCCGAAAGACCTGATTGCGGCAGCCTTGGCCTTCCATCAGCAGCTCGGCTTCCTCGGGCAGGTCGAAGGTATCCTCATGCCACTGCATGATACGCGCTTTCGGGCCCAGCCCCGCCAGGACGGGATCCTTCTGGCCTTCCGGCGTCACGGTCAGATCGTGGAAACCGACCTCGAGATGGGTATGGCGGCGGACCTTGCCGCCGAAGGCGCGCGCCATGAGCTGGGCACCGAGGCAGATGCCAAGGAGGCCGCGGCCCGTCCGGTTGAAGTCGCGCATGCATTCCAGGATCGCGGGAAACGCCGGAAAGTTGGCATCGTCATTGGCGTGCTGGACGCCCCCCAACACCACCAAGCCGTCATAGCCCTTGGGGCTCTCGGGCAGGGGTTCGCCGTCGTGGGGCTTGCGGATTTCGGTCGTGCCGCCCTGGGCCTCGATCCTCTCGGCGACGATCCCGGGCTGGCCGAGAGAATCATTCTGGATGATCAGGATTTTCATGGACCCGGTTGCTCGCACAAAGTGAAACGCCCAGTCGTCAACTGCCCGATTGGCCTGGAATCGTCGGGCCGCGCGCGATTATAGGGGGCCGCCGGCGCGCCGCCAGCCCGTCGCCACCTCAACCCTGCTTTGCATCTGTTGCAGGCGGATCGACCGCTTCCGTCGGAAAGCGGCGGGAAAAGGGCGGCTCTATACTCCCGCTTAACCCGCCCCCGTGATAAGAACGAAGCTCAATTCCGGCGAGATTGCGCCCCACCGAGTCTCCCACCCCTTCATGCCGACCGACATCCCCTCCGACACCGGTCCGCTGTGGCTGCGTGCCGTGAGCCGGCCCGGCGCGGTCGTGTTCGCGATCATGTTCACGCTCGAGAGCTTTGCGCGCGGCCTGATCGCCACCCTCATGCCGCTCCAGGCCTATGCGCTGCTGCATCACGCGCGCGACGTCAGCATTCTCTACACGGTCGTCGGCATCGTCGGACTGGCATCGAGCTTCGCCATCCCCGTCCTGATCCGCCGCTTCCGGCGCCGCTGGGTCTATACTGCCGGCATCCTCGCCCTGCTGCTCGCGGCGCTGCTGTTGGCGAGCGCGACGCTCCTGGGTCAGATCGGCGCGATGCTGGCGCGCGCCTTCGGCGCCGCCGCCCTCAACATCACCTTGAGCCTCTACGTGATGGACTATATCCGGCGCAAGGATCTGGTCCGGTCGGAGCCGCTGCGGCTGATGTTCAGTGCCGCCGCCTGGACCGTCGGCCCGGCTTTGGGCGTGTGGCTCTATAACGAGGTGGGCCACGGCGTCGCCGAGTTTCTCTCGGCCGCATCCTGTGCGTTGCTCTTGGCCTACTTCTGGTATCTGCGCCTGACCGAGAACCCCGCGGTCGCCGCCGCGACCCGCCCGCCGCCCAATCCCATCGCCTCGATCCGCCGCTTCCTGGCGCAGCCCCGCTTGCTTCTCGGCTGGTTCGTCCCCTTCAGCCGCTCCTGTTGGTGGGCCATGTATTTCGTCTATCCGCCCTTGTTCCTGGTGCAGGCGGGAAAGGGCGCTTTTGCCGGCGCCCTTCTGGTCTCTCTCGGCAATGCCATGCTCTTCGTCACCCCGCTCTTCGGGCGGCTGGCGCAACGCACCGGAATTCGTCGGCCGATCATCATCGGCTTCATCGGATTGGGCCTGCTCACCACCGCCGCAGGCTTCCTCCATGGCTGGCCCTGGATCGCCGCGGCTGTGCTGCTCGCGGGCTCCGCCTTCTGCTGCCTGCTCGATGCCTTCGGGAACATTCCCTATATGCGCGCCGTGCGCCCGCTCGAGCGGCCGCAGATGACGACGGTGTTCCGCACCTATATCGACCTGTCCGACCTGGTGCCGCAGGCCTTCTATTCCGTGTTGCTCAGTTTCTTCGATATCCGGGCGGTGTTCCTCGCCTGCGGACTCTTCATGTTCGTCGCGGCAGCGGTCGCCCTGAAGATCCCGAAGAAGATGTAGGGCCGGCGCCAGGAAACCCATTGCCCAAACCGGCATGAGGGCCGTCCTCGGCTCCTGACGCTTGTGCCCCGATCGGCCGGCCGAGCAGGCCTGCTCCGAGGCAGGCCGGGGCCCTCGATTCCGACATCTTTAGCGCAATATTAAGGGCTCCCGCGCGACCCTGAGCGGACATGCCCCTGGGGAGTTCGTGCGCGGGGGCATCGAGTGCGTCTGCAGACCCGTTTCGGGCCTCACCGGTCCCGGTCATAGGAATAAACGCATGGCCTTGCCGGCCGAACGCAATCCGCTCGATCCGAACGGCGAGAGCTCCTCCGCCGACAAAGGCGAGGCTTTGCCTGGTGGAATCGCGGCGACCGTGAGGCGGGCCCAGGATGCCGTGGCCGAGCTCAGCGCCGACTACCAGAACTGGGCGTTGGCCGATCTGGCCAAGGCCGAGCAGGCGCTGGCCGAGGCTCGTGGCGATCTTGCGGCGGCGCAACCGGCGCTACAGCGGCTCTATGGCATTGCCCACGACATGAAGGGGCAGGGCGGCAGCTTCGGATTTCCGCTTGTGACCCATGTCGCGCATTCGCTCTGCCGGCTCCTCGTGGGTCCGGGCGGGGGCTCGCGCCATGTCGAGATTCCCGCAGAGGATTCGGTATTTGGCCTGGTCGAGGTCCATCTCAAGGCACTGCGTCTCATTCTCGAGAAATCGGTGCGCGGCGAAGGGGGCGAGGTCGGCCAGAAACTGGTGGCCAAACTCCAAGCCATGGCGGGCGGCCGTTAGGGCCACTTCGGCCCTATTTCGGATCTAAACTTCAAAGAGAATTAACCCTGATTGCCGACGATCAGGCTGACCGCCGCCCGCGACAGCGCCCGGGCGGCGACAGCGGTCTTGATCGTGCGCCCAAGCAGTCGCGGTCCTCTTCGACGAGGCCTCGTCAGTGACGCCATGCCCAAACCGATTTACGCCGACCGGGTCGCCCAGGTCATCGCCTTCGGGGTCTTATACTTCGCCCTGGGCGCGGCCAGTATTGCACTGTCGCGCGGCAGCAACGGCGTCGCGGCGATATGGTTGCCCAACGCGTTCGCCATGGGCTTCGTCATGCTGCGCCAGCCCCGCCTGGTGCAATTGCCGGCCCTCCTGCTGGGCATCGCGCTCGCCGATATCTTCGAGGCCGACCCGCCGCTGCTCTCGGGATTGATGGCTCTGGTCAACACCGCCGAGATCGCGCTCGGTGGTTGGCTGATGCAGCGATGGCTCGGGAGCGGGGACCGTTTCGGCAGGGTTCAGGACGTCGTCCGCTATATCTTGATTGCCGGCCTGTTCGTGCCGGTCTTCGGCGCGACGTTCGGCGCGCTGATCGTCCATCTCGGTCTGGATATGCCGATCCTGGCGGTCTGGCCGAGCTGGCTGCTCACCGAGGCGATCGGCTATATCGTTCTGACGCCGTTGCTGGTGCTGTGGTGGCCCGCCCGCGAACCCAGGAAGGGCGACAAGAGTTGGATTCGCCAATGGCGCGTCGATTGGAGCCGGGCGCGTGTCCTCGAAGCGGCCCTGTTGGGCGCGACGCTCTGCCTCAGCGGATTCTGGTTATTCCGCTCGGTCGGCTGGGCCGACGCCACGGAGCTGCTACCGACCTTTCTGGCAACGCCCATGGTGCTCTGGGCGGTCATGCGGTTCGGCCGTCGCGGCGGGAGCTTGGCGACCTTCGTCGTGGTCGCCGCCGCCGTCGCGGGCCTTTTGGTGCATCAGGCGCCCGTCGACGATGCCCTGCCGATGGTTTCGAGCGATCTGCTGCTGCCGCCGCTGATGATGGCGGTAACGGCGCTGTCGGGGTTGCTTCTGGGAGCCGCCCTCGAGGAGCAGGCGGGCATGCGCAAGGCGCTGCAGGAGCGAGAATCCCATTTCCGGACCTTGGCCGAGGCCACCCAAGTCGGCATCTATCGCGCCGACGCCGCCGGCCGCTGCCTTTATGTCAATGGCGGTTGGATTGCGATCACCGGCCGGCGGGCCGCCACCGCGATGGGCGAGGACTGGTCGACGGGCCTCCATCCCGACGACCGCCGGCGCGTCATCGCGAACTGGTATCGGGCCATGCGCGAAGAGGCCACGGACTATGAGGAGGAATATCGCTGGGTGCGGCCGGACGGGCAGGTGCGGCTGGTGCGAGACACGGCGCATCCGATCAGGGAAGGCGGCAAGACAGTCGGCTATGTCGGTACCATCGTCGATATCACCGGTGAGCGCGCGGCGCGTGCCCAGCTCGAGGAGAGCCGGCAGCGTTTCGATCTGGCGCTGCGCGGCACGTCAGATGCGATCTGGGACTGGCATCTGGCAACCGGCAAGCTCTGGTATGCCCCGCGCTTTGCCGAGATGATGGGCTATGAGCCATCCCAGACGCCGCAGACGATCGAGGCGTTCGAGCAACTGGTCCATCCGGACGACAGGCCGAAACGCGCGGCGGCCCTGGCGGAATATCTAGCCGAGGGCTTCGGCGAGCGCGGCTATACCTTGGAATACCGCCTGCGCCGGGCCGACGGCAGCTACCACTGGGTGCGCACCCGTGCCCGCGCCGTGCTCGATGGGGCCGGGCGGCCGTTCCGCATCGCCGGCGCGCTCAGCGACATCCAGGAGGAAAAGCAGCGCGAGGCCGAGCTGCAGGCGGCGAAGGAATCGGCCGAGCGCGCCAACGCGGCCAAGTCGGAATTCCTCGCGGTGATGAGCCACGAGATCCGCACCCCGATGAACGGCGTTCTCGGCATGGCGGCGCTTCTCTTGCAAACCGAGCTCAGCGACGAGCAGCGGCGCTATGGCGAGGTCATCCGGCGGTCGGGAAAATCGCTCATGGCCCTGCTCAACGACATCCTCGACCTCTCCAAGCTCGAGGCCGGGCGGCTGGAGATCGAGGCGATCGAATTCGATCCGGCGGAGGTCCTGCGCGACGCGGTCGATCTCCATGCCGAGACGGCGCGCTCGAAAGGACTCGCGTTGCAGATCGAGCTTTCGCGCGAGCTGCCATCGCGGGTCGTGGGCGATCCGGCCCGGTTGCGCCAGATCCTGCTCAATCTCGTCGGCAATGCGGTCAAGTTCACCGAGAAGGGGCGGGTGCTCGTGGAACTCTCGCCCTTGCCGGTCGGCGAGGGGCCGCCTCGATTCGCGTTCAGCGTCACGGACACCGGAATCGGTATGGACCGGCTCCAACTCGATCGGTTGTTCCGCAAGTTCACCCAAGGCGACTCCTCGATGGCGCGCCGCTTCGGCGGCACCGGCCTGGGGCTCGCCATCTGCCGTCAGCTGGCCGATCTGATGGGTGGGACAATCGCGGTGCAGAGCCGCCCCGGCGAAGGCAGCCGCTTCACCTTGGAGCTGCCCCTGCTGTCCGCCGGGGACCGGTTGCAATCCACGGCCAAGCCGACCGCAGAGGACCGTTTGGCCGTGAGCGACGCCTCTCTCCTGCTGGTGGAGGACAATGCCATCAACCAGGCGCTCGCGAAGGCATTCCTTGCGCGCAGCGGCTATCGTCTCGATGCCGTCGGCAGCGGCGCCGAGGCGCTGGCGGCGGTCCAGGGCGGGAACTACGACCTGATCCTGATGGACGTGCAGATGCCAGAAATGGACGGCATCGAGGCCACGCGACGCATTCGCGCGCTCGAAGGCGAGAAGTCGCGCACGCCGATCGTCGCCATGACCGCGAATGCGATGATGGGCGATCGTGAGCGCTTCCTCGCGGCCGGCATGAACGACTATGTCTCGAAGCCGATCGAGCCGGCGGCGCTGCTCGCGGCCATCGCGCGCTGTCTGAAACTCGATCGTCCCGGCTCGCCTGAGAGCGGCGGTGCCCGAGAGGCCCGGAACGTCGCGCTCGAGCCCGATCAGGCGGCGGCGCTCGAGGCACTGATGCGGGATATAGGCCGCCGCGACGGGACTGCCGGCTGAGCCGGCATTTCCGGCAGCCTGACCTCGGCGAATACTGCCGCCCGGGCGCGTAGGCCCGGGAATCCGAAGGGCCATGGCGCCGTCAGCGCCATGGCCCTTCCGATATTCCCGGCGACTCAATATTCGGTGAGGCGGTTTCGAGCCGGATCGGCTCTGGCGCTTGGCCTTCAGCCGCCGTTGGACTGAGAGGCGACATCGTTCAGATGACTGCTGACGACGCCAAAGATGTTGGAAAGCGAGCCGCCCAGACCCTGAAGAACGAAGATCGAGGCGACCGACACGAGGGCGGCGATCAGGCCGTATTCGATGGCCGTGGCACCGGACTCGTTTCTGACGAAGTTGAGCAGTGCGATTGGCGACATCGGCGAATCTCCGTCTTCGAAATCCCCGGCACATCCACCGTGGATGCCTGTGGAGGCACCCACAGCGGTGGCCGGAAGGAAGCCGAGATCGGCGATCAGCCGCCGTTCGCCTTCGACGCAGCGGCAGCGAGGTTGCTGCTGACGACGCCGAAGATGGTCGAGAGCGAGCCGCCCAGGGCCTGCAGGGCGACGATCGCGGCGACCGACACGAGAGCGGCGATCAGGCCGTACTCGATCGCAGTGGCGCCCGAATCGTCACGAACGAAGTTTTGGATCGTGGTCTTCAACATGACTTGGGTCTCCTTCCTAGATTTAACCCGCGGCCAGAATGCGCCGGACCCATGAAGCAAAGGTTAATCGACAGCCGTATTGGGGGACTTCAAGAATGTAGTTGGCATTACTTTCGAATCATTTAATACGCAATCAAATAAATTTCGAAGCATTGGCAGTTTTATTGCAATGACTTGCATGCCAGGGGCCGCGCCGCTGGCGTCGCGGCTGCCACAAAGCCAAGGTCGAGGCCGCCCGGAAAAATTACTCTTGGAGATATTTAGCGGCTGGATTCGGCCGGCAGCCGGACAACGCGGCGCACGAGCCAGCCGCTCGCCCACCAGATCAGGAGGCTGCAGGCGAACGAGACATAGCCGTCGAGCGCGTAGTGCCAGCCGAGATGGACCGAGCCGATCATGATCAGCGCCAGGAATACCGTCAGCAGGATCCCCAGGAGGCGCGAGGTCTGCCAGCCGAGCAGGACGAAGAGCGTGGCGATTGCCACATGCATGCTGGGCATGGCCGAGATGCCGGCGCCGAGATTGAGCTGACCGAGGCTGTAACCGTCCCAGAGCGCCTGCTGCGTGCCAAGCGCCCACAATGTGCGGCTCTCGTTGACATGATGGAGATAGGCCATCAGGGGCGCGTAGGGATCGATGCCCTCGACGACGCGACCGAAATAGCAGGGGCCCGCCGAGGAGAGCATCGTCGCCAGCACGCTGCCAATGAGGATCCAGGCGACCTGAACCGAAAGTAGGAACTGCATGCGCAGCCGCGGACTGCGCATGGCGAAGAACTGCCAAAACCAGATGAACCAGAGGATAAAGAACCAGAGATTGTAGGCGACATTGATCGACTGGCTTATGAGAGCATGTCCGAGGAGGGGCTGCAGCAATTGCCAGGGCGCGACGCCGCCATGCAACCAACGGTCCCATTGCTCGAGCCGCAGATCCCATGAGAACGGGTTCATCAGGGGTATCGCGGCCTTGATCACGGAAAAAGTGCCGCCGAGCAGCGGAATGAAGATCAGCGTCGGCAGTCCCTGCACGAGCCGGCGTGGCGAAGCCGTGTTGTGGCGCAGATCCGCCATCAGCATGGTGAAGGGGCGATCGGGCCTGATGATCAGAGTGAAATAGAGCGCGCGACCGACGATGACTACAAAGAGGGTCAAGGGCAGGAGGAACGAGTAGACGCTGTAATAAAGGCCGACCGAGAGGATCGAGGCGGCTTGCAGATGCACCGCGATCTCGGCGCCGACGACGGTGTAGGCGACGATGATCGTCAGGAGCAGCCAGTCGCGCCGGAAGGCGCCCGGCAATTCGCGGCAGAACTCGAGCAGATAGATGGCGGCGTCATGCCACCCTTTCGCGATGGCACTGAGCAGACGGCGGCGCCAATCGGAGAGCCAGGCCTCCGGTGCGAACCCCGGCTGCGTCAGGGCCGCGCTCTCGCTCTGCGGCCCTGGGCCGTAGGGTCCGGCTTGGCCGTAGGGGTGGTCGGTCATGGCCGAAGCGACCTCAGGCGTTATTGCGATGGACCCGGCACACCGGCCTCGGGTGCCGGCCGCATGCAGAGGGACCGGCACTTGCGCAGAACTTGACGCAAGTTGCAGCGAGCGGTTGCGCGAACCCAGTCTCCCGCAGGAGCCTGAAGGATCTCTTAATTGCGAACGAAGAGTTAATTCCTAGAGCTGCCGATCCGGGCGCTCTGCGCGAGCGACCTCCGGCCGGCTCAATCCCGCAGCAGCGGCCGGGTGAGGCAGGTGGGACCGCCCTGACCCTTGGCGGAGATTTCCCGCCCGGCGATCACCTCGACCCGGCAGCCCGCCGCCCGCAGCCGGGCTTCGGTCTCAGGATTGCCTTCGAGCATCACGCAATGGCGCGGCGCGATCGCCAGCACGTTGCAGCCCATGCTGTCGAATTCCGCGTCGGGCACCTCGACGAGAGCAAGGCCGCGCGCGATCAGCCATTCGCGGAACGGCACCGGCATCAAAGGCGAATAGACCAGGACCAGGTCGCGATCGAGCGGGCTCAGGATCGACATCAGATGGAACACGTCGCCGGGCCCGCGGTAATGCGGCAGTGCCGCCACCACGACCTCAACCGTCGGGCCCACCAGCGCGCGCAGCTGCCGGATGCCTTCGTCGTTGGTGCGATAGCCGCGCCCGACGGCGAGGCAATGTCGGTCGAACCAGACGAGATCGCCGCCCTCGATGCGGCCCTCGCCCTCGATCCGGCCGAGGAGCGGAATGCCGGCAGCGGCGAGCGCCTGGCCATGCAGCACGGGTTCGCCCCGCCTTGCGGGCTTGCCCATGTTGCAGAGAATGAGACCGCCGGGCGCCACGATCGCCGCGTCGCGCACGTAAAGCGCGTCGAGCGTGAGTTCGGGATCGGCCGGGAGATGATCGAGAGTTGCTCCCGCCGATGTGAGGACCGCCTCGAGACGGTCATACTCCTTGGCCGCTTCGGCCAGGAGCGGGGCCGCCGTATAGGCCAGTCTTTGCCACTCGGCGGCGATCTTGGCCTGGCTCTGGAACGCGGCTTCGGGGCGGCGCAGCGCGACGCGCCGGATGCGCCCATATTCGTTGAAACCGTCGAGCTGATTCGCCATGGCTCGCCAATCCTCGCGCAGATTTCGAAAGCGGCAGGACCCTAGAGCAATTCTCGGCGCGAGGGAAACGGACCGGGTGCGCGCTTTTCTTCCCCTCCCCCTTGAGGGGGAGGTTAGGGTGGGGGGTGATCGCAAGACGCGATTGAAGAAGAAGCCTTTCATCGCGCCAATACGGGCTTGCGATGAGCCTGCGGCTACCCCCCACCCCTGCCTCCCCTCAAGGGGGGAGGGGAAGAAAGCGCCACATGCAATGGCCCTGCCCTCAAGGGGGAGGGGATAAGATAAGAGGAGTTGAGAGACGAGGCCCTGCCGTCGCGCGCCGTTCTCGGCGGCCGATCGGATCAGGCGCTCTTGGCCGCGGGCTGAGCCTGTTGGTCGATCTCGTCGATCAACGCGGACAATTCCTCGGTGGCGCTGCCGCAGGCGCCAGCCGGCGTCGTGCATGGGGAGGCATCTTCGTCCGGCGCCGGATCGCCCGTCTCCTCGCCGCCGCAGAGCCGCGTCATCGCCCCCATCAGCTGCGCCATGTCGATCGGCTTGGAGACGTAATCGTCCATGCCCGCCTCGATATATTCCTCGCGCTGGCCCGCCATCGCGTTGGCGGTGAGCGCGATGATCGGGATGCGGCGGACCTCGCCCGGCAGGCGGCGGATCGCCTGCGCGGCGGCGATGCCGTCCATTTCCGGCATCTGCACATCCATCAGGATGAGGTCGTAGGGGATGCGCTGAACCGCCGAGATCGCCTCAAGCCCGTTCGAGACCAGATCCACCTGGCAGCCGAGCCGGCGCAGCAGCGCGCTCACCAGAAGCTGGTTCACCTGATTGTCCTCGGCGACCAGGATGCGCAAGCCCCGGCGCGGGCGCTGCACGCCCGCCAGACCCAGCCCGTCTGTGGCGCGCTGCGGCTTAGCCGTCTGGCAGCGCACCGTGAACCAGAACCGGCTGCCTTGCTCGGGATGGCTCTCGAGCCCGATCTCGCCGCCCATCAGATCAACCAGCTGCTTGCAGATGGCGAGGCCGAGCCCCGTGCCGCCATATTTGCGCGAGGTCGAGCTGTCGGCCTGGGTGAAGCGGGTGAATAGATTGGCCTGGGCCGCCTCCGGGATGCCGATGCCGGTGTCGACCACCTCGGCATAGAGCTCGACGTCGCCGCCTTCGAGCGGGCGCAGCTTGGTGGCGATCGAGACCGAGCCCTTCTCGGTGAACTTCACCGCGTTGCCGACCAGGTTGAAGAAGATCTGGCGCAACCGGCCCGCATCGCCCTTGAGCCACTGCGCCTCCTTGGCGCAAGGCGAGGCCTTGAGGGCGATGCCCTTGGCGGCCGCGCGCGGCGAGAGCAGCGTGACCACGCTGTCGATGACGCGATCGAGCTCGAAATCGACCGGATCGATGCGCATGCGGCCGGCCTCGAGCTTCGAGAAGTCGAGAATGTCGTTGATGATGCTGAGCAGCGCCTCGGCCGATTCGCGCACGGTTTGCGCGTAGTGGCTCTGCTCGTCGGTGAGGTCGGTGTCGAGCAGCAATCCGGTCATGCCGATGAGGCCATTCATCGGCGTGCGGATCTCGTGGCTCATCATGGCGAGGAACTCGGACTTGGTGCGGCTGGCCGCCTCCGCCCTGGTCTTCGCCAGCGCCAGGTCCTCCGCCAGGGTCGCCAGCTCCTTGCCCTGCGATTCGAGCCGGCTCTTGGCCTGCTCGAGCTCGATCACGTAGTCCTGCAGCCGCGCCTCCTCGGCGCGCATCGCCTCCTGCTGCAGGCGGAAGGCGGTGATGTCCTGGGTGATTCCCACCGAGCGGATCACGCGCCCGCTCTCGTTGTCCGGCACGAAGTCGCCGACCTCGCGGGCATAGACGAGCTCGCCGTCGCGCCGGATCAGCCGGAACTCGATGTCATAGGGCCGGCAGGCCGCGCGGCTGCTGTTGAGCACGTCCACATAGCGCTGCCGGTCTTCCGGATGGACCCGCTGGGCGATGCTGACATTCGATCCGAGCGCGCCGTGATATTCCTCGACAGTCAGGCCATGCAGGCGCGCCACCTCCTCGGTGCAGTAGATGCAGCGATCGACGGTCTCGTCCCAGGCCCAGTAGCCGAGCTTGGCCAATTCCGCGCCGCGATGGAGCATCTTCTGCAGGTCGGTCAGCTCCTGCTCGCGTCGCTTGAGCTCGGTGATGTCGGTGTTGGCGCCGACGATGCGCGTGACCCGGCCGGTCTCGTCGCGCTTGTTGATGGCGCGCGACAGGATGTGCCGGATCGAGCCGTCCTTGTGCCGGTGACGCAGCGTGGCGAGAAAGCGCTCGGTGCGCCCGGCATTGTAGTCGGCGATCAGCTTCAGCGCCGCCTGGGCGTCGTCGGGATGGAGAACCGAATGCCAGGATTCGAGATTGTCCGGCAGCTCGTCGGGCCCGTAGCCCAGCATCTCCTTCCAGCGCGGCGAGAACCAGATCTCGCCGGTCACGAAGTTCCAGTCCCAAATGCCGTCGTTCGAGCCCTGCACCGCCAGCGAGAAGCGCTCTTCGCTCTTGCGCAGCTCGTCCTCGAGCTCCTTCACCCGCGTGACGTCGACGCCGACGCTGTGGAACTCCACGATCTTGCCGGCATCGCTGAAGACGCCGCGGTCGCGCCAGAGATGCCAGCCCGTGGTGCCGTTCTGGAACTCGGTGCGGAGCATGTATTCCACCACCGGCTGCTCGGGCGTTACGCTGGCCAGGCGGCGCACGATGTCGGCGCGCTGGTCGGGCGTCACGTAGTCGATGAAGCGCCGGCCGAGCAGCGCCTCGCGCGGCTTGCCGAAATAGCGGCAATAGCGGTCGTTGACATAGGTCACGGTCGTGTCCGGCAGGAAGCGGCAAGCCAGCTCCATCTGGTCCCTGGCGCTCACCCGCGAGGCACTGGCGCCAAGATCGATGCGCGCGACCGGCTGGGTGCCGTCGATCGTGCGGTGCATGCCCATCACCCTGCGCGCGGTGCCGTCGGCGGCCAGGATCGGCGTCAGGGTGGTGCGCCAGATCACGCCGTCATTGACGGCGCTGACCAGATCGCGCTCGATGACGCGCCGATGCTCCAGGCACTCGCGATATTCGGCGATGAAGCGCTCCGCGTCTTCCGGTCCGAAGATCTCCTCCGGGCGCCGGCCGACGAGATGGCCATAGCGCGGGCCGCAAGCCTCGAGCTCGAGCCGATTGGCCGCGATGTAGCGGAAGCTGCCATCGGACTCCGCCTCGACGACAAAGACGCCGATGCCGAACGATTCGATCGCGGCGGTCAGTTCGGTCGCTGTCGCTTCTGCCAGCATCCTTGAAGGCGCCCCAAACGGCTCCGGAACAGACGGGAATGAATCGCCCGCTGCCAGGGCGCCCCGCAGGGCGGTGGACCGGCAGCGGGATGGCTAACTCTTTCTAATAATGTCGCATTAAGACCGCGTTAGCGGAGCCGGGGGCGGCCCGGACCGGGAGCGCCGGCAAGCGGGAACTTTCCCTTAGCCATTGGCGTTCTATGGTTATTAAGGAATTGCTCGTTGTTGCCATGCAAACTGTCACGTGGGCTTGCTTGCTGGGGGGTTAGGCCTCAGCTATATTGCGCCGCAACAAAGCGAATGACCGGCAGATTCGGGTTTTGGGTCGGACCTCGCGCAACAAAGGGTATGTGGGTCGATGACGGGCGTGAGTGGGAACTTCCTCGAGGACCTGTCCGTCGGGCAGTCCGCGACCTCGGCCAAGACCGTGACCGAGGCCGACATCGTGCTCTTTGCCGGCATCTCGGGTGACGTCAATCCGGTCCATCTCGACCAGGACTACGCCACCGGGACCATGTTCAAGGGCCGCATCGCCCACGGCATGCTGACGGCGAGCTTCATTTCCGCCGTGCTGGGCAACAAGCTGCCGGGTCCGGGCTGCATCTATGTCAGCCAGAATCTCAAATTCAAGGCGCCGGTGCGCATCGGCGAGACGGTGCGGGCGACC
>Ga0335084_10004545_pt1 | contig 13674 bp, 8 predicted proteins | sample Lox_Sample_44_FD_206721 | JGI IMG/M metagenome (GOLD analysis project Ga0335084, IMG submission 206721) | Soil microbial communities from Loxahatchee National Wildlife Refuge, Florida, United States - Lox_Sample_4.4 | ecosystem: Environmental > Terrestrial > Soil > Wetlands | place: USA: Florida... | reverse complement strand
GGTGGCCGAGGGCGCGACGCGGGTTTTCCGCTCGCTCGGCGCCAGGGTCGAGTCCGCATGCTGCGATTTCAGCGAGGTCAACGACATCGTGCTCGGCACCCGCGGCGTGAGCATGGTCGCCAGCCACGCCGACAAGCTCCCCCGCTGGAAGGAGCACATGCAGAAGGGACTGGTGTGGAACATCGAGCAGGGCCTCAAGCTCTCGCCCGAAGAGATCGGCCGGGCCGAGGCGCTCCGCACCACGCTGTGGCACCGCGTGCGCACCTTCATGGAGACGCGCGACCTTCTGATCCTCCCCACCGTCGCCGTGCCGCCCTTCCCGGTCGAGATGCCCTACCCGACGGAGATCAACGGCAAGCCGCTCGACAACTACACGCAGTGGTTCTTCCTCACCTACGGCATCACCGTCACCGGCCTGCCGGCCATGTCGGTACCCTGCGGCTTCACGAAGAGCGGCCTCCCGGTGGGGCTGCAGATCGTCGGGCGGAGACACCAGGAGGCCATGGTCCTGCGGGCGGCGGCCGCCTTCGAGGCGGCGGCGCCTTGGGCGGACTCGATCCCGCCCGTCGTGACGGAGGCTCAGCGTAGATAACAGAACGGCCCCGACGTCGGCCTCAAGGCCTCGGCGCACACGTGACGCCCTTCCTCGCCCAGCTCGCTGAGCTCTGCCACACCGAGCGCGCCCGCGCCAAATGGGTGATCGTGCCGACCCACACGCTCGGGCACACGCTGGGCGAACGGCTGGCACTGCAAGGCAATGGCTGGGCGAACGTGCGCTTCGCCACCCCGCTCGACGTGGCGCTGCCGATGGCGGCGCCGTTCCTCGTCGAGCGCGGTGTCGACCCCGCGCCCGACGGCATCGGGCCGGCCCTGATCATGCGCCTGCTGCTCGATCTGCCGTCCACCGTGCCCGCGTACTTCCGCGCTCTGGCGGAGCAGCCGCAAATGGCGGAAGCGCTCTGGGCCACCATGGCCGAGCTGCGCTTGGCGGGCATCACGGCGGCCGCGCTGCCGGCCGACGCGTTTGCGAATTCGAGCAAGCACACGGAGCTTCAGGCTCTGCTCGCCAGCTATGAGGACCACCTCGTGGCGCGCCGGCTGGCCGATCGGGCCCTTGTGTACCGTGAGGCCCTGCTGCATCTGGACGTCTGCCCGATTCAGGCTGCCGACCTCCGCATCGAGCTGCCCACCATCATCTGGACCCCGCTCGAGCGTCGGCTTCTTGACTCGCTGCCCGGCGCCCGCGTTACTCCACGCGCGGTGGCTCTACCCGGGCTGGACGTGCCGAGGCGTATGACAAGCCTCGCCGCTCCCGCGGACACCATGCCGCCCGCGCCCGCTTCGAATTCGGAGCGCTTGGCCCTGCTGATGAGCCCGGCGGGCGCACCGCTGAGTGACGACACGCTCACCATGTTCTGCGCCGGCGGCCGGGAGGCCGAGGTAGAGGAAGTCTTCCGGCGCATCGCCCAGGCCGGCGGCGCGCTGGACCAGGTCGAGATCGCCTGTGCCATGCCCGAGCAGGCGACGCTGGTCTGGGAGAAGGCGCAGCGTCACGAGTGGCCGGTGACAATCGGGCCTGGCATTCCCGTCGCGCTCACGCGGCCGGGTCGCGCGCTGCTCGCCTTCTGCGCGTGGGTAGCCGGCGGACTGGCCGCGAGTGGGCTGCGCCGGATGCTCCAGTCGGGCGACGTGCGGCTGGGCGCCTCACGGGGAAGTGAAGGAGAAGGCGACGGGCTCACGGCAGGCCAGGCCGCGCGGCTCCTCGCGAGGGCGGAAGCCACGTGGGGACGGCAGACGTACAGCGCGGCGCTGGACCGGCTCATCGAGAGCCTCCAAGGCCGGGCCGCCGATCCTGAGCAAGCGGACGAAGCACGGGCGCGCTACGCGGAGCGGGCCGCCCAGGCGCAGCGCCTGAAAGAGTGGACGGCCGCGCTGCTGGCGCTGGTGCCCGAGCAGCCCGCGCTTCCGCTCGGGCAATGGCTCGACGCGGCCGTCGCCTTCGTGAAGACCATCGCGCGGAAGTCCAGCGAGCTGGACGGGGAGGCGTCGGTGGCGCTCACCGAATCGCTGGCCGACCTGCGCGCGCTCGGTGACCTCGCGCGGCCGGCATCGGAGGCGCTCGCGCTGATCAAAAGCCGAGTCGACGACCTCACGGTCGGCGGCGACCGCGCCAGGCCGGGGCACCTGCACGTGACGACACTGGCCGACGCGGGCCATGCCGGCCGCCCGCGTACCTTCGTGCTGGGCCTCGAGGAAGGGGGCGTATTCCCGGCGCTGGTGGAAGACCCGGTGCTGCTCGACGCCGAGCGCCAGCGCATTGACGCCGCCCTTCGCACGTCGGAGGATCGCTCGGCCGAGGCGCTCTACCGCATCGTCGGTCAGCTGGGCAGCCTGGGCGGTCGGGTATGCCTGAGCTTCTCGTGCCGCGACCTGCGCCAGGCACGGGCCACGTTCCCCTCGTGGGTACTGCTGCAGGCGGTGCGTGTGCTGAAGCCCGGAGAGAACTGGACCTACGACAGACTGGTAGACGAGCTGGGCGAGCCCGTCTCGGCGGTGCCGTCCGAGCCCGGTCGGGCGCTGAGCGACGCGGGGTGGTGGCTCGCGGGCCTTCGCCGCACCGACGCGACGGCGGTGCCGGCGGTGCGGGAGGGCTTCCCCGCGCTGGCACAGGGCGCGACAGCCGAGGCCGCGCGAGAGTCCGACGTCTTCACTGCCTACGACGGTCTCGTGCCCGAAGCGGGCCCGCGGCTCGATCCGCGCGTCTCCGGCGCCGCCGTATCACCCACCAGCCTCGAGGATCTCGCCAAGTGCCCGTTCCGCTACTTCCTGCAGCGCGGGCTCGGCCTCGACCCCATCAATGACGCCGAGCCCGATCCCGACGTGTGGCTCGACCCGATGACCCGCGGATCGCTCCTCCATGGTCTCTACGCGGCCATCATGCGTGAGATCCGGGACCGGCGCGAGACACCCGATCCGGCGCGCCACGGCCCTCGGCTGCGCGAGATGGGCAAGCGGGCGCTGGCCGAGCATCGCGCCCTCGTGCCGCCACCGTCGGACGGCGTCTTCGAGAGGGAGACTCGCGACTTCCTGAACGATCTGGATCTCTTCATCAAGTTCGAGGCCGAGGATCAAGGACGCCGGCCGCTCGGGTTCGAGGTGGCATTCGGTGGCGCGACGGAGGGCGAGACCCTCGGGCGGCGCGAGCCGGTGACCATCGACCTTGGCGCCGGTCTTCGCTTCAAGCTGCGGGGCCGCATCGACCGGATCGACCAGATGGCCGACGGCACCTATGACGCAGTGGACTACAAGACCGGGGGCGCCTTCCTGCCCGGCGGTCTCGAGGCCACGTTCGCAGGCGGACGGCAGCTCCAGCATGCGCTCTACGCTCTGGCCGCGGCCGAGCTGCTGCGCGCGCGGGACGGCGCGGCCCGGGTAGTCGGCTCCTACTACTTCCCCACCGCGCGTGGCCGCCGCGAGCGCCAGATCCGCCCGGTGTCGACCCAGGCTCAGGCCGTCGAGGTGCTGCGGGATCTCTTCGATGTCCTCGGCGCCGGCGCCTTCGCCCACACCCCGAGCGAAGACGACTGCCGGTTCTGCGAGTTCGACCGGGCCTGCGGCCGGGAACCGACCAGGCGCGCGGCGGCAAAGATCGACCAGACCGGGAACACGATCCTCGACGCGTACCGGAGGCTGCAGGCGCATGAGTAGCCCGCGGGCGGCGCCCGACCAGGCCGCGCGCAACCTCATCCGGGAGCGGCTCGACATCAATCTTCTGGTGGAGGCCGGCGCCGGCTCCGGGAAGACCGAGTGCCTGGCCCAGCGCATGGCGGCGGGTGTGCTTGAAGGCCGCTACACCGTGGAGCAGATGGCGGCCGTCACCTTCACCCGCAAGGCGGCGGCGGAGCTGCGCGGTCGCTTTCAGCTCACGCTGGAGCGCGCGCTCGGCGACGAGCGGGACCCCACGAGACGCGAGCGCGCGCAGCGGGCGCTGCGCCATCTCGAGCGCCTGTTCGCCGGCACCATCCACGCCTTCTGCGCGCACCTGCTCCGCGAGCGGCCGGTGGAGGCCGGCGTGGCGCCGGGCTTCACCGAGCTCGACGAAGTGGCCGAGATGCACCAGCGGCGCCGGGCGTGGCGTGACTACCTGGACCGCCAGCGGGCCCAGGGCTCCCCGGCACTGCAGGAGCTCCTCGCCGCCGGCCTCAAGCCCGCCGACCTCGACCGCGCGTTCGACACAGTCTGTCAGTTCGCCGAGGTCAGCTTCCCGGCGGGCGAGGCACCCCGGCCCGATCCGGCTGAGGCTCGCACGGCCCTCCTGCGCTTCTGGAAGATGCTCACCGCTCTGCATCCCGGCGTCATCGATCCACACACCACGTGCAAGGTCCAGCAGACCATGCGGCAGTTCGCTCGGCGGCTGCGCGTGGCGTCGCTCGATGAGGCCCGGGCGGTGGCGGAGCTTGTCGCAGAGTGGGACGGCCAGCCCCACATCGTGCAGAAGTGGTGGGGGGCGGAGGGGAAAGGCAGGGCGGCGGCCAAGGAGAGGATCGAATCGCTCTTCGCAGAGCTGCATGCGGTCGCGCGACTCTTCCTCGACGCGTGGCGCCAGTACGTCTACCGCCTCGCCCTGACGTTGCTCCTCGAGGGACGCCAGCACGCGGCCGCGGCGCGGCGGCGCGCCGTCACCCTCACCTATGGCGATCTGCTCCAGTATGCGGCAGCCCTGCTCCGCGACAACCTCGAGGTCCGCGAGGCGCTCCAGCGGAAGTACCGCTGGCTCTTCGTGGACGAGTTCCAGGACACAGACCCGATCCAGGCCGAGGTGATCCTGCTGCTGGCCGGCGCTCCGAGCACCGAGCGGGACTGGGCGCGTGTGCCTCTCCGGCCCGGCGCGCTGTTCGTGGTGGGCGATCCGAAACAGTCCATCTACCGGTTCCGTCGCGCCGACATCGACATCTACCTGCGCGTGCGGCAGCGTGTCGAGGAGAGCGGCGGCCAGGTCGCGACCCTCACCGCGTGCTTCCGCTCCGTGCCCGCCCTGTGCGAGTGGGCGAACGGGGCCTTCGGCGAGCTGTTCCCCGTCGAGGCCACGCCGCACCAGCCGGGCTTCGCCGCGCTCCAGGCGGGCCGCGACGACAAGGGCGCCGCGTTCGGAGTGCGGACCCTCACGATCCCGGAGTCCGTCTCGGGCAGCGATGCGGTGGCCGCCTTCGACGCCCGGGCGATTGCCTGCGTGATTCGCGCGGAGGTCGACGCCGGGCGGCGCAAGCCCGGAGATTTCCTGATCCTGACGAAGGCCCGCAGGGCGCTGCCGATCTACACGCGGGCAATCGAGGCGCTGCGACTGCCCGTGGAGGTGAGCGGGGGCGCGGCATTCGCTCAGTCGTCGGCGGTCACCGGACTGGCGGATCTGCTCGGCGCCCTCGCCGACCCTGACAACGGGCCGGTGGTGGTCGGCGTCCTCCGCGGCCCTCTCTTCGGCGTGAGCGACCCTGAGCTCTTCCGGCACCGGCAGGCCGGCTTCGGCTTCCTCGTCACCGCTCCCAGCCTGGACGAGACGCCCGGCCCGGTCGGCGAGGCGCTGCGCTCGCTGCACACGATGTATCAGTGGACGCGCAGGCTGCCGGCGCCGGCGGCGGTCGAGCGCATCCTGGAGGCTACGGGTCTCCTTGCGATGACCTCGGCGGACAGTCCCGGCGGCGCCGAGGCGGGCGATCTGCTCCATGCCGTGGACCGCATCCGCCAGGTCACCGAAGACGGCGCCACGGTGGCCGACGCCGCCGACGCGCTGATCTCCGACCTCGAGTCCACCGAGGTCGAGTCCGTGCCGCTCGAGCCAGGCCGAACCGACGTGGTGCGCCTGATGAACCTCCACAAGGCAAAGGGTCTGGAAGCGCCCGTCGTGTTTCTGGCCGATCCGGTGCGCGGCTGGCAGGACTCGATCGAGGTGCGCATCGTGCGGGATGGGCTCAGCGCGTCCGGCTACTTGGGGCTCTGGCGTCCGAAGGGCGATTTCGGGAGAACCGCTCTCGGGGAGCCCGCCGGCTGGGCCGATCACCAGCAGCAGGAGCGTGCGTATCTGGAGGCCGAGCAGCGCCGGCTCCTCTACGTCGCCGCGACGCGGGCCCGCGATCTGCTGGTCGTGAGCCGGCCGACCAAGGCGGACCGAGCGAAGCGCCCGTGGCAATTGCTCGAGCCCTATCTTCGCGGCGCGGCAGAGCTGACGATTCCACCCGCGGCTCCGCCGCCCGCGCCTCCCCTTCCGGATCTGTCCGCTGCGGCCCGCGCCGCGGCGCAGTCAAGCCGCGAGGTGCGCCTGCAGGCTCTTCGCCAGCCGTCCTGGCAGGTGGAGTCAGTGACGGGCACCGTCCATCGCGCCGGCCCCTATGGCCATCCTCTCCAGGAGGGCCGCACCCGTGAGCCTGACACCGGCATGGCGTGGGGCATCCTGATCCACTTCCTGCTCGAGCACACCATGCGCGGTCCGCGCCGGGACCGCGCTCACCTCGAGCGCCTGGCCAGCTGGTTCGCGTTCGACGATCCGGAGCTGCGGCGCGTGATCCCGGAGGCGCTCGACACCGTGGAGCGCGTGACGGCTGCGGAGTTCTGGCAGCAGGCGCTGGCGGCCGAGGAACTCCTGGTGGAGGTGCCCTTCGCGGTGCGCGTGGAAGAGGCGGGCGTGGCGCCCCGGCTCCTGCACGGCGTGATCGACCTCGCCTTCAAGACCGCCGAGGGCTGGACGCTGATCGACTACAAGACTGACCAACTGGGCCCGGGTGTCGAGCAGCTCGCCGCACGCTATGCTCCCCAAATTCGCGCCTACGCCGACCAATGGAGCGCCCGGCTCGGCACCACCGCCCGCGCCGGTCTCCATTTCATCCGCAGCGGCGAAACCCGCTGGCTCTAGGCGAGGGCCTTCGCCGCGCCATGGCCGGGGGCGGTCAGCGCTGACGTGCCGGCACCCACGCGGTCGTGCGGCCGCCGACCGTGATGTGGCGGATGCGCTCGCCCGTCATCGTGATCGCTCGCGGGTTCCGCCCCCAGCGGCGATGGAAGAGCCAGCCGCGCGGATAGCGGTCGCTGTCGTTCGAGAGGCGCACCGACGTGTCGATCACCTTCTTGAGGGCACCTCGCACGCGCGCGATCTCCGGGTCGGTAAGCGAGCTGGCGCGCCGCCGGGGATCCAGGCGCGCCTGGTACAGCACCTCGTCGGCGATCCAGTTTCCCACACCGGCCGCGAAGCCCTGGTCGAGCAGCAGCGCCTTGATCGGCGCCCCGCGCTGCCGCACCAGATCTCGAAAGCGCGGAAAGGGCGGCAGGGCGCGATGGGCATCGAAGCCGAGCAGGCTGATGGGCGGCTCACCGCCGGGATCCCGGCGCAGTCGAATGCGGCCGAGCCGACGCCCGTCCGCCACCACGAGCTCGCCGCCATCATCGAAAATGAGGTGAAGCTTCGTGAAGCGCGGCGGCCATTCATGGCCGGGCTGCTTCGCGCTCGACGTGAGCCTGACCGGTGGGCCGCCGGGGGCTGTATGAAAGCCCCCGGTCATGCCGAAGTGGAAGCAGGGCCAGGGACGGCGGTCCAGCTCGAACCAGAGATGCTTCCCATGGCGCTTGATCGCCAGAACGCGCCGGCCGACGAGAGCCCGGCGGAACCGCGCTCCCTTGACGCGCTCGAAGACGATGGGATCGTCGGCGCAGCGCACCTCGGCGATTCGACGGTCGAGGGCGACTTTGAGCGCGATCCGTCTGCCGCGCTCGACTTCAGGGAGCTCAGGCATCGCGCCGAGCTATGCCGTCGAAGCGGCCGTGGCGCTTGCGTCCGGGTCTCGCAGCACGCTGACCGCGACGCGCAGGCTCTCGGTGCCGCCGCCGCGCCGGAGACCCTTCACCGGCGGGACGTCGTCATAGTCGCGGCCGTGTCCGACCTTGACATAGGTCTGCCCCACCGCCACCCCGTTGGTCGGATCGAAGCCGACCCATCCGCTGCCCGGCAGGTAGGCCTCGACCCAGGCATGCGAGGCATCCGAGCCGAGATTGCGCCCAGGGCTCGTCTCGAGATAGCCGCTGACATAGCGCGAGGGGATGCCGAGCATCCGGCAGAGCGCGAGCATCGCGTGCGTGTAGTCCTGGCACACGCCCACTCCCGCGCGGACGAAGTCGGCAATGGGGGTGTCGATCTCGGTCACATCCGGCCGGTAGGTGAAGAACCCGTGCAGGTGCCGGGTCAGCCCGTTCAGGTACTGGACGACGTCACCGTCAGGCGGAAGAGCCGGTGCCTGCATCTCCAGCGCCCAGTCGCGGTCGAGGGGCACGCGCCGGGTGGGCGCCAGGAACTCGAAAAACCGCGGCAGAAGCTCCACCAGGCTGCTCGCCGCTACCGGAGTCGGCGCCGGGCGAGGATAGGTCACGACGTTCGATCGCGCCTGGATCGCGAGCCGCCGATGCGCCTCCGGGATGTGGAACTGGTCCACCCGGTTGCCGTAGTAGTCGAGGTGGCTGCGCACCGTCGCATCCGGGGAGAGCTCCAGCGCGAATGACAGGAGACTCTGGCAGTGGTCCTCCGTCGGAGAGAGCCGCACTTCGTTGAACGAGTCCCACGCCGGCTCGGGATACCGGTATTCGGTGAGGTGCACCACCGTCAGGTGCACGGGCCCGCCGGGCGCGCCGCTCACGAGGCCGCCTCCCCGCCGGTCGCGAGAGGCTCGTGCGTACCCTTGACGCCGAAGTACGTCGAGCTGACGGCGTCGGAGATCGCGCCCACCTCCTCGAGCAGAGTCTCGAGGCCCGGCTCTTTGTCGTCGAGAATGGCCTCCACGCCCGGCAGGTACTCGAGGCGGGCGGCCAGCCAACCTGCCTGCCGCGTGGCCGCGTCCGATGCGCCCGGATTGAGCCGCTCGATGCTCTGGAGGGTCCCGTGGAGCGCCACCAGATTGTGCCGCACGCTGCGGGGAAAGTCGGCGTCGAGAAGCAGGAAGGCGGCGATCCGGCGGCCTTCGAGCGCGGCGTGATGCCGCTTGCGGAAGGCCTCGTAGGCGGAGACCGACTTGAGCAGCGCCATGCCGCGGTGGTTCTCGAGGCCGCGGGCCACGGGCTCCAGCCCCGCCCCCTGTCGCTGGCGGACCTGGAGGAGGCGCAACACATTGTCCGCCCGCTCCAGGTGCTGGCCGGCCAGCAGGAAGTACCAGCCGAGGTCGCGGGGCAAGGTCGCGTGCGCGATGCCGAAGAAGAGGTGGCTCGCCTCACGCGCCGCCACGCAGTACTCGTGCAGGCCGTCCTCCTCGAGGATGCGCTCGGTCGCGAAGCAGAGGGCGAGGTACGCCCGGTTGAGCGTCTCCCACATCTCGAGGCTGATGCGGTCGCGCAGGCCGCGGGCGTCCTCGCGCGCCCGGCTCAGGCTCGAGCGAATGCTCGAGGAGTTCTGCGGGTGGAACGCGAGCCACTCCGGCACTGTCCGGCCGTCCGCCCTGTCGAAGTGCTCGCGGAACGCGCCCTCGTCGCCGGTGAGCGCGAGCAGCGGCGCCCACTGCTCGGTGACGATGCCCTTGGCGCCCGGCACCACCGGTGCCTCCATGATGGCGTGGTAGTTGACGTCGAGCAGGCGCGCCGTGTTCTCCACGCGCTCGATGTACCGGCCGATCCAGTAGAGATTCTCGGCGATGCGGCTGAGCATCTACGCCTGCCCGGATTCCGACAGCACCCACGTGTCCTTGGAGCCGCCGCCCTGGGATGAGTTGACCACGAGCGAGCCACGCTTGAGGGCGACGCGCGTGAGTCCGCCCGGCACCACGGTGATGTCCTCGCCCACGAGCACGTAGGGCCGCAGGTCGATGTGACACGGCTCGAAGCAGCCCGTGTCGGAGTAAAACGATGGATGCCGGGCCAGGGCCACCACGGGCTGCCCGATATAGTTGCCCGGGTCGCTGCGCACCTTGGCGAGGAAGGCGTCGCGCTGCGCCGCGGTGGACTCCGGACCCATCAGCATGCCGTAGCCACCCGACTGCCCCACCGCCTTGATCACGAGCTTTTCCGCATTGTCGAGGATGTAGGCGAGGCCGTCGGGATCGGCGCCCAGGAAGGTGGGCACGTTCGGCAGAATGGGTTCCTGGTGGAGGTAGTAGCGGATCATGGCCGGCACATAGCTGTACATGGCCTTGTCGTCCGCGACCCCGGTGCCTACGGCATTGGCCAGCGCCACGCGGCCCTGGCGATACACCTGGAGCAGGCCGGGCACACCCAGCGTCGAGTCGGCGCGGAAAACTGCGGGATCGAGGAAATCGTCGTCGATACGCCGGTAGATGACGTCGACCTGCTGGCGCCCCTGGGTCGTCCGCATCCAGACGCGGCGGTCCTCGACATAGAGGTCCCTGCCCTCGCAGAGCTCGACGCCCATCTGCTGGGCGAGGAAGGCATGCTCGAAGTAGGCGCTGTTATAGAGCCCCGGCGTGAGCACGACGATGGTGGGGTCCTTGAGGTCGCGGGGGGACAGGCTCCGCAGCGTCTCGAGGAGCGCCGTCGTGTAGTGCTGGACCGGGCGGACACCGCGCTCCTCGAAGAGCCCGGGAAAGGTGCGGTTCATCACCATGCGGTTCGCCAGCATATAGCTGACGCCGCTGGGCGTCCGCAGGTTGTCCTCCAGCACCATGTAGCGGCCGTCATCCCCGCGAATGATGTCGATCCCGCTCACGTGCGTGTAGACGTCATGGGGAAGCCGGATGCCGTGGACCTCACGGCGGAAGGCAGGGTTGCCCAGCACGAGCTGCCTCGGGACCACGCCGTCGTCGAGAATCCTGGCCTCGTGGTAGATGTCCCGCAGGAAGAGATTGAGCGCGTGCACGCGCTGGATCAGCCCCGCCTCGATCAGCGCCCATTCCGCCGCGGGGATCACGCGCGGGAAGAGATCGAAGGGAAAGGTGCGCTCGGTGCCGGACTCGTCGCCGTAGACGGTGAACGTGATGCCCTGGTTGCGGAAGGTGAGCTCGGCCAAGGCCCGGCGGCGGCCGAATTCTACGGGAGAGAGCGACTGGATCCGCTTGACGATGTCGGCGTAGTGCGGACGGGGCGAGCCATCGGACTCGAACACCTCGTCGAAGAAGGTCTTCGCGTCGTAATCTCCGAACACGGCCCGCCCTCCGCTGCCGTGCTGGCCCGAGCCACCCGCCACCGGAGTCAGCGGGATCGCGCCAGCCGCGTAAGCGGCGCGCCCTTGAGCCGCGTGATGATCCACTCCTTGTCGAGCCGCGCGCCGATCCGACGGTAGAAGCGGATGGCCCGGGCATTCCAGTCCAGCACCGACCACTCCATTCTGCCACAGCCGCGGGCGAGCGCGATCTTCGCCAGCGCGCGCAGCAGCGCCTTGCCCGCCCCGCGCCCGCGCTCCTCCGGAAGCACCAGCAGGTCCTCGAGCCAGAGCACCGGCCGGCCGAGGAAGCTCGAATAGGTGAAGAAGTAGAGTGCGAGCCCCACCGGCTTGCCGCCTCGCCGGCAGATCAGCGTCTTGAAATACGGACGCCGCCCGAAGCCGTGGCGGCGAACCTCCGCGGGCGTGATCTTGACCTCGTGGAGCAGCCGCTCGTAGAGCGCCAGCTCCCGGATCAGCGCCACGATGGCGGGAGCATCGCGCCGCGCGCCGGGCCTGATGCTGAACACGGCCCGCGCCATCAGGCGGCAGCCATCTCCAGCAGCATCTCCGTGTAGCAGCGCGCGCCGGCGTGGAGGTTCTCCACCGAAATGCGCTCGTCGTTGCCGTGGATGCGCTTCCACTCCTCATGATCCAGCACGAAGGGGCCGAAGCCGTAGCTATGCATGCCGCAGCGCCTGAACACCCAATTGTCGGTGAAGCCGACCATGATCTCGGGCGCCACCACGACCCCGGGGGCGCGTCGTCGCAGCGCGTCAGCCAGCGATTTGTAGAGCTCCGTGTCCGGGGGCGAGAGATTCGGCACCTTGGGAATCCCGGCCAGGCTCACCTCGACGTGGGGGTCGGCGACCACGTCCCTGACCCAGCCCACGATCTCTTCCGGGTCTTCTCCCGCGAGCATACGGCAGTCGAGCTCGGCCACCGCCTCGGGCGGGATCACGTTGCGCTTCTCGCTGCCCTTGAGCATGTTCACCGCGAAGGTCGTCCGGACGAGCGCGGCGTGGTGCCGGTCCGCGAGGAAGCGCGCGCGGAACGCGGGGTCGCGGAGCGACTCGTCGAGCCGCTCGTAGCCGGCGCCCTCTCCGACCGGCAGCACCGAGGCCATGCGCGCGAAGTATTCCTGGATCTCGGGCAGGACGCGCAGGGGCCGCTCGGCGGCGAGGAGCCGCCCCAGCGCCCGCACGAGTCGATGGGGCGCCGTCTCCGGCCATGGCATGGAGCCGTGGCCGGGCTCGCTCCGGGCGGTGAGCCGGAGCGGCAGGCCGGTCTTCTCCGAGATGACGATGGAGCCGAAAGGCGCCCGACGCCCCGCGTGACCATCCTCGATGACGCCCAGCTCCGACAATGCGTACTCCGCGCCCTCGAGCCAAGCGCGCCGGTGGTCGACGACCCAATGGGCACCGAAGCGGCTGCCCGCCTCCTCGTCGGCCGTGGCCAGGAAGATGAGGTCGCGCTTCAGCGGCACCTTCGCGCGCGCAATGGCGAGCAGGGCGGCGAGCTGGACGATGCCGGTGGACTTCATGTCGAGGGCGCCGCGGCCGTAGACGTAGCCGTCTTTGAGGAGCCCGCCGAACGGATCGACGGTCCAGTAGCGCTCGTCGGCATAGACCACGTCGATGTGATGATGGAGCACGATGGCGCCGAGAGAACCGTCACCCCTGACCCGCGCCACGAGGTTCCCCCGCGCGGGCGCGGACTCGGCGGTTTCGCTCGCGATGCCGTCGCCATCGAGGACCTGGGCGAGGAAGCGCGCGCCCGCCGTCTCGCCGCCGGGAGGGTTCGTGGTGTTGACGCGGAGATAGTCGCGCATCAGGTCCACCGTCTCGTCGCCGACCTTCCGCCAGTCCATCACCCGCGAGCCTCGATCCAGTGCCGCCCCGGATTCGGGCGCTTGGCGAGGCGCCGCTCGAGCAGCGGACGGGCGCGCTCGGGCTCTCCGGCCCGCAGGGCGGCCTCCAGCAACGTGTCGTGGAAGACTTCGCGCTGGGCGTGGCTGCCGCCCACCTCGATGATGCGCTCCTCGAGCGGCGCGATCTTTGCGATAGCTTCCGGGTGCTCGCCGCGGACGAAGGCGTGCAGGCCCTCCATGAGGGGCACGACGACATCGGGCAGCGTGGGGTGGCGGGACTTCTTGCCCCGCTCGCGGAGCCGTCCGAGCTGCATCTCCGCGGCGGCCCAGTCGCCCGAGGCGGCGAGCGCCATGCCCACGTGCAGGTCGTGAAAGAGGAGCAACGGCATCTCGAGCCAGCCCCGCGCCGCTACACCCAGTCGCTTCCAGCGTTCAGGATCCGGCCGACCGTAGAGATCCAGGCGCCACGCCAACGCCACCGAATCCTGGAGATCCGAGCCCACCGTGATCGGGATATCGCCGAAGACGCCGTCGAAGAGCTTCTCCACGCGATCGTAGCGGCCCTCGGCCAGGTGCATCAGGGCCAGGTGCCAGAGGAGGTGGTTCCTGAAATAGCCCAAGTGGTCGCAGGGATGAATGCGGAGCGGCAGCGCGTCGACGCCGAGCGCATTCTCTCCCCGCTCGTAGA
>Ga0335084_10004544_pt1 | contig 13674 bp, 10 predicted proteins | sample Lox_Sample_44_FD_206721 | JGI IMG/M metagenome (GOLD analysis project Ga0335084, IMG submission 206721) | Soil microbial communities from Loxahatchee National Wildlife Refuge, Florida, United States - Lox_Sample_4.4 | ecosystem: Environmental > Terrestrial > Soil > Wetlands | place: USA... | reverse complement strand
ACATGGGTCATATCCTCGGGGCGGTGAACTTTCCCTGGGCGAGTCAAATCAAGACGCCCTCAAATCTTCCTCGCAATAAGCTTCTGGTTCTCTATTGCGCCTGCAGCCATGAGGAGGACTCTATTGATGTGGCCGAGCAACTTATGAAGAAGTTCGGGTACAAACAGGTCAAGGTTCTCGAGGGGGGCTGGTTGCGATGGCAGGAGTTGGATTATCCCATTGTAAAATAATAGTTTCTCCAGGAAGACACTTCCCTTCATGAGAGGGGAAAGGATCAAAACCAAAGGGGATGGGTTGCTGAGTTGAAAAACCACGCCCGCGGTGTTAGGGTTTGAGCCAAACAGGAAGGCCCGGCTGCATTTCAGATCAGATGGTATGAGTTTTGCGTTGAGCTTATTTTTGGAACAACGAGGAAAGTTCACGTTGCGATCATTGACAGTCGAGAGGCATAATGACAGTAGGGAGGTATAATATGCAAATAAGGCAGAAGTTTTCCTATTGGATGGCATGGTTACTTGTCCTCCTGATGGCAGCACCCCCTTGGGCCATGGCTCAGGGGACCCAGGAAACTCAGGAGTCGAGAACCTTTAAGCAGGAGCAACTCGACCAGATGCTTGCCCCTATCGCACTTTACCCGGATGACCTCCTTACGCAGCTTCTGATGGCGTCTACCTACCCGCTGGAGATCGTGCAGGCAGCCCGTTGGACGAAGCAAAATAAGGATCTCAAGGGCGATAGATTGACAGAAGCTCTCGAGAAGCAGGACTGGGATCCGAGTGTCAAGTCCCTGGTCAACTTCCCCGACGTACTGTCCAAGATGAATGAAGATCTGGAATGGACGCAGAATTTGGGCGACGCCTTTTTGGAACAGCAAAAGGAGGTCATGGACACGATTCAGAATTTAAGGAAGAAGGCAGAGCAGGCAGGGAATTTAAAAGATACTCCACAGCAGAAGGTGATCGTTGAGAAGGAAACCCAGACGATTGTCATTCAACCTGCGCAGCCAGAGACGATCTATGTCCCGAGTTACAATCCGGCAACCGTTTACGGAGCCTGGTGGTGGCCGGCTTTCCCTCCACCGCTTCCTTTTTTCCCGTTTGTTCCCGGTGCAATGATGTATGGGGCCATGTCATTTGGGATGAGCTTTGCCGCGGGTGCTGCGTGGGGTTATGCGTGGGGACATGCCAACTGGGGCGGGGGTAATGTGAATATCAATGCCAGCCGAAATACCAACATCAATAACAACATTAATCGTGACAAATATAAGAATGACATGAGGAACAAAGGGCTCGGCGAAGGCGGCCAGGGCAATTGGAAGCATGATGCCAGCCACCGCAAAGGCGCCTCCTATCGGGATCAGGGGACTGCTCAGAAGTTCGGGAGAGGGAGTTCAAGTGATGCCGCTAGATCGCGTGAAGCTTTCCGCGGCCGTTCGGAACAGGGCAGACAGAGCCTTTCCCAGGGGGGTGGCGGTCGCGGGAGTTCTGACCGCGGGGGCCGTGGCGGGCAACCGAGCGTTTCCCAGCGAGGTGGGCGCGAAAGTGCTTTTGGCGGAGGAGGTCAGCGAGGGAGTGAAGCGAGGCAACAGAGCAGCCGCGGCGCTTCAAGCCGTCAAAGCGCATCCTCAAGAGGGGGCGGTGGGCGTTCCTCTGGAGGTGGTAGCCGTGGCGGAGGAGGTGGCGGAGGGGGACGCGGCGGTGGCGGCGGCGGTGGCCGCAGGTAGATTGAGAAGAAGAGAGGAGATTCATACAATCGAACCATGGAGGAGAAAAAGATGTCTCTGAAAATAAAAGAAAAGAGAAAAGCATGGCAAACTTTCTATGGTCTTGTTGTTGTCATCGCTATGGCACTGATCTCCCTGGGCTCTTATCAAAGAGCGGAAGCTCAGCAGAAGACGTTTAAGTCTCCCGAAGAGGCGGCGAAAAGTTTGATGGAGGCGGTCAAATCCAATGATACGAAGGAATTGCTGGCTATCTTTGGCCCGGCAGGAAAGGAACTCATTTCCTCAGGCGATGAAGTTGCGGATAAGGCAGGGAGAGAGCATTTTGTTAAGGACTATGAGGAAATGAACAAACTGGAGAAGGAGACAGAAAACAAAGTGACCCTGGTTGTTGGAAACCGTGAATGGCCTCTCCCGATACCTATTGTGAAGAAGGGTGAAACCTGGGTTTACGACACCATGGCCGGGAAGGAGGAGCTCCTGAATCGGCGGATAGGGAGAAATGAGCTGAATACCATCCAGACTTGCCTGGCCTATGTGGACGCCCAGAGGGAATATGCGATCAAGGATCGGGACAGTGACAAGGTTCGCGAATATGCGCAGAAATTCGGGAGCACAAAGGGAAAGAAGGACGGTCTCTACTGGGAGGCGAAAGAAGGAGAAGAGCAGAGTCCCTTGGGTTCCCTTGCCGCTCAAGCGGTTCGAGAAGGATATACGGGTAGAAAGCCTGGCGACAAGCCTTCTCCCTATCATGGGTATTATTATAAAATTCTGAAAGCCCAGGGAAAGAACGCGGAGGGCGGAGCCTATGATTATGTGATCAATGGTAAGATGATCGGAGGTTTTGCATTGGTCGCCTATCCTGCGGAATATGGGGCGTCGGGGGTCATGACCTTTGTCGTCAATCATGACGGGGTGGTGTACGAGAAAGATTTAGGGAAGGAGACCGGGAAAATTGCCAGTGCCATGACGAAGTACGACCCGGATAAAACCTGGAAGAAGGCTGAGTAGCCTTTCAAATCCTCTCAGAGCGCTCGATTTCGGATTCGAAGGAGCAGTGGTGGAACGGATTGATAGTTCTTATTTACAAAAGTGACCACAGAAATGGGATAACGCGGGGCTATTTATTAGTGGATCAATTGATCGAGAAGGTTTCAGTATCTGCCGTGAACACTGCCTTTCTAAATCTCTGAAGAGTTATCATTTGAAGATCATACCTTCCGCTTTCTCAACCCGATAACCGAAGAGGGTTCTGGCAAGATATGTTCAATTCTAGAATGTTAATGCTGCCCACAATATATAGGATTTACCTATAGGCTCTCTTCTTAAATCGTAGAGAAGGGAGAAACGATTAAATTTGAGAAGAAGCAGTTGGTTAAGCCCTTCTTAAGCATCCAAAATATCAGAATTATGCTTTGATTCCTAATCATAGGACCCGGAATTCTCTCCAGAATCTACCACATCTGAGAAGTGTGTTTTCATGTGAAGTAATTGGCTGAAGACCAAGCTGCCACCTTCATAAAAGGAAAAGCCTTACGGTCGACCCTTTTCGGCACCTTCTTTTTTCGATTCCTACTAGAAAATGCAGATGTCTCGCCTCGTATGTGCGTTGCTCTCACTACTGCACTACCATGTGAGCCACTTTTATTCCATTATTCCATCTCAATTGGGGAGATGTCTTCCCGGAGGACCCCGGGTGGAATCGGCTGGATTGACAATACCCGGTAGAAGATCCACCCCTATTTCATTCCGATCTGGATCGTTCGCTCCATTAAATATTTCATGAAATAATTGTGCAGATCCATTGTTATTTGTTTTAATACCAACTAAAAAGTAATAATAATTTATAGCTCTTAAATGATACTAAATACAATTAGTATAAAATTTCATGAAATTTTCTCTTGACAAGTCTATTCGATTCAGCTAAGATTAACCCGTTTTGAATTCCATGGGGGCTTCAACCCTGGCAGAATCATTCAGAATTATTGTCCCGGACGTAGACGGGACAGCAGGGCAGCGAGACATTATTTTTGACAGGGTAAATAAGCCCAAGGAAGTAAAACGATTCCGCCCAAAAAGAAAGAGCTGTTGAATGCAAAGGTGTATCGGGCGGTCAAGCAGATGATCGCCGTTCGGCGCCTTGAACCCGGGTTGCGTCTCAATGTCGAGAAGATCGCGCGAGAGCTGGGTGTCAGCCGAACCCCCGTATGGGAGGCGATCCGAAGAATCGAGCAGGAAGGGATCATTCGGAACATTCCAAATCGTGGCGTGTTCTTGATGGAGGTTCCCCTTGAACGAACCCTTGAGGTCACGGAGGCACGCATCACCCTTGACAAGCTGGCAGGCAGGCTGGCTTGCAACCGGATCAGCGACCGCGTGCTCGACCAATTAACCCAGTGCCTCCGTGACCAACTGCGAGCCGTCGAAATGGCAGACCTCGCCCTCTACTCCTCAGCCGATTCGCGATTTCACGGCTTCATCTACGAAGCCAGCGGCAATGGCTACCTGAAGGAGCTCTTCGAATCAATCACATTACACATGCTTCCTGCTCGTTTGGAGGTCCTTCCTCTTCTTCCGTTGCTTTGCCAGGGCCATCAGGAAATCATTGAAGCACTAGCCAATCGAGATCCGGACCGAGTGGAAATAGCCATTGCCCGTCATCTCGGGGTTGTTGTGGCTCACATCAAAGACCAGTTGCGATCCGCGACGGAACGGAAAGAAATGGTGCAGCGTATAAGAGAGAACTTTTCCCCTTCAAAGGCACCCCCAAAACGAACCGGAAGTCGGAAACAAAAATTAGATCTTCTGAGCAACCACATGGGCGAAAACCAAAAGGTAAAACAAGCAGAGAATGAATCTATGCACGTGGAAGTGGAAGAAGCCGGGTGATTGATCTCATTTTGTCATCCGGACGTTGCAGTGTATTTCTATGTCGCGGAAGGAGGCTCGCTATGAAGACAAAGCTACTTTTTTATTTGATTTTTTCGATTGTATTGATTCAAACCTTTGCCCTCAGTGCCATCGCCGCATCCCCTGCTCCAAATTCTATTCCAATTGGAGCGGTCGTCTCTCTAAGCGGTATCTTTTCGAGTTTAGGGAATCAGGCAAAAGCCGGGTATGAAATGGCGGCCGAGGATATTAATCGGACCGGAGGCATATTTGTTAAAGAATATGACAAAAAAATACCCCTCGAAGTGATAGTCCAAGATACGGAATCTATCCCAATGAAAGCCGTCAGCAGGATGGAATGGCTATATACGGAAAAAAAGGTTGTTGCCTATGTAGGGGAAGGAGTTATGGTTAATGGCCAGGGCACAGCTGAGAAAAATAAAATTCCTGCTATCATTGTTGCAGCGCCGCATCAATCAGCCCATGAACGGGGGCTAAAGTACTGGTTTTCGCCAGCCCCCAAATCCCCGGATATCGCCAGGTTTGTCTATGACATTCTGGACTCCATTCCTGAAGATAAAAGACCAAAGACAGTTGCCATCTTCCAGGAGAACACCGATTGGGGCATTGAAATGGCGGAGTACTTCAAAAAAGAAACGGGGCAGCGGGCCTATAAGGCTGTTGTCCACGAGAAATACAGCCAAATGACGAGAGACTGGAGTCAAATGATCATGTCAGCGAAGAATGCCGGCGCCGAGGTAATACTCAGCTCCCCCATTACGCCGGATGCCATGTTGATGATGAGGCAAATCAAGGAACTGGATTATAACCCGAAAGCCCTGGTTATTATCCGAGGAGCTGAGGATGTATCCTGGGGAAAGGCTCTCGGCCCTATTGGGGATTACGTGATTCGTTCTGGCCCTAGCTGGCATTACACTGCAAAGACCCAAAACTCAGATAGGCTTGACGCTGCTCATCAGGCTAAATTCGGGAGACATGCCGATATTACAACCGGCCCTGGATATGCCTCGATTCAGATTCTAGCCGCAGCCATTGAAAAGGCGGGTACCCTTGATACCACAAAAATCAGGGATGCCATGTTGACCATTGACATAATGACTGTCGGGGGCCGGGTCAAGTTCCATCCCAATGGTACTGCAGTATATCCAGGTCCTGAGAGTATACAGTGGCAGAAGGGGGTTGAAAAACTTATATGGCCCAAAGAATTCAGAGAGAATTTGGTCTATCCGATTCCGCCGTGGAAAGAAAGATAAGAACAATGACTGATCAAGAGGAAACAAGAGACGAATGCTTATTTCATCATCTTTGGGGCTATTTTGAAATAGGGCTTCAAACAACCGTTTATCTTTGCTCTTGCTATGCAGAAATCCCATTTAGAAAAATTGACAGGAGGCGCACATGATAGAGAAAGAGAGGCTGGTGACCATTGTCGGGCCCGACAAGGTAATTAATGAACCGCAGGTGCTGCGAGCCTACTCACAGGACATGAGTTTTGTCAATCCAGTCAGGCCAGCATTCGTGGTAACGCCGACTAAAGCAGATGAGGTACAGAAGATCATTCAGCTGGCCAACGATACCCAGACACCTCTAGTACCGGTCAGCTCGGGGCCTCCCCATTTTCGGGGCGATACCGTTCCCGGTATCGGCGGGGCGGTTATAGTCGATCTTAGCCAGATGAAAAAGGTGGTATTTGTTGATCGGGCACGAAGGGTTGCCATGGTCGAGCCGGGGGTAACCTTCAGTGAACTCATCCCTGCGGTAAACAAGGAAGGGCTTAGGCTCAATATACCGTTGCTGCCACGCAAGTCCAAGTCGGTTGCGGGTAGCATTTTAGAAAGAGAGCCGGTCATTATGCCCAAGTATCAATGGGATATATCCGACCCACTGGCTTGTGCCGGGCTATTCTTTGGAACGGGTGACGAGTTTAGAACCGGGCAGGCCGCTGGCCCGGGTACGCTAGAACAGCAATGGGCAGTTGGTGGCGTACAAAAAGCGCCTTATGGGCCAGGTACGGGTTCCTGGCACAGGATTATCCAGGGGGCGCAGGGAACCATGGGCATCGTCACTTGGGTATCCATGCGATGTGAAATACTACCTAGTCTTGAAGAGCCTTTCGTGGTTGGTTCTTCCAACCTCGATTCCCTGCTCGAGCTGACATCCTGGCTGATAAGACTGAGAAACGTTAATGAATGCTTTATACTAAATAATACCAATTTGGCGGCCATTTTTGCCAAGAAATATCCCGCAGACTACCAGAATCTTAAAGATAGCTTACCGGCCTGGACCCTTTTCTACGATTTAGCCGGGTATGAGTATTTTCCAGAGGAAAGGATAAGCGCCTATATAAAAGAGATCGACGATTTAACCCAGCGTTTGAGGATTGAAGCAGTAAAAACGGTCGGGGGCGTTTCAGCAAATGACATATTGAAAGCGGTTCAACAACCTTCCGGGGAGCCCTATTGGAAGCTTCGCTATAAAGGCGCCTGCCAGGACATATTCTTCCTAACCATCTATGATAAGCTCGAAGGCCAAATCGGGATCATGAATAATCTGGCCGATAAAGCCGGTTACGGAGCATCAAACCTAGGAATTTATATCCAGCCGGTGGTTCAGGGTACCGGTTGCCACTGTGAGTTTAACCTGTTTTTCGATTCTGCGAACCCGATTGAGTTGGATCGGGTCAAGACGTTATCCGCCTCTGCCACCAAGGAGTTAATGGCGAGGGGTGCGTTCTTTTCCAGACCTTATGGTGAAAATGCCGGGATGATTGTCAATAGAGATGCTGCTACCGCTGCTGTTTTGAATAAGATGAAGAAAATATTTGATCCCAACCATGTGATGAATCCGGGCAAAGCAGGTTTTTAAAACACCTTAATCAAGCAACACATTGCTGAATATATAGGAGGTAGCGAAGATGTCACTGGAACAATACCAAGACCATATGGAGATGTGCATGCGGTGTTCGTGTTGCAAATTTATACCCATGCAAAGGGTTCAGGGCCATAAGTATACCTATGTGTGCCCCAGCATAACGAAATATAACTTTCACAGCTACTCGGGTGGCGGCAGATTGAATATTGGATTGGCGATGTTGAAGAACGGATTCAATTATACCGACAAACTTCTCGACATCGTCTATAACTGTCAGATGTGCGGCGCCTGCGGTGTCTCGTGCAATTACGCCATGGATATGGAGGTCATGGAACCCATCAGTGAATTCAGGATCAAGTGTGTCGCGGACGGTAAGACCAACCCCGCCCTAGAAAAGGTAATAACCGGTCTCCGAAAGCAGGGTTCGATGGTGCCCGTGACGGGCAAGCGGGGCGACTGGGCGTCGGGATTGAACCTCAAGGACGCCGCCAAGGAGAAAGTGGACGTGCTTTATCACGTTGGCTGTCTCACAAGCTACGACAAGGATATGCATAAGTTGGCCAAGGCCACTGTGAAGATACTGCAGAAAGCGGGCGTCAATTTCGGCATCGCCGGTGACAACGAGACCTGCTGCGGTGGCCGTGCATACCAGATGGGGTACGAACAAGACTTCCTCAATCAGGCCAAGAAGAACATGGCCACGATTAAGAAAGCCGGCGTCAAGACCGTCGTAACTTCCTGCGCCGACGGTTATCAGGCCTTTAAAGTGCTTTACGACAAATTCAACCTCAAGGGTGATCTTGAAATACTGCACATATCGGAATTTGTCGACAAACTGATAAAAGACGGCAAGCTGAAACCCCACAAAAAAGTCGACATGGCCGTCACCTACCATGACCCGTGCCGTCTGGGCAGGCTGGGTGAACCGTGGATACACTGGGAGGGGAAAAGACTTTCAAAAAGTTTTGTTTTCGATCCGCCGAAAGAATACCGGCGGGGAACGCATGGCGTCTATGAACCGCCTCGGGATGTGCTCAAGAGCATTCCTGGTATAAAACTCACGGAAATGACCAGGATTAAGGAATACGCCTGGTGCTGCGGGGCTGGTGGCGGTGTCAATGAGTCAAATCCCGAGTTTGCCCAATGGACCGCGCGGGAGAGAATAGAGGAGGCCGGGTCTACAGGTGCCGAGGCGATTGTTACCGCCTGTCCCTGGTGTGAGAAGACCTTCAACGAAACCATCAAAGGAAATGGTAGCAGCTTAAAGGTGTACGATATCGTTGAACTTGTAGAGAAGGCAATCTAATAAAGGGGGTATTCAATCATGGCTTTAAGTAAAGAGATTTACTCGGTATTTGAAGACGTAGTGGGGCCGGAGAATATATGTAATGACCCAGTAATAATGCCTTCGTATTTCGGGAAGGATTTCGCAGCTGTCATTCTTCCGAAGGACACGAAGCAAGTTCAAGCAGTTGTTAAACTATGCAACAAATATAAGCTTAAATTCAGACCGATATGCACGGGATGGAAGGGGACATTTCCCGAAAACATCATCTTATTGGACCTGAGAAGAATGAACCGCATCATTGAAATCAACGAAAAAAACATGTATGCGGTAGTCGAGCCCTATGTGATCTCGGCCCAGCTGCAGGCCGAGTTAATGAAACGAGGCTTTCACTTTAATGTAAAAGGAGCCGGGACCAACACAGCTGCGATGCTCAGGGGGCACGGACATTTGGATCAAACTACCAGTGGTGATGATCGAAACCATTTGGCCATCGAATGGGTGACACCTGAGGGGAACATCGTCAGGTCCGGTTCGCTGGGGTCTACGGATGAGTGGTTCAGCGGTGACGGACCGGGGCCTTCTTTAAGAAGCATTCTTACCAGCGCGGTACCGCCGGGCTCTACACCAGGCGTTTTTACCAAGGCGGCAGTTAAGATTTATCACTGGCCGGGACCCAGCCGTCTTCCGGTAAAAGGCGTATCGCCAAATATCACTTTAAGCGAGATACCGCCGAACTTTATGGCTCGTTATTATAGCTTTTCGTCATTAGAAAAAATGATGCAGGCAGAGTTCAAGATCGGAGAAAGTGAAATCGCTTTCGAGCTGATGGGTTTTAATATAGCCATGGTCGCCAGCAATATGACCGTAAGCAACGAAGAAGATGAGGAAGTCTTTAGGCGATTAGAAAAAGAGAGTCAAGGTCTCGGCTTTTTTATTATTATTGCCGGCAACTGTGCGGCAGATTTTGAATACAAGAAGAAAGTCTTGAGGCATATAATAAACGAGACTGGTGGAAAGTCTTTGGAATCGATCGAAAAAGATCCCAGGACTGAAGGCATTCTATTGACTAATTGCATCAGGATTTCCGCCTCCATTAGAGAGACATTCCGTTCAGGTGGAATGTTTGCTTCAATTCCTAGCATGGGCCAAAGAGATTTGACTGTCAGATGGGCGGTTGGAGCTGGCAAAGCGAAGCGGTCTTTGATAGAAAAGGGTCTGGTAGTGGATGATGGCGGCGCCTTTTTTGGGTGGGGAGTTGAGCATGGGCATCTTGGTAAGACCGAAATATTTTGCAGATACGATCCCCTGAAGCCTGGGGCAGAAGAAGCCGTTCAAAAATGGAAGACAGAACAGCAAAAAAGGGCTTCAGATGAACACTACTTCGCAATGTTATGGGGTCCAGAAGATGAGATTGGAAAAGGTCTATGTAATTACCAATCATGGTGGAGTAAACTTAAAAAAGCAATAGACCCGAATGGTGTTGCGTTAGAGGCTGGTTCACTGGTCTAATTCCTACAAGTGGGAAATCTTTCTAGGTGGCTAGGCGGCGTCCCGTTGCACCTTTGTCGAGAAACAGACCCGCAAGGAGGATAGTGTAAGCACAGATGGCATTGGCGATTCCTGGTTTCAAGGTCTGGAAGTAGGAATATCTACTGGAGTTAGAGGAAAGGAGGATAACATGTTCAAAGTCAGAGCAAAGGTGATGGGTTTTCAGGGTGATACGCAAAAATATCCATGCCATTTCAATTACAAAATCGGTGATGAGATTATCTGGAACGGAGCCACATTTGTTGGTAGAATCTGCCCGGCTATTCTGGAAATGTTGAGCCCCAAGGTGATTGCCTTATATAAAGCCGGACCCCGGTACCGAGAAACCGGCTACTATTTGCCTTTCTGGTACGCTCCGGTAAGCGAGTATGATCCAGCTTATAAAAAGTATGATGGGATTGGTTTCAAGCCGGTCTTAAGAACGATTGAAGAGCCGAAGTACCACATGGCGCATGTACGCCCGCCTAATACCTTTCTCTGGCCTCCGCATAGCGAACAAACTGTTTTGAAAGGCGTTGGTATTATCTGCCCGGATCTGAGAACAGCGGCAACGTTTAAACTGGAGGCTTTTGATCTGGCCGATGATGGTGATTGCGTTACTTACTTCAGAAGGATGATGGGCATCTTGAGTAAAGTATCGAAAAAGCAAGGAGTAAGCGTAGATAAGTTACTCAGCTTATATTCTAAAGAAGAGATAGAAAATATCTATCCCTCATTGAGTCCAGTTATGATGCAGATGCTGGTTGAGGAATTAACTCTCATGAGCTACCTGGAGATTAAAGATAGTAAGGCCTATATCACCAAGAAAGGTGAAGAAAAGCTGAAAGTTTTTATTCAAGGCTTACCGACAGAGGATCGGGAAGCCCTCAAATTATAGCTGTTTAATCAGACGGAATGTCAGTAAACCAAACCAGAATTTACTGGAGGTAGGATTTATGGGTGATAAGCTAAAGGGAAAGGTCGCTGTTGTAACGGGCTCAGGACAGGGAATCGGCAGAGCGATTGCCATAGGTTTGGCAAAAGAAGGGGCTAGGTTAGTCACGAATAACCGTCGGCCTGGGGGTACAGGCTTTGCCATATTAAACGAAGCGGATGTAGAACATTATAGTAAGCAGCAGAAAGAGTATCTGCAAAAGCAGGCTTCTGAGGCTATGGGAGATGCTAAAACCGTAGCTGACGAGATCAAGGCTATGGGTGGTGAAGCAGTTCCCTTTTTTGGCGATGTTACCGACTTTCAGGTATCTGGCAAGTTAATACAAACAGCCGTTGATATTTTTGGTAAGATAGATATTTTGGTCAATGTAGCCGGGGCTTTTGGATTCAGTCCGGTCTGGGAAATGACTGAAGAGACCTGGGACCACGTTGCCTCGATTAAACCCAAGAGTTATTTCAATACCACTCGCCATGCTACTCCTCATATGATGAAGCAAAAATGGGGACGCATTATTAATACGACAGCCTTAGCCTTTTTGGGAATGGCTAATCATTGCAATTATAGCGCGGCGAATGCCGGGGTCATAGGACTGACTAGGGCTGTAGCCAAGGAACTTTTTAAACACGGTATAACTTGCAACGCCTTCTCGCCGTTCGCCATGACCCGGGCTTCCTATGAAGTCGTAGCGCTGCTCAAGGAAAAAGCCGGTACCAACGAGTTCACTCCACTCCCGGCGGCAGCCGTTGAAAGGTTCTTGTCTTTTCCTGATCCCGAATCGATCGCTCCTTTAATTGTCTATCTGGCCTCGGATGCGGCGGCGAATGTGAGCGGTTCCGTATTTCATATCAGAGGTGGCAATATTGGACTGTATTCAGAGCCGGAGATTAGGAAGACTATCGATAAAAAAGATGGCTGGTGGACAGTGGATGAACTTATGGCTCAGATGTCCAATGTATTGCTGGACGGATACAAAAGCATCGCGTCAAACCCATGATCTGCTTGACTACCACAAGAAATCTCGTTTTACGAGATGATGACTAACTTTTGAAAAGGAGAGCTCCCTTGGACTGTTCTCCTGCGAGGGAGAAGGATGTAAAGACACCACAGAGAAAGGAGAAGAGCAATGAAGACAAGGTTACTTTCTTATTGGGTTTGTTGGCTTATATTGTTACAAGTAGTCGTCTGTGGGGCCATCGCCGCATCTCCTGCTCCACAAAACATTCCGGTTGGAGCCGCCATCGCTATGAGCGGCCCCTACTCCAATTTGGGGGGGCAGGCAAAAGCCGGATATGAAATTGCCGCTGAGGAGATTAATCGAACCGGAGGCGTATTTGTTAAGGAATATGGGAAGAAGATACCGCTGGAGATTATCATCCAGGATACGGAATCTGTTCCGATGAAAGCAGTGAGCAGTATGGAATGGCTGTACACGTCGAAGAAGGTGGTTGCCTATATAGGAGAAGGCAATATGGTGAATGGTCAAGCAGTTGCAGAGAAGAATAAAATACCCTCTCTCGCAATTGCGGCTCCTCACCAAACACCTCACGATAGAGGTTTGAGGTACTGGTTTTCGCCGTTCTGCAAGTCACCCGATACCGCTAAGGCCATCTTAGATGTTTTAGACACCGTCCCTGCAGAAAAAAGACTCAAGACAGTTGCCAGCTTTGAAGAGCAATCCGATTGGGGCATAGAACAGGCAGAGGCCCTCAAGAAAGAAGCCCTTAAACGAGACTACAAGGTTGTGGTTATTGAGAAGTACCCTCGAATGACGAAGGATTTCAGTCCCCTGATCATGGCAGCGAAGAACGCTGGTGCTGAAGCAGTGTTCATCGCCCCCATCGCTCCAGACGGGATGACCATGATGAGGCAGATGAAAGAACTCGATTATGATCCCAAGGCAGTTGTTGTTATCCGAGGCGCTGAGGATCTGTCCTGGGGAAAAGCACTCGGTCCGGTAGGGGATTACGTGATTCTGGCGGGTATGTGCTGGCATCACCGTGTCAATTATCCTGGTGTGGATAAGTTGAATGCTGCCTTTCAGTCTAAGTTCGGGAGACCTGCCGACATACTGACTGGTTCTGCTTACGCCTCGATCCAGATTTTGGCTGCGGCTATTGAAAAGGCGGGTACTCTCGACACGACTAAAATCAGGGATGCCATAGCTGCCACGGACATGATGACAGTCATGGGTAAGATAAAGTTTCGGCCTAATGGTACTCTCATTGATCCCTGTCCTGCGGTCGTTCAGTGGCTGGCCGCGGAACGAAGGTTAGTGTGGCCCAAAGAATTCAGAGAGACCCCCTTTGTCTATCCTATTCCGCCGTGGAAAGATAGATAAGAGTAATGGCTGGTGAGAGAGAATTGTCGTGAAGCCTCATATGGAAGTCACCAGGGAGGAGAAAC
>Ga0335084_10004543_pt1 | contig 13676 bp, 14 predicted proteins | sample Lox_Sample_44_FD_206721 | JGI IMG/M metagenome (GOLD analysis project Ga0335084, IMG submission 206721) | Soil microbial communities from Loxahatchee National Wildlife Refuge, Florida, United States - Lox_Sample_4.4 | ecosystem: Environmental > Terrestrial > Soil > Wetlands | place: USA... | reverse complement strand
AGTCGTCGGGCGTCGCTACGGGAGGCGGGTGAGACGGTCGCGCGGTGCGGGCGGCGTCGCTGCCGGTGTGGGTTTCGGCGTGCCGCGGCGCGGGTGGTCGAAGCGGACGGCGGGGATGGACGTGACCGCGCGACGGCGCTCGGTGCCGGCGGCCTGGAGCGGGAGGCGCGGGACGGCCACCGCAGGGGTTTCGCCGCGGAGGGAGCGATAGAGGGCGCACGCGGCGGGCGACTCGCGGAACCAGTTCGCCATGCGATGGAAGCCCTGGGCGAAGTCGAGCGTGGCGCGCCAGCCGATCGCGGAGCCGATGCGACGCGGGTCGGCCACCCACACGCTCGTGTCCCAGCTCCGATCGGCCATGCCGCCCCAGACCGGCTCGTCGGCGATGCCGAACTCCCGGCGGGCGACGTCGATCACCTGGCGCAGCGTCGTCTGGACGCCGGAGCCGACGTTGTAGACCGCGCCCGGCTCCTGCGTGCGCCGCGTGGCGGCCAGCACGTAGGCCTCGCAGACGTCGTCGACGTGGACGTAGTCGCGTGCGGTGTCGGGACGGGTGAGCGGCGGGAACGTCCCATCGAGCCCGCGGAGCGCGACCGTCGGCATGAGGCGCATCGGGTCCTCGTACGGTCCGTAGACGGAGTAGAGCCGGAGCGTCGGCATCAGCACGCGGCGGCTCACCGCCGTGTAGCGGCAGAACATCGTCGCCGACGCCTTGGTGACCGCGTAGTGGCTGTTCGGGTCGGCCCACTCGTCCTCGGCGGGCGCATGGTCCTTGAACCCGTACTCCGACGACGAGCCGGTGTTCACGAAGGCCTCGAAGCCGGTGCGCAGCGCCGCCTGCACGAGCGCGATCGTGCCCAGGAGGTTCGTCTGCACGATCCGGTCGACGTCGGTCTGCCAGGAATAGGCGCCGTGCGCCGCCAGGTGGAAGATCCAATCCGGGCGCACGCGCCGGAGCACGCGGGTGAGCGCGCTCTCGTCGGCGAGCGCCACCTCGTGGACGTGGATGTCGCGGCGGATCTCGTCCAGGCGCCAGCGGGTGTAGCCGCGCTGCACGAGCAGGTGGACGTCGTGCCCGTCGTGCAGCAGCCGGCGCGCCAGGTTGGCGCCGACGAAGCCGGTCCCGCCGGTGAGGACGACCTTCTTCACACGAAGCTCCGGTAGTCGAAGGTGTCGAGGTACTGCCAGGCCCGCGCCCGCACCTGATCGCGCTCGGCCGGGTTCAGCTCGAGCGCGGTCGCCTTGTTGGCCTCGGGGGTCGCCTTGCGGATCGTCCCCCAGGGGTAGACTTCCTTGAGCGGCTCGCCGTTCCACGACGGGGTCGCGAGCGAGCCGCCCTTCTCGATGCCGAGCGCGTCGCACACCGGCGTGAGCGCCTTGGTCGAATTCGCCATCACGTCCTCGGCGCGCACGATGTGGAGCCGACCGGGGAACTGCTCGCGGCCGAGCAGCGCGTGGTACTGGTTGATCGTCCAGCCGAGAAGGTACGTCTCGAGCCCGAGCGGGACCGGGCGCTTCTTGGTGTCGGCGTACGCCGACCAGGGGTTCCGCACCACGTGCAGGACGTGGGCGTTCGGCAGGTCGGTGAGGATCTTCGCGTAGTCGACGGTGATGATCGGGCTGTACCCGACCCACACCTTCTCGCGCCCCGAGCGCCGGTAGTCCTTCCAGGCCTCGAACGTCGCCTGGAAGAAGGCCGCCACGTTGTTGCCGCGCGACCGTCCGGTGCGCGCGATGTGCGCCTCGTAGAGCTTGGCGCGCTCGTCGTCGGAGAAGTCGAACGGCATGTGGCGGAACTTGCTGACGTGCGGCGTGCGCGCCCGCACCTTGCCCTCCTCGTCGATGATGGCGCGGTAGTCCTCCAGCGGCGTCGCGTCGAGCGCGAACACCGGCCAGCGGTACTTCACCGGAAACATCGACGACAGATGGTCGACGACCAGCCGCGTTCCGGGCTGGGACTCGAACGGGTACACGAACAGCTCCGGATGCCCGTCGAGGAAACGGTGGGTGGTGTTCCCCCCGTTTTCGTACATGGCTCCGATCATCAGCAGGCGAAAGTCGCTCGGCATTGGTCTCACGTCTCCCCGATTGCGAATCCGTAGAACAGGGCCCGGTCGCGGGCGGCATCGCGGCGTCGGCCGGCCGCGAACGGCAGACCGGCGGTGAAGCCCGCGGGCAGGCAGGTGACGGCGAAGATCTGATTCCCGGCGGGCCAGGTGAGGCTGCCCAGGACGCGGCCTGACGCGACGTCGACGGCGTGCACGCCGCAGATCGCCGTCGCGACGTCGAGCCCGGGCGCGTACTGCGTGAAGCGCGGCAGCACCCGCGACGTGCCGACGAACGCGACCTCGCCCTGGAAGTCGAGGCCACGCGTCCACCCCGGCAGCTTCGCGACCACCGTCAGGTGCCCGTCCTCGACCACGCCCAGCTCGCCGTAGCCGCTGTTGTCGACCCAGAGCCGCCCCTTCCGGAGCCGCGCCGAGTGCGGCCGCGTGAGCCCGCGCACCACCGGCTCGCGGGTCCTGCCGGAGAAGATCACGCCGCGGCGATCGACCGGGAACTCCGGGTCGCCGGGACGGAACCGCCCGCGGCGCTCGGTCGAGGCGGAGAAGAACGAGTGCGCCACGTCGCGGCCGGCGGCGATCGAGTTGAGCTGGAGGTAGTTGCGGTCGAACGCCGGGCCGCGCGCGCCGTCGATGGCCCGCGGCCACCACACCCGCGTGAAGCTGCCGTGGTCGTCGAGCCGGACGACGGCGTTCTGGCCGACCGCGTTGGCGTGGAGTCGCCCGCCGATCATCGCCAGGTCGTGCAGGTAGAGCCCGCCCGGAAGGAACCGCGTGCGCACCGGCAGCAGCGGCCGATCGGCCGTGCCCACCTTGTGCCCGTTGGCGGGCGGGACCACGGGCGCGAGGTCGTAGACCTGGTTCGGGTTCCGCGTCGACGCCACGTGCAAGAGGCCGCGCGCCGCATCGAACGCGATGCCGCTCGGGTGCGGGAGCCGGAGGTACGTCACCTCGGGGCCCCGACGGGTGGCGCGCAGGGCGAGGACCAGGTGCTCGTACTCGCGCGTCACGAGCAGCGTGACGCCGGTCGCGGCGAGTGTCTCCCACCAGCGCCCGCGGGTGCGCGACGCTGTGAGCCCGTCCTCGATCGTGCCCGCCTCGTGCCAGTGCGCGGCGACCGCGGCCGGATCGCGCCAGGCGGCGTCGTGGCGGGCGCGGAGCGCGTCGACGCGGCTGCGCGCCGTCACGACGGCTCCACCCGCGCCATCTGCCAGGCGCCCCAGTACATGCGCGCCGCCGAGCGCAGGCTGGTGGTGGACGTGCCGCCGTGGCGGCGGTGCGAGAAGATCGGCACCTCCAGCATCGGGTAGCCGGCGCGGCGACAGATCCAGTTGAACTCGGCGTCGATGAGGTCGTCGTCGCGCGTGAGACGGAGCAGCTGATCGCAGCTCCGCGGGAAGACCTTGGGGGTGCCGTTCACGTCCCAGCTCGACAGGTCGAAGAGCGCGCGGCACTCGAGGTTGTAGAGCAGCGATCCCAGGCGCCGCGTCCAGCGCTCGCGGATCTTCCGGTTGGCCTTCACGACGGTGCCCGGATGCACGGTCGCGTACAGCACGAGCAGCGTCAGCTCCTCGGGCGTCGTGCGCGCCGAGTTCGTGTAGCAGAGCAGGTCGCCGCGCGCGGCCTCGAGGCCGGTGCGCACGGCCCGTCCCCAGCCGCCGGGGGCGCTCTCGACGACCCGCACCTCCGGATGCGCCGCCGCCAACGCCTGGCACACCGCGACGGAATCGTCGCGGCAGCCGTTCGGCACCAGGACGACCTCGAAGGGATGGCCGATCCGCGCGAGCGCGCGCAGGTGCTCCTCCACGATTTCCCGGATGTGGTCGCCCTGGTTGTGCACCGGCAGCACCACCGACACGAGCGCGTCCCTCATCACCCGAGCGCACCGAGCGCGGTCCGCACGAGCGCCGCGCGCGACACGCCGTGCGCGTCGTAGAGGAAGCGCTGGCCGCCGCACACGCCGTCGGGCGCGCGCTGCACGCCGCAGCGGACGACGCGGCAGCCGAGCCCGCGCTCCGCCGCCACTTCCGCGACCAGCGAGCCGAGCCCGCCGTTCACGTAGTGCGCCTCGACGCTGAGCGCGACCGGCACGCCGGCGAGCGCGTCGGCCAGGTCGGCGACCGGCGCCGGCTGCACGCTCGCGACGATCCACACCGCCGCCGACACCCCCTGCTCTTCCAGGAGCTGCGCCGCGGCCGCGGCCTCCACCGCGACGCCGCCCATCGCGATCAGCGCCAGGTCGCGGCCCTGGCGGACGCACTGCGCGCGTCCCATCTCGAAGCGCCCCTCGAGGCCGGGGATCGCGTTCTCGTCCTTGCCGAGCCGGAGATAGGCCGGGCCGGGAACGTCGGAGAGCGCGCGCACGACCTGGGCGCACTGCTGATGGTCGGCCGGCGCCACCACCGTCATGCCCGGCTGGATCCGCATGACGCCGACGTCCTCCAGCCCGTGGTGGGTCGTGCCCTGCGGCCCGTAGTCGAAGCCGCCGCCGATGCCGACGACCCGCACCGGCAGGTGGTGCAGCACCGGCCCGTTGCGGATGAACTCGTACGGCCGGAGCGACGCAAAGGTGGCGATGGAGTAGACGAACGGCGTGTAGCCGGCTTCGGCCAGCCCGGTCGCGACGCCGACCATGTTCTGCTCGGCGACGCCGACGTTGAAGAAGCGGTCCGGGAACCTGTCCGCGAACGGCTCGAGGGCCATGTAGCCCAGGTCGCCGGTCAGCAGCAGGATGCGCGGGTCGCCCGCCGCCAGCTCGGTCAGCGTCTGGACGAATGCGCGACGCACGACGTCTCCGTCTCCGGGCCGGCTTCGACCTCCGCCATCGCCTGGCGGTACTCGTCCTCCGACATCGGCCAGTAGTGCCACTTGATCTGGCGTTCCATGTACGACACGCCCTTGCCGAAGGTGGTCCGGGCGACCAGCACGTGCGGCGGGCCGGTCGTGTCGAGGCTGGTCATGGTGCGACGGAGCCCGGGCACGTCGTGCCCGTCGACCTCGTGGACGTCCCAGCCGAAGGCCCGCCAGCGCGCCGCCATCGGCGAGAGCGACAGCACGTCGTCGGTGTAGCCGAGCGCCTGCTGCCCGTTCAGGTCGACGATCGCCGTCAGATTCCCGAGCCGGTGGTGGGCCGCGAACATCACGGCCTCCCAGAGCGACCCCTCGTTGCACTCGGCGTCGCTCACCAGCACGAAGACCCGCCGGTCGGCGTGCTGGAGGCGGGCCGCGAGGGCGGCGCCGGCCCCGATCGACAGCCCCTGGCCGAGCGAGCCGGTCGAGAAGTCGATACCGGGCAGCGTGTGCTCCGGGTGGACGCCGAGCCGGCTGCCGTCGGCGCAGTAGGTGTCGAGGTCGGCGGCCGTGAGCCACCCGCGGAGCGCCAGCGCCCCGTAGACGGCCAGCACCGCATGCCCCTTCGACAGCACGAAGCGGTCGCGCTCGGGTGCGCCCGGCCTGGCGATCCGCAGCACGCCGCCGTAGAGCGCCGCCACGATGTCGGCGACCGAGAGCGACGACCCGATGTGCCCGACGTTCGCCCGCTTGGACTGCTCGAGCACGATGCGACGGATCGCGCGACCGGTGACCCGGGCGATCTCGTCCGAGGACGGTGATTCACCGGCCAGCGCCGGTCCTGACTGCCGCATCATGCGTCGACCTGGATGGCCCTCATGCTGGCGCCAACGCACCGAGTGCAGGCGCGCGTGGCGGGCGTTGAGAAGTACGCTGTGCCCCTCCGGGCTGTCAACGGCCACCGCCTGAGCGACGCCCGCAGCGCTCGCCGCGGCACCCGCTTGCACCCCCCATCCCCCCCGTCTATCTCCTCGCCATGGCCACGCTCGACCCACGTCATCGCAGCCGGACGCTCTACGAGGGCCGCGATCGCGCCGCGGCCCGCTCGTACCTGAAGGCGATTGGCCTGACCGACGCCGACATCGCCAAGCCGATCGTCGGGATCGCGAACACCTGGATCGGGACGATGCCATGCAACTTCACCCTGCGGGCGCTGGCGCAGGACGTGGCGCGCGGCATCCGCGAGGCCGGCGGCACGCCCATGGAGTTCAACACCATCGCGATCAGCGACGGGATCACCATGGGCACCGAGGGCATGAAGACGTCGCTGGTCAGCCGCGAAGTCATTGCCGACTCGATCGAGCTGGTCGGCCGCGGCCACTACTTCGACGCGATCGTGGCGCTGGTCGGCTGCGACAAGACCATCCCCGGGGCCGCGATGGCGCTGCTCCGGCTCGACGTCCCCGGCTGCATCCTCTACGGCGGCTCGATCCAGCCCGGCCGCTTCCAGGGCCGCGACGTCACGGTGCTCAACCTCTTCGAGGCGATCGGCGCCAACGCCGCCGGCAAGATGAGCGACGCCGACCTGCTCGACATGGAGAACCACGCCTGCCCGTCGGCCGGCGCCTGCGGCGGGCAGTTCACCGCCAACACCATGGCGATGGCGCTCGAGTTCCTGGGGCTCTCGCCGATGGGCTCGGCCAGCGTCGCGGCCACCGATCCCCGGAAGGCGGAGGTCGGGGCGGAGGTCGGACGGCTGGCGCTCGACATGCTCCGGCGCGGCCTCACCCCACGCGAGATCGCGACCCGCGCCGCGTTCGACAACGCGATCGCGGGCGTCGCCGCGAGCGGCGGCTCCACCAACGCCGTCCTCCATCTCCTCGCGATCGCGCGTGAAGCCGGCGTCTCGCTCGCGATCGACGACTTCGACGCGATCAGCAAGCGCACCCCGCTGTGGGCCGACCTCCAGCCGGGCGGGCGCTTCACCGCCGTCGACCTGGGAAAGGCGGGCGGCACCGCGATCGTCGCGAAGCGTCTGGTGGCCGCGGGCCTGGTCGACGGCAGCGCGCTCACCCCGACCGGCCAGACGTTCGCCCAGGCCGCGGCCGCCGCCACCGAGACGCCGGGGCAGGAGGTCGTGCTCCCGCAGGACCGCCCGCTCAAGACCACCGGCGGGCTCGTCATCCTCCACGGCAGCCTCGCCCCCGACGGCTGCGTCATCAAGATGGCGGGGCACGAGCGCAAGCAGCACCGCGGGCCGGCGCGCGTCTTCGAGCGCGAGGAGGACGCGATGGCGGCGGTGCAGCGCGGCGCCATCAAGCCGGGCGACGTGGTCGTGATCCGTTACGAGGGACCGCGGGGCGGCCCCGGCATGCGCGAGATGCTCGGCGTCACGGCCGCCATCGTGGGCGCCGGCCTCGGCGAGAGCGTGGCGCTCCTCACCGACGGCCGCTTCAGCGGCGCCACGCGCGGGCTCATGGCCGGGCACGTCGCACCCGAGGCGCAGGTGGGCGGCCCGATCGCCGCCGTCGAAGAGGGGGACACCATCGCCTTCGACGTCGACGCCCGCCGGCTCGACCTCGAGGTGCCCGAATCGGTGATGCGCGAGCGCCTGTCCCGCTGGCGCCCCAGGCCGCCGCGCTACACCACCGGGGTGATGGCGAAGTACGCGGCGCTGGTGTCGTCGGCCGCGGAGGGTGCGGTCACCGGACCGCGCTGACGCCCCCCGATGGGCGGCGGACTCGTCGGGCTGCTGCTGACCCTGGTGCTGGTGGCGGCCGTCGCGAGCGTCGGGCGCCGGCGGTGGCACCGGCACGCGCTCCGTCGCGCCGCCGGCCGCCGCCCCGGATCGTCGCCGGAGCGGGCGATCGCGATCCGCTCCTGGAACGAGCTCGACGACCACCTGGGCAAGCGGTGGTGCGCGTGCGGCGGCTACCTCGAGCGCGCCGGCGAGGGGACGCGCGAGTCGGGCGGGCACCGCTACCGGATCGCGCGACTGCGCTGCCAGGAGTGCGACGCGCTCGACGAGGTGTACTTCGACACCACGGAGGTGCTGCACTGACGGGCGCGCTGCGCATCGCCGACGGCTGGGATCCCGGCGCCGACGTCTCGCTGCATCACGGCGACACGCTGGCGCTGCTGCGGGGCATGCCGGCGGAGGCGGCGCAGCTCGTGGTCACGTCGCCGCCCTACAACATCGACAAGCCCTACGAGCGCGGCGCGGCGCTCACGCTCGAGGGATACGTCGCGGCGCAGGACGCCGTGATCGCCGAGTGCGTCCGCGTGCTCCGGCCCGGCGGCAGCCTCTGCTGGCAGGTCGGCAATCACGTCCGCGACGAGGGCATCGTGCCGCTCGACGTGCTGCTCTGGCCCTGCTTCGCCCGGCACGCGGCGCTGACGCTCCGCAACCGCATCGTGTGGCACTTCGAGCACGGCCTGCACTGCCGCCGGCGCTTCTCGGGACGCTACGAGGTCATCCTGTGGTTCACGAAGGGGGACGACTACGCGTTCGACCTGGATCCGGTCCGCGTGCCGCAGAAGTATCCCGGCAAGCGCGCGTGGAAGGGGAAGCGCGTCGGCGAGTACACCGGCCATCCCCTCGGCAAGAATCCGGGCGACGTCTGGATCTTTCCCAACGTGAAGGCCAACCACGTCGAGAAGACCACGCACCCGTGTCAGTTCCCGGTCGAGCTGGTCGAGCGCTTCGTGCTCGCCGTGACGAAGCCCGGCGACCTGGTCGTCGATCCGTATCTCGGCGTCGGGACGACGGCGTGCGCGGCCGTGCTGCACGGCCGGCGTGCCGCCGGCGCCGACGTGGTCGCGGAGTACCTGGCGATCGCGCGCCGGCGATTGACGCTCGCGGCGCGCGGCGAGCTTCGTACCCGGCCGCGGACGCGCGCGGTGCCGGCGCCGCGGCCGACGTCGCCGCTCGCGCGGCGGGACGAGACGGTGCCGCGCCGGACGCACGCGCCCCGCCGGAGGGTCCCTACGCAGGGCCTCCGGATCGCCGTCGACGACGACGGCGGGGCGCGCGACGACCGACGCTGACTGCTACGAACGCGCGATCAGTCGACGAAGGCGCCGGAGGGCGAGCACGCCGGGAACGTCGGCTGCGCCGCCTTGCAGGCGACCTTCGACGCGTGGAAGGTCGACACGCACGCCTTCTTGCAGCTCTTCTTCTCGGCGCCCTTGAGCGGCTTGCACACGGAGAGGCAGCTCTTCTTCGTCGCCACGAACTGCTGGTTGCACTGCTTCGGACACTTCGGCTTGGCGATCGCCACGCCCGCGACCAGCGATCCCGCCAGCGCCAGCGCTCCGATCACGACCAGACTCTTGCGCATCACCCGCATCCCGATCCCCCTTGACCTAACGGGCCGTCCATCGGCCGGTATCTACCGTTCTTCGGCAGAATCGGCCTGAGAGTCAAACGGAACTAGCCCGCCAGCAGGCCCCGCGCGATCACCTTCAGCTCGAGGATGGGCTTCACCCCCTCGAAGATCGGCAGGACCTGCGCGTCGACCACGTGCCGGGAGATGGCGAACTCCTCCGCATACCCCCAACCACCGTGGATGAGCTGCCCCTCCTGCGTGACGGCGACCGCGTAGTCCGACGCGAGGAGCTTTGCCATGGCCGGCTCGAGCGAGACGCTCTCGTCCCGGTCCATCGCACGCGCAGCTGAATACGTGAGCTGGCGGCCGGCGGCGATCAGCGTGGCCATTCTCCCCAGCTTGTACTGCGTGAGCTGGAAGTCGCCGATGGGCTTGCCGAACTGCTTGCGCTCGGCGGCATAGGTGGCGGTGGTCTCGAGCGCGGCCTGCGCCAGGCCGGTCGCGCGTCCGCCGGTCTGGAGACGGCCGGCGGCGAAGCCCTGCATCTGGAGGTAGAACCCCTTCCCCTCCCCGTCCGCGCCGCCGATCAGGTTCTCGGCCGGGACGAAGAAGCGATCGAACGCGAGCGTGAACGAGTGCATGCCCCGGTAGCCGGGCGTGGCGTCGGCCTTCCCGTGGAGCGTGCCGCCGCCGGGCTGCTTCATCTCGAACTCGTGGCCGGGGAACGCGTCCTTCGGGACCACGAACATCGACAGCCCCTTCGCGCCCAGCTTCACGTCGGGGTTCGTGCGCGCCAGCAGCGCCAGCACGTTGGCCCGGCCCGCGAACGTGCACCACGCCTTCGCGCCGGAGATGAACCAGCCCGCCGCCCCGCCCTGCTCGCCGCGCTCCGCCCGGCAGCGCACCGACGCGACGTCGGAGCCGGTGTCGGGCTCCGTCACCGAGATGCCGACCATCAGCTCGCCCGCCGCGACCGGCGGCAGCCACTGCTTCTTCTGCGCCTCGGTGCCGCCCTTGATGAGCGCCTTGGTGAGGATCTCGGGCCGCGTGATGAGGCTGCCTGCCGCCGCCAGCGACGCGGTCGAGAGCTCCTCCGTGATGACGATCATCACGAGGTTCCCCATCCCCTGCCCGCCGTACTCCTCCGGCACCGACATGCCGAAGTAGCCGAGCTCCGCCATCGCCCGCAGGATCGACTCCGGCACGAGGTCGTCGTGACGGTGGATCTTCTCCGCGATCGGGACGACTTCCTTCCGGGCGAATTGGCGTGCCGAGTCGCGCGCCATCTCCGCCATGTCGCCGTCGATGTAGCCGTTGTTCGCGCCGCGGGTGCGGATCACCTCCTGGCCGATCTGGCGGAAGCGGGACTCGTGCTGGGCGGCCCGCACGGCGGCCTGCACCGCCGACGCCCCGAGCGTCTTCGCGAGCACGTCGTCGCCGATGCCGAAGTCGTCGCGGTGGGCCTCGATGGCGGCGCGGAGTCGGCTCGCGACTTCGCCGGCGTAGGCGTCGGCCATGAGCGTGCCGGTCGCATCCGTGGCGCCGGCGGCGCGACGCTCGGCCGCGTAGGCCGCGAGCGCCTCGGCGGCGGCGACCTCGGTGGCGGCGTAGGCCAGGCGCTCGGCGTGGACCTGGTGCTCGTCGATGCCCTTGCCACCGCCGGTGAGCCGACGGCCGGCCGCGAGCGCGGCGTCGATCGCGGCCCGAGCCGCGGGGAGGATCACGGTGGTTTCTTCGGCCATGCGGGCATCTAGCATCGCCGCCCGCGATGAGGCCAGAGGTCCGCATCCGCCCTGGTGCAGTCGATTGACCGCGAAGCGGGAAATGTCGTAGCTCCTGCCGGCTGCACTTCAGCCCAGGGGGAATTCGACGATGGAAATTCGCAGCGTCGGCGTGCTCGGCGCCGGACAGATGGGCCTCGGCATCGCGCAGGCGTGCGCCCGCGCCGGCTACGACACGATCATGGCCAAGGCCACCCCCGGCGGGCTGGACGCGCAGCGGGGCAAGGTCGAGAAGCAGCTCCAGAAGGACGTCGAGCGCGGGAAGCTCACCGCGGCCGACCACGGCGCGCTGATGGAGCGCCTGCGCTGGTCGACGCACCTGCACGAGCTCGCGAACGTCGACCTGGTGATCGAGTCGATCGTCGAGGAGTCGCCCGTGAAGCGCGACTTCTTCGGGCGCCTCGACGAGATCGTGAAGAGCGAGGCGATCTTCGCGACCAACACCTCCACGCTGACGGTCGGCGACCTGGCCTCCTCCACCCAGCGGCCGGATCGGTTCGTCGGGCTGCACTTCTTCAACCCGGTGCACGCGATGAAGCTGGTCGAGGTCGCGCCCGGGCTCCGCACGTCGAAGGACACGGTCGACACCTGCGTCGCGTTCGCCAGGAAGCTCGGCAAGGCGCCGGTCGTCGTCGCCGACTCCACCGGCTACATCGTGAACCGGCTGCTGGTGCCCTACATGGTCGACGCGATCACGTGCCTCGAGCGCGGCCTCGGCGGGATCGGCGACATCGACGCGGCGATGATGAACGGCGCCAACCATCCCATGGGGCCGCTCGCCCTCGCCGACTTCATCGGGCTCGACATCGTCTTCCACATGGCCTCGCTCCTCCAGGAGGAATACAAGGAGGCGCGCTTCGCGCCGCCGCCGCTGCTGCGCCGGATGGTGCTGGCGGGCTTCCTCGGCCGGAAGACCGGCACCGGGTTCTACGTGTACAAGGAGAACCCGCCGACGCCGAACGACGCGCTCGTCCGCGGCGGACGGTAGCATGGTCGGCGGGAGCTGCCTCTGCGGCGCCGTCCGCTACGAGGTGACCGGCCCGCTCGGCGCGATCCACCACTGCCACTGCGCGATGTGCCGGAAGGCGCACGGCGCGGCGTTCTCGTCGTTCGCGCGCGCGGCGGCGAGCGACGTGCGCCTCGTCGCCGGGGCGGAGACACTGCGGTCGTACCGCTCGTCACCGCCGGTCGAGCGGCGATTCTGCGGCGAGTGCGGATCGAACCTCTTCTTCCGTCACGACGCGGTTGCCGACGCGACGTGGGTCGCCGCCGGCTCGATCGACGGCGACCCGGGCGTCCGCCCGGAGAGCCACATCTTCGTCACGTCGAAGGCGCCGTGGCACGAGATCACCGACGCCCTCCCTCAGTACGAGGCCTACCCTCCGGACGCCTGACGGACCTCTATTCGGCCTCTTCGGGCGAGAAGAACACGGCACCCCACAATCCGCCGATGATCGCGAACGAGGCCGCGACGTTCACCACGCCGGCGACGAACGAGACCGTCGAGTCGAGATCGCTCTGCGTGAGGCAGGCCAGCGCGCCGAACAGTGCACCCAGGACGGCCCCCTGGCCGATCCGGCGCCAGTTGAGCTGCGGGGGTGAGTCGGCGGTGGGGACGAAGGCCACCTCCTCGACGTAGGTCGTCTGCACGACGACCGCCTCGAATCTCGTCATCGCTCCTCCTTGCGGGCGCAGGCAGCGCCCCGTCACGGTCGAGATGCAGGCAACGTGCCGGCGCCGATCTTCCGATGCGCGGGCCGGGGTTCTCAGGGATGAGACGCCGCCCGATCCGCCGTTCTCATGCCACACGTCCTTGACCGATCTCGACGCGGGGTGTTAGCTCCTCGCGCCTTCGGAGGGGCACCCCGCGCATGCGATTCTACGAGTACGAGGCCAAGGCACTGTTCGCGCGACACGGGACGCCGCTGCTCAAGGGACGCGTCGCCCGCACCCCAGCCGAGGCGAAGCAGATCGCGGCCGAGATCGCCGGCCCCGTCGTCCTCAAGTCCCAGGTCCTGACCGGGGGCCGCATGAAGGCCGGCGGCGTCAAGTTCGCCGACGACCCGGCCGGCGCCGAAAAGGCCGCCGAGGCGATCCTCAAGCTCACGATCAACGGCCAGCAGCCGCGCGGCGTGCTCGTCGAGCAGAAGGCGCCGATCGCCAAGGAGTACTTCGTCGCCGTCACGTGGGACGGCCGGAAGAAGTGCCCGGTGCTGATCTTCAGCGACATGGGCGGGATCGACATCGAGGAGGTGGCACTCAAGCACCCCGAGCACGTGGCCCAGGTGCACCTCTCCACGCTGCTGCCCTTCAGCCCCTACAAGGCGAAGGAGGCCATCGCCGGCACCGGCGTCAGCGGCGACGACCTGAACAGGATCATCCCGATCGTGTCGACGCTGGTCGAGATCTTCCTGCGCTACGACCTGACGCTCGCCGAGATCAACCCGCTCGGCAAGACCGCGGACGGCAAGTTCCTCGTGCTCGACGGCCACGTCGACCTCGAAGGCGACGCGCGCGACAAGCACGCCAAGGTCGTCGAGGAGCTCGGCATCGGCAAGGAGGAGACCCGCGAGGCGCGCCCGCCGACCGCGTTCGAGATCAAGGGCGCGCAGGTCGACGCGTCGGACCACCGCGGCGTCGCCGGCAACGTGAAGGAGTTCGACGGCGACCTGGGCCTCGTGATCGGCGCCGGCGGCGGCTCGCTCACGCTCTTC
>Ga0335084_10004541_pt1 | contig 13678 bp, 9 predicted proteins | sample Lox_Sample_44_FD_206721 | JGI IMG/M metagenome (GOLD analysis project Ga0335084, IMG submission 206721) | Soil microbial communities from Loxahatchee National Wildlife Refuge, Florida, United States - Lox_Sample_4.4 | ecosystem: Environmental > Terrestrial > Soil > Wetlands | place: USA: Florida... | reverse complement strand
TGGCCTGACGCGTGTGCGCGCGAATTCCGCTTCGTCGTGCCCGAGCCGCTCGAGTTCTACGGCGATGCGCTGTCGCAGGAAGCGTTCGCCCGCGCCGTAACCGAATTGGAGGCACTCGGCGGCCGCCGCTCCAGCATCGACTTTTCGCCGTTTGCGCAAGCGGCCGCGCTGCTCTACGAAGGCCCCTGGGTCGCCGAGCGCATGGCCGCCATCCGCACGTTCTTCGAGCAGCATGCAGCCGACATCCATCCGGTCGTAAGGCAGGTCATCGGCGGGGCCGCCAAATATTCCGCCGCAGATCTGTTTCAAGCCACGACGCGTCTGCATGCACTGCGCAAGACGGCTGCGCGCACCTGGGATGACGCGGATGTCATGGTGGTGCCGACGACGCCCACGACCTACACCATCGAAGCCGTGCTCGCCGAGCCGTTCGATACCAATCGACGGTTGGGCCTCTATACCAACTTCGTGAACCTGCTCGACTTCGCAGCCGTTGCAGTGCCCGCGTCGATGCGCTCCGACGGCCTCCCGTTTGGCATCACGCTGATCGGTCCCGCCGGCAGCGACCGCATGCTGGTGGACCTGGCGCAGCGCTTTCACCAGCGCAGCGGACTCTCGCTCGGTGCCACTGGAGAAAAATTACCCGTGCCGGTAGACATTGCATCAAGCGCCGGAGTAGTAAAAGTGGCGGTGGTCGGTGCGCACTTGAGCGGCTTGCCGCTCAATCACGAGCTGACCCAGCGCGGCGCGCGCCTGGAGCGCGCAACCCGCACCGCGCCGCGTTATCGGCTGTTCGCGCTGCCAGGCACTACGCCGCCCAAGCCTGGCATGGTACGCGTCGCTTCCGGCGCTGGCCACGCGATCGAGCTGGAAGTGTGGACGTTGCCGACGAGCACATTCGGCTCATTCGTCGCTGGCATCCCGTCGCCGCTCGGCATCGGGCGCGTGGAGCTGGAAGATGGAGAGTGGGTGCAGGGCTTCGTCTGCGAGAGCTGGGCCCTCACCGATGCGCAGGAAGTTTCGCACTTTGGCGGCTGGCGTGCATATCTGGCGAGCGTCAAGCGACCCTGATTCTGCTTTTCCCCTTCACTCTTCACTCGATTTAAATGATCCTCGAATCCGCCATTCTGAAAGTACGCCCCGGTTTGTCAGCACAATTCGAGGTCGCTTTCGCGCAAGCGTCTTCGATCATTGCCGGCAGCGGCGGCTACATCGCGCACGAGCTGCACCGCTGTCTGGAGGTGCAGGATCAATATCTGCTGCTGGTGTGGTGGCAGCGGCTCGAAGACCATACTGTGGGCTTCCGCGGCTCACCGCAGTACCAAGAGTGGCGGCGTCTGCTGCATCACTTCTACGACCCGTTTCCCAACGTGGAGCATTACACCCGGATTTACGTGGGGGCGCCGCAAAATTCTGCGGGTGGGCCGCCAGTCTACCGCAGCTGAGTCTCTGTATGTTTTTCTCTGTGTCCCCCCGTGTCCTCTGTGCCTCTGTGTTGGGTGTAAGGGGGTTCAGGGAGGAGAAGCCAGGAGCGAGCCTGCCATGCAGCGGACATTGATAACGATCGGAATAGTGCTGCTGGTGATCGGCCTGCTCTGGCCCTGGCTCGGCAAGCTGCCGCTCGGACGCCTGCCCGGCGACATCCGCATCGAGAAAGACGGCTTCGTGTTCTACTTCCCGATCGTGACGGGAATCGTTATCTCTGTCGTGATCAGTCTCGTGTTGTGGCTGCTTAGGAAGTGACGGTACGGCGTGAAGAGGTGAACAGGTGAAAAGGTGAACAGGAGAAGTCGTCTAAATTATCCCGCCGCTCTCACTGGCTCACCTCTTCACTTCTTCACCTCTTCACGTTCCTCACGCGCTTCTCGCCCGCTGCCCGCTCGACTGCGATGCCAGCAAGTCGGTGCACTCCTCCGGCGCCAGCGGCCGGCTGAACAAGAAGCCCTGCACCTCGTCGCAACCGTGATCTTCCAGGAACTTGAGCTGCTCTGCCGTTTCCACGCCCTCGGCGATGGTGCGCAGCTCCAGATTGTGCGTGAGCGCGATGATGGCGCTGGTGATGGCCGCGTCATCCTTGTCGGTGGTGATGTCGCGCACGAAAGACTGATCGATCTTGAGCAGATCGATCGGGAAGCGCTTCAGGTACGAGAGGCTCGAGTAACCAGTGCCGAAGTCGTCGATCGCCAGCTCGAGCCCCAGCATTTTGAGTTGCTCGAGTAACCCGGTCGCGCGCTCCACGTCCTGCATGATGATGCTCTCGGTGAGCTCGATCTCGAGATAGCGTGCCTCCAGTCCGCTGGAGCGCAAGGCTTCTAGCACCGTTCCCGGAAAGTCCGGGTTGCGGAACTGTGCGGCGGAGATGTTGACCGCCATGCGTACCGCGGGCAGGCCCTGAGCCTGCCACGCACGGGCCTGTCGGCAGGCCTCGTGCAGCACCCACTTCCCCACCTCGCCGATCAGGTCGGTCTCCTCGGCGAAGCGAATGAATCTTCCGGGCGGGATCAACCCGAATTCGGGATGCTGCCAGCGGATCAGCGCTTCCACGCCGACGATGCGACCGCTGCCCACCTCGTATTGCGGCTGATAGTGCAGCCGCAGCTCGTCGCGCTCGACCGCGCGGCGCAGGCTGCGCTCCAGCGACAGGCGCTCGAGCGCGCGCGTGTTCATGTCCTGCGTGAAGAACTGGTAGTTGTTGCGGCCCGATTCCTTGGCATGGTACATCGCCGCATCGGCATTTTTGAGCAACGACTCCACATCCTGGCCATCGCTCGGATACATGCTGATGCCGATGCTCGGCGTGGTGATCAGCTCATGGCCATCGATCGCATAGGCGCTCGCGACCGCATCGAGCACCTTCTGCGCGCCGCGTGCAATGTCAGCGGGATCGGACACGTCCTGCATCAATATCACGAACTCGTCCCCGCCCTGACGACTCACGGTATCGCTCGCGCGCATGCAGCTGCGCAGGCGCCGCGCCACCTCCTGCAGCAGCTTGTCGCCGACGCTGTGGCCCAGCGAATCGTTGACGTTCTTGAAGCGGTCCAGATCCAGGAACAGCACCGCGACCTGGGAGCGATTGCGCTCGGCGTGCGAGATCGCCTGCGCGATGCGATCGTTGAGCAGCACGCGGTTGGGCAGGTCGGTGAGAAAGTCGTGATGCGCGAGATGGCGCACGCGCTCTTCGCGCTCCTTGCGCTCGGAGACGTCGGAGAAGATCTCGATGTAGTTCACCGGCCGGCCGACCGCATCGCGCACCACGCTCACGGTCAACCATTTCGGATAGATATCGCCGTTGCGCCGCCGGTCCCAGACTTCGCCCTGCCAGTAACCGTGATGCCACACGCGCTGCCAGATCTCCTGATCGCGCTCCTGGCTGCGCACGCCGGGACTCAGACTGTATGGCGTCTGCCCCACCGCATCCTCCGCCGAATAGCCCGTGATGGCGGTGAAGGCAGGGTTCACCTGCAGCACGCGCATTTCGCCGTCGGTGATGACGATCGCCTCGCCGCTGCTTTGGAACACCTCCCCGGCGAGCCGCAGCTGCTCTTCTGCCTGGCGCTTCTCCGTGATGTCGAACAGGAACCCCTGCAGCGCGGCGCCGCCGCCCTCGAGCGAGACGGTGTTGATGATGTTGCGCAACCAGACGGTGCGGCCGTCGGCGGCTTTCATACGGTACTCGAGCTTGGCATTGCCGCCCAGGGGCAGCACGCTTCGCAACTGCCGCTGCACCCAGTCGCAGTCGTCGGGGTGTACGTGATCGTTCCAGAAGCCCGGGTCATACCAGTGCGCGGGCGGATAGCCGAGCAGCTTCACCGCCTGCGGCCCGACATAGGTGAACCGCAGATCTTGCGCATTGGCGGTCCACGGCACCACGTCAGTGCTCTCCACGAGTTGCCGGAAACGCCGCTCACTGCGACGCAACGCCTCTTCCGCCTGCTTGCGCTCGGTGATGTCGAGCATCGTGCCGACCAGACGCACGGCGCGTCCGGATGCGTCGCGCACCACCTCTGCGCGCGCGTGCACATGGCGCACGAGGCCTTCGGGCAGGCGGATCCGATGATCGATCAGAAACGCGCGCCGTCCGGCGAGCGCATCTTCCGTCGCCGCATACAGCCGCGCGAGATCCTCCGCGTACACCAGCTCGAGCCAGCTCGCGTGCGTAAGCTTGAAGCTCGCCGGATCGGTACCGGCGATGCGGTACATCTGCTCGGACCACTGCAGCGCGTCGGTCTCCAGGTCGCGCTCCCAGCTGCCGACGTTCCCGATCTGCTGCGCCATGCGCAGGCTCTCTTCGCGCTGGCGCAGCGCCTGCTCGGCCTCCTTGTGCTCGGACAGATCGCGCATGATGGTGGACAGGTACTCCACCTCCCCACTCTTGGCGCGATGCGCGATGATCAGCTTGGAGACCGGCACCTCTACGCCGTCCGGTCGCAGCAGCGTGGATTCGCCCATCCACACGCCGGTTCGGATCGCGGTTGGAATCGCTATCTGACCAAGCAACGCGAAGTGTTGCGCGGAGTGGAATTGCCCGATATGCCGATGGTGTATATCTTCGTCGGGTGTGATGCCGAACATGCGCCTCGCGGCCGCATTCAGGTACAGGACGTTGCCCTGCAGATCGAACGATGCGATGAAATCGCCCGCCTCGTCGAGGATCGCCAGTGTGCGCCGGCGCTCGCCCTCGGCCTGCAGGCGTTCCAGCTCGGCGCCTGCGCGCGCCGCAAATATATTGAGAATATTCTGGCCGAGCGCCAGCTCGTGCAGCTCCCGGTCGTGCATCACGGCCAGCACGCCCAGCACTTCGCCCGACGCCGCCGTCAGACGCACACCGAGGAAGCTGCGGATATTCAGCTGCGCGACCAGCGGATCGGATGGGAACAGCGCCGACACATTGGGCACATAAAGGAAAGTGGTGCAACCTACCGCTTCGGCGCACAGCGTACCGTCGAGAGCAAATTCGAGGTTATCCAGAATGCGATCCGCCGCACACACCGCGACGCTGCGCGCGCGCTGCGGGCCCGCGCTGCTGATCTCGACCACCATCGCATAGCGCGCACTGAGCGCCATGGTGAGCTCGACCACTAGCGAGCGGAAGAACGATTCACCGACCGAGGCGGAGGTGCCCTTGATCACCGCCTGCAGCGTCTGCTCCGCGTGGCGCCGCTGGGTAACGTCGCGCACGAACACGGAGACACCGCTCACTTCGTTTTCCACGTCGCGGATCGGATTGAACAGCTCGTCGTGGTAACGGACACGCCCGCTCGCGGCACGGAACGCGCTTTCGGTGCGCTGGGGCTCGCCCTCGAGGACGCACTTGAGTACCGCACGCAGCTCCTCAGTGCGCTCCGGCCCGGCCATGGTGAGACCATCCATGCCGATGCGGGCTTCGAGCCCGAGCTCGCTCCGTGCGAACAGCCGGAACGAGTCGTTCATCATGGTGACGCGCAGGTCGCGATCGAGCGCCACGATCATGTCGTCGGTGGTGTTGACCGCCGCCGCGAGCAGCGCCTGACTGCGCCAGAGGGATTGTTCGGCACGGCGCTGCTGCGTCACGTCGATGCTCACGCCGATCACGCGACGGGGTTGCGCCGCGGCGTTGCGTTGAATACGGGCGTACGCTTTTACGTGCCGCACCTCGCCGCCGGGGCGAACGATGCGAAACTCATTGTCGTAGCTGTCACCGGCGGACAGTGCCGCGCGCAACGATTCGATCGCCCCCGGGCGATCGTCCGGATGCAGCGCCTCTTCCCAGCCGCCGATCGCTTTCACCGCGCCCATCCGAAGGCCATAGATCTCGCACATCGCCTCGTCCCACAACAAGGCGTCGTTCTCGACGTCCCAGTCCCAGACGCCGAGATTGGCCGACTGCGTCGCGAGCAGCAGGCGCTCGGACATGAGCTCGAGCTCTTCCTGCGCCGCGCGCCGCTGCGTGACATCCTGCATCAACAGCAGCACGCGCTTTTCACCATGGACGTCGACGAGTTGCGCAGAGACTGCGGCAAAGCCGAGCTCGCCTCCACGGCGCTGGAACGGCCCCTCGCGCTCGCGCACCGTGCCCTTTTCGATCAGCTCGCTGGTCTCGAACGTGCGCGACTGCGGGCCCCATACGCCGATCTCGATCGAGGTCTTGCCGATGCTCTCATCGCGCAGATAACCCATCATGTCGAAGAACGCCTGGTTCGCGTCGATCAGCACGCCTGCGTCCAGCGTGAAGATCGCGGCCGGGATGGGGCTGTTGCGGAAGATGGTCTGGAATTGCTCGCCGCTGCGCTCCATGGAGGTGAGCTGGCGCCTCAACACGATATAAAGCAGTATCGTGAACAGGAGCGCAGTCGCGGTGAAGGCGCTCTTCTTCGCGGCATCGATACGCCAGCCATCCAGGGCGGCGGTGACCGGCACGCTTACGCTCACCGTGAGCGGCAGCGACGGCACACGGGTGTCGGCGTGCAGCCGCTCGATACCATCGGGGCTGCTGGTGCGTACCGTTGCGCTCGCCCCACGGGCCGCGAACGACACCGGCGATGGATCGGCCCCTGCCGCGGCTGCGTCTGCTCGGGGCTCGCGGAACAGGAGCTTGCCATCCATGCGCACGAGCGAGAAGACGATACCGGGACTGAGGTCGAGCTGAATCAACGCCCGGTGCAATCGCGCCGTGTCGATCGTGGCCACCAGCGCACCCGCGAACACGCCGTCCGGTCGAAAGATCGCCGTTGCTATCGGAATGAGTGCGGCGTCGCCCGCGTGCCGCGGCAGTCCTATCTGGATCGCGCTGGCGCGGTCCTCACGCAGCGCGCGGAAGAAATCGGCGTCGCCGATCTCACCGAGCACACCGCGGGCATTGCGGGTCGATGCGATATTACGGCCCAAATGGTCATAGGCCTCGATCGCATACAGCTCGGGGTTGGGCAACGTATTCTCGGACAGTGTACCCTTGAGCTGCCGCAGCTCCTCGCCCGCGCGCACCGTCGAACGATGCGACAGATTGCGGATCTGGACCAGCAACTCGTAGGCCGAATCCACCGAATAGCCGACACGCTCGCTCAAGATACGGGCGAGGTTGAGTGCATCGCGACCCGCGTGTGCGAGCGTCTGCTGATAACTGCGCCAGATGGACCAGGCCGTCGCACTGAGCAGTGCGAATATGACGAGTGCAAACAATGCGCTCAAGCCGATCGATAAGATCGAGCGCCTGCTGGCGGGTCCCCTGCGCTGCCTGCTATTCTGGTTCATCGACCCACGACGAGAATGCGTGTGAGTTAATCAGGCTTGCTATCGGTCCAGCCCAAAAGCAGGAACTGCGCCGGACTGTAAGATCGACCGCGGCTGCCGATCGGGTCGGCAAAAGGCGACATTTGAGCGCGACCGCAAAACAAAAGCAAGAGGCAAATGACAGGACGATTGCAATCAGGAAGCGCAACGGGTTCGACGCCCATCGCAAAACGCCGCGCACGCACGCCGGTGCGGTGTGCATGGGCGGTTGCCGGCACACTGGACGCGCAGTATCACGACGAAGAATGGGGTGTGGCCGAGCACGACGACCGGCGATTGTTCGAATTTTTGATCCTCGAAGGCGCGCAGGCCGGTTTGAGCTGGTCCCTGATTCTAAAGCGCCGTGACGCTTATCGGCAGGCTTTCGCGCAATTTGACCCGCAGCGCGTAGCGCGCTTTGATGCGCGACGCATAGCCGCTCTCATGCAAGACGCCGGCATCGTGCGCAACCGCCTGAAAGTAGAGTCCGCTATACGCAATGCCCGTGCTTATCTCGAAGTGCAGGCGGCTTTCGGCAGCTTCGACGCCTATCTGTGGCGCTTCGTCGACGGCAAGCCGCTGCAGAACGCGTGGCTCGTAGCGAAAAGCGTACCTGCGCGCACCGCGATCTCCGACGCATTGAGCAAAGATCTGCAGCGGCGGGGTTTCAACTTCGTGGGCAGCACGATCTGCTATGCATATATGCAGGCTATCGGCATGGTTAATGACCACACCATAAGATGTTTTCGCCGCTTGCCGGTGCGACGTTTGTCCACTCGTAAGGCTTGATATGAAAAAGGCATTCGAGGTCAATCACCTGCCTGGTGCTGCCGTGCCGCGGCGCTGGACCCTTCAGCAAGCCGCGGGGCTGCTGCCCCCGCCGCAGGCGCGGCCGCGTTCAGCGGCGGTGTATCAGCACGGCAGTCTGCTGCTGAAATTGTTCTCGCCGGTGGCAGCGGACACCCAGCAGCCGCATACGCAGGACGAGCTGTACTTCGTAGCGCAAGGCCGCGGCTGGTTCATCAATGGCGAAGCGCGTCACCCGGTCGAGCCTGGCGATGCATTGTTCGTCCCAGCCGGCGTAACGCATCGCTTCGAAGACATCAGCGACGACTTCATGGTGTGGGTGGTGTTTTATGGGCCGCAGGGGGGAGAGGTTGAATAAAACAGTGAATGAGTGAATGCGTGAATGAGTAACGTCCTACCGCTTTACAGCACGCGGCGCAGCAGCACCTTCTACGGCCCCCCTCCCGCTTCCGTGCGACAGGGCGGGGGTGTCCACTCATTCACGCATTCACTCATTCACGCATTCACGCCTTACTGCACCTCATCCACCCGCAACTGCACCCGACTGTCATCTCGCCGTGCATCGCGGCTGCGCCCGAGAATCTGTCCTTGTTCGCGTTCTATGCTTTGCGTAACACCGCCGATCTCGATCCATTCTCCGAGGTGGCCTGAGACCACGGTGCCAATCTGCTGTCCGCTGACCGCACCGGTCGCAGGATTGCGCAGACGCTGGAGCGACGTGGCGACCTCGAGGGTCACCCGATCGCCGCTCACGCGTGGCGTGACATAAAAGCCAGTGTTTGCCTGCACCGTCTGCCCGCCTTGAATGATCTGCCGTCCGGTCGGCGCGTCGATCACCTGCGTACCCGGCACGATAGCGGACTGCCCGGTGCGAATGAACGCAGGATTACCCTCCAGAGCCTGCACCGTCTGCGTCACGTGATCGTTGCGCGCGGACCGGCTGTTCGCGATATTGCCCTCGACGCGTGTGCTACCGCTTTGCACGGTAACGGTTGGATCTCCGCCCGCGCCGCGCTGCTTGGGCAACGTGACGCGCGCATTGTCACCGATGCCCACGGTGCCTTGCACCGACTGCGCGTCGCGCGAGGCGTCCATCCCGGAAGTCTGGCGTACTGAAATGATCAGGCGTCGAGGCGCGGCATCCACGGTCGCCAAGACCTGCTTCAGCTCCGCCATATTGGAAGGCGTGGTGCGCACTACCAATTGATTCTTCATGCCCGTAAGCGTGCCGCCCGGCGCGAGCAATGGACGCAGCATCGGAATCACATCCTCGGCCTGCCGGTAGCCCAGTGGGATGACTTCCAGCACCTGCGTCTCTGCCGCGTGCAACGACCCGGACAGCAATAGGATCAGCAATAGTCGTCGAATCATCTTCTCACTCTCAACTCTTCAGATCTGCTTTTCCTGACTCCTGACTCCCGATGCGGTAAAACTGCATCAGCTGCTGGTAGACCTGCGGGTATTCCTCCAGCAGGATCTCAGGGAGCTCGAAGAATACCTCGCTCAGCACAGCAAAAAACTCGCCTGGACTCTCCGAGGCGTAAGCGTCGATCGCAGTGTCTTCGCCGTGGTCCACCCGTGCACAGAAATCCTCGTACGCAGACGTAAAGGTCTGCGCCCACACCTCGCGGCTCATGCCCTTGTGCAGCGGCGGGAAGCCGTTGGCCGTACCGTTGAGCATGTCCAGCTTGTGCGCAAACTCATGGATCACGACATTGACCCCGTCCGGATACTCGCTGTCGGCGATATCGGCCCAGGACAAAATGACCGGCCCCTGCAGCCACGCTTCGCCGGCATAGGGCTCGTCGCCCTGATGCACGACGCCCGACTCGTCCATATATTGATGCCGCGGCACGAACTCGGCGGGATAGATGATGATCTCACTCCAGCCGCGGTAGTACTCGAGCCCGAGATTCAGGATCAGCGTGCAGGCCTGGATCGCGACGTGGAGCCGCATCGCTGGCGTAAGCTCGAGACCATGCGCGCTGGTGAATCGCTTCTCGTGCAGGAACAGCACAACGAGCTCGCGCAGGCGCGCCTGATCCGATGCATCGAGATTGCGTGTAAACGGAAAGCGCCGCAGCGCGCGCACCCACTCGCGCTGATCGAGCTCGACGCGGGCGAGGATACGGTCGCGCCGCCACTGCCTCAAGCGGGCGAGCATAGCGTTGGGTTCAGGTTCGCTCGTGCACCGGAGGCTCGACCTCGGACAGCGTCTGCTCCAGCCGCGTCACGCTGTCGAGCTGTTCGAGCTCCACGCGCTCGATCTGCGAAAAGCGCCGCGAGATCTTGTCGCTGGTGACGCGCACCTCCTCGGCGTCCTCGTGTGCCTGGCGGATGTGATCGGCTAGCTTCTTCATGCGCTGGTCGAAGCGGGAGAATTCCTTGCCGAGCTTCGCCAGCTCGTCTTTGATGATGTGCACCTGGCGGCGCGTCTCCACATCCTTCAACACCGCGCGCGTGGTGTTGAGCACCGCCATCATGGTCGTCGGCGACACGATCCACACGCGCCGCTGCATGGCGAAATCGACGATTTCTCCATGATAGGCGTGAATCTCGGCGAACACCGCTTCGGCCGGCACGAACATAACCGCGCCATCGGAGGTCTCGCCCGCGAGGATATATTTCTGCGCGATGTCCTCGATGTGGTTGCGCAGGTCGATGCGGAACTGACGCTGTCCCTGCACCCGATCGGCCTCGGAGCCGCCCCGTTCCAGCATGCGGTGATAGTTCTCCAACGGAAACTTGGAGTCCACCGCCACCATGCCGGTGGGTTCGGGCAGCATCAGCACGCAGTCGACGCGGTTGCCGGTGGAAAGCGTGTACTGGAATTGATAGGCGTTCGGCGGCAGCAGATTGCGCACCAGCGCTTCGAGCTGCACTTCGCCGAACGCGCCGCGTGAGCGTTTGTCCCCCAGCAGCTCCTGCAGGGTGACCACGTTGGTGGTGAGCCCGTCGATCTTCTTCTGCGCCTCGTCGATCGTCGCCAGCCGCGCCATCACGTTGGCGAACGTCTCGTTGGTCTTCTTGAAGCCTTCGTCCAGCCGCTCGGTCACCTTCCCGGTAATCTGCTCCAGACGCCCATCGGTGGTGCGCGTCAGGTTCTCGATCGCGATCGACAGATGCTGCGACATATTGCGCAGCGTGGTCTGCATCAGCTCTTGCTCTGCGCGCGCCTGCTCGGCGAGACGCTCCAGAACCCTGGTCAGCAACTCGGAACGCAATTCGTCCTGCTTGCCCTGGATGCCGGCGCGCATCTCCTCCTGCTTGATCTGCAGGTCCGAGCGCAGGCTCTCCTGCCGCACCTGGACGTCGGCGGCGAGCGCGCTCATCTTCTGCACGACCGTCTCCCGGTTGGCCGAGAGCTCTTCGGTTTGCGAAAGCTGCAGCACCAGCAGCGCGTCGCGCGTCTGCTTGAGCTCCTGGGCGACCGTGGCGCGCAGCCGCTCGGCGGCTTCGTTCTGCGTGGCGCTCAGACGATCGGCGAGATTATTCAGGCCGCCGTTGAGATCCTTCAACATCGACAGATGCTTCTCTTCCAGGACGCGCGTCAGCATCTCCGGCAGATCGTCATGGCGTTGCAGGAGGCTGCCGACGCGCGCACCCACCCAGACCGCAGCGAGCAGTGCGCCGGCCGCCAGAAAGGCGGTGAACAGCGACAGGTAACTCAGTTCCATAGGGGGCAGTATACGGCGCTGCGCCCCCCGAGGTCAGGGTCGCGCAGGCCTCCAGCGGACTGATTGCCGGGCAAGCCGCCCGTTAGACCGCCATCTCCACGCGCGAGGCGCGCTTGCGCTCGTGCTCGGTCAGATAGCGCTTGCGGATGCGGATCGACTTGGGCGTGATCTCGACCAGCTCGTCGTCGGCGATGAACTCGATGGCCGATTCCAGCGTGAGCTGGATCGGGGGGGTAAGCACCACGTTCTCGTCCTTGCCGGCAGCACGGACGTTGGTCAGCTTTTTTTCGCGTACTGGATTGACCACCAGGTCGTTGTCGCGCGTGTGGATGCCGATCACCATGCCCTGGTAGACGGGATCGCCCGGGCTCACGAACATCCGCCCGCGCGGCTCCAGCTTGAACAGCGCATAGGGAACGGCCTCGCCCTGCTCCGCCGACACCAGCACGCCGTTGCGCCGCTCGGGCATGTCGGGCTTCACCTCGTCGTATTCGTCGAAGACATGGCTCATGACACCGGTGCCGCGCGTGAGGTTGAGAAACTCGGTCTGGAAACCGATCAACCCGCGCGCCGGAATACGGTATTCGAGCCGGGCGCGGCCTTTGCCGTCGGAGTGCATGTCGGTCAACTCGCCGCGGCGCGCACCGAGCGCTTCCATGGCAGCACCCTGATGCTGCTCATCCAGATCGACGGTGAGCAGCTCGTAGGGCTCGCACCGCCGCCCGCCGATATCGCGCATCAGCACGCGCGGGCGCGACACCGCGAGCTCGTAGCCTTCGCGACGCATGTTCTCGAGCAGAATGGTCAGATGCAGCTCGCCGCGTCCCGATACCAGGAAGACGTCCGCGTCGGGCGTGTCTTCCACGCGCAGCGCCACGTTCGCCAGCAGCTCGCGCTGCAGCCGCTCGCGCACCTGCCGGCTGGTGACGAACTTGCCTTCGCGGCCCGCGAACGGCGACGTGTTCACCTGGAAGTTCATGGTGAGCGTAGGCTCGTCCACCGACAGCAGCGGCAACGGCTCGGGCTTCTCCGGGTCGGTCAACGTGCAACCGATGGTGAGCTCGTCGATCCCCTGCAGCAAAACGATGTCGCCGGCCAGTGCTTCCGCCTGCTCTACACGCTGCAGGCCCTGGAAGCCGTACACGGTGCCGACTTTAGCCGGCAGCGGCTCGGGACGGCCCGAGTAGATCAACACATTCTGTCCGGTCTTGAGCCGGCCGCGCGCGATGCGGCCGATGCCGATGCGGCCGACATAGCTGGAATAGTCGAGCGCGCTGATCTGGAGCTGCAGCGGCCCTTCCGTGTCGCCCTGGGGCGCCGGTACGTGCGCGAGAATGGCCTCGAACAGTGGACGCATGTCGGTACCCGTCTGCTCCAGATCGAGCATGGCATAACCATGCAGCGCGGAGGCATAGACCACCGGGAAGTCGAGCTGCTCCTCGCTGGCGCCGAGCTTGTCGAACAGATCGAAGGTCTGGTTCACCACCCACTGTGCGCGCGCACCGGGGCGGTCGACCTTGTTGACCACGACGATCGGCTTCAATCCGCGCGCCAGAGCTTTGCGGGTAACGAAGCGCGTCTGCGGCATCGGACCCTCGACCGCGTCCACCAGCACCAGCACGCCGTCCACCATCGACAACGCCCGCTCCACCTCGCCGCCGAAATCGCGGTGGCCGGGGGTGTCGACGATGTTGATATGCACGCCCGCATAGTCCAGCGCCGCATTCTTGGCGAGGATGGTGATCCCGCGCTCGCGCTCGATGTCGCCGCTGTCCATCACACGCTCTTCGAGGTGCTGATGGGCAGCGAATACGCCGGACTGGCGCAGCAGCTTGTCGACCAGGGTGGTCTTGCCGTGGTCGACGTGGGCGATGATGGCGAGGTTGCGAACGGGTCGTTTCATGGGTGCTTACGGCAAAAGGGGCCGCATTCTAACATGGGGGCGG
>Ga0335084_10004540_pt1 | contig 13682 bp, 8 predicted proteins | sample Lox_Sample_44_FD_206721 | JGI IMG/M metagenome (GOLD analysis project Ga0335084, IMG submission 206721) | Soil microbial communities from Loxahatchee National Wildlife Refuge, Florida, United States - Lox_Sample_4.4 | ecosystem: Environmental > Terrestrial > Soil > Wetlands | place: USA: Florida... | reverse complement strand
CCCGCGTCCTGGGGCGCCAGCCGCATGGCCCGGGCCAGGGCGGCGAAGGCCAGCTCCGGCTGGCGGAGATGGTGGAGGTGGACGTGGGCCGCCTGCTGCAGGGCCAGCACCCGCTCGGCCGGGTCCTTGGTCAGCTCGGCGACGACCTCCAGGACGGAGACCAGCTTCCGGTGCTCCTTGACCGCCTCGTAGGCCGCCACCAGCGCACGGGCCGCCTCCTCGCGGCGGGCCGGGTCCTCCAGGAGCGCCTCCAACCCGGCCAGGGCCTCGGCGTCCGTCGGCTTCTTGTGGAGGATGGCGGCGTACGTCTTGACGGCTTCGGCACCGGTGGCCAAACGCACCTCCAGGGTTCCCGCGGGCGGTGCCTCGCCGGGCTGCACCGGTGGGGCGACCGGCGACGGCGCAGCCGATGGTAGCAGATGCGCCCCGTCCCGCCCGGTATCTGGCGGGGCCAGGGCAAAGGGCAGCGGCGTCGCCGGCTCGGAGCGGGGCGACGGGGCCGGGGTGGGAGGCGCGGCGCCGAGCGAGGCCCCGGCGGGGGGAAGGAGCTCTAAAGGCGCAGGGCGCGCCGCCGCCGGGGGGCCGTTCTCCACCGGACGGGCGCCGGCCACGGCGTCGGTGAGGGCGCGGAGCACGGCCGCCTCCCGCAGCCGACCCATGGCCTCGAACCGGTCGGCGAGCGCGGTGTAGGCGGCCAGGGCCTGGCGGGTGGCGCCGCTGTCGAGGAGGAGCTCGGCCGCCAGGCTGACGGCATCGGTGCGGATCGGGTCGGCGGCGGTGGCTCGCTGGAAGTCGGCCAGGGCGCCCGGGCCGTCGCGCAGCCGGGTGAGGCGCAGCGTGCCGGCCCGCACCCAGAGCTCGGCCTGCGCCCCCGGGCTCTCGGCGTCGCCGGCCATCTGCTCCAGCACCGAGGCGAACCCGGCCCAGTCCCCGGTGCGTTCCGCCATCCGCTCCAGGAAGCCGAGGGCGCCGTGCATCGCCGGCCAGAGCGCGAAGCAACGGTCGAGCGCCTCCTTCACCCGGGCGCCGCCCCCCGGGTCGTACCAGGAGAAGAGCCGCGCCACGGCCAGGGACAGCTCGGCGGCGCGGCGCGCATCCTCCTCGGCGAGCGAGGCGCTCCACAGCGCGGCGGCCCGCTCGCGCCAGCCCCGGTCGAGCGCGGCCAGGGCCTCGTCCACGGCGCGGGTGCGGGCCTCGTCCGCGCCGAGGGTGCGGCCCCAGTGCAGGGCCTGCCGGGCGAGGTTGTGCTCGGTGGGGTCGTCGACGAGCGCCTCGGCCAGGGAGAGGTAGGCGTCGCCCAGGCCCTCTCCGCCCGCGCGCGCGCGCTCGCGCTCCAGCGCCTGGAACACCGCCCCGAAGCGGCGCTCGACGAACAGGCTGGCCCGGAGCTGGCGCGGCAGCGCCGGGTCCTCCGGGTCGGCGCGCGCCGCCTGCTGGAGGCAGAGGATGGCCCGGTCCGGGCGGTGCAGCTTCTCGCCGAACACCTCCGCCGCCTCGAGGAAGAAGGCGGCCGCGGCGGACCCCTGGGTGCGGGCGGCCCGCTGCAGCAGCGCCTCTGCCTCCTCCTCGAAGGGACGCTGCGCGCGGGACGTGGGCTCCATCGTCGGAAGTCGGAGGGCGGGCCGAGCCGAGGCCTGGCGCGGCTCCCGGCAGGCTTACAAAAGCCCACTCGCGGAAAAGGAAGTCTACTGTCCGGCGATCGAGCCGATCAAACGGCCGGTGTACCGCTGCTGCTCGTTTCCACCTCCGCTGCGCCGCCGGGAACGGGCGCATCGGCCTCCTCGGGCGGCGGCGGGGGCGGGGGGGGCGACGGCGGGGTGGCCTCGAGCCGTTCCGCCGCTGCGTCGTCCCCGGCCCTCCGGTAGAGGCGGATGGCCTGGTCGCGGTGGCCGGAGGCCTCGGCGAAGGCCGCCGCCTTGGCGAAGTCCCCGGCCGCTTCCAAAAGTGGGTAGGCCCGGTCCTTCCTTCCGGCCTCTTCCCAGGCCTGTGCCGCCTCGGCCTTGCGCCCGAGCAATTCCAGCCACCGTGCGCGGGGGCCGGGCTTCCCCTCCTCGGCCGTCTTGGCCAGCTCCGCCTCGCCCAGCGTCCGGGCCTCGTCCTCGAGCTTGAGCTGCTCGAGGAAGCGGAAGGCCTTGGCGGCGGGGAGGGCCTTGAGGATCTCCACCGCCTCGGCGCGGTGGCCGCTCTGGGCTAGGACCTGGGCGGCTCCGAGCCGGTCCCCCCGCTCGACCAGCCGCTGGACCTCGAGGGTCCGCACCCGCTCGGCGCCGGCGGCATCGTGGGCGCGCTCGTAGGCCTTGCGGGCCAGGCCGAGCTTCCCGGCGCGCTCCCAGGCGAGCGCGGCCTGGTCGAACTGCCGGGCCCGCTCGTAGAGCTTGGCCGCCTCGTCGAAGGCGTTCCCCTTCACGTGGAGCTCGAGCAGGAGCTCCCAGCCCTCGCCGCGCTCGAGCTGGGCGCGCGCCTCGGCGGCGGGAAGCGACTGGGCGAGCCGGCGGGCGGCGTCCATGTCCTTGGCGGCCAGGGCGGTGCGCAGCGCGGACTTGAGGTCGCCGCCGGCCTCGAAGAGCTTGCTCGCCTCGGCGGGCGAGCCGTGCTTCTCGTGGAGGCGCGCCGCGTCGCGGGTGCGGCCCCGGGAGGCGTAGGCCTCGGCCTGGGCCTTCCAGTCGCCGGGGGCGATGGGAGGCATGGGCTCGCGGGAGACGCGCTCCCGGGGGCCGCGACCGGGCTTCCCCTCTCGCGGCTTGCGTGCGCCGCGGTCACCGGGGCGCCGGGCCCCGCCAGCCTCGGGCCGCTGGGCCGTCTCCGCGGGAGGCGCCTCGGCGCGGGCGAGCTCCTCGCGCGAAGGCGAGCGTCCCGCGGCGGCGAAGGCGCCCTCGGCGCGCTCCGACTCGTGGACGGCCAGCCAGGCGAGGCCGACGCGGTAGAGGACGTCCGAGTACAGCTCGCCCGGGCCCTTCGGCGCAGCGGCCGGGGCGGCCGCTTCGGCAGGCGGAGCTGCGGTCTCGGCGGGGGTCGGCTCGGCGGGCGCTTCCGCGTCGGCGGTCGCCTCGGCGGGCGCCTCCGCCGGCGGCGGGACGTCACCGGGCGGCGTCTCCTCGGCGGCGACCAGCTCCGGCACCGGCTCCTCCGGCTGGCTCTCGGCAGGAGCGCCCGACTCCGCGGCGACCTCCCGCTCGGATGCCGTCGTCTCGGGCGGCATCTCGGCCGGCGCGGCCTCCGGGGCGGGGGCGGCCGGCTCGCCCGCGGGCCTGGGCTGGCGGCTGACGCGGAGGAGCGTGGTGATCAGGCGGCCGCGGGTGGTGGGGTCGACCTCGGCGAGGGCCTTCACGCGCAGCGAGCGGAGGTGGCGAACCACCTCGTCGAGCGGCCGGAGCTGGCCCTCGAGGTCGCTCCTGCCCAGGGCCTTCTCGAGCGTGGACAGCTCGGCCACGACCCTTTGCCCGCCGGTGGACGGACCGCGGTCGTCTCGCCGACCCCTGCCGCCCGGACGGCCGTCGCGGCCGCGCCCTCCCCGATCGCGATCACCGCCGCGCGGACCGCCGCGGCCCGGACCCTGTGGAACCTGTGCGCTCACTCCCCTGCCCTCGTGTCAGCCGAAGGGGGGAGCACATAGCAGCCCCGGGCGGCCGTGAGCCAGTCCTCCCCTCACGGCTCATCGGCCTGGCGGCCCTCCCGGCGGTGCTCGAGCAGGTCGCCGAGGAGGATCTGCGCCACCGCCACCGCGGGCACGGCCACGACGGCGCCGACGATGCCCAGCAGCTCGGCCAGGAAGAGGACGGCGAGCAGCGTGACCAGCGGGTCGACGTGCATCGTCTTCCGGAAGACGAGCGGGGCGAGGATGTTTCCCTCGAACTGTCCGTAGAGGACGAAGTAGCCGAGGACGAGCAGCGCCTTGAGCGCACCGCTGGTGAGCAGGGCGGTGACCACCACCAGGGCGCCCACGGCCACCGGGCCGGCATAGGGGACGAGGCTGGAGAAGCCGCTCAGGAGCCCCAGCGGCAGGAAGAAAGGAAGACGGAGGATGGCCAGGAAGAGCGTGGTCAGGGTGGCGTTGACGCTGCAGATGACCAGGAGCCCGCCCAGGTAGCCGCCGATCGACGTGTACGAGCGCGCGGCCAGGTCCTCCCAGTGTGTCCGCACGCCGTCATCGAGCTGCTCGAAGAACCGCGCCACCAACGCCGGACCGAAGATGAGCATGAACACCACCAGCACGGCGAGGGTGAGCGCCCCGGCCAGCCCGGTGAGCAGCCCGCCGATGGCCCCGAGCACGGTGCTCCCCGAGCCCGGTCCGGTTCCGGTGAGCAGGCGGCGGACCGTCTCCTCGACGCCGAGGTGGCGGTCGACGACGTTGAAGACTTCCGACCGGCGCAGCGCCTCGAGCAAGCCGGGAGCCTGCTGGGCCAGCGCCCGCACCTGGGCCACGGTGGGCGGGATGACGAGCAGCACCACCCCGCCCCCGAGGAGCAGCGCGGCGCTCATCACCAGGGCGATGGCCCGCCCCCGCCTCATCTGCCGTCGCTCCAGCCTCTGCACCAGGTGGTTGAGAGCGATGGCCAGCATCGCCGCGCACACGGTGAGGGTGAGCGCGACGCGGGTCTCGAGCACGAAGAGGACCAGGCCCGCCGTCGCGGCGACGGCGAAGCAGACGGTGAAGGCCGTCCTCAGCGAGACCTGCGACGACTGAAGCGGGAGCACGCCCTTCTAGCGTCAGAACGCGTAGCGGATGTTGGGCGTCACCAGGAAGCCCCAGCTCTTGCTCTTCCCGAGGTAGTCGGTGTCCACCTCGATGCCGATGGAGAAGTGGCGCAGGTGGGTGTAGTACTGAAAGCCCACCCCGGCGAAGGCGTAGAACGACGAGTAGGAGCTGGTCGCCGGGGTGGTGGTGAAGAGCGCACCCGGCTCGAAGAAGGCCCAGCCCGCACCGGCCTTGACGTAGATCCAGCTGCGCTGCACGCCCTGTCCGTCGGCGAAGCCGAGCGCGTTGATGCGCACCGCCGCCCCGGGGATGAGCTGGGTGGAGTCGCCCGAGGCCACGCCGTTGGAGTAGCCGATGTAGTCCGACCCGGCCCGGTAGCTGGCGAACTCTCCGAAGATGCTCACCGTCACGTAGCGGCCGATGTCGTAGCCCACCTCGAGCCGGACCAGCGCGCCCCAGGCGGAGGGCGCCGGCGTTCCCGACGCCGCCGGCAGGCTTCCCAGGAAGGCCACCCCGATGTCGGCGCCGAGGTAGAAGCCGCGCTCGATCTCGTCCACCGGGGGCTCGGTGGCGATGAGCGGCGCCGCCCCGAGCGGCTGGGTCACCGCCTGGGCCAGCGAACGGCCGGGCAGCATCGCTCCGATCAGCGCCACACCGACGAGCAGCGTCCGACGCATCGGCACCCCTCTTCTACGGGCGGTCAGGTGCCCGGTTCCTTGAAGATGAACGGGTAGGTCACCACCGCCACGCCGCCGCCCTTGGGCTTGGGGAACACCCAGGTCAGCACCCGGCCGGCGACGCAGGCGTCGAGCTCGCTGTTGCCGGTGGTGGTCTGCACCACCACCGAGGAGGAGACCGTCCCCTGCTCGGTGACCACCCACTTCACCGCCACCTTGCCGGAGAGCTTCGGATTCTTGGTCAGCTGCACGTCGTAGCAGTAGCGGAGCTGGTCGAGGTGGCTGCGCACCACGCGCCGGATGAGCTCGCGGTCGATGGAGCCGGTGATCTCCGGATCGCTGGCGGCGATGGCGATGTCGGCGCTCTTCTTCCCGCCCAGGGTCATCCCCGTGCCGTAGCTCCCCTGCCCGCCGGCCACGCCCTTGGTGCCCACCGACCCGATGCCCAGGGTGTTCCCCGTGCCGCCGCCCCCGCCGCCCGAGCCCTTGAGGCCCATTCCCAGGACCCCGCCCGCGTCGCCCACCGTGGTGCCCTTGATGCCCCCCAGGGCCGCCTGGAGCGTCCCGCCCAGCCCGGCGGTGCCGAAGAGGATGGCCGTGCTCCCCGGGCCCTTCCCACCGAAGATCTTCTGGGCGATGAGCCGCGCCTGGTCCTTGCTGTTCGGGTCGATGGCCTTGGGCGAGGACTTGGTCTGCCGCTCCGGGGCGTTCTTCTTCCCCATCTTCCCCTCGTCGCCCTTGTAGGCCGCCGTCCCCTGGGCGCCCTTCTCCTTCGACTGGTTGAGCTGGGCGATGAGCGGGTTCTTCTGGACCTCCGGCGGCTTGATGAGGAGCTTGGTGAGGATGGCGTTGTTCGAGGAGAGCTCGTCGGCGTACTCGTCGCCGGCCGCGGCGCGGTTCAGCGTGGCCACCAGGCCCACCGCCCCGAGGAAGAAGACGAGGAGGAAGATGTTCAGCGCCGTCCAGTCCACGCGCTGCGAGAAGGGCACCGCCACCTTGTCCGGGACGGGCTGGAAGCAGACGTCGAGCGTGAGCCGGCCGACCTGCACGAAGGCCACGTCGTCCTGGTCGAGCTGCAGGGCGAAACCGTCGCCGTCGCGCTGGGCGAAGCCCTGCTCCGGGGTGCGGGAGAGGGCCACCACCTGGCCCTTGCGCTCCAGCTCGCCGCCCATCTTGCCGGCGAAGCGCAGGGTGAAGCCGTGCCCGTCGCCGGTCACCACCTCGAAGGGGTCGGCCGGGAGCGAGGTCTCGCCGACGTCGAAGGTGGCCTTGGGCGAGCTGCCCACGCTGACCGCGCCCTTGAAGCCGGGGGGGAGGAACTGCTCGCCGAGGATCTGGTCCCCCCAGCGCAGGCGCACCTCGAGGCCCAGGGGCCCGCTTCCGGCACGCCGGGCGGGACGGAGCCGCGCCTCGGCGTGGAGGACGGGCTTGCGCGGCGTGACCTCGGGCGCGGGGGGCGGCGGCGGGGCGCGGGGGGCGGGCTTCCTGGCCTCCACCGGCTCGACCACCGGCGGCTGGACGTAGGACTGGGCGGCCACCGGCGCCGACTGGGCGAGCGTGGCCGCGGCGCTGGCGCGCGCCGCATCGGCGCTCGGGGTGACCCCCGGCACCGCCACCGGGGCCGTCGCGGCCGCCGGGGCCGGCGTCGGCGCGGGCCGGGCAGCGAAGCCGGGACCGGGGGTCTCCACCCGGATGGTGGTGTTCCCGAGCCGGATCTCGTCGCCGAAGGCGATGGCCCCCTTGGTCACCTTCTTCCCGTTGACGTAGGTCCCCTCCACGCTCCCCATGTCGATGATCGACAGGCGCCCGTCGGGAGCCACCTCGATCACCGAGTGGATGCGGCTGACCTTGTCGTCGTCGAGGCAGAGGTGTGCCGAGGCCAGCCGCCCGATCTTGATGATGTCGCGGTCGTAGTCCCGCGAGGCCACCAGGGCGCCGCTCTTGAAAACCTTGAGGGTCAGGGGAACGGGCACAGCCGACGCCTCTCCTAGAGCTCGTCCACCGACTGCATCACCTTGTCGTTGAACTCTTCCCGGATCTTGATCAGGTTGGAGTGCTGGGTCTTTCCACCCGCCTCGATGTACTCGCCGTCCGGGCGGGTGAGGTCGCCCTGGATGGTCTCGTCCTCGAAGTTGATCACCGTCTGCTTCTGCGCCCCGGACCCGGTGGAGGCCGGTGGGGGCGTCTTCGATTCCTGCGCGGCGGCGGCCGAGGCGACCCCCACCAGCACGACCAGCAGCCAGAGCCTCATGCGGTCTCCCATGCTACCCCAAGAGGTTACAGCCTGCCCAAGGCCCGGCCGGGCCGCCACTCCCCCTCCCGGACCCGCTGGCGGACATCCGCCTACAGGGGGTCAGGGCTTGGTCGGACCCGGCTTGGGCGGGGGCTGCGGGGCCGCCGCCGGGGCCGGGGTGCGGGCCTGCTCCTCCACCTTGCGCGCCTCGGCCCTGGCCTTGAGCGCCTGCTCCGCCTCCCGCCGCAGCGCGGGAACCGGCGAGTCGCCCGGGAGCGACTGTTCGCCGCCGAGGAGCTCCACGTAGCGCTTGTACTGCTCCAGCGCGCGGTCCGGTGCGCCCTTGGAGCGCTGCAGGACGATGCCCCGATCGAGGTACACCCCGGCCAGACGTGGGTTGAGCTTCTCCGCCAGGTCGTAGGCGGCGAGCGCCTTGTCCGGCTGGCCGAGCCCCTTGTAGGCCACTCCCAGCGCGAGCTGGACCTCGGCCGTGCCGCCCCCGGTGTCGGCCAGCTTCTTGAGCGCGGACTCGGCGGCGGCGTAGTCCTGATCGAGGAGCGCCAGGTGGGCGAGGTGGGTGAGCGCGGCCCGGTCGTCGGGCTTCACCTCCAGCGCCTTCTTGAACTGGAGGATGGCCTTGTCCGGCTGCCCCTCGGCGATCTGCACCTCCCCGAGCGCGACGTAGATCTCCGGGTCCTTGTCGTCGAGCTTCAGGGCGCGCAAGGCCACCAGCTTGGCCAGCGCGTACTGCTTCCGGTCGATGTCGCTCCTGAGCATCACCCTGTAGGCGGCCACGCTCTTCGGGTCGCGGATGAGCGCGGCGCGGGCCCACTCCTGGGCACGGTCGTGGTCGCTGGAGAGCCGGTAGAGCTCGGCCACCGCCGCCCGGGAGCTGGCGTCGTCGGGGAACTTCTGGGCGATGTCCAGGTACTGCGCCATGGCCGAGGGGATGTCGCCCTGCTCGGCGGTGATGCGAGCCAGCGCCTCGGCGGCGGGCTTGAGCGACGGCTTCTTCTCCAGCGCCGAGCGGTAGAGGGCGTAGGCCTGCTCCCGCTTTCCCTGCCGCTCGGCCAGGACCCCGAGGTTGTAGTCGGCCTCGGCCAGGCGCGGGTCGGCCTGGCGGGCGGCCTCGTACTTCCGCTCCAGGGAGGCGTTGTCCGGCGCCTTCCCTTGCGCCTGGGCGGCCCGGTTGGCGTCCTCGAAGAGGAGGACGGCATGGGTGCTCGGCCCGCCGTCGGCGGCGCCGGCCGCCAGCGGGGTGGACGCCTTGGGAGCGGCGGCGGCAGCCGGCTCCGGCGCCGGAGTGCCCGAGGTGGCGCAGCGGGCGAGCGCGAGCAGGGCCGCGGCAGAGAGCAAGAGGCCGGGGACGGGTGCGCGCTTCACTGGGGCGGCTCCTCGGGCTCGTCCTGGGTTCCGCCGGCAGAGGTCACCTTCTGGCGCGGAGGCGGAGGCGCCGGCGCTGCGCCGCGGGACTCGACCGGCTTCTGGCCCGGCTTGAGGTCGGTGGCATCGTCCTGGCGGACGCCGGTCGGGAGCGCGGCCGTCTTCTGGGGGGCAGGCGCGCGGGGGGCGGGGAATCCGGCGGCGGCGCCCTTGAGCACCACCCCCGGCACCGGCGGCTGGACCTGGGTGAGGAGCGGCGGGGGCTTCTGGGCGGACCTGGGCAGGGGAAGCGCGGCCAGCTCCTCGGGCATGAGGGGGTATTGGTCCGGGCGGTAGGTGGTGCGCAGCAGCTTCAGGCTCCGCGCCGAGCAGGCGTTGGTGATGCCCAGCTCCCGGCTCTTGGCCACCGCGGCGGCGAAGTGCTCGGCGGCCTTCTCCTTGACCGGCTCCGCCTGCTGGGCGAGCTGGTCCTTGAGCGCCTCCTGGGCATCGGGGGGGAGGAACTTCGGGGCCGGGGCGTTGGCGATGCTCTCCGCCATGTTCTCGTAGGCCAGGCCGATCTTCTCCAGCGCGCAGATGGCCGGGTCGCCGGCCTTGTAGGCCACGGTGGCGGTGTAGAGGCGGTTGATCTCCTCCAGGGCGCGAGACTTGGCGTTGAGGCTCTCCTTGAACTCCCGGGTCGGGTCGGGCGCCCGGCCCCAGCGCAGCTTGAGTCGGCTGTAGTACTGGAACTGCTCCTCGTTCTTCATCAGCGAGGCGCGGGCCACCGCCTCCAAGGCCTGCGGCTGGAGCTCCTTCTTCACCCGCGCGGGAAGCTTGTCGTAGTAGTCGAGCACCTGCTTGTTGGTGCGGGCCAGCCCGCGCGCGTCCTTGAGCCGGGTCTCGTAGATGACCTGGATGCGCGCGTAGGTGGAGAGCACCTTGTCCGCATCGCGCTGGTTGTCGCGGATGCGCTGGTCGAGGAAGGCGACCGCCTTCCCGTACTGCCCGGTGCGCTCCTCGAGCTCGGCCATGGAGAGACTGACCGCGTCGGCGTCCTTAGCGTTGGGGAAGAGGTCCAGGTAGAGCTCCCGGTCGCGCAGGCTGGCCTTCAGCTGTCCGAGACCCTCCCGGTAGACGGCGGCGTTGTAGAGGGCGATCTGGGCCTTGCTCTCCTCCCACACGGGCCCGGGCTTGGGGGGCTCGGCGACGGCCGCCTTGCCGTTCTTCTTCTTCTTGCCGTTCTTGCCGGCGGACTTCTTGGCCGGGGCGGCCGCGCCGCGGCTCCCCTGGAAGCCGCGGACGTAGGCCTCGTAGGCGTCGGCGGCGCGCTCGAAGTCGCCGATCGACTCGTAGCCCTCGGCATTGGCCCAGATGCAGAGCGGGACGAGCGTGCTCTTGGGGTAGGTCTTGAACAGCCGCTCGCGCGTCTCCAGGGCGCGCTCGAAGAGGTGGGCTTTGAAGAAGTCCACCGAGGCGTTGTAGAGCGCCTTGTCGGCGATCTCGGTGCGGGGGAAGTCCTTGACGAAGGCCAGGTAGGCCTCGCCGGCCTGCTGGTACTCGCCCTTCTGCTCCAGCTGGGCGACGAGCTTGAAGGACGACTGCTCGATGATCTTCGACAGGTCGTCGCGGAACTTGCCGGTGGCCAGCCGGTCGTTGGCGTAGAAGCGCCGGGCCCACTCGTTCACCTTCTGGTAGTTCTGCAGCCCGTTGTACGAGTCGAGGACGAGGTTGGCGGCGATCTCCCCGGCGCGATCCCCGTTGTCGAACCGGTAGTCGGGATAGGTGAGGGCGATCTCGCTGAACCGGAGCACCGCCTCGTCGTAGCGGTGGTAGTCGTAGTAGATGCGCGCCGCCTTGTAGGCCACCTCCACCCGCTTCTCGCCCTTGGGGACGTACTTGAGGTAGCGCTCGGTGGCGTCGAGGAGCTGCTGCTTCACCGGCGGGATGGTGAGCTTCTTGCTCAGGTCGGTGCTGGCCTCGGACTTCAGCTCGCCCTTCTCCTCGGCGCGCTTCACCACCTCGTCCCAGGCGTAGACCGAGTCGTAGGCGGCGAGGGGGAGCCACTTGCCCGGCTTCTCCGGCTTGACCGTGTAGTTGCCCTTCTCGTCCTTCTCCCCGTCGATGCGGCGCACGTCCTGCTTCACCACCAGGGTGTACTGCTCGGCCGCCTTGTCGTAGCGGCGCAGGTTGTCGTGGAGGAGCTCGGCCCAGAAGAAGCGCAGGTCGTAGGCCTTGGGGCTGTCCGGGAAGAGGGCCAGGTAGTCGCCGTAGACCTCGTCGGTGGCGGCGAAGGTCTCGTCGTCGCGCGTCTTGCGCCCCTCGTTGTGCCAGTTCACCGCCAGGTTGGAGAGGATGACCTCCGACTGCTTCTTGGCGTCGGCCAGCGCCTTCTTGTCCGCGTCGGTCTTGACGTTGCCGCTCTTCTCCACGTCGCCGATGATCTTCACCAGGCGGCGCACCTGGGCGACGGTGGTCTTCTTGTTCCCCTCGCGCAGCACGCAGTCGACGATCTTGGCCTGGAAGCCGGGCGCCTCCGGGCTGAGCGGCCGCTCCTTGATGAGGAGGAAGTAGGCCAGGGCGGCGAACCGGTCGTTGCCCTGGTCGTAGTAGAGGTTGGCCAGCGTCTTGTACATCTCCCACAGGTCATCGGGGTTCTTGGCCACCGTGGGGAAGACGGCGCGCGCCTGCTCGGGCGTGCCGCCCGAGCGCTCGTAGGCGCGGACGAAGTCCCGCCGCGCCTCACGGATGAGCGCCGACTTGCCCTTCGCCCCGCCCGCCTTCTCCAGGGCGCTGGCTCCGGAGAACTCGCCGTAGAGGACCACCGCCTTCCACAGGTCCATCGCCTTGGCGTAGTCGACGAGGTTGAAGTAGCACCAACCCTCCTTGTAGAGCGCGAACCCGTACACCGCGCTGTCCACGTAGGAGGCGGCCTTCTTGTAGTTCTCCAGCGCCTTGGTGAGGAACTCGCGCTTGGCGCGGCTGTTGTTGAAGTAGTACTCGCCGAAGGCCAGGTAGGCGTCCGGCAGGTACTTCGACTTCGGGTACTTCTCCACCAGGCGGTTGTAGGCGACCAGCGCCTTACGCTCCTCGCCCATCTCCATCAGGTTGTGGCCGAGGAAGTAGAGGACCTCGTCGGTGCGCTCGAAGTCCTTGTAGCGCTGGACGATCTCCGTATAGGTGTCGATGGCCAGCTTGGCGTAGACGTCCCGCTGGCCCATGAGCTGGTCCTTCTGCTTCCGGGCCTGGGCCTCGGCGGCGGCGTCTTTGGCCGCCAGGGCGCGGATCAGGTCGTCGTCCTTGCGGCTGGCTTCGAAGAAGTAGTAGCGCGATTCCTCCCAGTACAGGTCGGCCAGCCGGAAGAGCAGGCCCGGCTGCTCCTTTTGGTCGGGAGAGAGCTGGATGATCTTCTTCAGCGACTCGATCTGCTCCCGCCGCTTGTCAGCCACCTGGAGTTCGATGCCCAGCCGGAACTGGTCGTACTGGAGCGGCGCGCCCACCGTCTCCTGCTTCTGCCGGGTGATGTCCCCGGCGAGCGAGGCGTCCACCTCGGTGGTGGTCTTCTTGCTCAGCGAGGGCGCCTGCTTCGTCTGCGCCGAGGCGACGATGGGAAGAAAGAGCAGGAGCGCGAGCGGACGGTGCATCGGGGACCCGGGAGAGCTGGGGGGCGTCCCGCCTCTCGGCGGCGGGGCAAGCCATTGGCCGGCCTCGTGAATTTACCGCCCACCTCCCACTTCCGCCAGGTGGGAGAGCGGAGCCGCCGATGAGCCTGTTGCCGCCACAGGCGACGTTTGCAGAGGTGGTGCAGGAGGCCTTCCTCCGGTTGCGCGGCAAGGGGCTGATGCTCGGGGCCCTCGACGATCAGGTGCTGCGCGCCTGGGCGGAGAGCGGCGTCCCGGCGGAGGTGGTGGTCCGCGGCCTGGAGCGCGCCGCGGAGCGCGCCCGGTGGGATGCGCGGCGGGGCGAGACCGGACCGCGGAGCCTGCGCGCCTGCCGCCCGGAGGTGGAGGAGGAGATCTCGCTCTGGCGCGCACGTGTCGCCGGAGCCGGAGCTGCGGCGCGAGAGAACGCTGGACAGCTCGCCGCGGATCTGCATGCGCTGGCGCGCGCGCGGCCGCGTTTCCAGCAAGTTGTGGAACGCCTGTGGGCGTCGGGCGTGCTCGCGCGCGCAAACCCGCGAGATGCGGCCGTCGCTGCGCTGCTGCGCGGAATGTCCTTCCGCGAGCGACTTACGCTCTTGCGCCAGGAGCGGCGTGAGGTGGTAGAGGATGCGTCACCCCGTGCACGTAGCATCGCTCGCCGTCGCGTGCGTGCGGCGATCGTCGCGCGCGTGCTCGGGCTGAAGTCGCTGTAGCTGAAGTCGCTGTCGGTGAAGGAGTCGAGAACGAGATCGATGGAAGCGGCCGTCGCCATGAGCCCCGGCGCGTGCACCCTGTGCCGGGGCCGCGGCTACCAGATCTCGGCCTCGGCGGATCGGGCCACCGCCCGGGTCTGCAGCTGCATGGCCACCTGCATCCACTGCAGCGGCCAGGGCTACGTGCTCTCCGAGCGCGAGGAAGTCTTCAGCCAGAAGGTGGGCCCGCGGCGCTACCAGGCGGCGGCGCCGTGCGTGTGCCGCGTGCTGCGCTCGCGCGTCGGGGCCTTCAACCAGGTCGGCGTCCCAGGAGTGCTGGCCCGGGCCGGCTTCGACAATTACCTCCCCTTCCACGAATCG
>Ga0335084_10004538_pt1 | contig 13683 bp, 13 predicted proteins | sample Lox_Sample_44_FD_206721 | JGI IMG/M metagenome (GOLD analysis project Ga0335084, IMG submission 206721) | Soil microbial communities from Loxahatchee National Wildlife Refuge, Florida, United States - Lox_Sample_4.4 | ecosystem: Environmental > Terrestrial > Soil > Wetlands | place: USA... | reverse complement strand
GGCAACCAGGGGATGCGCCGGCTTCAGCTCGGTGTCGCGGTAGGTGCCGACGACGAGCACGGGCATCTCCGCCAGCCGCTGCGCCACATACTGCACGAGCAACAAGGTCGATTCGTCAGCCCAGTGGAGGTCTTCGAAGACGAGCAGGAGCGGCGTCATGCGCGCCGCGCGCTCGACGAACTCGCTGACGCCGCGCAACAGGTAGCGGCGCTCCTGCTCCGGCGGCAGCGCCACCGGTTCCGGAATGTCCGCATAGCGCACGCGTAGCTCGGGCATGAGCTTGGCGATTTCCGGCGCGTTCTCGCCCAGCGCCTGGCGCAGAATCTCGGGTGGAACCTGTCGCGCCGCCTCCTCGATGTGCTCGATGGTGGGCAGATAGGGCGGCGCACCCTGTTGATCGACGCAATGGCCGGTCAGCACGCGCAGGCCGAGCCGCCGCGCCTCGGCGGTGACCTCTTCGACCAGGCGGGTCTTGCCAACCCCGGCTTCGCCGGCCAGCAACACCAGCCCTCCCGCGCCGTCGCGGGCGCGCTCGAGCGCGCGCACCAGCCTGGCCTTCTCCGCCCCGCGCGCGACGAAGGGCGTACGCGCCGATCCGGCCAGTACGCCGACGCTCTCCGCGTCCTTCCAGGGCACCTCCCAGAGACGCCACGGAGTGTCGATGCCCTTGAGCGAGAACTCGCCGCGGTCCTCGAGCTCGCTGCGGGCCGTTCCCAGGACGCCGCGCACCGTGTCCGACGCGTAGATGCTTGCACCGGGCGCGGTCGACTCGATGCGCTTGGCGATGATCAGCGTCTCCCCGTGCAGTCCGCCCTCGTCGTTGACGACCTCGCCGGTGTGCAGGCCGACGCGCAGTTGCAAGGCGATGTCCGGCCGGTTGCGGTTGAGGCGCGCGATGCCGCGTTGGATCTCCTGCGCACAGACGACGGCGCGCCGCGCCGACTGAAAGGCGACCATGAGCCCGTCGCCCGCGTAGGTGAGCATCACCCCACGTTGTTTGTCGACCAGCGTCTGGGCGAGATCGGCGATCTCGCGCTCCAGCGTGGTGGCCGCGTCGTCGCCGAGCCGCTGGTTGAGCGCGGTCGAGCCCACCAGATCGGTCGACAGGACGGTCACGGTGCCCTCCGGGAGCGGGATTGCGTCGGCGGCCACGGCAACCGCGATGATGTCTCAAAATTGGGCGTCGTGACAAGCTAGTCGTCACGCGATCGCGAGGGTCTCACAAGGGGGGTGACGCAGACCCCACGTGCGAGCGATCAACGCACCGGCGCCGCTCGCCGATGCGGCGTTGACAAGGCCAGGAGCCGTCGCCTAGCGTCGCGCGCAGCGAGATGATCAGCGTTCGCGATGCACTCGACCGCGTGCTGGAGGGCTTGCCCCGCCTGGGCGGCGAACAGGTGGCGCTGACGCACGCGCGGGCGCGCGTGCTGGGCGCCACCATCCGCGCGCCGTACGACGTGCCGCCGTTCCGCAACTCCGCCATGGACGGCTACGCCGTGCTGAGCGCCGACGTCAGCGCCGCGCGGCGCGAGCGCGCCGTGCGCCTGCGCGTCCTCGAGACGGTCGCGGCAGGCTCCGTGGCCAGCCAGCCGGTGCGCCCGGGGACCGCAATCCGGATCATGACCGGTGCGCCGATGCCCGAGGACGCCGATGCCGTGGTGCGGGTGGAGGACACCAGCGAAGCGGGCAGCGACGTCGAGGTGCACGCGGCGGTGCCGGCGGGGGCGAACGTGCGGCATGCCGGCGAGGACGTCCGCAGCGGCGAGACCGTGCTCGAGCCTGGCCGCGTCCTGCGGCCCGCCGACATCGGGTTGATCGCCTCGCTCGGTCGGCCGATGGTGCGTGTGACGCGGCGCCCGCGCGTGGCGATCCTCGCCACCGGCGATGAGCTGGTCGACGTCGGCGAGCCGCTCGGTCCCGGACAGATCGTCAACAGCAACGCCTACACGCTGGCGGCGGCGGTGGAGGAAGCGGGCGCCGAGCCGATTTTGATGGGCGTCGCGCGCGATCGACCGGAGCTGATCCGTGCCGCGTTCGCCGAGGCGGTGACGGCGGACGTGGTCTTGTCGACCGGCGGCGTGTCGGTCGGCAGCTTCGACTACGTGCGCCGCATCCTGAGCGAGATCGGCTACCAGGAGCGCTTCTGGAAGGTGGCGCAGAAGCCCGGCAAGCCGCTCACGTTCGGTCTCTGCGGGCGCACGCCGGTCTTCGGACTGCCGGGCAATCCGGTCTCGTCCCTGGTGTGCTTCTACGTCTACGTGTTGCCCGCCCTGCGCACGATGATGGGCCTCGACCGCGTGCATCTCCCGAACGCCGCTGCGACATTGGCCGAAACGGTGAAGAAGGCTGCCGGCCTGACCGAGTTCGTACGCTGCCGCCTGGAAGGCCCGCCGGACGACTATCGGGCGCGCTCGACCGGGACCCAGAGCTCAGGAGTGCTCCGATCGCTCTCGCTCGGCGACGGGCTGATCGTCGGGCCGCCCGAGGCCGACGTGCTACGCGCTGGTGCGCGCGTGCGCGTCGTGATGCTCGCCCCCGACGCGGCCGCCGCCGCGCCGCCGTTCTGAACGGGCGCAGGGGGCGGATGGTGCGGGTCGGTCAAGGCTGGGACATCCACCGGCTGGTCGACGGCCGCCCGCTGCGCCTGGGTGGAATCACCGTGCCGTTCGGGCGCGGGCTGCTCGGCCATTCGGACGGCGACGTGGTGCTGCACGCCGTGATCGACGCGCTGCTCGGCGCCGTCGCGACGGGCGACATCGGCCAGCATTTCCCGGACACCGACCCGCGTCACCGCGGCGCCGACAGCGCCGTGCTGCTCACCGAGGTCGTCGAGTTGGTCGCCGCCCGCGGGTGGCGCATCGGCAACGTCGACGTGACGGTGCTCGCCGAGCAACCGAAGATTGCGCCGCACGCGTCGGCCATACGGCGGCGGCTGGCCGAGCTGCTGCGCGTCGGCGCGGAACAGGTCGGCGTGAAGGCGAAGACCATGGAAGGGTTGGGCGCGATCGGTGCCGGCGAGGCGATCGCCGCGCTGGCGGTCGCGGCCGTCGAGCCGCAGCCGCGGCGTGCGCCGGCACGCGCTGGGCGGATGGCACCCCGCGCCCGCCGCGCGGCGCGCTAGCCGCCCCTCGAAGAACCCGGCTCGATGCCTGAGTTCATCGTTCGCCCTGAGCCGGTCGAAGGGCACCCATCGGGTTTTTCAACGGCTTGCCCGCGCCGGCGCGGGCAACGACATCTCGGCGGGCCTGCCGCCTCGCTAATCCCGGTGGCGGAGCGCGTCGACCAACAGGGCGAAGGCCGCGGAGGACTGGCGTCGGCTCGGGTAGTAGAGGTGGCAGCCTGGAAACGGAGGACACCAGTCCTCGAGCACCCGCTTGAGACGGCCTTTGGCGAGATGGGGCTGCGCCAGGTCCTCCGGCACATAGGCCAGGCCGATTCCAGCCAGCGCCGCATTGAGCATCTGGGCCGTGCCGTTGAAGACCAGCTGCCCCTCGACGCGGACCTTCAGCTCGCGGCGGTCCTTTTCGAACTCCCAGGCGTACAACCCGCCGTAGGTCGGCAGCCGCAGATTGACGCAGTTGTGGTCGGTCAGATCCTGTGGCCTTTTGGGCGGCGATCGCATGGCGAAATACGATGGGGCGCCGACGACGGCCATTCGCATGTCCGGCCCGATGCGCACCGCGATCATGTCCTTCGCCACTTGCTCGCCGAGTCGCACCGTTGAGCGACGATGTCGGTCAGGCCGTAGTCGACGCTGACCTCGACCTTGATGTCCGGATATTCCTCCAGGAGCTTCACCAGTTTCGGACAGAGGATCGTGTTGGCCGCGTAGTCCGTCGTCGTGATCCGAATCGTGCCGGCGGGCTTCTCCCGAAGCTCACGGAGGGACTCCAGCTCGGCCTCGACCTCCCCGAGGCGGTGCCCCACCGTCAGGCCGGCGCTAGAGTGTCCACCGGTTGAGGCACGAGCGCAGGTTCAACCCAACGAGGAGCTCGACAATGAACATCCCGCGAAGCGGCTCGCAGCCCTCCCGAAAGGGCAACGCACCGAGGACCAGATGGACGCGCGACGACCTCGAGAAGGTCACAGCGGCAGAGGAGCTGGAGATCGCGTCCGCAAGACGCGACGGCACGATGCGAAGGCCGGTGACGATCTGGGTCGTCCGCCACGGCGACGACCTCTATATCGGATCCGCGTACGGGGGTACGTCGAGCTGGTTTCGGGGCACTCGCGACGGCCACGAGGGTCACATCTGCGCCGGCGGCGTCGATCGAGGCGTCCGCTTCGTCGAGGCCGACGACAGCGTCGCGGACGAGAACGACGCGGCGTATCGGACGAAATACCGCCGCCACGCTGCCAGCTACGTCACCGCCGTGGTGAGCCCGGAAGCGCGCGCCGCGACCATCAAGCTCGTCCCGCGCTCGGCCATCCGGGCGCGGGGGTCGCGCTCGGTAGCTCGAGGCGGCTTCTGTCGAATCGCAAACCACCGAAACGGGTGACAGGGGGGAACAATGCAACAGCGCAAGCTCGGGAACAGCGGCTTGGAAGTCTCGGCCATCGGGCTGGGCTGCATGGGAATGAGCTTTTCCTACGGTCCACCCGCGGACAAGCAGGAGATGATCGCACTGCTTCGGGCGGCCGTCGCCCGCGGCGTCACGTTCTTCGACACCGCCGAAGTCTACGGCCCGTTCGCGAACGAAGCGCTCGTGGGGGAGGCCCTTGCTCCCTTCCACGGGGACGTCGTCATCGCGACCAAGTTCGGGTTCGAGCTTCATCCGGACGGGGCGCCGGGTTGGGTGGGCCTGGATAGTCGGCCGCATCACATCAAGGAGGTCGCCGAGGGCTCGCTCAAACGGCTCCAGGTCGATGCCATCGACCTCTTCTATCAGCATCGGGTCGACCCGGACGTGCCGATCGAAGACGTCGCGGGGGCGGTGAAGGATCTGATTCGCGAAGGCAAGGTGAGGCACTTCGGCCTTTCCGAAGCGAGCGCGCAAGAAGGCGACGCCCGCTCAGGTCGCGCTCGCCTGGCTGCTGGCCCGCAAGCCGTGGATCGTTCCCATCCCGGGCCCCACCAAGCTCCACGGCCTCGACGAGAACATCGGGGCGGCTGCGGTCGAGCTCACGTGCGATGATCTGCGTGAGATCGAGCGTGCCGCCTCACAGCTCACCGTGCATGGGGCGCGGTACCCGGAGAGCCTCGAGCAAATGACCGGGCGCTGAGCGGCGAAGAATGTGGGGCTCTCCCAACCCTTCTGGTACACCGACGCGCCGCCGCCGGTGACGGCATATCCACCGCCCTCGGCCATCGCGAGCAACGCGCGCACGAGCGCCGTCGTGGTTGCCATGTCACCGTTGCGGTTGGGCGGCCTTCGGCAGCGGGGCATGAACGCGCTGTTCGCGCACCGCAGCAAGCGCTTCCCGCAAGGTGCCGAAGACGTGGTCGACGCCGATCACATCGATCAGGCGGTGGCGCTCGAGATCGGCTTGCAGGGACGCCTCCGCGTGCACGAGGAGCAGGCCGACGCCGTTACGAGCCAGATCGCCGCAGAAGTCTCGCAGCACCCGTGCCGCCGAGTAATCGATGCTGGTTATGGCCCCCGCATCGATCACCAACCAGGTCACCGGCGTTGGGGCGCCGTCGATCAGCACGCGCACGTCTTCCACGAAGCGGGCGGCGTTGGCGTAGAAGAGATCGGCGCCGAATTGGAACACGACCAGGCCGGGGCCGCTCAGTGTCCCCCGCACGGCTGGCGTCGATCGCCACAGGCCGCTGTCGTCCTGCACCAGCACCGCGGTGTGCGGCCGATAGCTGTGGCGCACGTGGCGCAAGAGCGACAGGACCATCGACAACAGGATGCCCTGCTCGACGCCGACCAGCACAACCACCGCGGTGGTCAGCAATGCGAGGCGGTATTCACCTGCGCTCTCGCGCCGGATGTTGCGCAAGCCCCGCAGGTCGATGAGCCCGACGGCGATCGTGAACACGATCGACCCCAGCACGCATCGCGGCAGGTACTGCAGGGGGCCGGTGAGGAAGAGGAGCACGAGCGCGACGATGGCGGCGGTGGCCAGATGGGCGAGCTGGCTGCGGCCCCCGGATCGCTCGACCATGGCCGTCTGGGTCGGGCTGCCGTTCACGACGAACGTCCCGCTGAGCGCGGCCACCGCGTTGGCCCCCGACAGCCCGAACAGGTCGGCGTTCTCGTCGAGCGCTTGGCGATGGCGCGAGGCATAGGCGCGCGCCGTCGCGGCGCTCTGCGTGATGATCATGAGAAAGCACGAAGCGGCGACGGGGAGCAGGGGCGGAATCTCCTCCCACCGCACCGCCGGCAGGCTGATCCGCGGCAGCCCGCCGGCGACGGGCCGGATGAGGGTGATCCCGTGTCCAGCGAAGTCGAGCGTCGCGCTCGCCGCGATCGCGCCGACCACCGCGAGCAGCGGGCCAGGCAGCCGCGGGACCAGACGGCGCGTCACGAGGACGACCGCAACGACCGCGGCCGAGACGCACAGCGTCGGCACATGAACCTGTGGCAACCCCCGCACGACTTCGCCGAGCTGTCCGACCGACCGAGCGCTCTCCACGGGCACGCCGAGCATCTCGCCGAGCATGGCGATGCCGACTTGGAAGCCGACGCCGGTGAGGAAGCCGACCAGGACCGTCTGTGAGAGGAAATCGGCGAGGAAGCCGAGCTTCAACAGCCGCGCGGCCAGGAGGCACGCGGCGGTCAGCAGCGCGACCATCCCCGCGAGCGCGACGTAGTGCTCGCTGGCGATCGGCGCCAGGGGTGCGAGCCCACCGGCGAGGATCGCGGCCGTCGCCGAATCCGCTGCCACCACCAGATAGCGCGACGAGCCGAGCGCCGCGAAGGCGACCAGCGGCAGCAGCAGGGTGTAAAGCCCCGTGACGACCGGCGTCCCCGCGATCCTCGTATAGCCGAGGGCCTGCGGGATGTTCATCGCGGCGAGGGTGAAGCCGGCCAGCCCGTCGCGAAGCGCCCCGCTGCGGCCGGCTGGTTGGACGCCCTCGAAGAGCCATCGTCTCCTGGCGGACGGCTGCGGCGCCTGGTGACTCGTGGCCACGTCCGCGCACCTCAGCCGCGGGTGCCCGCCGGGGCGGGCTCCGGCGCGGGTTGATCGCTAGAGGTCGTCGTCGTCCGACGCGCCGCTCTCGACCTCATCGATCATCTCGTCGAGGTCCTCGCCGCCGACGTCGTCGCCCATCTCGCGGCCCATCTTGCGCATCCAGCGGCCGACGCTCTTCGGGTCGTCGGCATCGAGGTCACCGAGGCTGCTCGGGTCGGCGAGCGAATCGAGCCGCGCCGACTCCGACTTCGGCATCGCGAAGCGCGACATCAGCCGGTCGGCCGCACGGCTTCCGCAACCAGGACACTCCGCGACGGCGCGTTCACTGACGCGCAACGTCAGCACCGAGAAGCGCTTCTGGCACTTGCGGCAACGGTATTCGTAGATCGGCATGGTCAGACCGCACTCGGTGTCGCGCTGTAGCAGATCGCGCCCGAGCCGACCAGGGCTGACGAAGGGCGTGACCGGGTAACCAGTGACCGGTCACCGGGCTTTGCACGGAAACCTCAGCCTGAGCCTCAGCCAGAGCCTGAGCCTCTCAGAAGAGAAGGCTCAGGCTGAGGCTAGAACCGGGCGAGAAGGTCTTTTGGGCAAAGCCCGGTCACCGGTCACCGAGTCCTGGTCACGAACTTTCACTTCCCCGATTTGACCGTGAAGCCGCGGTCGTTGTGGACCAGGACCTGGCGTTTGCCGCCCATGACCGTCTCGAGCGCGACCTCGTGTTGCCAGAGTTGGTAGACGAACGCGAGGGTGCGCTCGGCGTACTCCGGATGCAGGTCGCGCCCGTCGTGCAGGTGCTCGAGCACCAGGGTGCGCTTGCCGCCGCCGTCGCCGTCGATGACGCGGATCACCGGCACCGTGTTCATCCCGACGTTGGCAATCAGCGTGTCGCGGATGTCGCGCCAGCCGTCCCGATCGGCGACCTCGGTGATGACGTACTCGTTGCCCTTGCGTTGGTAGCGAAAGAGGTCGAGATCCCGAATCAGCTCCTCGGTCAGGTGGCGGCGCAGAAAGGAGGTGTCGCGGTCCGCTTCCCGGATCGCGAAGATCGCGGCATCGCCGTCCGCCCCGTTGCGGCGATGGAGGTCTTCCCAGATGCGCAGGCCGAGGTGGTAGGGGTTGATGCTGCCCTCGTGCGCCCGCACCACCTGGTTGTGGCGGACAATGAACTCGAGCGTCAGATCGGGCTCGAGGTCGAGCGCATCGAGCAGGCGCTTATGCCAATACGACGCCCAGCCCTCGTTCATGATCTTGGTCTCGATCTGGGGGATGAAGTACTGCGACGCCTCGTGCGCGATGGTCAAGACGTCCTTCTCCCACTCGGCGAGGTACGGGTTGTGGTCGCGGATGAAGAGCAGCAGGTCCTCGTCCGGGACCAGCGGAGTCTTGCGCAGGTCGGGCTCGACGTACTCCTGCGGCCGGTGGATCCGATGGAACGGGTCGGCGCGGGGGGCGGCGGCGTCGAGCGCCGCGCGCTGGGCGTCGTCCTCGGAGAGTTTCTGCACCGCTAGGTTCCGGCGACACTGCAAGGCGAGCGCGTGGGCGGCGTCGAGGATGGTCTCGACCCGGTCGAGGCCGATGCTGGGATCCTCGGCATAGGTGCGCACCCGCTGGGCGTGCGACTTGAACGTGCCGATCGTGTACTCCGCGCGGGTGCTCTGAAAGGTGAAGTTGTTCTTGAAGAAGTCGTTGTGCCCGTACACGTGCGCGATGGTGAGGATCTGGAGGAGCAGCGAGTTGTCGCGCATCAGGTAGGCGAGGGCCGGGTTGGAGTTGATCACCATCTCGTACGGCAGTCCGGACACGCCGTGATCGTAGAGGGTCTTCAGCTTTTCGAATGCCTTGCCGTACGACCAGTGCGGGTAGTGCGACGGCATGCCCGAGTACGCCATGTACGCGAGCATCTGGTGGTGGTCGCAGACCTCGAACTCCTGGGGGTAGCAGTCCAGGCCGGCCGCGCTCGCCAGCTCCCGAATGCGGGTATCCCAAGCTTCGAGGTCGGCGAGATCGTAGTCGCGCGGCATGGACAGGGGACTCAGGCCGAGGCGGGCGGTTCGATCACGCGGTCCTTGGCGAGCAGCGCCTTGAAGCTCGGCCAGACGTCTTCCTTGCGCTCGATGAGCACGGTTTGGAAGTTGTCGGCGTCGAGGCGGCGAAACACGTTGAGCATCGAGCTTTCGTATGAGCGCGAGCCGAGCGGCTTGATCTCGCCGTAGCCGAACAAATTGCTGACGTCGGTGAGCTCCTTGGCGGCGCGCAGCGCGTTCGGATTGTCGGTGTCGAAGTTGTCGCCGTCCGAGCAGTGGAAGGCGTAGATGTTCCAGAGCGAGGGATGGTAGCGCTCGGTGATGATCTCGAGCGCCTTGACGTAGCCGGAGGAGATGAGGGTGCCGCCCGACTCGCCCTTGTGGAAGAACTCCTCCTCGGTGACTTCCTTGGCCTCGGTATGGTGGGCGATGAAGACGATCTCGACGTTGCGGTACTTGGAGCGGATGAACTGATAGAGCAGGAAGAAGAAGCAGCGAGCCAGGTACTTCTTCATCGTGTCCATCGAGCCCGAGGTGTCCATGATACACACCACCACGGCGTTCGATTCCTCGCGCACGTCGGTGACGAGATGGCGATAGGTGAGGTCGTCGTCGTGGAACGGAAAGCGCGGCTCGCCGCCGGCATCGCCTTCGCGCTCCCGGGTCGCGAGCTGGCGTCTGACGCGGGCCCGCACCGTCCGCCGCTTGTCGAGGCGCTGGCGGATGCCGACCTGCCGGTACCCCTTGCGCTTGGCCGTGCGCTCGGAGGGGATCGCGCGCAGCCGCTTGCGCTCGAGGTCGGGTAGCTCGAGGTCCTCGAACATCAGGTCGATGAGCTCATCGAGGCGGACGTCGGTCTCGTAGTAGTCGATGCCGGGGCGATCCCCGGCACGGTCCGAGCGGCCGTCGCTCTCCTGCTGGCGGCCGACCACCTGGCCGGGCTGCGACTCCCCGTTCCCCTGGGCGACCCCGGGCGCGCCGTTCCCGTAGACGAAGCGATACTCCTTGATGCCGCGGATCGGCACCTTGATGATGCGGTCGCGGTCCTTCCCGATGATGGACTCTTCCGCGATGATGTCGGCGATATTTTCGCGAATCGCCTGGCGGACCTTGTCGCGGTGGCGGGCGCGGTCCCCGGCGGCGCGGTCGCTGCGTTCGGCGTCAGAGGGCCGGAACGGGCGAAAGACGCTGTCGACTGGCGGCATCGCGTTCCCATGCGCGGCGCGGGTCGACGGCGGAGCTGTCTCCGCCGCCAGCCCGGCGCGCGTCAGTCTTTCCAGAGATTGTTGGCCGCGTACTTGAGGACGACGTCGACGCAGTTCGGGCAGTACCCGTTGTCGATCAGGTTCTGCACCATCACGTTGTACTTGTCGGTCTGCTCCTCGTCACGGGTGCGCGCCTTGGTGATGATCCGGCTGATGTCGCGCACCGAGGTCATGAGGCGCTTTTCGATCGCTTCGCGCAGCGGCTCGTAGCTCTGATACGAGACCCGGATGTCGCGCCGGCTCGCGGCCCACAGGTAGGCGATGACCTCCTGGCGGAAGCCCTCGGCGGCCGAGCCGATGATGGCGATCTGTTCCTCGATCGACTTGAGGAACCCCTCGTCGGGTTGCAGCTCTTCCTTCGTGTTGCGGTCCTTGACCCGCGTTTTGTTCACGTAGGCTTCGGCGTGGTCGAGGTAGTTCTGGAACAGCGACTCCGCCTGCTCCTGGTACGAGTAGACGAAGGCTTTGGTGATCTCCTTCTCGAGCAGGTCCAGGTACTCCTTGTGGAGGATGTCCTGCAGGTACTCGAGGAACTGCTTGCGTGTATCGTCCGGCAGGTCGGTCTCCTTGGTCATGTTGATCAGCGCCTCGCGCACGTTGATCGGGTTGATGCAGTTGCCGGCCAGGTTGTCGGACAGGGCGTTGTCGAGGGCCTTCATGATGAAGCGGGTCGAGATCCCGCTCATGCCCTCGCGTTTGGCGTCGTCGCGCAGCTCGCGCACGTCGATCTTCTTGGTGCGGCCCTTCTCGATGACCTCCTCGCCGTTGTACAGCTTGAGCTTGGTCATCAGATCGCACTTCGGGGTCGGCTCCAGGCGCGACAGGATCGCAAACATCGAGGCGACCTCGAGGGTGTGCGGCGCGACGTGGGCATGGAAGTCGGAGTGGCGGATGATCTTCTGGTAGATTTTCACTTCTTCGGACAGGCGGAGGTTGTACGGGACCTTCACCACCACGATGCGGTCGAGGATCGCCTCGTTGGTGTGGTCCGCCTTGAACTTCTGCCACTCGGCCTCGTTCGAGTGCGCGACGATGACGGTGTCGACGTAGACCATGCCATGGCGGCCCGGCGCCGGGATCACCTTCTCCTGCGTCGCCGTGATCATCGCGTGCAGGTACTCGATCTCGTTCTTGAACACCTCGATGAACTCGACCAAGCCGCGGTTGCCGACGTTCAGCGCGCCGTTCAGGTCGAGCACCCGGGGATCACCCTCCGAGAAGCGGTCGAGCTTGGAGATGTCCTCGCTGCCGACCAGCACCGAGGTGTCCTGGTTGTTCGGGTCGACCGGCGGCACCACGCCGATGCCGACGCGGTTGCGCTTCGAGAACGAGCGCATGATCACCGGGACCTCTTCGTAGCGGGTGCCGAACTCCTCCTTGAGCCGGTACCGGCACACCGGACACAGGTCGCCCTCGATGTGGACACCCAGCATCTTCTCGAACTCGCGCCGCAGGTGGCGGGGCAGCAGATGCAGCGGCTCCTCGCGCATCGGGCAGCCCTCGATGGTGTAGACGGGCGGCAGCTCCTCGAGGCCGCGCTGCAGCCGCTCGACCAGCGAGCTCTTGCCGGAGCCCACCGGGCCCATCAGATAGAGGACCTGTCGACTCTCCTCGCCCTTCAGCGCCGCGGAGTGGAAGTACCGGACGATCTGCGCCACCGTCCGCTCGATGCCGAAGAACTCCTCGGAGAAGAAGTCGTAGACCCGGACGGGCTCGTCCTTGAAGAGCCGTTTGACCCGCGGATCCTCGCTTTCGAGGATGTCGCGCGCACCCGGCGCCATGATCATCTCGTAGGCGCGCGCGTGAGAGAGCTTGGTAATGCTCGGGTCCTCACGGACCCGGTCGAGGTATTCAAGGAAGGTACCGTGCCAGTGGTGCGACTCGCGGGCAGCACGATCCTCTCGAATCAGCTTCTCGAAGATGGCCTTGTCTGTTTCCATTGACCCGCTCCTTTGCCGGAAAGGACTCCGCCTCCCCAACCCAACGTGGTGGTCGGCCACCTGTGATCGAACGCACGCGTCAGCGAATCAGGTGCACTCCACGGCCAGAATTATAGCACCCGGGAACGAGTCCCATTTGCAAGCGGCAGTTGAATCGGAAGGGGTCGGGCAGGTGGCGGGGGGTGGGAACGGAGAACGGCGTCCAAACGGGACCGTCACGAAAACTCCTTCCCAGGTGCCATCAAGGTAAAATGACCGTAACACTAGGTCTTGTGTATAGTCAAGTTTTCTTGCCCAGCATCTTGTTGCCACGGTCGTCCTCAGGGCTTTCGGGTCCACATCCAGGTGGCCCGATCGCCTCGCTGGACTAAGCAACCGACGCGCCGTCGCGCGCCGCGCCAGCGTTCACTACACAATTGCTGTGACGCGTCTGCCGCGTGGACGGGCACGTGCGTGCAAAATGGTCACAACGCGTCACAACGTCACAACACTGAGCATGCCGCGGCGCGCCGGCTGGATCATGACATTTTTCGTCACCGCGGATCGCGCGGTTTCCCGTCGGGCGCTTCCCGACCCTGAGGTGGCATACATTCTGCTGATTCCCCTCTGTGCACGGCGAAGGAGGCGCAAGTCTGATGAGACAGCGAGTCGAGCCGGTGAATACAAGGTTGTTGAAAGTGGGTCTGGAGGTCTTCCCTGTCTACGGTGACGAACGATCGGGATGGAGCATGGACCCGGTCGATCTGACCCCCGATACGCCGAAGTGGCTGCGCTACGAATCGCTCGACGAGCTCTTCTTCGCGCTGCTCAACCTCAACGTCATGCCCGAGGGGCAGGCGTAGGCGCTGGCGTAGGCAATCGGATTGGCCGCCCCAGCGTGGGGGGCGGGTCTCAGGGGGTGGGCGGCGCCGCGACGACGCGCAGCACGTCGAGGCCGTCCGCCTCGAGCGCTGCAACCAGGTCGTCGACGCGCTTCACCTTGACGCGCATCTGCAGCTGCTGCGGCCGCGAGCGGGCGTCGCGATGCAGCCACTTCACCTCGCCCCGAGCGCGCTCGACCGCCCGCCGAGCGCGGGTCTCCATGGCCGGGCCACCCCTCCCGCTGACCGCCAGCCGATAGGTCGCCTCGGCGACGCCGGAGAGGGCGACGAAGGCGTCGAGGACGTCCGCCACCGTGATGATGCCGACCAGCTGTTTGCGGTCGACCACCGGCAGCGAGCCGATCCGGTAGGCTCGCAGGAGCTTGGCCGCCTCGTCGACGGCCGCGTCGGGCGCGATGGTGCGCGGCTTCGCGGTCATCGTCGCGGCGACCGACCGCGCGCCAGGTCGCACACCGCGCAGGTCGCGATGCGTGATGATGCCGAC
>Ga0335084_10004536_pt1 | contig 13684 bp, 12 predicted proteins | sample Lox_Sample_44_FD_206721 | JGI IMG/M metagenome (GOLD analysis project Ga0335084, IMG submission 206721) | Soil microbial communities from Loxahatchee National Wildlife Refuge, Florida, United States - Lox_Sample_4.4 | ecosystem: Environmental > Terrestrial > Soil > Wetlands | place: USA... | reverse complement strand
GCTGCAGGACGTGGATCGCCATCCCGAGCTGCGCGGCAATCGCCACCAGCGCGTCCTCGTCGTCGTAACCGAAGCGCATGTCCTCGGGGCTCTCGACGTAGAGCACACCGAGCAGTCGTCCGCCGCCGGCGATCGGCACCGCGAGCTGGCTGCGCGAGTCCGCGAGCCCGGGGAACGGAATCGCCGTCTCGAGCGTCTGCCCCAGCCCCGCCTTCTCGACGCTCTCGCGGATCGCGCGCAAGTAACGGTACTCGGCGCTCATGTGCATGATCCGGATCGGCGTGCGCTGCGCGGCGGCGACGCCGATCACGCCGCAGCCGACCGCGATCTCCGAGCCGACGCCCGAGAGCGGGTAGCCGCGGCTCGCCACCGTGTAGAGCCGCTGCCCGGAGCCGTCGAGCATCAGCGCCATCGCGTGCTGCACGTCGAGGAGCTCGCCGAGGCTCGCGAGCGTGTCGTCGAGCAGCCGGCCGAGGTCGACGCACTGGGTCATCCGCTCGGCGCACAGCCGCAGCGCCGAGAGCATGTTGCCCCGGGACGGCGGCGCGGGCAGGGGGCTGCCCGGGACCGCGACGATCTCGAGCACGCGATAGATGTCGGACCCCTGCAGCCGGAAGATGCCGCTCATGCCGGTGTGCGACGCGATGCCGGCGAGCTTCGCCTTCATGCTCTCGAAGAGCGGCCCGGCAGTCTCGGTCCGCAGGTACTCGAGCTCGAGGCGGTACTGGGCGGCGGTTTCCGGATGAATCACGATCGCCGCGGCGCGCGGGTTGGCGAGCACATTCTGGCGCGTCTTGTTGAAGAACTGGAACGACAGCGCGACGTGGCCGCGGTCGACGTAGTGCACCTGCGACACGACGCTCACGTTGGGCGTGCCGTCGGTGGCGCAGGTCGCCACCGTGCTCGGGACCGCGCCCTCGAGGCATGCGCGGATCGCTTCGAGCGTGAGCGCCACGAGCCTAGCCCCCGACCTTCTCGCCCGCGCGCGGGCCGGGCGTCTGCTCGAATGCCGCGCTCGGCGTGAACGTGACGCCGGTGAGCTCAGCGGGCTCGAACCACAGCAGCGCGCGTCCGAGCGCGCCGGAATAGCCGAGCAGGCCGATGTCGGCGACGAACGCGTCCGCGTAGCGCTTCGCCCACTCGACGTCCGAGGCGTCGAGCGGGACGACGGTCGCATCGGTCCCCTTCAGCTGGAACGCGCGGTGGGTGCTCGGCAGGTTGAACGCGACTGCGATCGCCCCTTCCGCACGGATCGCGGCGAGCAGGGCCGCCGCTTGGAACGCCGCGAGGAACACGGTCACCCGCCGCCGGTCGTCGGACACGCGGCAGCCGCGCGCGCGCGCGCGGCGCGGCACGTTGGCGGCATCGCGGGATCCCGCGACGATCGACACCGCGCCCTGGATGAACGCGGCGTGCTCGGCGTCGAGCAGCGGTTCGCCGGAGACGCTCATTGCACGCCGCCGACACCGCGCATGATCTCGAAGAGCGCGCGCTGCCGCTCGAAGCCGATCCCCGGACGGTCGGGGAGCGCCATCATGCCGTCCTCGATCCGCGCGTCGTCCGCAAAGCCGCCGAACGCGCCGAAGACGCCCGGGTACGACTCGCAGCCTCCGAGCCCGAACCCGGCCGCGACGTGCAGTGACATCTGGTTGCCCCCGTGCGGCCAGAACGCCGTGCGCCGGAACCCGAGCGGCTCGATCGCGGCGAGCGTGCGCGCAAACTGCGTGATGCCGTACGCCTGCGGCGGGTCGACTTGGATCAGGTCGCGACCGGGGCGCCAGCCGCCGAACCGCGCGAGGTTCACGACGTCCTGCGTCGAGTAGAGGTTCTCGCCGGTCGCGAGCGGCGGCGCGTAGCTCGCGGCGAGCTCGGCCATCAGCGCGTAGTCGTGCGGGTCGGTCGGCTCCTCGAACCACCGCAGCTTGAACGGCGCGAGCGCGGCGGCGTAGGCGAGCGCGTCGTCCCGACCGAACCGCGCGTTCGCGTCGACCGCAAGCCGGTCGGGCGACCCGACCACCGCGAGCGCCGCTTCGACGCGCTTCACGTCCTCAGCGAGCGGGAGCCCGCCGACTTTGATCTTCACCATGCGGTAGCCGGTGTCCAAATGGCGGCCGACTTCTGCGCGGAGATCGTCGAGCGTCCCGCCGGGGTGATACCAGCCGCCGCCGACGTAGACGAACAGGCGTTCGCGCACCATGCCCTTCGAATACCGGTTGGCGAGCGCCCGATAGAGCGGCACGCCCTCGATCTTGGCGACCGCGTCCCAGAGGGCGACTTCGATGGTGCCGATCGCGATCGAGCGCTCGCTGTGGCCGCCGGGCTTCTCGCCGGCGAGCATCGTCGCGAGCGACTTCGCCGGATCGAAGTTCGCGCCCGCGGCGTCGAGCAGCGCCGCGGGATCGGCGTTCAGCAGCCGCGGAATGAACCGCGCCCGCATCTGTGCCCCGCAGGCGTAGCGGCCAGTCGAGTTGAACGCGTAACCGACGACCGGCTTCCCGTCGCGGGTCACGTCGGTGACGACCGCGACCACCGAGGTCGTCATGTCGGCGAAACTGAACACCGCGTTCCGCATCTCCGAGCGGACCGCAACGGCTGCCTCGTTGATCGCGAGGATGCGCATTCAGCCCTGCAGCTCCCGTTCCATCTCAGTCGGACTTCGCCCCCGTCTCGCGCACGACCTTGCCCCACTTCGCGATCTCCGCCTTCACGTATTCGGCGAAGTCGCGCTGCGAGCCGCCGACCGGCTCGAACGCGAGCGCGTCGAGCCGTTCGCGCGTGTCCGGCGCCTGGAGCGCGCGGTTGACTGCCTCGTTTAGCCGCTGCACGAGCTCGGGTGGCGCCGCCGTCGGGAGGAACATGCCGATCCAGGTGTAGTCCTCCATTCCCTGGAAGCCGAGCTCGCCGAGCGTCGGGACCTCGGGGAGCGACGCGAGCCGCCGCGAGCTAGACACCGCGAGCCCGCGGAGCTTGCCACCCTTGATCTGAGCGAGGGGCCCGGAGATCGCGCCGCATCCGACCGGCGGCTCACCCGCCACCACCGCCGCGACCATGGGACCGGCACCCTTGAAGTGAATTGGCGTCGTGTCGAGCTTGGCGAGCACCTTGAAGAGCATCTCCGCAGTGAGGTGCGGCGTGGTGCCGGTTCCGGGTGAGCCGTACGCGAGCCTCGTGCCTTGTGCGGACTGGAGCAGCTCGTCGAGGGACTTCGCCGGCGTGCCGGCGTTGACGAAGACCATGTTGGGCTGCGTGGCGATCTGCACGACCGGTACGAAATCGCGCTCCGCGTCGTAGCCCGGGCTGGCGAAGAGCGTCATGTTCACCGCGATCGCCGAGGTCGTCACGAGCGCCGTGTAGCCGTCGGGTGCCGACTTCGCAACCACGGCCGCGCCGATGTTGCCGCCCGCCCCGGCCCGGTTGTCGACGAGGACCTGCTGGCCGAGGAGGTCCGGCAGTTTCGCGCCCACCAGCCGCGCCGCGATGTCGGCGGGACCGCCGGGCGCGAACGGGACGATGATCCGCACCGGCTTCGCCGGGTAGGTCTGCGCGAGCGCATTCGAGACCACCGCGAGCAAAACCCCGACCGCGGACAGGAATCTTGTCATCGCCGCCTCCTCGCGTGCCTACTTGATCGCGAGCGGGTTCACCGGCGAACCGACTGCGCCGGTGATCGGCAGCGCCGGTGCCACGAACAGGAACTCGTAGCGCCCGTCCGCCTTGCAGTCCTTCGCGAGCTCGGCGAGGTTGAAGATCTCGCCGACCGAGAGCCCCATGACCGGGATCGCGATCCAGTGCCAGGGTTGGTTGGTGTCCTCCGTCTCGCACGGCCGCACCTCGACGCCCCAGGTGTCGGTGACGATCGCCGCGACCCGCCGCGCATGCAGCCAGTCGAGCGTCTCGAACGCGAGCCCCGGCGCATCGCCACCGGAGTAGCCGTCCCAGGTCCTGGACGCGAGCTTCGCTTCGACGTGGCCGGTGCGCACGATCAGGTAGTCGCCGCGTCCGACCTTCACCTTCTGCTTTTTCTCCGCGGCCTCGAGCATCGGGTTGGTGATGGCGAAGCCGTCGGGCAGCCAGCGCTTGCCGAAGAGCGCAGCGATGTCGAGCAGCACGCCCCGGCCGACCATGCGGTCCCGCGTCTTTTCGATCCCCGCGTACTGCGCGCCCGAGGTCGTCACCGTGCGGCAGTCGCGGCCGTTCCACGTGTAGTCCTCGTAGAAGATGTGGCCGAGCCCGTCCCATTGCGTTCCGCACTGAAGGGGCATGATCACCAGATCGTCGGCGCTGCGGATCTTGCGGTAGTCGAGCACGCCGGAGTACGCGTCGGTGCCGGTGCGAAGCATCACGTGCACCGGGTTGAACCGTCCGAGCGCCGGGTACTTGCTCTTCCCGCCCTGCGGGCCTTTCGAGTCGAAGTTGAGCGCGAGCGAGAACACCTTGCCCTTGCGCACGAGCCGCGCCGCGCCGACGATGTCCCCGGGTGCGACGTAGTTGAGCGTCCCGATCTCGTCGTCCTTGCCCCAGCGTCCCCAGTTCTTGAGCCGCTTCGCCGCGGCGTGGACGTCCTTGCGGGTGAGCTTGCGGTTGCGCGCTTCACGCGTGTCGCGGGTCTTCAATCGGGCTGCTGCTTTCGTCGGCATCGTCTCCTCCGGGGGAGGGTGCAGTCTAGCTTATCATCGCCGACCAGCGATCCAGCCGGAGTGCGTACCCGATGACGAAAGCGACCGGAGCGGAAGTCCTTGCCGACATGCTCGCCGGCTACGGCGTGAGCCACGTCTTCATGGTGCCCGCGGTGCTGCGGCGCACGTTCGCCGAGATGGAGCGGCGGACAAGCATTCGTCGCATCCACACGCACGGCGAGAAGTCCGCCGCGTACATGGCCGACGGCTACGCGCGCGCGTCGGGGCGGCCGGGGGTGTGCATGGCGCAGGTGGTCGGCGCGCTCAATCTCGCGGCGGGCCTGCGCGATGCGTACCTCGCGCACTCGCCGGTGATCGCGTTCACCGGCGGACGCGAGCCGCGCACGAAGTTCCGGCAGGTGTACCAGGAGGTGGACGATGTTCCGTCGTTCGAGCCGGTGACGAAGTGGAACGCGACCGTCGACGCGGTGGAGCGCTTCCCCGACATGGTGCGCCAGGCGTTCCGCGTCGCCGTCTCGGGCGCGCCCGGTCCCGTGCACCTTCAGTTCCGCGGCAACGAAGGCCAGATCGACCAGGAAGAAGCGGAGATGGAGCCGCTCGTCGAACCGCAGTTCGCGCGCGTGCCACCGTTTCGCCCCGAGCCGGAGGCCGCGCACGTGCTTGGCGCGCTCGCCGCGCTTCAGGCGGCCGAACGGCCGGTGATCGTCGCCGGCGGCGGCGTGCGCGCCTCGGGCGCCGGCCTCGAGCTCGTCGCGCTCGCCGAGAAGCTCGGCGTGCCGGTTGCGACCTCCCTCAACGGCAAGGATGTCATCCCCGGCACGCATCCGCTCGCCGTCGGCGTGGTCGGGAGCTATTCGCGCGAGAGCGCGAATCGCATCGTCGCAGGCGCCGACCTCGTCTGCTTCATCGGCACCACGGCCGGCGGCATGACGACCCACTTCTGGGCGGTGCCGAAGCCCGGGGTGCGTGCCGTCCAGATCGACGTCGACCCCGAGACGCTCGGCCGGAACTATCCGCTGCAAGCGGCCGTACTCGGCGACGTGAAAACCGCGCTCGCGCGGATGTTCGAGCACGGCGATCGGTCGACCGCCGCGCGCCGGCACGCCTGGCTCGAGACGACCCGGGCCATCTGCCGCGAGTGGTACGCGAAGTACCGCCCGTTGCTCGAATCGGACGCGGTACCAATCCGGCCCGAGCGCATCTGCGCCGAGCTGACGAAGCACGTCCCCGACGACGCGATCGTCGTCGTCGACACCGGCCACGCCGGCATGTGGATGGGCGGGATGTACGACGTGCGCTCGCCGCGACAAAGTTACCTCCGCAGCGCGGGTCATCTCGGCTGGGCGTTTCCCGCCGGGCTCGGCGCGAAGTGCGGCGCCCCGGACCGGCCGGTGATCACCTTCACCGGCGACGCCGGCTTCTGGTACCACATCGGCGACATCGAGACCGCGGTGCGGTGGAAGATCAACGCGGTCACCGTCGTCAACAACAACGCGAGCGGCAACCAGTCGAAGCGCGGCTTCGACCGCGCGTACGGCGGGCAGCAGACCGAGCAGGCGCGGGAGCTGTGGACCTTCAACCGCGTCAACTTCGCCCGCATCGCCGAGGAGATGGGCGCGCTCGGCATCCGGGTGGAGCGTGCGGCCGAGTTCGCACCCGCACTCGAGCGGGCACTCGCGGCCGGGCGTCCGGTCGTGATCGATGTCGCAACCGACATCGACGCGATCGCGCCGACGGCAGTCGCGTAACGGTCCTCCCGCGCGGCCGACCTTGACCGTGCCCCCGAGTCTGCGCTTATACCCGCTGTATCTCTTTTGTGATACAAAACCAGCATGCCGGTCTCCTTGCGCCTCCCCGAAACCGTCAAGAAACGCATCGCGAAGCTCGCGAAGGCGCAGGACCTGACGCCGCACGGGTTCATGCTCGAGGCGATCCGCGAGAAGCTCGAAGCCGAGGAAGCGCGGGCGGCATTCCATGCGGAAGCGCAGCGCAGGCTCGCGCGGATGAGGAAGGCCGGTACCGGAATTCCGGCGGATGAAGTGTTCGAGTACCTGAAGCGGCGCGCCGAAGGGGTTGCGGGCAGACGACCGAGGCCGCGCAAGATCGCGTGATCGTATTCGACGTCGAGGCGCTCGACGATCTCGAGCGGATTTTCGAGTTCAACCTTGAGCGCGATCCGGCGACGGCGCTCGAACACATCGGCAAAGTGCGCAGCGCCGTGGTTATTCTGGACGCGCACCCCGAGGTCGGACGGCCGGTAGGGCGCGGCTCCTCCCTCCGCGAGCTCATCATCTCCCGCGGCAAGACGGGGTACGTCGCGCTCTACGAGTACTCGCCGGTTGGAAAGCTCGTCCGCATCGTTGCCGTGAGACATCAGCGTGAGGCCGGTTACCGCGGGCGCTAAACCGCCTCGCCGCGTGGCGAGCACCGCCCGCCGCGTGCCACAATCCGCACTGCCCGCACCCGCCCTTCGGAGCACCGCATGACCGAGGCCAAAGTCACCGACCTGCGCAAGGCCTATCCCGACCGCACGCCCGACAAGGACTACCCGCCGCTCAAGTTCAAGTCGCTCAAGGGCAAGGTGAGCGCGGCCGAGTGGGAGGCGCGCGTCGACTGCGCCTGCGCGTACCGCCTGGTGCGCATCTTCAACATGGACGACCTCGTCTACAACCACATCTCGGCGCGCATTCCCGGGACCGAGGCGTTCCTGCTGAACCCGATGGAACTCAGGTATGAGGAAATCCGCGCCTCGCCGCTGATCAAGGTCGATCTCGCGGGCAAGGTGCTGTGGGAACCGGAGTTCCCCGAGGGCCTCGGCTACAAGTTCAACCCGGCGGGCTATGTGATCCACAGCGCCGTCCACGAGGTGAAACCCGACATCAGCCTCTACCAGCCGGACGTGCGCCGGCCCTACGGCCTGCTCGAATGGCCCGCGATGCGCCGGCCCGCCGACCGGGTCGATCCGTCGTACAAGAACTAGCCCGAATGCACGTCGTCGAGCGGTTCGCCGCGTTCGCCGAAGCCTCCCGCCGCGAACCGATCGCGCCGGAGGTGTTGCACCACGCAAAGCGCGCGGTGATCGACTGGTACGCCGCGCTGCTGCCGGGCGCAGCGGTACCGCCCGCGACCATGCTCGAGCGCGCGTTCGCCGAGGAGCTCGACCGCGGCGAGGCGCGCCTCGCCCTCGGCCGGCGCGCGACCGTCCGCGCCGCGGCCCTGATCAACGGCGCGGCCGCGCACACGGTCGAGGTCGACGACATCTTCCGCGACGGCATCTACCACCCCGGCGCGCCGACCATCCCGGGGGCGCTCGCGCTCGCCCAGGCCCGGCGCGCGACCGGCGAAGCGTTCCTGCGCGCGGTGATCGTCGGTTACGAGATCTCGACCCGAATCGGCGCGGCGATGGGTCGGGCGCACTACAAGTTCTGGCACAACACCGGCACGATCGGCTGCTTCGGTGCCGCCGCGGCGGCGGCCGAGCTGCTCCAGCTCGACACGAAGCGCTTCGCGCACGCGCTCGCAACCGTCGCCACATTTTCCGCCGGACTGCAGCAGGCGTTCCGGATGGACTCGATGTCGAAGCCGCTGCACGCCGGGCATGCCGCCGAGGCCGGCGTCACCGCCGCGCTCGCCGCGGCTGAGGGTGTCATCGGGTCGCTCGACGTGATGGAGGGCGAGGCCGGCTACGGCCGCGCGATGGGCGACGGCCCCGACTGGGACAAGGCGCTCGCCACGCTCGGGCGCGACTTCCACATCACCCGCATGACGTTCAAGAACCACGCCTGCTGTGGTCACACGTTCGCGGCCATCGACGGCGCGCTCGCCGTCCAGTCGAAGCTCGGCATCGCCGCACGCGACATCGAACGCGTTCGCATCGGCACGTACCGCGCCGGGCTCGAGGTGGCGCACTACGAGGATCCGCAGACGCCGGCGGAAGGCCGCTTCTCGCTCAAGTACGTCGTCGCCTCGGCACTCGCGCACGGCAGCGTGCGGCTCGCGGCCTTCGAGCCGGCGCGGCTCGCCGACCCGGTCACTCGCGAGCTGATGCGGCGGGTCGACGTCGCGATCGATCCGGAGCTCGACGCCACCTTCCCCGGCCAGCGCGCCGCGCGCGTGTCCATCGCCGCGCGCGACGGCCGGCGCGCCGAGCATTTCCAGCCCACGCGCAAGGGCGATCCCGACGCGCCGCTCTGCGACCGCGAGCTCGAGGAGAAGTATCTGGAGCTCGCGGCGCCGGTGATCGGCGCCGCGCGCGCGCGCGAGCTGCTCGCGCGACTGTGGCGTCTGGAGCGGGAACCGCAAGTCGAGTGAGCCTCGCCCAGGCACTGTTCGCGCCCCGCGCGGTGGCGCTCGTCGGCGCTTCCGGCGACGCGACGAAGAACACCGCGCGCCCGCTGCGGTTCCTGCGCAAGCACGGCTACGGCGGCCGCATCGTCGCGATCAACGCGATCCGCTCGCAGGTCCTCGGCGAGCGCGCCTACACGAGCCTGGCCGAGGCCCCGGGCACCATCGACCACGCGTTCGTCATGACGCCCGGCGATACCGTGGAACTGGCGGTCGAGGCGTGCGGCGCGCGCGGCATCCCGGTCGTCACCATCTTCACCGACGGCTTCGCCGAAACGGGGCCGGAGGGCGCGGCGCGACAGGCGCGTCTCGCCGCCCGCGCGCGCGCGCTCGGCGTTCGCCTGCTCGGGCCGAACAGCATGGGACTGATCGACATCCCCGGCCGGGTCGCGCTCACCGTGAACGCGGTGCTCGAGATGGACGCGCTGCCCGTCGGCACGACGAGCGTCGTCTCGCAGAGCGGCACGATGCTCGGCACGGTGCTCTCGCGCGGCGCGGCGCGCGGTCTCGGCTTCGCCAAGCTTGTCGCGGTCGGGAACGAAGCCGACCTCGGCGTCGGCGAGCTGGTCGAGCTGCTGGTCGATGACCGCGACACGCGCGTGATCCTGCTCTTCCTCGAGACGGTGCGCGACGCCGCGCGCCTCGCCTCAGCGGCGCGCAAGGCGCACGCCGCGGGGAAGCCGGTGGTGGCCTACAAGCTCGGGCGGTCCGGACTCGGCGAAGCGCTCGCGCGTTCGCACACCGGCGCGCTCGCCGGCTCCGATCGGGCGATCGACGCCTACTTCCGCGACTGCGGGATCGTCCGCGTGGACATGCTCGAGACCCTGATCGAGATCGCTCCGCTCGTCGCGGGCCGCTCGCCACCGGACCTCGCTCGCGCGCCGCGCGTCGCCGTCGTCACGACGACTGGCGGCGGCGCCGCGAGCGTCGTCGACCGGCTGGGAACGCTCGGGCTCGAAGCGGCGGTGGCCGACGCGCCGTTGCGCGCGCAGCTCTCGGCGCTCGGGGTACGGATCTCGGATTCGCCGATCGTGGATCTCACGCTCGCCGGCACGAGCCAGACCTACGAGGCGGTGCTGCAGGCCCTGCTCGACTCGTCCGCGTGCGACACGGTGCTGGCGGCGGTCGGCTCCTCGGCGATGTTCCATCCGCAGCTCGCCGTCGAGCCGATCCTCCACGCACCGCCGCGCGCGAAGCCACTTGTTGCCTTCCTCACCCCGCACGCCGAGCGCTCGCTCGCGTTGCTCGCGGCCAAAGGCGTGCCCGCCTTCCGGACGCCCGAGGCCTGTGCCGATGCACTCGCGGCGTTCTTCGCCTGGCGCGCGCCGCGCGAGCAGCCGGCTTTCGCCGCGATCCCGTGGCCGACGGACCTGCCGCGGCAGGGCAAGTTGGACGAAGCGCACGCGCTTGCGCTCTTCGGCAGGCTCGGGGTGCCGGTGGTCGAATCGGCCGAGGCGCGAGCACCTGACTACGCCCACGCGCTCGCCTATCCGGTCGCCGCGAAGGTTCGCTCGCTCGACATCGCGCACAAGACCGAGAGCGGCGGCGTCGCGCTCGGGATTGCCAACGGCCGCGAGTACGGGAAACGGGTCGCGGCGCTTCTCGCCGCCGTCGCCACGGCACACCCGGGCGCGCGGATCGATGGCGTTCTCGTGCAACGCATGGAGTCGGGGCTCGCCGAAGCGATCGTCGGGTACCGCCACGACCCGCTGGTCGGACCGCTCGTGCTTGTCGGCGCGGGCGGCACGCTGGCCGAGATCTACCGGGACTACGCGCTGCGCCCCGCACCGGTGACGGAAGACGATGCGGCAGCGATGATCGCGGAAGTGAAAGGGCTTGCGACCATCCGCGGCTACCGCAACCTGCCGCACGGCGACGTAGCGGCGCTCGCGCGCGCGGTCGCCGCGCTCTCGCGGCTCGCGCTGGTGGCGGGCCAGCCAGTGGCGGAGGCCGAGATCAATCCGCTGATCGTCAAGCGCGACGGCGTCGTCGCGGTGGACGGTCTGGTGGCGCTGAAGGCGTAGACATGCCGCTCGCCGCGCTGCGCGAGGTTCTCGAGGCCGCGGACTTCCGCCCCGACGGAATGCCGGACCTCCGCGGAGCCGATCCGGTCCTGCGGACGCGCTACCGGATCGCCACCGCAGGCGCCGCCGCGCTCGGCGCGGTCGGGCTCGCCGCCGCGCACCTGTGGCAGCTTCGTGGCGGGCACACCCAGCGCGTCGCGGTGGACCTGCGCGCGGCTGCTGCCTCGCTCCGCAGCGCGCGCTACCTGCGAATCAACGGCGCGGCGCCGAAGCAGTGGGACCCGCTGAGCGGCTTCTACCCCGTCCGCGACGGCTGGATCAGCATCCACTGCAACTTCGCCAATCACCGTGCGGCCGCGCTCGGCGTGCTCGGTACCGGAGAGGATCGTGCCGCCGCAGAGCAGGCGTCCCGCGCGTGGGAGGGGCTCGCGCTCGAGGATGCGATCCACGCCAACGCCGGCTGCGCGGGCTTCGTGCGATCCGAGACGGACTGGGCGCGCCATCCACACGCACAGGCCGTCGCCACGCAGCCGCTCCTCGAGATCGAGCGCCTCGGCGATGCGCCGCCCCAGCCGCTGCCGGCGGGCGCACGCCCGCTCGCCGGCGTGCGCGTGCTCGACCTCACGCGCGTGCTCGCGGGTCCGACGTGCGCGCGCAGCCTCGCCGAGCACGGCGCCGACGTGCTGAAGATCACCGCCGCGCACCTGCCCGACTCCGGCTTGGTCGAGCTCGACACCGGGATCGGCAAGCTCTCCGCGCGGCTCGACCTGCGCACGCCGGCAGGCGCGGACACGCTGCGCTCGCTCGCGCGCGAAGCGGACGTGTTCTCGCAGTCGTACCGGCCCGGCGCGCTCGCCGCGCGCGGGTTCTCGCCGCAGACGCTCGCCGGGTTGCGGCCGGGAATCGTCTGCGTGTCGCTCAGTGCCTGGGGCGGTACCGGGCCATGGCGCGAGCGGCGCGGGTTCGACAGCATCGTGCAGTCGGTGAGCGGCATGGCGCTCGCCTCCGGTGAAGGCGGCAAGCCGCAGCTCCTGCCGGTTTCGGCGATCGACTACGTCAGCGGCTATCTGATGGCGTTCGGTGCGATGGTGGCGCTCGCGCGTCGCGCTCGGGAGGGCGGCAGCTGGATGGTGCGTGTCGCGCTCGCCCGCGTCGGCCGCTGGATCGTCGACCGCGGTGTTGTACCGGACAGCCTCTGGCGCGGCCTGCCCGAGGATCTCCCACCTGAGGAGCTCGCGCCGCTCCTCGCGGAGATGGACGCGCCGGACGGCCGGATCCGATACCTGCGTCCGGTCTTGCAGTTATCCGAGACACCGCCCTACTGGAGCCGGCCGCCGGTGCGGCTCGACAGCCACCGGCCGGAGTGGCCACCGCGCGGCTAGCGGGCCCGACGCACGCATCCCTCCCATCAAGCGCACGAGCGAGACTCCAAGTATCGTTCGCTCCGTTGCGCCGGATTCCGGCATGCATTCCCACTCATGAAGGCCGTCCTCCTCCTCGCGATCGCGCTCTCCGGCCCGGCCGCGTGGGCGCAGGGCTACCCGTCGAAGCCGATCCGCGTGATCGTCGGCTATTCGCCGGGCGGCGCGACCGACATCGTCGCGCGGACGCTCGCGGGCAAGCTCCAGGAATCGCTCGGCCAGCCGGTGATCGTCGAGAACAAGCCGGGCGCCAACTCCAACATCGGCTCCGAAATCGTCGCGAAGAGCGCCGCGGATGGCCATACGCTGCTGCTCGGCACGATCGCCAACGCGATCAACATGGCCGCCTACACCGGCCTCGGCTACGACACGCTGCGCGATTTCGCGCCGGTCACGCAGACGATGAGCGCGCCGTCGGTGCTGGCAGCCCATCCGTCGCTGCCGGTGAAGGACCTGAAGGGGCTGATCGCGCTCGCCAAGGAGAAGCCGAACACGATCGCGTTCGCATCGTCGGGCAACGGCAGCTCGCCTCACCTCGCCGGCGAGCTGCTGAAGATGCGTGCGGGCATCCAGATCGTGCACGTCCCCTACAAGGGCGCAGCGCCGGCGTTGAGCGATCTCATCGCCGGCCACGTGCCGATCGGGTTTCAGACCGCGCTCTCGGCAATGCCCTACCTGCAGAGCGGCAGGTTGCGCGTGCTCGGGGTGGCCTCGCCGCAGCGCCTCGCACAGTTGCCCGACGTGCCAACCATCGCCGAGGCCGGGCTACCGCAGTTCGAGGTCTCGAGCTGGAATGGCCTCCTCGCCCCCGCGAAGACTCCGCCGGAGATCGTCGCGATCCTGCATGCGGCGTCGGTCAAGGCGCTCGCAAGCCCAGACGTGCGCGAGAAGTTCGCGGCGCAGGGCGCGGAAACGGTGGGCAGCAGCCCGGACGAGTTCCGCGCCTACATCCGCGCCGAGATCGACAAATGGACGCTCGTCATCCGGGCGTCCGGCGCGAAGTTCGATTGACGGCGATGGATTTCCGCTTCACGCCCGAGCAGGAAGCGTTCCGCGACTCGGTGCGCCGCTTCGCCGAGAAGCACCTCGCGCCGGGCGCGCTTGCGCGTGCCCACGCCGCCGAATACCCGTGGGAGGTCTCGCGGCTGATGGCGAAGCAGGGTCTGCTCGGCATCACGATCGCCGAGGCCGACGGCGGCCAGGGTTGCGCGCTGATGGATGCGGTGATCGCGATCGAGACCGTCGCTTCGGTCTGCCC
>Ga0335084_10004532_pt1 | contig 13691 bp, 9 predicted proteins | sample Lox_Sample_44_FD_206721 | JGI IMG/M metagenome (GOLD analysis project Ga0335084, IMG submission 206721) | Soil microbial communities from Loxahatchee National Wildlife Refuge, Florida, United States - Lox_Sample_4.4 | ecosystem: Environmental > Terrestrial > Soil > Wetlands | place: USA: Florida... | reverse complement strand
TCCCCTCCGAACTCCGGCAGGCCGCGCACCCGGCTCCGGTACCGGTCGAAGCTGCCCTGCGCGCCGACGCGGCGGGCGAGCGCCACGAGGTCCGCCGCCGGCGTGGCGATCATCGCCCCGCCCGGCCGGTCCAGGTTGCCGGTGACCGCGGCGAGCACGTTCACCAGCCAGGCCACGACGCCGCCGAACGGCTGGGTGCAGGCGCCCACGCGCGCGTGGCACACGGCCGAGTCGGCCTCGGCGAAGGCGCGCGCCAGGTCCCGGATGCGCGCCGCGTCCACCCCGACCCGCGCCGCGACGCGCTCCGGCGAGAACGGTCGCACGGCGGCGCGCACCTCGTCGAGCCCGGTGGCGCGGCCGACGAGGGCCGCCGGCCGGTCGAGCCCCTCGCCCAGGATCACGTGCAGGAGCGAGGCGAGCAGGGCGGCGTCGCCGCCCGGCCGGATGGCGAGGTGATCGTCGGCGAGCGCGGCGGTCTCCGTGCGGCGCGGGTCCACCACCACGAGGCGCCCGCCGCGCGCCCGGAGCTGGCGAAGCCGTTCGGCCACGCCGGGCGCGGTCATGAGGCTCCCGTTCGACACGCCCGGGTTCGCGCCCACGACGAGCAGGAAGCGGGTGCGGTCGACGTCCGGAACGGGCAGGAGCAGCTGGTGCCCGAACATCTCGTACGCGGCGAGCTGCTGGGGCAGCTGGTCCACGGAGGTGGCCGAGAAACGCGAGCGCGTCCCGAGGAGGCGCGAGAAGTGGGGCACCGCGAGCAGGGCGGAGTGGCTGTGGACCGTGGGGTTGCCGAGGTAGAGGGCGACCGCCGACCGGCCGTGGCGACGCTGCACGTCCGCGATGCGCTCGGCCGCCTCCCCGAGCGCCGCGTCCCAGCTCACCGGCTCGAAGCGGTCGCCCACCCGGCGGAGCGGCGTGCGGACCCGGTCCGGATCGGCCACGACGTCCACGAGCGCCGCGGCCTTGGGACAGACGTGGCCGGCGCTGAAGGGATCCTGGCGGTCGCCGCGGACCGAGAGGATCCGCCCGCCGTCGGTCTCGAGCACGATGCCGCACACGGCCTCGCAGAGCACGCACGTGTGGAGGCGGGTGGAGACGCTCATCGCGGGGAATCCGGGCGGACTCTACCAGAGCGGAAGGTGCTATTTTTCGCCGCGATGGCCCGTTCCTCCCCCCGCGTCCTCGCCCTCGCCGCGGCCGCCGTCGCGGTCGCCTGCAACAGCGCGCAGCCCTGCCCCGCGCCGCTCGAGGTCTGCAATGGCGTCTGCGTGGACCTCTCGTCCGACCCGTTCCACTGCGGCACGTGCGGCAAGGCCTGCGGCACCTCCCAGGTGTGCCACGCCTCCGCCTGCCTGGACAACGCCGGGGCCGTCTGCAGCAACCGCTCGGGAGGCGCGTTCGTCGTCGTCGGCAAGTGCGACCAGAGCATGAAGCTCTGGACCACCCAGCAGGCCTTCATCGACCGGGCGAGGGCGCTGCTCGCCGACCCGGCCTCCCCCGGCAACTCCGTGCCGGTCATGACGCTCTTCGAGGGGACCGACTGCGACGGGCAGTGGACCTGGCGCGTGGACCCGGAGCAGATCCGCTTCGACTCGACCACGCCCCCCGAGGACTGCGACAGCTGCCCGCGCATCATCGAGCAGGAGAAGGCCCTCCGGGTCACCACCATCGGGGTGTGGTGCCCGCTCGGCGTCCGCATCCTCGGCGTGGACGCTCCGCCCATCCCCTGACCGCGCGGCCAGAAGTCACTTGCCCGGCGCGCCGCCTGCGTTAGCTTGGCGGCATGACCCGACCGCTCGTGAAGGTGCTCGCGCTCTCGGCCGCCGCGCTGCTCCCGGCCGGCTGCGGCTTCCGCTCGATCCCGCTGGCCGAGAACGCGGTGGCCTCCGCCTGGGCCGAGACGGAGAACCAGTACCAGCGCCGCGCCGACCTCGTGCCCAACCTCGTGGAGACGGTGAAGGGCTATGCCGCCCACGAGCGCGAGACGCTCGAGGCGGTGGTGGCCGCCCGCGCACGCGCCACCCAGGTGAAGTTCACCGCCGAGCAGCTGACCCCCGAGAACGTGCAGAAGTTCGAGAAGGCCCAGGCCGAGCTGGGCGGGGCGCTGGGGCGGCTCCTGGCCGTGGCCGAGAACTACCCGCAGCTCAAGGCGAACGAGAACTTCCGCGACCTGCAGGCGCAGCTCGAGGGCACCGAGAACCGCATCGCCATCGCGCGGCGGCGCTACATCGAGCAGGTGCAGGCGTTCAACGACCTCGTCACCGTCCCGCCCACGAGCTGGACGAACGCGCTCCTCTACCACAAGCCGCCCAAGGCGCAGTTCACCGCCACGACCGCGGGCGCCGCGGAGGCGCCCAAGGTGAAGTTCTAGTGGGCGCGGCCGCACGGCTGGCGGCCGCCTCGCTCGCCCTCGCCGCGGCAGGGGCCGCGCGCGCCCAGATGCCGGTCCCCAGGCTCACCGGGCCGGTGGTGGACGAGGCAGGGCTCCTCTCCCCGGCGGAGGCCTCTCGCCTCGAGCGGCTCGCGCGCGCCGCTCACGACCAGAAGGGAGGCCAGGGGCCGCAGCTCCAGTACGTGATCGTGCGGACGCTCGACGGCGAGCCCATCGAGGGCTTCACCATCCGCGTCGCCGAGGCCTGGAGGATCGGCAACGCCGGCCGCGACGATGGCATCATCGTCGCGGTGGCCTCCCAGGACCGGGAGGTGCGCATCGAGGTCGGCAACGGCATCGAGGGCGGCCTCACCGACGCGCAGGCCTCGCGCATCGTGCGCGGCACCATCGTCCCGGCGTTCCGCGCAGGCCAGTTCGGCGAAGGGCTCTACGACGCCGGCGTCCAGGTCCTCGCCGCGCTGGGCTCGCTGCCGCAGGGCGTGTCCCGGCCCGCGCCGCGGCACGCGGCGCACTCGCCGGTCATCGGCTTCCTCGTGCTCCTCGTGGTGGCCTCGCTGCTGCGCGGCTTCCTCGGCTTCGGATTCCGCCGCCGGAGGCTCCTGGGGTGGGGCGGCGGCCCGTGGATCGGCGGCGGGTGGGGCGGCGGGTCCGGCGGCGGGGGCGGCGGCTGGTCCGGCGGCGGCGGTGGGTTCTCGGGCGGCGGCGCCTCGGGGCGCTGGTGACGGCCCTCGACCGGGCTCGGGGCGAGAAAGGGAGACCGTCATGAACGTCGACCGGATCTTCGACGAGCGGGCGCGGGCCCGGGTGGAGGAGGCGGTCCGCCGCGCCGAGCGCTTCTCCCGTGGGCAGATCGTGCCCGTGGTGGTGGAGAAGAGCGACCCGTACCCCGAGACGCGCGCCCGCGGCGCGCTCGCGCTCGCGGCGCTCGCCACCGCGCTGTGGCTGGGGTTCCGGGTCGACACCGCCCCGGTGGAGCTCGTCCTCGTGCAGCTCGTCTCCGGCCTCGCCGGCGCGCTGCTGGCGTCGTGGGATCCACTGGAGCGGCTGCTCGCCGGACGGCGCTCGATGGACGAGGCGGTGCGCGCCCGCGCCCTGCGCGCCTTCCACGAGCACGGCCTGCATCGCACCGCCGAGGGCACGGGCGTCCTGCTCTTCGCCTCGCTCTTCGAACGAGAGGCGGTCGTGCTCGGCGACCACGGCATCCACGCCAGGGTCGGGGACGACGGCTGGCAGAGGGCGGTGGCGGCGCTCGTGCGCGAGCTCGATCGCGGCGATCCCGCTGCGGGCTTCGTCGACGCGGTGGCGCTGTGCGGCGCCCGGCTGGCCGAGCACTTTCCCCGGGACGGGGCCTCGCCGCCCCCGCCCAACGAGCTCGAGGACGCCATCCGCGCCACGCGCACCTGAGCTCGGGACGATTGTCACCTCGCGTCGCCCCGTGTACACCGTGGGCCCGTGAACGTCGCCGCGGCGATCGCGCTTCCCTCGGCCACGCTCCACCTCGCGCTCGCGGCGCTGCTGTTCGCCATCTCCCGCGCTCCCGGGTGGCGCATGGCCCGGGTGTTCGCGCTCATCGCCTTCACGGCGGGCGTCTACTCGTCGGCCCAGGTGTCCTTGACCCTGGAGGGGCTCAACCCGCTCGTCTACGAGATCGCCGCCCGGTTCAACTACGTGGCGGCCGCGCTCCACGCCGCGGCGTGGCTCGTATACGGGTTCGGCGGTCCGGACGCCGATGTGGCGGCGATGCCGCGCTGGGCCCGGAGGCTGGCGCTCGTCGTCGCCGTGCTCGGCACCACGCCGGTCATGTACCCCGGCTTCCTGGGGCCGCCCGACCCGGTGGACGTCCGCTGGGCGGGGGTCCGCTACATGTACCCCTCCTCCACGCCGCTCTCGGACCTGGTCGCCTACGTGGAGCTGGGGGCGCTCATCCTCGCCGGCGGCCAGATCGCCCGGAGGGCGGCCCGGGGCGAGCGCCACCTGCGCTGGGTGATCCCCGGGATGGCGTTCTTCCTCGTCTGCGCGCTCGACGAGGTGCTGGTCGCCAACCGGATCATCGAGTTCCTGTCGCTGGGCGACATCGGGTTCGTGGCCATGGTGCTGCCGCTCTCGGTCGAGGTGGTGCGGCGCTACGGCGCGGACGCGTCGCGCCTCGAGGCGCTCACGCACCGGCTCGAGGAGGAGGTGCGGGTGCGCACCGAGCGCCTCGACCGAGCGAAGGCCGCGCTGCTCGAGTCGGAGCGGCTGTCGTCCCTCGGCCGCATGGCGGCCGGGGTGGGCCACGAGATCAACAACCCGCTCTCGTGGCTCCGCGTGGCGCTCGATGACGTGGGCGCCCACGTCGAGGCCACCGGTGCGCCCGAGGAGGTCAGGGAGGCGCTCGTGGACGCGCGGGAGGGCCTGCGGCGGATCCAGGGCGTGGCCGAGCGGTTGCGCAGCCAGGCCCGCGCCGAGGGCGTGCCGCAGGGCTCGGTGGACCTCCGCGAGGTGGTGCGGCGGGCGCTCGAGATCGTCGGCGACGCGAGGCCGGGCGGCCCGCGCATCGCGACCGATCTCGCGCTGGTACCGCGCTTCTCCGGGGACGGTCTCCGGCTGGCGCAGGCCCTCGCGAACCTCCTCGCGAACGCCCTCGTGGCCGCCTCGGAGCGGGGCGGCGATCGGCTCGTCTCGGTGCGGATCCGGCCACTCGGCGCCGAGGAGGTGTGCGTGGAGGTGGAGGACGACGGGGTGGGCATCCGGCCGGAGGTCCTGCCGCGCCTGGGGGAGCCGTACTACACGACGCGCGCGGACCGCGGCGCGCTCGGGCTGGGGCTCTTCGTCGCGCGCGGGATCGCCGAGGCCCACGGAGGGAGGCTCGAGGTGGAGTCCCGTCCGGGCGAGGGCACCCGGGCGCGGATGGTGTTCCCGACGGTGGTCCGGGGCACGCGCTCGTTCCGGGCCTGACGGAGGGTCGAGCCGCGGCGGACGCCGCGCGCGTTGACAAGGCCTCCGTTCTAACGGAAAACCGTTCGCCATGAGGAGCGTGCGCGAGACGGCCCGCCGTCGCCGGGGGGCCCGGTCCGGAGCGGCCGGCGATCGGACGGCCCAGCGGGAGCCGGCGCCTCCGGTGGGCGCGGACCTCACGCCGGTGGTGGGGGCCAACCTGCGCCGGCTGCGCAGCCACCGGGGGCTGTCCCTGGAGCGGCTCTCCCAGCTGTCGGGGGTGTCGCGCGCGATGCTCGGGCAGATCGAGCTGGGGCAGAGCGCGCCCACCATCAACGTGCTCTGGAAGATCGCCTCGGCGCTGGGCGTCCCGTTCTCGGCGCTCATCACCGCCAAGGGCTCGGACGGCCCGCACGTCCTCCGCGCCGACCAGGCGAAGCTCCTCAAGAGCGCCGACGGCAACTTCACCTCGCGCGCCCTCTTCCCCTTCGACGAGCCGCGCCGGGTCGAGTTCTACGAGCTGCGGCTGGCCGCCGGCGGGCTGGAGAGGGCCGACGCCCACAACCCGGGCACCACCGAGAACCTGGTGGTCGCCTCCGGCGCCGTGGAGATCGAGGTGGAGGGCAGGAAGGAGCAGCTCTCCGAGGGCGACGCCATCGTCTTCGAGGCCGACTCGCCCCACGTGTACCGCAGCCGTTCGGACCGGGAGACCGTGCTCTACCTGGTCATGACCTACGCCGACACCGTCGGCTGAGCCACCCCGGCACCGGGGCGCCGCCGGGCGCCGCCGGTTCGTGGGACGGGGTGAGAGCCCGGCTTCGGCTAGAATCGGCCGATCGGAAGGGAGGCGGCGCGTGGTCGTCCGGGTAGGCGATCTGATCGTCGCTCGCGGTGTGGCCACCCGGGAGCAGGTCGATGCCGCTCTGGGGGCCTCGCGGGCCTCGGGCGCGCCACTCTGCTCCGAGCTGCTCGCCTCCGGCGTCGGCGAGGACCTGCTCGCCGGGATCCTGGCGGAGCGGCACGGCGTTCCGGGCGTGGATCTCTCCCGCAGCGTGCTCGATCTCGCGCACCTCGAGCTCGTGCCGAGGGCGGTGGCCGAGGGCGACGTGATGTTGCCGCTCTCCAGCGAGGGGGGCCGGATCCACCTCGCCATGTCCGAGCCGTTCGACGAGCAGACGCTCGCCGAGGTGCGCTTCGTCACCGGACGCGAGGTGTCGTCCTACGTGGCCGTCCACTCCGCCCTGGTGAGGACCATCCGCGAGGCCTACGACGCGCGCGAGCGGGGCGAGCCGCTCTGGCAGGGCGAGCGCGTGGACGAGGGCACCATCGGCATCGCCGTCATCCGGCCGCGCCAGGCGGAGGGCGAGGCCCAGGTCGCGGCCGAGGCCGACGAGGTCGACCTCGACGCGGCGCTCTCGGGCGACGAGCCGCTGCACCCGGTCGCCGAGGTGGAGATCGACGTCGGGGCCGAGCCGCGCCCCGCCCCGCAGCGCATGGACGCGAAGCGGCTGGTGCTCGTGGTCGACGACGAGCCCGAGATCCGGTTGCTCGTGCAGCGCACCTTCCAGGCGCGCGGCTACGCGGTGGAGACCGCGTCGGACGGGGCCGAGGCCGTGGAGAAGGCCGTGGCGGCCGTGCCGGACCTCGTCCTGCTCGACGCCATGCTCCCCCGCCTGCACGGCTTCGAGGCCTGCCGGCGGCTCAAGGCCGACCCGCGGACGCGCCACGTGCCGGTCATCATGATGACTGCGATCTACCGGGGCTGGCGCTTCGCCCAGGACGTGCGCGAGAGCTACGGCGCCGAGGACTACGTGGAGAAGCCCTTCCGGCTGGAGGACCTCCTCCGCCGCGCCGAGTCGGCCATCGACGCCACGGAGGCCCGGCGGTCCGGCGCGGGGGACGGGGCCGGGCCGGCGCTCGCGCGCGGCACCGAGCTGCTCGCGGCGGGAAAGCCGATCGAGGCGCTCGCCGAGCTGGAGGCGGCGGTGAAGGCGGACGGCTACTCCACCGAGGCCCACTACCAGCTCGGAAGGGCCCTGCGCGCCACCGGCGACCACTTCCGGGCCATGACCGCGCTCGAGCGAGCCACCGAGCTGAAGCCGCACTTCGCGGCCCTGCGCGCCCTCGCCACCCTCTACGAGGAGAAGGGCTTCCGCCGGAAGGCCGCCGAGATGCTCGAGCGCGCCCTGCCCGCGGCGCCGGACGAGGCGTCCCGGGAGACGGTCAGGAGGGAGCTCATCCGGCACCTGGGGTGAGGCGCCTCCTCCTCAGGAGCGCCGCCAGCCACGCGAACGCGAGCGGGCCCGCGGCGCTGGCCGTGCCGCAGCCGCAGCCGCCGCCCGAGCTGGAGCCGGAGCCGGACGAGTTGTTGCCGAGGTCCTTGATGGTGAACGTGACCGTGGTGCTCCCGGTGAGGGTGCCGTCCGACACGTCGAGGCGGACGACGAGCGGCGTATCGGCCGAAACCTGCGGAGCCGTGAAGCTCGCAGTCGCCGTGTTCGCGCCGGCGATGGTGATGGTGGGTCCAGACACGCGGACCCAGTGGTACGTGAGCGTCGTGCCGGCGTCCTGATCCGTCGAGCCGGTGCCGTCGAGCGGCACCACCGCGCCCTCGTTCGCAACCTGGCTCGAGCCGCCCGCGATCACCGCAACCGGCCTGCGGTTGCCCGGCACCACCGTGACCACGGTCGTGGCCGTGGAGGGCGCGCCGCCCGCCGAGACCTCCACCTGGAACGTGAGCGGCGTGTCGGCCGTGACGTCGGGCGCCGTGAACGTGGCGACGGCGGAGGTCGTGGAGCCGAGGGTGACGAGCGGGCTGCCGTCGTCGACCTGGCTCCAGAGGAAGGTGAGCACGGCTGCCGGGTCCTCGGCGGCCGAGGCGCTCGCGTCGAGGGTGACGGCCGAGCCCTGCAGCACGCGCTGGTCGGCGCCGGCCGAGGCCACGGGCCCGCCCGAGCCGCACACGTTCTGATCGCGGACGAGGCCGGGGAAGGGCGTGCCGGTGATGCCCGACGCCGAGAAGTCGTCGATCTCCCAGGGATCGCCGCCACCCGCCTCGTCCGTGCCGATGCGGAAGCGGAAGAGGACGGACTTGCCCGAGTAGGTCGTGCCGAGGTCCAGGGTCACGAGGTCGAAGTCGGGCCAGGACGGGTTCCGGTCCACCACCGCGGAGGTCTTGTTGCGGAGCGGGTTCTGGGAGGCGCCGAGCTCCGTCGGGTAAGCCAGGCTCCCCTGGTAGATGGAGATGCCCGAGTTCAGGGCGAGGGCGCCGACGTCCACCCAGTTCGTCCCTCCGTCCTGCGACAGCTCGACGATGCCGCCGTCGCCGTGCACCGTGACGGTGGTGCCGGTGGAGAGGGTCGCGTCGAACGTCTCGAAGGCGTGGCGGTGCCGCCAGGTGACGACGAGAGGATCGGTCCCCACCTGCAGCAGCGGGGAGGTGAAGCGCAGCTCGGCGGCGACGCCGACGTCGGGCCCGGCCGCCTCGTGCTGGCCGGCGTCCACCGCCTGGAGCGCGAACGCGTCGGGCGTGCCGATGCTCTCGGTGGCCCAGGCGAGCGTCGCCGACTCGAAGCGATCGGTCGACGAGACGGCGGCCTGGTCGTCGTAGTTCACCCGGAGCCACAGCCTCCTCGGCGCGTCGTCGCGCAGGTAGCCCGCGGGGAACGCGAGGTCGATGGGCACGATCTCGGCCGTGTACGCGCCGGTGAGGTGGACCTGGAACTGGACCTGGGCGGTGGAGGCGGCGCCGCGCGGGTCGGTGGCCGAGATCGGCACGGTCGTGCCGGCCGGGAAGGTGAGGCGCGGGTCGGGCGAGGAGATCGTGACGGTCGCGGCGGCGAGGGTGGTCGAGCCCACGTTCTCGAGGCCGACCGTGACGTCGGCGGTCTCCTCGTCGTCGAGCACGCCGTCGCCGTCGCTGCAGTTGCTCGTCGCCGACTCGGCCACGAGGGCCGTGCCGACGGCCAGCTCGGGGCCGGTGAGGTAGCTCTCCACCACCGGCGTGTTGTCGCTCCGGTACCGGTTCGGGCCGACCGCGCCGATGCCCGCGCCGCGCCTCGCGAACGCGTCGAACAGGAGCTCGAAGTCCGTGGGGTCGTTCGCCCAGGCGGCGGCCAGCACCGCGTCGCGCGCCTCGAGGAGCGTCGGCGACATCGGCATCAGCATGTAGGAGGTGACCATGTACCGCTTCATGCGGTCCTGGGCCTCCGCGAAGGTGAGCCGCCCGGGCACGTCCCGGAGCAGCGCCGCGTAGCACTCCCAGAGCATGGTGGTCCACACCTCGCCGGTGGCGTGGACCTCGCTGTTGCCCACGCCGTCCTCGCCGAACTGGACCGGGATGGTCACGTTGCCGGGGGCGGTCGTGGGGATGGGCTCGTTCTCGGCGATGTGCCGGAACGTGAGGGGGTTCTTCGTCATGTCGGTCGAGTACGGAACGCGGCGGATGCCCCAGTAGAAGGAGTCGTTGTTGCCGCCCGCACGGTACTTGCCCCCGGAAGAGTAGGCCGCCTCCGCGTAGGTCCCGTTCCAGCCCGCGTTGGCGGGCACGTCGGCGTCCTCGGCCCGCACGACGAGGAGGAGCGCGTGGAAGTCGGACCAGCCCTCGCCGAGGCCGTTCGACTGGTTGGTGTCGAGACCGGAGGAGTTCCCGATGAGGCGGTGGGTGAGGTAGTGCGCCCACTCGTGGGCCATGATGGTGGTGTCGAGATCGCCGTCGCGCATCTGGCCGGCGGAGCGGCGGAGGGTGACGTTCGCCCCGCCCGCCTGCACGGCGTTCAAGACGGCCGTCCCGAAGTCGCGATCCACGAGCGCCGACGGGATGGTGAGGGTCGCGTCGGTGCCGGCCATGTCGCCCGCCGCGCGGTCGTCGGTGCGGATGAGGACGCCGATCGCGCCGGCAGCCTGGGCGTTGCGGATCTTCACCACGAACGTGCAGGTGCCGCGGTCGACGAAGGCGATCTTGCCGGCCACGGAGGAGGCGTTGGTGAGGGTCGTGCACGCGTCGGTCGTGAGCGGCCCGGTGGAGTTGGCGGCGTCCTGCGCGACGACCACGTCCCCGGTGAGGTCGAAGCTCTGGGGCCCGAACTGAGCCATGCCCGCGGCGACCGTCTGGACGATCGAGGCCGGGGTGTTGCCCGTCACGGAGCGCTCGGTCTGCGCCGTCCACACGTACATCTGCATGCGCGGCGACGACCCGTCCGCCGGGGTCGACATGTTGGCGTTGTCGGTGTTGGGCGGATCGAGGCCGCTCCCGTCCTGCCCCTCGGCGATGATGCGATCGCCCTCGGCGCCGCCGCCGGGTCGGCCGTAGTTCGACTGCTGGGCGTTGCCGTGGGCCTCGTCGAAGCCGGCCGCGTAGTACCAGTCGTGCAGGAAGTTGTTCACGTAGAACAGGTTCACCGCCGCGGCCCTGCGGTTCGTGGCCCCGGTGGTCAGCGTCGTGTGGTCGAAGTCGTAGAGGAACTGGCCCGCAGCGCTGACGCCGGGCCGGACGTCGCCCCCGTCGAAGACGTTGGTGTCGTTCGCGTCGATGTACGCGTCCGCGTTGTTGCCGGTCGTCACCACGGCGCCGGGGGCGAGCCAGGCGTCGCTCGCCGGCACGCCGAAGCCGGCGTTGTCGAGGGTGACGTCGTTCGGCGGGAGGAACGGCGGCGAGAAGCCGTCGGGCACGCCGGTCGGGTGGGGGGTGCCCGCGAAGCCCTGGGGGCCGTCGTACGGCCAGCCGCTCGGATCGGCGAAGACGCGGTAGGTGAAGGCGTCCCTGACCTGGTCGTGCCGGAAGAGGAGGGCGCCGTCGCGCGCCGAGATCACGTAGCCGTAGTCGAGCGCGCGACGCTCGTCCGCACGCTCGAGGCCGACCTCGAGGTACCACGCCGGCTCGAGGCCGCCCGGGAGCGGGAACCACACTCGCCTCGCACGGGCCTCGCGCCAGAACCGGACGCCGCGCGTCCCTGCGGTGGCGGGGTGGAGGCCGAAGCGCACGTAGCCGGCCTGGTCCGGGGCGGCGGACACGAGGTCGCCCGCGGCGTAGGAATCGCCGGTGAGGTCGGTGAGGGCGCGGCCGATGGCCTCTGCCGCGTCGAGGGCGAAGCGCGCGCCCACCGGGCGCGCCGAGGCCGGCGCGAGCGCGCCGGACTGCGCGACGAGCGCGCCGGTGCGGTCCATGGCGATGGAGGTCGTCCCGCGGAAGACCTCGATACCGTCGACGTGGCGGGTGAACCGCACGACGATGGCGCCCTTGCCGGTGTCGTGAACGTCCATCACCTCGGCCTGGTCCAGGTCGCTCGCGGCGAGGCCGTAGAGCGGTGCCGACGCGGCGAGATGGGCGCGGGCCTGCTCGACGATGGCGGTCCTGCCGGAGAGGTCGGCGCCCGTGCCGCGCACGGAGGCCGTGGCGCCGGAGGGAGCGGAGCCCCAGCGGAAGGTCGGCGTGCCGTGGTCGTCCCGTCGGACGGCCGGATCGCGCGTGCCGGGCGCAGGCCGGGCCTTCGCGTTGGCAGGCTCGCGGCGAGGCGCGAGGGCCGTGAAGTCGGCGGGGCGGGCGCGCGGCGGCGGGCCATCGGTCGCCGCCGCGAAGCGAGGCGCGCGCGCCCCCGCGCCGGCGGAGGGCACTGCGGCCGGCGAGCAGGCGACGACGACGAAGAATGGCGCGAGCCACAGGGGTCGACGGATCATGTCGGGGGCTCTCCTCGGCGAGGCGCGAGCGGACCATTCGGGCCGCTTCGATCGGGGTGCCAGGAACCTATCCGCAGGTCCGACGCCGGGCAAGCAGGCCCGGGACGATTTGCAGGGAGCGCCCTCGGCGTGCAGCGAACCTGCGCCCCGGGCTGGGTGCGGCGCGCGCCGCCGCCGTTCACTCGATCAGCCGGCCGGAACCCATGCTCGGATCGGTGACGTACTCGTACATGACCGAGAGCTGCCGGAAGCGCTGGTCCACGCTGGGCACGTCCGGGTAGTGCGCCTTCCGCCGGCCGCCGAGCGCCTCCACGCCGAGCGCGTGGCCACCCAGGATGCGGAACGAGACCTCGCCGAGCGCGTAGGTGAGGTCCTCGTAGCCGCCCTGGTCGGGCGAGAGCTGGTCGCCGGTCACGTACTCGCGGGCGCTCGCCCGGACGCGCAGCCTGTTGGACCAGAGGAGCTTCAGGTCGAGGTAGGCGATCGCCTGGGCGCCGAAGTGATAGTCGCGCTTGTCCTCGACGATCGCGCTCGTGCCCGCCGCGCCGAAGCCGGCGCCGAGGTAGCCCGTGCCGAGGAGCCTCGTCGACGGCGAGAGCGACCATTGCTTCACCGTCCCGAAGGCGAAGGCCGACGTGGAGGCGCGCAGCTGGGCGGCGGTGATGACGTCGTACGCGCCGAAGACGCCCCACAGGCCGGAGTTCACTCCCTCGCCGTAGGAGCCGCCGATGAGGAGCCCGTAGATGAGCAGGTTCACGCCGGAGGAGTTCGTGAACGAGTTCCGGTCGATGTTGAGGCTCGTCGAGAGGTAGTAGTGGTCGAACGGCCGCCGGAACCGCCAGCCATCCTCGGTCGGGAGCCCGTGCGTGGTGCGGAGCATGAGCCTCACGTTGCCCGCGTCGAACTGCTGGGTGTCGCCCGCGTCCGTGGCCTGGCCGGCGACGCCGACCGCGACGCCGAAGTCGGTCGAGCTCGTGAAGCCGCGCATCCGGCGGTCGTGGAACTTGTCCGAGTAGAACAGCCGGTTGAAGCCGTTCATCGGAGCGACGGCGGCGGCGGCCAGCTCGTGCCAGGCGCTGCCCTCCGGGCCGGAGTCGAGGATGTCGGTGGCGACGCGGTAGAGGACCTCGCCGAGGTACGAGCCGGCGATGGTGGTCGTGATCTGGTCGTTGATGGAGGGAGGGTGGATCTCCATCAGGGTCTCCCAGATGAACGAGCCCACGAACGTGCAGCCGAAGCCTTCCCAGAACTGGAGCCCCAGGCTGCGGCACGACGTCATGAAGAGGCTGCCCTCGTAGGGATGCGCGTACTGGTTCGTTCGGTAGCTGTTGGGGTCGTACTCCCAGCCGCCCTTGAGGTTCGTCTTCCAGGTCTCCCAGGTGAAGTCGTAGCTGTCCTCCTGGGGCTTCATGACGCGGCCGCCGATGTTGAGCGTCAGGTTCACGCCCGGGACCTCGAGCCAGGCCAGCGTGCGGTTCGTCGGCGGGGCAGGGTTCGATTCGGGGTCGCCGGCGGGTGGAGCGGCGCGGAGGTCCGGCTTCGCGGCCGGCTGCGGGTCGGGGCTCGTCGCCTCGGGCCTCGCAGCGGGTTCGTCGGCCAGGGCGGCGATCGGCGCGCCGATGGCGAGGAAGACGGCGAGGTGCACTGGGCGCATCGGTTCCTCCCCCTGTGCGGGGCGCCGCTGCGCGCGGGCGCACCCGGTCGTGAC
>Ga0335084_10004531_pt1 | contig 13693 bp, 9 predicted proteins | sample Lox_Sample_44_FD_206721 | JGI IMG/M metagenome (GOLD analysis project Ga0335084, IMG submission 206721) | Soil microbial communities from Loxahatchee National Wildlife Refuge, Florida, United States - Lox_Sample_4.4 | ecosystem: Environmental > Terrestrial > Soil > Wetlands | place: USA: Florida... | reverse complement strand
AGGGATTGGGACATGCTGCCGATCCGAGTCTCGTGACGGTTCCATTCTAGGGCGCTCTGGAGGACGATCGGTACCATGCTTCGGTGTGTTGCAGCGTGGTTGGTCGTCGTCCTGCTCGCCGGCTGTGCGACCGAACCGAGCGCGCCCGCGAACTTGGATCACGCCCCTCTGTTGGATGGTCGGGCGCTGTTCGGCGTCGACGTGCCGGCGGCCGACGAGGTCGGCGTGCTCGACCTGTCCGACGCCATGCGCAAGTTCGTCGCCGACAACGGCGGCGACATCCAGGTCGATTGGCTCCGGCTGAAGCGCCTGCTGCGCGCGATGCAGGAGCAAGGCTACATGGACGTCGCGTACGAGAACGACAAGACGTTGACGGCGGCCGAGACGTTTGCGCACCGTTCGGGCAATTGCCTGTCGTTCACGAACATGTTCGTTGCGCTGGCACGCGCGAGTCGACTCAGCGCGGAGTATCAAGTCGTCGACGTGCCGCCGACGTGGGACTCGCTCGACGGTTGGATCATCCTCAACGCGCACATCGACGTGATCATGCGCGGCGTCCGAATGGGATCGCCGGGGGCGGGCACGTTTCGGCGCGACTACGTCGTCGACTTCAACATGGCCGACTTCCAGACGGCGTATCCGCGCAGGACGGTGAAGGATCGCACCGCGTTCGCGCTCTTCTACAACAATCGAGCGGTCGAAGCGCTGCGCGCAGGCGACGTCCGCACCGCGCTCGCCAACTTCAAGCAATCGATCGCGAAGGATCCGCGGGTGCCGAGCACTTGGGTCAACTTGGGCGCCTTGTATTCGCGCCAGCAGCAATACGACCTCGCGCGCATGGCGTACGAGCGCGCCCTCGACGTGCAGCCCAGCGACAAGTCCGCGCTGACGAACCTCGCGCGCCTGTACGACCAACTCGGCAACACGCAACTCGCCGCTGCGTATCGAACGCGCATTCACAAATACGAGGAGCAGAATCCGTACTACCACTACGCGTTGGCGGAGCGGGCGTTCGCCGACGAGCAGTGGGGCGTCGCGCGCAACGAGATCAAGCGGGCCATCGATTTGAAGCGCGACGACCACCGCTTCTTCTTCCTGCAGTCGCTGATTCACTACAAGCTCGGCGACATGGTCGGCGCGCGCACGTCGCTGGTCACCGCCGAGGCGCTCAGCGACGAAGATGCCGTGAAACAGCGCTACGCCAAGAAGCTCGCCGCGTTGGGGCTCAAGAGCGGTTGATCGCAGCGGAGCCACCACGGCCTGCGACTGCATTCATCGCGGCGATGGCGGCATCGCCCGAGACCGGTTGCCCTTGATCGAACACCGTCGCGACGCGAAGCTAACGCGACGAGACGTCGAGGAACCTCACATGCCGTGGCGCCGGTGCGCCGAGTTCGCCTTCGCGATCGTGTTGGCGTCGTGGTGCCACGCTGCATGGGCCGAAGGCCCCGACGTGCGCAAGCTGCTGACCCCCGAGCAGTTCCACGCGGCGGGCCTCGACAAGCTCACGGAGCAAGAGATCGACGCGCTGAACCGTTGGCTCGTCACGTATACGGCGCGCGACGCGCCGGAGGTGCGCCGCAGCGACGTCGTCGTGCAAGCCGAGGTCAAGAAGGTCGACGCGGAGGGCATCAAGACACGGATCGACGGCGAGTTTCACGGCTGGGATGGCGAGACCGTATTCCGGCTCGAGAATGGTCAGGTATGGAAGCAACGACTGCCGGGCCGATGGGTGTACCGCGCCGATTCGCCGGAGGTCGAGCTGCACAAGAACTTGATGGGATTCTGGGTCATGAAGGTGATCGCCGAGGACCACGCGATCGGCGTGGCGCGCGTCAAATGAGCGAACGATTGCAGTGCAGAGACGCTGATCGGGGAGTGGGTGGATGGCGAACGATGACGCGCAGGAAGCGGCGCGGCGCACCATAGCCGAGTCGTTGGCGCTGCTGCAGCGTGGTCGAGCGCCGGACGCGCTGGAACTGCTGAACCAGGCCTGTCGCGCGGAGCCTGGCAATCTCGAGCTCATGCTCCATCAAGCGCTCGCGCTGCGGATGCTCGGCCGCTTGCCGGAGGCGGTGCGCGCGCTCGATGCGGCCCTCGCGATCGATCCGTATTTCTTCCTCGCCCTCATGTCGAAGGGCACCGTGCTCGAGCGCATGGACGCGCCGCGGCTCGCGGCGCTCGTCTATCGCGATGCGCTGAAGATTGCACCGAACGCAGCCGAGCTGCCCGCGGCACTGGCGGCGCCGCTCGATCACGCGCGCGAGGTCGTCGCCAACGATGCCCTGGCGCTCGCCGATTTTCTGCGCGAGCGGACCGGTACGACGCGCGCGGCTCATGGTGGCGAATCGCTCGCGCGCTTCGATGAGTGTCTCGACATCTACGCCGGAACGAAGCGGGTCTACGAGGCGAAGCCGGTGCAGCTGCACGTGCCGCGGCTGCCCGCGATCCCGTTCTACGAGCGCGCGTCGTTCCCGTGGTTGGGGCGGCTCGAAGCGGCGACGCCGACGATTCGCGGCGAACTGTCGGCATTGCTCGACGCGGGCATGCCGGGATTTGCACCCTACATCGCGTATCCGCCGGGGACACCGGTCAACCAATGGGCCGAACTCAACCATTCGCGACTGTGGAGTTCGTTGTGGTTGTGGCGTGACGGTGTGCGGCAGGACGGCGCGATCGCGCGTTGCCCGCGCACGGCAGCGGTGCTCGAGACGCTACCGCTCGCGGACCAGCCGGGGTTTGCACCGACGGTGGTGTTCTCGGCGCTCGCACCGCGCACCCGGATTCCGCCGCACACGGGCTCCACCAACGCCCGTCTGCTGGTGCACCTGCCGCTCGTGTTGCCCGGGCCGGCCGGTTTCCGGGTCGGCAACGAGACGCGCCAGTGGCGCCTTGGCGAGGCCTGGGTGTTCGACGATACGATCGAGCACGAAGCGTGGAACGACGCCGACGACGTGCGGGTCATCCTCATCCTCGATGTTTGGAACCCGCAGTTGAGCGCCGCGGAGCGCGAACTGATCTCGACGATGATGATCGCGCGCGCGCAGTGGTACGACCGCGCGGTTATTCGCTAGCTCGACGGTGGCAACGCCTCGGGCGCGCCGAACCCCGCTTGCGCGAGACGGTCACGCACCGCGGCGAGACCGAATTCGACGTGCCGCCACGCGCCGATCGAATGCGTATAGATCGGTCGCCGCACCTGCATTGCGCTCGCGGTCATCGACGGTCTCTGCTGCGCGTGGAAATCGAGCACTGACGCTTGCCACGGGAGGCCGCACCAATCGAGCACGCGACGGGCCTGCGGTTCGGGATCACGCACGAACTCTTCGTAGGTCACGTCGAGGATTCGGCCCGGGAGCACTCGGTGCCAATGGTCCATGTGCGCTAGATAGCCGACATAGTATTCGGCGAGTTCGTCGAGATCGTACGAGTAGGAGTAGGCGTTGAAGAAGAGCGTCTTGTACACCGCGTAGCAGGTATCGAGCGGGTCGCGGCGCAAATGGATGATCTTCGCGTTGGGCAACGCGGCGAGGATGTAGCCGCAATACAGGAAGTTGTACGGCAGCTTGTCGACGAAGTATCTGCGACCGCCTGCGAGCTGTCGCGCGGACTCGATGTAGCGTCGTCCGAGTTCGCGAAAGTCGAGCCTGAGCGAAGCGTCGACGTCGAGTTCGTCGGGCGCATCCGTCGAGAGCCGCTCGTCGACCATCTCGGTCATCAGCAGTGGGAAGTCGGTCAACTCGCCGACGGCTTGCACCTCGCTGTGGCTCGTCAGGATGCGCTCGACCAAAGTCGTGCCGGTTCTTGGCATTCCGACGATGAAGATCGGTCCGTCGTCGACATATCCCGGGCCGATCGACGCCAACGTCTGCGCGGTGAATTTCGCACGGATCGCCGCGTGTGCGGCGAGCTCGCTGCGCGAATCGTAAGTCAACACGCTTCGATAGGCCTTGGCGCCGCGACTGAGCGCCGCGAAGGACTCGCGATACCGCTCGAGATCCTCGTATTCCTTCGCCAGCGCGAACGATGCGGCGACGACGAGGTTGAGACGGCGCGGTTCCGCCTGCAGGCGCTGCTCGAGATCGGCGACGTGGTTTCGCTCGGGCGTCTGGGTGCGCAGGGTCGACCTCAGGTGCAATGCACCGGGATGAAACGGCTCGATCTCGAGCAGTGCCGCGAGATGCCGTTCTGCGTCGTCGACGCGATTGACGTGGAACTCTGCCCGCGCAAGGTCGGCGAGTAGCTGCGGCTGATTGGAAAACCGGCGCAGCGCTTCGAGCAGCAGGAGGCGCGCCCCTTCGGGGTCCTGGCAGTCACTCAAGATCTGCGCGAGCGACCGGCACTGCGCTGGGTCGGGGTCACGGCCGCGCGCCGCCGCCGAGGCGGCCGAACGGGCTTGCGCGCGACGCCGCAACGCGAAGAGCAGCTGTGCCTTACGAACCTCGATCTGTGCGTCGTAGGGTGGGTTCGGGGTCAGTGATTCGAGGTACGCAAGCGCCGCGGTCCGGTCACCGCGCGCGTCGGCCGTGTCGGCCGCAAAGAGGTGTGCGAGCGGGTGGCCGGGGAATCGGCCGAGCAGGACCGCGGCGAGCCGCTCGGCATCGTCGAGTCGCTGCGCGTTGAGCAACTGCACACCGTTGTCGAGCAATGCCTGCAGTGCGTTTGCCATTCTCTTCAGCCGTGCGGAACGAGATCGAACGCCACGGTAACGCGGGGCTGCGGCGACGTGAACGGCACCGTGCCGTGCCACATGTATGAAGGGAAGAGAAGCAACTGGCCCACCCGCGGCGCCACGATGCGTTGTGGCGGTACGGCGACGCCCATTTCGATCGGCGGCACACCGAACTGAATGTGACCCGATCGGTCACCCGCGTCACGCACCTCGTCCGGCACCGCGACGTACAGCGCCGAACTGATCCAGCCGGCCGGATGGATGTGGTTCACGTGAAATCCTTGACTCGTCAAACGCACGGACCAGCAGCCAGAGAATCGAAAGCCGGCGCCGCTCGAGCGGCGCCGCCGCCCCCAGAACGGATGCCGCGCGTCGTCGGGAAAGGTCGCCACCGCCGCAGCCACGGCGCTGCGGATCTGCTCTTCGAGGACGCGCAAGACGGGTTGCTTCAGCCGAAACAGATATCCGTTGGTCTGCGTGCCGCCGCGCACAGTTTGCTCGATCGGGTGCGCGTGGGTGCGATGCAACGCTTCGAGCGCGCGGAGCACCTCACGGTAGAACGCCTCGCCGCTCGTGTGATCCGCGGGCGGGTCGACGCGGATCGGCATCACCATGCGCTCGTAGTCGAGCAGCCAACCGGCCCGTGGGTCGTCCAGCAATTGCCAGGCGGTGCCGCGGTATGCCCACGCCAGTTGGTCGAGCGGGTTGGCGTCCAAGGCATCGGCACACACCGCCTCGGCGCGCGCGGGATCGCCGGTCGTCAACAGATGCTCTGCAAACGCGAGCCGAATGCCGGTGTGTTGCGGATGATCGCCGACCAAGCGAGCCATCGACGCCGTTGCCTTCGGCACGTCGCCGCCGCGCGCGGAGCGTAGCGCCTCGAGCAGCAACAAGTCCGGCGTCTGCACGCAACCGCGTTCACGGGCCTCCGCCAACGCCGCATCGGCCTCGTCGCGGCGGCCGAGCTTGCCCAAGAGGTCGACGAGCGTCTGCCACAGCGCGGGCTCGTCGGGGCTCGTGCGGGCCGCTCGCCAAAGGGGTTCGAGCGAATCGCCCGGCGCGCCGCTCTCCTGATGCAGGCTCGCTCGGAGCCGATGGAGGCGCGCGTCGCGCGGATAGCGCGCGACACCGCGATCGAGCGCGGCGAGCGCGCGGTCGAGGTCGCCGGCTTCGAGGCACGCCTCGCTGCGGTTGCGATGGAGGTCGGGGGTGTCGAAGCCGAGTGCGAGCGCGCGGTCGTAGGACTCGGCGGCCGCTTCGAAGGCGCAGTCCTCGCGCAACAGTTGGCCGAGCGAGTAGTGGAGGCGAGTCGCATTCGGACTATGGCGCAGCCCGGTCCGGCAAGCGGCGATCGCAGCGGTGAGATCGCCGCGCTGTTGATCGATGGCGGCCTGCAGCTCCCAGCCGGCCGCGTACGACGGCGAGAGCCTCGTGGTCCGGGTGGCGCAGCGCGCCGCGTCGTCGAGCCTGCCGGCAGCGCGCAGCTGCACACCGAGGTTGTACCAGGCCGGAACGAATTCGGGTGCGAGTTCGATCGCCCGGCGCAGCAGCGACTCCGCTTCGGCCACGCGCCCCGACGTCCTTAGGAAATTGGCAAAGTTGACGAGCGCAGCGGGCTGGTGCGGCGCCCGCGCGAGGCTCTCACGAAACAGTGCTTCGGCGCCTTGCGGATCGCTCGCGCGCGTCGCCATCGCGAGCAGATGCAGCCCCTCCGGCTGCCCCGGCTCGGTCGCGAGCAATTGCCGGCACAGCGCAGCGCCGTCGGCGAGGCGTCCGGCCTGAATCGCCGCCGCCGCGCGTTGCAGCACCGTCTCGCGCTTCATCGTGGCGCTAACCTCCATCGGCGGCTCGCTCGCGGCACACTAGTTACCTTCGTGAGGCAAAAGCAAAAGGGCCGGCGAACCGCCGGCCCTTCGTCGCGTAGAGCGGCGGACCGCCGCGGTTGATCTCACATATGGAACGTCGCCGACAGGAACCAGTATTGACCGAGCTGATCGTACGAACCCGGATACGTGTTGCCGTTGTTGCGTAACGTCACACCGTTGTCGGTGATCGGCGGCGAGGTGTCGAGCAGGTTGTTGACGCCTGCGCGCAGCGTCGCGTAGTCCGTGACGTCCCACTCTGCGGCCAGATCGAAATAATTCATCGAGTCGATGTCGATCCGGTTTGCCGCGGTGACGGTATTGATCATGCTGACGGAATCGATGAAGCGCCACGACAGGTTCAGGATCACCCGCCATGGCGTCGTCCACGTTGTCGTGAAGCGATTGCGATATTTCGGCAGCGGCGCCGAGCACGCGTCGCCGTAGAGACCCTCGCAGCTCACTGCCCCGGTACCGGGGTATTCCTCCTGTTTCCACGAGTCGACGTACGCGAGCTGGTCGCTGACGTCGAGCCCGCCCCAGCCGCCGAGTTCCCAGGTCGAGTGCAGTTCGACGTCGATGCCCTTCACTTCGAAGAAGCCGCTGTTGATGTAGAACGCATCGACCCCGTTGCCCGGACCGGCGTTGCCGAGCCACAGCGAGTCGTTGGCGCCGCGATGCACCTTCGCGCAGCTCGCATCGTTGCCCTCGATGCAAGTCGTCAACGTGGTCGAGCCTTCCACCTGGGTGATCGCCTTGTCGACCTTGATGTCGTAGTAGTCGACGCTCAGCGAGGCGTTCGGTAGGAAGTTCGGGCTGACGATGAAGCCGTACGAATACGTATCCGACGATTCCGGATCGAGGTCGACGTTGCCGCCGACGATGTAGTTGTACTGCTTCGCCGGCGAGTTCCCCGGGCCGCCGGTGTCCCACACCGCCTGCGTGACGCCGCTGCGTGCACACTGCGCGAACGTGTAACCGTTGACGCTGAGCGCGTCTCCCGCGGCGGCCTTGTGACAGGGGTCGTTCGCCATGGTGAACAAGCTGCCGCTGATCGGGCTGAAGAGCTCTGCGACGTTCGCCGCTCGCACGGCGCGCTGGTAGCTGGCGCGGAGCTTCAGCTGGTTGTCGATGGTCCACGTCCCGGCGTACTTGTAGGTGTCGGTGTTGACGTCGGTCGTGTAGTCCGAATACCGGTAGCCCAGCTCCAACGTCAGGTCCTGGATGAACCGTACGCCCGAGATGATCGGTATGCTCGCTTCGGTGAACGCTTCCTTGACCGTGTAACCGCCGTTTACGGGCACCAGCGCAGCGGCTTGGCCGCCGATATCGCCGGCAGCCGACGCGTCGTCGGGATCGAACTTGACGTTCTCTTGGCGCCGCTCGGCACCCACTACGATGTCGATGCCGGCGTCGGCCCACGGCGATTTCACACCGTACGTCCCGAGATTGCCCTGCACATAGCCGGTCGCCACGGTTTGATCGGTTTTGCTGTTCGTGTTGAACGTCGCCGCAATGTATTGCAGGGCTTGCGGCGTGACGGCCCCGGTCTGAAAGATGTTCCACGGCACACAACTCGGATCGGTGCCGTTCACGACCGATCGGCAGACGACGCCGAGCGTCGGGTCGTTCACGACGTCGAGCGCGTTGGCGATCTTCGCGGTGTTGGTGTAGTTCGTATTGTGTGACGTCGAGTCGATTTCCGCGTATTGATACGACATGTCGTAACGCCACGCGTCGTTGATCTGACCGGAGAAGCCGAAGACGCCGCGGTAGTTGTTGTGCTCGATGTCGCCACGGCGCGGTCCGCCTTCGACGTTGCGCCGGCCGATGTACGGCGAGAACACGTCGGTCGGCGCGGTGCAACCCATCGCCGTGACCTCTTGCGCCGTCAACAGCGGGTTGTCGCAGTGAATGGGGACGGCGAAGTCGAAGAATAGACCGGAGGGCGCGAATTGCGCGACCGACTGGTCGTTCATGAACATCAGCTGTGTATAGGCGGTGACCTGATCGGTGATGTCGTAGTGCGCGAACGCGCCGAGCGTGTAGCGCTTGTCCGGGCGTTGGAAATAGCTGGGTGCAGCATAGTTGAACAGGTTGTCCGAACTCGCCGGCACGAATTCACTGTTGACCATGTTGAAGTAGAAACCGTTCGCGCCGGGCAGGTAGAACGTGCCCGTTGCGTTCGTTGCCGAACCGCCGCACTTGCGCCGGCCGGTGCTCAGCGCGCACGCGCTGTAGTCGCGCTCGGATTGGGTGACGGACTTGATGTTGCGGTACGTTGCGTAGGCCGTGACGTTGCCGCGGCCGTCTTCGAGGTTGCCGCCGATCAAGAGCGCCATGTTGTCGATCTCGCCGTCGTTGGTGCTCCCGTGCGGAACGGGGAAACCGGCCTCCGCGGTGCGGTTCGCCGTTACGTTGCCGTTGTTGTCGTGATAATTGCCGCTGCGCTGGAGATCGAAGCTGACGCCTTGGAAATCGTCCTTCATCGTGAAGTTGATGACCCCGGCGATCGCGTCCGAACCGTACGTGGCCGATGCGCCGCCGGTCAGCACTTCGACGCGTTTGACGAGCGCGACCGGGATCGAGTTCAGGTCGGGCCCCGTCTCGAGTTGATTGGTTCCGTCGTAGTTGACGGGCAGGCGCTTGCCGTCGATCAGCACGAGCGTGCGGTTGACGCCGAGGTTGCGCAGTTGCACCGTCGCGGTACCGTCCGACTCGATCGACTGCCCCGAATCCTGATCCATATAGACCTGGGGCAACTGTCGGACGGTGTCCTCCACACGCGCCGAGCCGCTGAATTGGAACTGCTGTGCGTCCAACTGCACGACGGGACTGGAGGTGACCTCGTTCGCTCGCTGGATGCGCGAGCCGGTGACGATGATCTCCTCCGCTAACTCCTTATTGGCTGGCGTGCTCGCAGCCTCCTCCGCCATTGCCGGCAGCGTGACCTGCGCGGTAGCCAAAGCGATCGCGGCGTGCACCGCGAGCGCCAACGGTCGTTTCTCGAAAAACATGTGGGTTCCCCTTAGTCGTTGTTTGGTTGTGCGATCCGTCCAATGCGACACGACGACGCGTCGACCGGCACAGACGCTCCGCAGCGCGGCCTCTCGGCGACAGATGTTACGAATTGAAACACCGCGGTTTCAGGCCTCGGACGTGCGGACTACGCGTGTGAGACGAACCAGAATGACAATCCCTCAACAACTTCATTGCAAAATGTTGCCGAATTGCAACCGCCGTTCGAGAGGAATCGATGATTCGCGAGCCCGGGCCCCGGGTTGCTTTCCCTGCTTGGCAGAGCGGACCTAAACTGCGATCCATTCCGCCGTTCGACCACCGCCGGGTTCTGCGATGAAGATGCAGGTTCCGTTCTTACAGCTGCCACTGCTTTTCGATGCGCAGGCGTTGCAGGCCGAAGTCGCCGCTATCGACGAATCGGCATGGCGACCGCATCCACAGGGCTACCCCGGCAACGACGCGCTGACGCTGATCACGGTTGGCGGAGATCCCGAGAGCGACGCCGTGGCGGGACCGATGTGCCCGACGATCCACCTCGAGCGATGTCCTTATCTGATCAGGGTGCTCCGCAGCATTGGCGCCACGTGGGGGCGGACGCGCTTGATGAGGCTGGCGGGACAGGCGGAGGTGACGCCGCACGTCGACGTCAACTATTACTGGCGCGAGCGCGTTCGTGTGCATGTACCGATCGTCACACAGCCGACCGTGCGCTTCTCGTGCGGCGATGCGCGGGTCAACATGCGGGCCGGCGAGTGCTGGATCTTCGATACGTGGAGAAGCCACCACGTGGTCAACGATCACCGCCTCGCGCGCATCCATTTGGTCGCTGACACGGTCGGCGGTGCCGAGTTCTGGCGGCACGTCAAAAGCGCGCGTGCGCACGACGATGCCCGGGCTGCGTGGACGCCCCGCGTGGTTCCGCCGAGTCCCGGTGCGGCAACCGAACTCGATTTCGAATCGGAGAATCTGCCTGACGTCATGACGCCCTGGGAGATCCGCGCGCACATCGCGTTCTTGTTCTCGGAAGCCGTCCCGCATCCGAATCTGCGAACGATTCACGACGCGCTGCTGGTGTTCACGCGCGAATGGCATGCGTTGTGGGCCTCCCATGGCGCGGGCCGCGCTGCCTGGCCGGACTATCGACGCCTGCTCGACTCGACTCGACGGGATGTCACGGTGGCGGGCGTCAACGATGTCTTCCTGCGCAATGGCGTTCGCTCGCTCGACGCATTGGACGCCTGGGTGTTCGAGCCGGCGGTCGCCGATCGACGTGCGAGCGCCGATCCCGAGCTTCGGCGCGAGCCGCGCGAGCGACCACCGGCGACGCCGGCTGCAACGTCCGTTGCGCGCGACCCGGTGTTCGATCGGCCAATCTTCGTCGTTTCGCCGCCTCGATCCGGCTCGACGCTGCTGTTCGAAACGCTCGCGCAGTCACCGACCGTCTATACGATCGGCGACGAGAGCCACCAGTTGATCGAGGGCATCGCTGCGCTCGCGCCGCAATTCAGGGATTTCGACTCCAACCGGTTGCTGGCGGACGATGCGACGCCGGACATCGCCGACCAGTTACGCCGGCGATTCGACGATGCACTGCGCGACCGCGATCGGCGCCGCCGTGATTCGACCGTCGCACTGCGCATGCTCGAGAAGACGCCGAAGAACGCATTGCGCGTGCCGTTCCTCGCCAAGGTGTTTCCGGAGGCCCGGTTCATCTATTTGTATCGCGAGCCGCAGCAGGTGCTGTCGAGCATGATCGAAGCCTGGACGTCGGGACGCTTCCGAACATACCCCGGCTTGCCCGGATGGACCGGCCTGCCGTGGTCGCTGTTGTTGACGCCTGGTTGGCGGGATCTGATCGGCCAACCGCTCAACCGCATCGTCGCCGCTCAATGGCGCGTGACGACGCAGTTGCTCGTGGGCGACTTGTTGGAGTTGCCGTCGGACCGTTGGGTGGTGACGCGGTACGACGCGTTGGTTGCGCATCCGGAAGCCGAGATCCGGCGGCTGTGCGCGATGATGGATCTCGAGTGGGATCGATCGTTCGACGCTGCCTTGCCGCTCTCGAAATACACGGTCTCGCCGCCCGAGCGCGACAAGTGGCATCGGCACGCCGCTGAGATCGAGACGGTGATGCCGTCGATCGCGGAGCAAGTGCAGTGGGTTGAACGACTCGTGCGCGGGCGTGCCTAGACCGCCACCGCGGCACAGCGCGCAATATTGCGGAGGTGCGTTTCGCGCATCTCGACGAAGTCGTCGCGCAGCATCGCGTCGGCGACGCGCGGTAGCGCGGCGTCGATCATCTTGACCACCGCCGACTGTCCGCGGTCGAGCAGCCTCAATTGTTCGGCGAGGCCTTCGCGCGCCATCAGCTTTTCGTAGAACACGCCGGTCGCATCGGTCGGCGTGCCGCCGAGACGCTTCACGTGCGAGCGCAGCATTACGCAATAGCGCCCTTCGTCGCGCGCGACATCGCGCAGTAGTTCGGCGAGCGACGGATCGCGACACGTCTTCGCGAGATCATTCAAACCTTGCGCGCCGGCGCGTTCGCCCTCGAGCAACGTGTTCAGCAATGCGATCGTCTCGCCGTTCGTCATCGGCGGTTGTTCGAACTCGTGCGCGTAGCACACGGGCGACGCATAGGGTCTCGGTTCGTCATTGGGGTCGTGCGAAGTCATGGTTCGATGTGCGCCGCGGTTGTGACGCTATAGTAGCCACATGGCTACCGATCGCGAATATTGCGCCGAGGTCGCGGCGGCCGAAGGTGAGGCGCTCGCCGGAACCGCGGACGTCGTCGAAGCATGGATCCTGCTCGAGTACGTGCCCGCGTGGTCGGCGAAGGCGACGTCGGACAACGCGCTGAACGCGATCACGCGCGATTGGTTCGCGGGGCTCGTCACGGCTGCGGCCGCGCATGGACACAAGGCGCGGCTGCAGTTCGTCCGCCAGCCGGAGCTCGATCGGACCGGCGTGACGGCGATGATCGCGCTCGACGGCCGTTTGCATCGAATAGACGCGCGCGACTACGCCGCGTTGACCGCGCATTCGTATGCGGCGCTGCTTGCGGCGCCGCTCGAGCGAGCGCCGCAGTACTTCGTTTGTACGAACGGCCAGCGCGACGTCTGTTGCGCGCGCTTCGGCCTGCCGACGTACGCGGCGTTGCGCGAACGCGTCGGGGCGCGGGTGTGGCAGACGACGCACGTCGGCGGCCATCGCTTCGCGCCGAACGTGCTCGCATTGCCGCAAGCCGCGTTGTACGGCCGGGTACGGCCGCACGACGTCGACGCCTTCGTCGATGTGGTCGACGCGGGCCGCCTGGCGCCGCAGTGGCTGCGCGGACGAACGAAGTATGCGGCGGACGTGCAGGCCGCTGAGGCCGCACTCGCGGGACGCGGGCTCGACACGAGCGGTAATCCGGTGACGACAGCGATCGACGGCGGCATCGAGGTGCGCTTCGGTGCGAATGCGGTGGTGGTTCGGCGCGGCGAGCCGCGCGCGGTGCTCGCGAGTTGCGGCGACGAGCGCAAACCCGTCATCTCGTGGCTCGTCAGCGAGCCGCGCGTTCGATGAACGACGTCAACGCGGCGTTGAACCCGGCGGCGTCTTCCATGTTGACGCCGTGGCCCACGGCGAGATCGGCGACCGTGAGGTGGGGCATCCGATCGATCGCGTAGTCGCGATGCGGCTCGAAGCGCGTTTCATTGCGGCCGCAGATCAGCAGCGCAGGCCGCGAGTTCTCCACTAGGTGCGCCCTAACGGAAACGTTGGGGTTGGTGTAGCGCAGCGTGTTCGCGATGCCGAGCGGATTCAGTTGCGCCGATTCGGCCGCGAGCGCGTCGTACACGGCGCGCGGCATCCGCTTCGAGTGGCGCGGATGCACCGGGATGCGTTCGATCGCGGAAAGGCCTCCGGCGACGATGCGGTCCGCCGATTCCGCGGCGCCCGCGCGCCACGCGTCGATCTGCTCGGCGTCCGCGAATGCCGACGTCGAGTTGGTGAACGCATGGCCGATGACGCGTTCCGGGTACGTGAGCGCGTAGCGAATCGTCAGCCCGGCGCCGAGCGAATAGCCGCACAACCACCATCGCGATGCGCCGAGCGCGTTGCGAATCGCGTCGAACTGTTCGAGATAGCCGGCCGG
>Ga0335084_10004529_pt1 | contig 13695 bp, 11 predicted proteins | sample Lox_Sample_44_FD_206721 | JGI IMG/M metagenome (GOLD analysis project Ga0335084, IMG submission 206721) | Soil microbial communities from Loxahatchee National Wildlife Refuge, Florida, United States - Lox_Sample_4.4 | ecosystem: Environmental > Terrestrial > Soil > Wetlands | place: USA... | reverse complement strand
GAAGAGCATCATGCATTTTTCGTTGTAGTAGAGGTCGTTGTCCACGCCGGCGAAGCCGGGGCGCATGCTGCGTTTGAGGACGATGATGGATTTGGCGCGTTCGACTTCCAGAATCGGCATGCCGTAGAGCGGGCTGCTCTTGTTGTTCTTGGCGGCGGGATTGGTGACGTCGTTCGCGCCGACCACGAGCGCGATGTCGGCTTCGGGGAAGGACGGATTCACCTTCTCCATCTCGTAGAGCAAATCGTAAGGCACGTCGGCCTCGGCCAGCAGCACGTTCATATGGCCGGGCATGCGGCCCGCGACGGGATGAATGCCGAACTTCACGTCCACGCCGCGTTTCATCAGGAGATTGGCCAACTCGGCGACGGCGTGCTGCGCCTGCGCAACGGCCATGCCGTAGCCGGGGACGATGATCACGGAGTTGGCGTTCTCAAACAGCACGCCTGTCTCATCAGCCGTGATGCTGCGGACACTTCCTTTGGCCTCGGCGGCAGCGGCGGCCGCGTCCTCCGATGCGACCTTGCCGAAGGCGCCGAAGAGTACATTCATCGCCGAGCGGTTCATCGCCCGGCACATCAGCAGCGCCAGCAGGAAACCCGATGTGCCGTCGAGCGAGCCGGTGATGATTTGAATCTTGTTCATCAATACGAAACCCATCGAAGCGTCGGCGAGTCCGCCATAGGAATTCAGCAGCGCGATCACGACCGGCATGTCCGCCGCGCCAATCGGAATCACCAGCAGCAGTCCGAACAGAAACGCAAGCCCGACCATCAGGTAGAAGAACGGGCTGGATGATTGGGTGACGACAAGGTAGATGGCACTGCCGACGATCACGGCCAGCAACGCCATCGTGGTAACGTTCTGGCCCTTGTACGTGATCGGTCGTCCCGGCAATAGGCCCTGCAATTTCGCTGCTGCCATCAAGCTGCCGGTGAACGTCAGTCCACCGATGATGACCTCGAAATCCAGGGCCGTCATCGTCACGCCGCCGAGCTTGCCGCTGTACCGGAAATACTCGGAGCAGCCGACCAGACACGCCGCCAGCGCGCCGAGCGAGTGCGACAACGCCGTGCGTTGTGGCACAGCGGTCATGGGAATCTTCAGCCCCATCGCGCCGCCGACCACCGCGCCGATGCCGAGACCGATGATGATCCATTTGTAGGTGACGATTTCTGGGTGGAACAACGTACCGGCTACTGCAAGAAACATCCCGATCTCCGCCGCCCACATTCCTTTGCGCGCCAACTTTGGCGAACTCAGCCCCTTCAACCCCAACACGAACAGTGCCGCCGAGACGATGTAACAATACTTCAGCGCCTGCGCCGAAACATGATGATGAACGTACTCGCCGAACTCCATGTCCGCCGGCTTCGTCGCGTACACCACACCGACCACGGTCAGCACCAGCACCGCGACACCACCGATGACGATCCAACCTTGATTCTTCGCGCCGCCCTCGCGTTGCTTCGCCGTCTTAAACATCCCAAGCATCCGGTCGGTGATGAGAAAGCCGCCAAAGGCATTCGTGGCCGAACACGTCACCGCAATGCAGCCCAACGCCGTGCAAATCCAGCCGTTCGGAATCTTGCTGTAATCACTGCCGGCCACGACGAGCGAGCCGACCAGCGAAATTGCCGCGATGGCGTTGGTCGCCGACATCAACGGCGTGTGCAGCAACGGCGGGATCCGCGTGATGACGTGATAGCCGAGAAAGCCGGCCAACATGAAGATGTACAGACCGATTTCGAGTTCGTTCGTCATTTCCGGCCGACTTTCACCTCGCCGCCGTGCGTCACGCACGTGGCCTTGATGATCTCATCGTTGAAATCCAGGTTCAGCTTGCCGTCCTTGACCAAGAGCTTGAGCAACTCGGTGACGTTGCGCGAGTAAAGCTGGCTCGCATGCACGGGCACAGTGCTCGGCAAGTTCAGCGGGCCGAGAATCGTCACGCCGTGCTTCTCGATAGTCTTGCCAGGATCGGTCAACTCACAGTTGCCGCCCGCTTCTGCCGCGAGATCAACGATCACCGAGCCCGACTTCATGCCGGCAACGGTTTCCTTCGTCACCAGCCGCGGTGCAGGTTTGCCGGGTATCAACGCCGTGGTAATGACCACATCGAACTCCTTCATCTTCTCCGCAAGCATTTGCTGTTGCTTCTGCTTGGCTTCCGCCGAAAGCTCTTTCGCGTAACCGCCCTTGTCCTCGGCGTCTTTCACGCCCAAATCGAATTCGAGGAACTTCGCGCCAAGACTTTGTACCTGCTCCTTCACGATCGGCCGCACGTCGTAGCCCCAGACTTGCGCCCCGAGCCGCTTGGCCGTGGCGATGGCCTGCAATCCCGCCACGCCCGCGCCGAGCACCAGCACTTTCGCCGGGAAAATCGTCCCGGCAGCAGTCATCAACATCGGGAAGATCCTCGGAAGAGATTCCGCCGCCAACAGCACGCCTTTCAGACCGGCGATGTTGGCCTGAGACGAAAGTGCGTCCATGCTCTGCGCGCGGCTGATGCGCGGGATGGCGTCCATGCTGAACGCCGTGATTTTGCGGGCCGCCAGCTGCTTCACGAGGTCGGGGTTGCTGAGAGCATACAGGAACGCGATGAGCGCGCTGCCTTCGCGCAGCAGGTCGACCTCGTGCTCAGTCGGTTTGTGGAACTTGACTGTCAGGTCGACATCGTGCAAGAGCGTGGCCGCGTCGGCGACGATACGTGCGCCGGCCTTCTGGTAGTCGGCGTCGGCGAAGAATGCACCGGATCCCGCGCCAGATTCGACAAGCAGTTCGTGGCCCGCCTTGATCAAGGGAGCGACCGCGTCAGGCACGAGGGCGACGCGGCGCTCGCCCGGGACAATTTCTTTGGGAACACCAATCCTCACATCTACCTCCCCCAGCGAAAGCTTCTGTCGCTATAGCAGACACGCGCCGGGCTGTCACTTCTTTTCAGTCGCATTCGCTCCACGCGCCAAGGCGTCGAGCTTCGCCTGATAGTATTGCCCCTTGCCGAACGCGCCGGCCGCCAGTGCCAAGTCGCGCGCCTTGGTGTACAACGCGACCAGGTTCTTGCTGTTCGGATTTGCCTTGATGAGTCCCTCGTAGACAGCGAGTGCCAACTCCGGTTTGCCGCTGTGTTCGTACGCGCTGGCCAATTTCATCGACAGCCGCACTGTGCGCGCCACGCCGTTCGCCTGATCAAGGAGCTTGTCGTACAAGGCTATCGCATCGGCCTCGTGATGTTCGACGCACAACACATCCGCCAGTTTCTCGTTGAGCACCTCGCTGTGGGTCTCTTTCGCTTTGGCGCGGCAGAACTTCTCTGCCTCGGCAGTTTGACCACGCGCGAGCAGCAGATTCACTTTACGCACGTAAGCCCACGCGACCTCAGGATTTTTGTCCGCCTCCAATCGCGCAATCTGCTCGTCCAGTGACAACGGGAACGGCCGATACAATGGATCACCCTCGAACGACGTTTGCCAGCTCAGCACGGGCTGACTCGCGTACGCCGCTTCAAGGAAGGGCTTGCCCGCGAGCAGCCTGTTGAAAAACACGTCGATGTGCGGCGAGTACTGCAAATAGGGTTCGTACACATTGCCCATCGTCACCGCCGCGCCCTTCGCCAGCAGCGGCCCCACCCAGTACGATGTCCGCGAGCGTACGCTGGTCGCGCTGTAGGAATGAAGGTGATAGGCCACCGCCCCGCGGCTGAATCTGAAATCCTCGCGGCGAAACGGTCCCGTCACCTCGGACGCGTACCAGCCCGCATACACGGCCACATCGGACATCGGGTAATCCTGGTTGAACACATCGGGGTTCTCGTCCAGATCGCAGTCGAATCCCGCGTCGCGCAATGTTTCGTACGCCGTGCGGATCCAATCGTCGCCTTCGACGTAGCCCTTTTGCCGAGTGCCCCGGGCGTCGAAATAAGCGCGTCCGAGCACGCCATAACGCTCCGTCGCGATCGCGTCGTCGATCATGCGTCTCACGACGCTCGGATCCGGTCCATCGAGGCGGCCGACCAGAACTATCGCGCGATTCAGCGGAGACTCCAACGGTGCCGTGCTCTCGAAAAACGGATTGGGGAGCCAGCCGATCAAGCGCGGATTCAGCAACGGCAGCAGCGATAACTCGCTCTCGACGCTCGCTTCGGTCCGCTTGAACTGCGCCGGGAAGTTGGTCGGTAACGCACTGCTGACCAGCGAGGGATCGTCTTCAATCCGCAGCGGCACGCCGTACATCAGCACGATGTAGGAGATCTTGTTGTCGACGGTTTCCAGCGACGGCACGCTGCCGAGCACTGGATCCTCGACGGTGCGCGGCTCCTGCGTCAACAGACCGTTGCGCGTCAGGAACTGCAGGATCGGTTCGCGGATCTGTTCATTGAACTCGCGTCGCGTAATCGTCTCGACGTCGCGGACGTGGATCTCGCAAATCTGGTTCGTCGGCACGTCACGTTTACTCGCGTAGTACTCCGCCAACGGCTTGCTTTCGGGTTCCTCCGCGTTGTACACGATCACCACGCGCCGCCCCACGTCATCCGCAGCGAGTGCGCCGCTGGCAATTAACGCCAAACTAAGCCAGACAAACCACTTCGGCATTGTTCACCTCAACCATCAGTCCGTCGTACGCCACCTGGACGCCGGGCGGAAGACTCTTCTGTGTCGCCTCATGGTCGGCTTCGTGGCACAGATGCGTCAAGAACGTTCGTTTCGCCCCGATCCGCCCAGCCGCCGCGACCGCTTGCTCGATCGTCAAGTGCGTCGGATGCGGCCGCGAGCGCAACGCGTCGAGTGCCAGCACGGGCACGCCCTTGATACATTCGACAACATCAGCGGGCACCGCGTTGCAATCGGTGACATACGCAAACGCGTCGTTGAGCATAAACCCGAACACAGTCATTTGTCCGTGTGGCACGGGAAGGGCGCGAATCTTCACGTCCGCAATTTCAAATCGCTCGTGCGGTACAATGGGATGAACCGAGAAACTCGGCAGCCCCGGCCACGCGGGCGTCTCGGTGCAGGCGTAGGGAAACACACGTTGAACATCCGCCAGCGATTTTGCCGAGCCGTAGAGCGGCATCTTGTGTCCCTGGCGCTCAATAAACGCGCGCAAGTCGTCCAGCCCGAAGTAATGGTCGGCGTGCGTATGCGTCAGCAGCACGGCATCGATGTGGCGAATGCCGGCGCGCAACGCCTGCGTACGAAAATCAGGCGTGGCATCGATGAGCAGATTCAGCACGCCGGTCTCGACGAACACCGACGGCCGCAACCGATTGTTACGCGGATCATTGGACCGGCAGACCGCGCAATCGCAGCCGAGCATCGGAATGCCGTGGCTTGTCCCCGTCCCGAGAAACGTGATGCGCATGCCGGTCAACGCACCACGAAATTACGCACGTGCCAACGGTTGGTCGGCTGCCAGCCTTCAATCGCAATGTGAAATCGTCGGTAGGGCAGGTTCACCCCACTCATCTGATATTCCCGACCGTTGACCGAGGCCCGCATCCCGTCGACTTTGATTTCCAGCGTGACGCGGTACGGTTGGCCAGCGACAAACGAGAATGGTTCCTCGCCCCAGAGTTTCTTGCCGATGGGATGGAAGTTCTCCCGGAGCGCCATCTGTTGCCACACCCCCAGATGGGCTGTGCCATCGTCCATTCCGCCATGCCCATAGCCCATCGAAAAGGCAACGACCTGTTCGCCTTGCTGATCGAGCGGCAAGCCTTCGGGCTCAAACATGATGGTCAGCGCTCCATCGTGCGTATAGCGCTTCTCAAGAACCGTCTCCCACGAGACCGTCACTGGAGCGGAGTAACTCCGACGGCTCCGCACCGGCTGACCTGTGAGAAGCAATTCGCCGTCTTCCCACGTGGCAGGCTCGCCCTTCGGCCCCGGCCAATCCGAGTTGACAGGAAACGGTTGAATGTACCAGTCCAACGGTCCCCACATTCCCGGCGCCGCGACACGCTCGGCGGTGCTGGTGCGGACCGTCTGACCCTGCCTCGGCGATGGCAACCATTGTTGCGTGACGTGACTGTCCTTCGCGATCCGGTCGATGCCTTTGACGAGCGAGTTCTCAGGGCTGAGCGGATCACCGAGGAGCTTTGCCAGTTGATCCAAAGTTTGAACGTCCGCCTCGGCTTGCGTCACGACCGGAAACAGCACCGCGCCAAATACCCGCACGCCACCACTGATGCGACGAATGGCAATCTTCGCTGCCGTCGGATACTTGCGCAGCGGGACAATGAATGTGTCGGTTCTCGCTTCGCTGCCCACCGCCATCAGATTACCAAACACATCGAGCACGACCACGCGGCCCTCCGCGTCGAACAACTGCACGGCGACGTCGGCGTTCGTGTCCTGCTCGTACAACAAGCTCAACGCCAAATCTTCCCGCATCATCTCGCGATCAAGCGAGATGACCAAGCGGCCCACGCCCGTCGCCAGTTCGGAACCAACCTCCCATCGGCCCGGTCGATCGGTGAACACTCCGCCGCGTTGTTCGATGCCGCGCACCCACGCCGGCAAGCCATTGGTTGCTGACGGCTGCGTCCACCGCCTGTCGAAAGTCAACTCCGCCACTTCGGGCTGGACGCCACACACTGCTGAGGACAGGCCAACCATTCCCGCGATGATCATCATTGTCTTCATGGCGCAGAGTCAACGCACCACAAAGTTGCGCACAATCCAGTGCGTGGGCGGATGCCAACCACGAAGTTGGATGTAAAACCGTTTGTAGGGTACCCGCACGTCTGTAAGATCGAAGGTCTTTCCTCCGACTTCCACGCCAAGGGCGCTCGCGAGCACTTCAATTCTCACGTGATACACATGATTAGGCAACAACTCGAACGGCTTCTCCCATGGCTTGGCGTAATCACGCACTGATCCGGCATGCTGCTCGACAAGCAGATGCCCCGGATTCCCGTTGCCCATTACGAATATCGTCGCGTTTGCGGGGTGAAGATCAGGCGGAGAGTTCTCGGGCACGAACAAGACATACAGGCATCCGTCAGAAACGGGGTTCTCGAAGAGAGTATCGAACTCGATAGTTACCGGCGCCGAGTAACTCGTGCGTGTCCGGACATACTCGCCTCGAAGGACAAGATCGCCACCTTCGATCGTGGCTGGTGCCGCTTTCGCGCCCGGCCAATCATCGTCTTTGGACAATGGTAATTTGTCCCAAACGATCGACCGCGGACGGGGACTACCTGCGCAACCGACCAGGAACACAGACATAGTGGCGGCAACGAGATTTCGGACGATAGCATTCACGCGCGCAGATTACAGCAATCGCGCGTGCGGCGCAACGCCGCTACACTTCGCGGTGGCGGAAACAATCGACGAGATGATCGTTCACCAACCCCGCCGCCTGCATGAATGCGTAGCAGATCGTTGAGCCAACGAATGTGAAGCCGCGCTTCTTCATGTCCTTGCTCATCGCGTCGGACTCTTTCGAGGTCGCCGGAATCTGCTTCTGTGTTTTGAACTCATTCACACGCGTGGCCCCATCGACGAACTGCCAGATGTAGCGATCGAACGAACTGAGTTCATCGCGCACGCGGAGAAACGCTCGCGCGTTCGTGACCGCCGATTGCACCTTCAACCGATTGCGGACGATACCCGGGTTGGCGAGCAACTTCACGACGCGTGCCGGCGTGTAGCGAGCGATTTTCTCCGCATCGAAGCCGTCGAACGCAGCGCGATAGTTCTCGCGTTTCAGCAGAATGGTTTGCCAGCTCAAGCCCGCCTGCGCCGCATCGAGCACGAGAAACTCGAAGAGTTTGCGGTCGTCGTGCGCGGGCACGCCCCACTCGCTATCGTGATAGCGAGTCATCAATGGATGTCCGAGACACCATGGGCAGCGGAATGGTTCGTTCATGCTCGGCGATTGTAGGGGCCTGCCGCGTTTTTTCGAGTTGAATTCGCGAACCCGTTATTCTACTATCCGGGCTCGGGGAACCCCGACGTGAAGCCGTCCCGCTACTGCGGAGGATTCTTGTGCGCGGGCGTAATCGCCTGCACGCTCATTTCGTGTTTTGCCCCGGTCGCGGCTGCAGCCGACACCAATTCCCAAACGACATCGCGGTCGCGCGACGACAAGGGGGCGATGGTTAATCTCGCGCTTCAAGTCGCGCAGCAACTTCAGGCACAACAGCAGTCCAACCTGCGGGCGATCAACGAAGCCAAACAACAAGCCGAAACCGCGTCGCATCAAACCGCCGCGTCAGTCGCGTCCCTGCGCCGGCTCACCCTGTTGATCGGGGCGACCCTCGCACTGGGGTTACTGGGTCTGTTGCTTTACGCAAGAAGGCTGGTTCACCTGCTGCAGCAACGCCCGCAGATGGCCGGTCTTACGCCCGCGCCTCACGAGGCGTATTCCGCCGAAGCACTGGTGCGGAAGGGTGTTGCGTTGGAGCAATCGAATCGGTTTGAAGAAGCGCTGGCGTGGTACGACCGGGCGCTCAGTCTCGATGCCACGCTTACCGAGGCGTACGTCGGCAAAGGTCGCGTGTTGAACCAACTGGAGCGGTACAGCGAAGCGCTCGAATGTTATGAATGTGCTTCGAAGCTGCAACCGCGGGTTGACGTGCCGCAACTCGACACGCATCGCGCGCCGCGCGCCGCTGCCTAGGCGTTAATCGACGGAGCATGGCTTGGACGGGGACGGCAAACCGCAATTCTGGTTCACCCGCTTCTGCCTTCAGCGGGCGTTGGGTTTCGTTTACCTGATCGCGTTTCTGATCGGGGCAAATCAGTACATCCCGCTGCTTGGCGCGCACGGTTTGCTGCCCGTGCGATTGTTTCTCCCACAAGTGCGATTCTGGGACGCGCCGAGCATGTTTTTCTTCGACCACTCAGACTCGTTCATCACCACGGCGATATGGTGCGGACTCGGATTGTCGGTGCTCGCAGTCACCGGGATTTCAGAACGGTGGAACACCGCGTTCTCGGCGGCGGTGTGGGCGTTGCTGTGGGTGGTCTATCTCTCGCTGGTCAACGTCGGCCAGGTCTTTTACGGATTCGGTTGGGAAACGATGCTGCTCGAAACCGGTTTCCTCGCAATCTTCCTCGGTTCAACGAACACGAAGCCGCCGCGAATTGTTCTGTGGCTGCTGCTTTGGGAACTGTTCCGGGTCATGTTCGGCGCCGGCATGATCAAGCTGCGCGGCGACCCCTGCTGGCGCGAGTTGACCTGCCTGTACTATCACTACGAAACGCAGCCGTTGCCCAACCCGTTGAGCTGGTACTTCCATCATCTGCCGCACGCATGGCAGCGGACGTGTGTGGCGTTTACCCTGTTCGTCGAGCTGATCGTGCCTTGGTTTTACTTCGTGCCGTGGCGACGGCTGCGAGCGGTAGCCGGGCTGCTGACGGTTTACTTTCAGCTCACGCTCATTCTCAGTGGCAACCTGTCGTGGCTGAACTACATCACCATCGCGCTCTGCATCCCGTGTTTCGACGACGCGATGCTGGGGCTGATTATCCGAGTCCGGCACGGCCAATTGCACCAACAATCCTGGTTGCACCGCTGGGCGGTGAACATTCTGGTGTGTCTGGTGGCACTACTGAGCGTCCGCCCAGCGATCAATCTCTTCTCACGCAATCAACTGATGAACGCCAGTTTCGAGCCGTTGCACCTCGTGAACACCTACGGCGCGTTCGGCAGTGTCACCCGCGAACGTTACGAGATCGTCATCGAAGGCTCGGACGACGGCGAGTCGTGGCGTGAGTACGAATTCAAGGGAAAGCCCGGCGACCCGCGTCGCCGCCCGTGCATCGTGTCGCCGTACCATTGGAAGCTGGACTGGCAGATGTGGTTCGCCGCGATGTCGGACTACCGCTACCACCCGTGGATTCTCAACCTCATCGCGAAGATGCTCGAAGCTGACAAGCCCGTGCTGGGTCTGCTCGCGTCGAATCCGTTTCCGAATGCACCGCCGAAGTACGTTCGGGCTGTGCTGTATCTTTACCACTTCACCGACTCGCGCGCTGACGGCGCGTGGTGGAACCGCGAGCGCGTCGGCCTTTACCTCCCCTCGTTGTCGCTGAACGATCCCGACTTCAAACAAATCCTCCAGCAACAAGGCTGGCTCGACTGAGCCAACACCGTCACGGCTGCGCTTTCGACGTCTTCAAATCGGTCAACGCTACGCCTTCGCGCCGAAGGATGGTTGCCTCGACTTTCGGCACGTACATCTGCGTTTCGGCGGGAAGACGCGAGGCGATCTCGTCGTAGCTGTGCGCGTCGTACTGATCGAGCAATCGCCGCACGCGTCCCTCGCCTGCGTTATACGCTGCGATTGCCAGTCGCCAGTCGCCGAACTTGTCATAGAGGTACTTCAAGTACTGCGCCGCCGCTCGCGCGCTTTTCACCGGCTCGACGCGATCATCGCGCGGCGAGAGCGAAAGTCCGAGCAGTTCCGCGGTGTCGGGCATCAACTGGAACAGTCCCGCCGCACCAGCCGGACTGCGCGCTTGCGGTTCAAATCTCGACTCCACTTCGGCGAGCCACACCAACTCCGCGGGAACGCCTTCCTGGACGAACACCGACTTCAGTTGCCGCACGTACAGCCGCGCCGCGGGTGGGAAGTCCTCTTGTTGCAGGTGCTTTTGCCACACGCGCCGTTCGGCGTCGGGAGTCGGGTTCGCCTGCGGCGCTGATGACTGCTGCAGCCCTAAACTCGGCGGCAGAATCGTGACCTGTAACTCATCTGCGACAGCGAGATAGTCCAGTCGCGGGCGCAGCCACGCGGCGTACGGTTGAGTGTCCGGGCGCTGTTCCAGCAACGGCAACGCCACGTTCGCCGCGTCACGCAACGGCGCCAATTGCAGCACGTAGCTTCCTTGAAATCGGTCCTGCAAATCTCGACAGATCGCCCCCAATTCCACTGGGTCCAAGTCAGACACAGACGACAGGGCCTGCCAGTCGACGTTCGTCAACGCCGATTGGTCAAACTGCCCCAGCGGATCGTCAAGCGTCATCGACTCGGCATCGAGCCGAGTTGAAGAAAGAAAAAACGCCAGAACGACGAGTGCGCAAACGATTCTGGCCAGCTTTGGCATCATTCGACACGGTTCCCCGCTGCATGTATCGCCGCTGGCGCGGCGGCTGTCAATACTGCCTGTATGAGTTCTTCGCGGTAGGCAGCGCCAGCGCGCCCAGGTGCTGATGGTGTTCGACATGCTGGCGGGAGAACCCCTCGAGTTTCAAATCGCCGGCAGGTCACGATCTCGCGAACTTCGGAGCCGCACTTCGGGAACGTGTTCACTCAACACCCACCGCCCGTTTCGCCGCCCACAGACGAACATTTCCACCCGCATGTTGGCAAAGACCAACCGCCGGTAGAGCGTGTCGTACATGTCGCCGATGAAATGGATGCGCGGCTCAAGCCGATCGTACAGCAGCGTGAACAAGGCAGCGTAGATGCCGACTGCCACCTGTGCGCAGGTGGCGTTCGTGCCGATCAATCCGTCGTTGTTCATGCGGTTCAGGTAATACACACGCCGCCGCGGATATTCCAGACACACACCGACCATGTCTGCTCCTCCCAATCGGCGGGTGATATTGTCGCCGATTTCCAAGTCCCCTTCCCGCAGATTTCCTTTGCGGCGGAATCGATCCACCAAATAGCGCATCGTCCGTGGGTGCAACGCGTAGATGAACTTCGAGGGCACACTCAACGCCCTCCCCAGCGTCAGGTTCTCCTCGTGCAGCACAAGGAACCCCTTCGGACAATGGTCCGCCGCGAGAATCGGCCGCAGCAACGGGCGCAGCGGCACGCGATTTTGCAGTGCATTGGTGCTCTTCAACTCGATCCCGTCGCCCACGTACCTGCCCGTCCGATTCCAGGTTGTCTCCGCGAGGAACTCGTGCTTCGACCACGTCACGATGGGCCGCCAGCCGTCCACCGTCATCGACGAGTCGTATTCGAAGTGTATGATCTGACGGGGCGTGCCGAAATGCGCCAAGCCATGATGCACCCAAAGGTTCACCACGCCCGGATTCATCCCCGCGCACAATGCGTGCGGCGCGCGTGTCCGCTTGATGCGCTTCGGATTCAGTCGTTCAACCAGCGGCGCCACCTCCAATCGGGAATCGTTCAGCGAAGTATTCACGTAGGAAGCACCGGCGGCATCCACCGCGGCCAGCATCGGCAACGTGTCGTGCGTGGACACATCCAGCACGATGTTGATGCGATGCCTCTTCAGCAGCCGCGAGAAGAACCGCTCATCCTTGGGCAGTGCCAGCCGATGATGGACAAAGCTATAGCCGAGCCGCTGATGTTCAAGATGCGCGTCCTGCAAGACGCGTCGATTTTTGTCCAACAGCACCAGCTTCCCGAAATGGCACCGTTGTCCGCCCAGACGCCGCAGAAACGCCCGGGCCACGTTGCCAGAAGCGCCAACGACCAACACGTTTGGGGGCTGCTTCCGCATGCTCCTCCTCCCTGGCCCTCGCCCGCCATTCTCCCAAGCCCACGGCGAGCTGCGAGGTGAACGCCATCATGCCGAATCGCTTCAGCTTGTCAAGACTCGCGAGCGATCATTCGGAAATTCGGCATTGACTTGATCAGAACGTCTCGCCGTTCCAACCCCATCGATTCGGTGGAACATCCGCGAAGTTGATGAACACGCGATCCTTCGGAATGTCGAGCTCCGACTGAACCAATTCGCAGAGCAACCGAGAGAGGTCGTCTGTCCTGTCAGCGGGGAATCCGATCGCCCGCAACTCGAGAAACGCCGCCGGCTCCGCGCTGCCCGCAAACAGCATCGCGTTCGAAGGTTCGAAGCTGACCATCACGTATTTTTCAGGCTTGCTAAGTTGCTGCGCCACCAACCGCGACGCCTTTTTCAACATGTCCTGAGTCATCGTATCATCGATGCCTTTGTTGGTCTGAATTCTGAGATAGGGCATGATTCCTCCCGAAATCTTTTTGCTGTCCTGCCTTGTGCTCAGCTTGTTCGCCAACTACGGCGCCAGACGGATGCGATAAAACCGAGACGGCTCGTTAGTCGCGCCGCCGACATCTGGGTAGTTGGTGAAAACGTCCACAGTGCCGGGGATGATGATCGGCGCGCTGATGTCTAGGAAGTTGGTCGCGTAACCGTCACCGCTCGTCGCCTGCACGACATCGGTCTTTCCGCCGCCAGCCTGCCACATGATGACCACGTTGCTTCCAGTCGTCGTAACCGAAATCACCCGGAACGCCGAGGCGCTGTTGGTCGGGCTGGTGCCACCGAGGTACTCCGCCATGTTGTCTTGACCGTCACCATCTGGGTCGGCATCAGCCGCGGCCTGCGGGCAGCCGGTGCAGCCAAAATTCTGCATCTGCCAGACTGAGAACGACGATTGCGGCGTCGCGCTGACTTCGGTTGAGTTGCTGCTCACGCAGCCGCCCTGAACGGTCGAGACCACGTAATAGTAAGTTATGCCGTCCACCAAGCTCGTATTCGTATAGGTCGTGCTCGTCAGCCCGTTGGTCACGGCTGCGTACGGGCCGCCACTGTTCGTCGAACTTCCTAAGTTGTAACCGGTCGCGCCCGAAACGGAGTTCCAGCTCAACGCCACCTGTGTATCACCTGCGGCCGCTGTCAACCCTGTCGGCGCGGTTGGTGCCGGCAGGATGACTTCGATGCCACTGGCTTTGGGCTGGTCCACGGTTCCGACCGCGTACGAAATGACGATCTGGCCGCTGCCATT